>JACCDR010495138.1_pt1 | contig 11208 bp, 4 predicted proteins | sample 7446431 | NCBI WGS metagenome assembly JACCDR01 (sample SAMN15323443, study PRJNA562643) | freshwater metagenome | isolation source: river surface water | place: USA:Blue River Watershed | collected 2017-08-17 | reverse complement strand
CCGTTAGATTCGTTAATTGCGATAAAGCCGAAATATCTGTCAACTGATTATGACTCAAATCTAAATCCGTTAGACTCGTTAATTGCGATAAAGCCGGAATATCTGTTAATTGATTTTCAATCAAATTTAACCTTGTCAGATTCGTTAGTTGTGATAAAACCGAAATATCTGTTAACTGATTTCCACTTAGGTTTAAACTTGTCAGATTCGTTAGTTGCGATAAAGCCGAAATATCTGTCAACTGATTACTTCTCAAATATAAATACCTTAGATTCGTTAGTTGTGATAAAACCGAAATATCTGTTAACTGATTTCCACTTAGGTCTAAACTTGTCAGATTCGTTAGTTGTGATAAAACCGAAATATCTGTTAATGGATTACGACTTAAATCTAAATACCTAAGACTCGTTAGTTGCGATAAAGCCGAAATATCTGTTAACTGATTTCCACTTAGGTCTAAACTTGTCAGATTCGTTAGTTGCGATAAAGCCGAAATATCTGTCAATTGATTATAACTTAAATTTAAATCCGCTAGGTTTATTAGTTGTGATAAAATCGAAATATCTGTTAATTGATTTTTAATCAAATTTAACCTTGTCAGATTCGTTAGTTGTGATAAAGCCGAAATATCTGTCAATTGATTATAACTTAAATTTAAATCCGCTAGGTTTATTAGTTGTGATAAAATCGAAATATCTGTTAATTGATTTTCAATCAAATTTAAACTTGTCAGATTCGTTAGTTGTGATAAAGCCGAAATATCTGTTAATGGATTACGACTTAAATCTAAATACCTAAGACTCGTTAGTTGTGTTAAGACGGGAATATCCGTTAATTGATTGTAACTTAAATCTAAATCCGCTAGATTCGTTAGTTGTGATAGGACGGAAATATCTGTCAACTGATTATCACTCAATTTTAACTTTGTCAGATTCGTTAGTTGTGATAAAGCCGAAATATATGTCAACTGATTATAGCTCAGGTCTAACTTTGTAAGGTTCGTTAATTGTGATAGTGCTGAAATATCTACTAACTGATTATTATTCAAGTCTAAAGCTGCTAGGTTCGTTAGTTGCAATAAAGCAGAAATATCTGTCAATCTATTGTAGTATAAATCGAACTCTGTAAGTGCAGGTAGTTGTAATAGAGCTGATATATCACTCAGATAGCAATGTTCCAAACATAAAAATTGAAGTGTAGGCATATTAAACACTCCTGATATACTATAATTTACATTATCTCTTAATTCTAAGAATTCTAACTTCGGCATGTTAAATATGCCTGATATTTTATCTAATTTATTATTTTCCAGATCAAACAAAACCAAATTTGGCATATTGAATACGCCTGATATTTCTCTTAAACGATTATCCTTCAAACGTAATTCTATCAGTTTCGGTGCATTAAACTCTCCAGATAGTTTAGTTAATTGATTATCCTCTATGTATAAATAAAGAAGATTGGGTAACTCTAGCAATTGTGATATTTCTGTCAACTGATTACCGCTCAAATTTAATGTAACAAGGTTCGATAATAAAGTTAATGCAGAAACATCTGTTAACTGATTAGCCCACAAATGTAATACTTGGAGGTTGGGTAGCTTTACAAGCGTTTCTATATTAGTCAGACCGTTACCTGCCAACGCTAATTCTATGAGGGTTGGCATATTTGCCAAAGCAGAAATGTCTGTAATTCTGTTACCGTTTAGGTGTAAAGACGTTAGATTAGTAAGATTAGCCAAAACAGAAATGTCTGTAATCCTGTTACGGTTTAGGTGTAAAGACGTTAGATTGGGAAGATTAGCCAAAACGGATATGTCGGTAAGGCTGTTCTCACTTAGGTTCAAAGAGGTAAGATTGGGAAGATTAGCCAAAACGGATATGTCGGTAAGGCTGTTCTCACTTAGGTTCAAGGAGGTAAGATTAGGAAGGTTAGCCAAAACGGATATGTCGGTAAGGCTGTTGTTGCTCAACCTTAAAACACGCAAGCTTGATAAATTACCTAGGGGAGCCATATTTTTGGGATAGCACCATAGTAAATCTAAAGAAAAAATCTCACCTGCGTCATTGAGTTGAAAATCATAGACACCTCTAGCTACGCCTAAATCTCTCTCTAGGTCTATTATTACTTGTGGTTTCTTGTCTGTTCTCATGGTGTTAGCTGTATTTATTTGGCTCAAATATATACGTTTTGTAGAAATGCAACAATACATAATTAAATTAGTAGCAATGAATCATATTGAATAACACTTGATACTTAAATTTAGAATAAAGTAGCCCCGAAGGGATAATTCTATTATAAAAGAACCGTCGTAGTAACTACAAGAGCTACCACGACGGTTGAATATGATGTTTTTTATATTTATCTCCGCAACTTATAGCTCGGTTGTAACTTTCGCTCCAGCGGCGAGTGTGACGGGAGTGCCATGCACAAAAATGCTAATCTCGTCGCCAGCTAAGTTTTCGAGGGTTACGCTTGTAGCTGCTGTTGTAATATTGATTACATTTGCTCTAAAACGAATCTTAAACGAGAAGGATGTCCAGTTTTCGGGAACAAATGGTGCTAGGTAAACTTGTCCGTTTCGTACACGCATCCCGCCGAAACCTTTTACAATCGACATCCAAGTTCCTGCCATCGACGTAATATGGCAACCGTCTTCGGTATCATTGTTGTAATCGTCGAGGTCGAGGCGAGCCGAACGCTGGTAAAACTCATAGCTTCGGGCTTTATCACCCAATTTTGCTGCAATAATCGAGTGAACACATGGACTCAACGAAGACTCATGCACGGTCATCGGCTCATAGAAATCATAATTTCTACGCATGGTTTCGATGTCGAAATCATCTTCAAAGAAATAAATACCTTGCAACACATCGGCTTGTTTAATGAAGCACGAGCGAAGGATTCTATCCCAAGACCATTTTTGGTTGATAGGACGCTCAGAAGCAGGTAAATCTTTTACTTGAATCAACTCTTTGTCTAAGAAGCCATCTTGTTGTAAATACACGCCCAAGGTTTTATCTTCTGGCAAATACATATTGTCGATGATATGCTGGAATTTACCAAATTCCGTCGTTTCGTCGAGGTTGAGTAAACCCTGCAATTCTGCGTAACGGGTCTGGTCTGCTGCCTTGATTTTTTGTGCCACTTCTAAGGTATATTTCAAGCACCAAATCGCAATATAACTGGTGTACCAGTTGTTATTTACGTTGTTTTCGTATTCGTTTGGCCCTGTAACCCCCAGCATAACATATTGTTGTTTATGCCCCGACCAGTTGACACGCTGTGCCCAAAAACGAGCAATGCCCAACAACACATCGAAGCCATACTCAGCCAAATATGCCTCATCTCCTGTATAGGTCACATAGTCATAAATAGCGTAGGCAATAGCTCCGTTCCGGTGAATTTCTTCAAAGGTAATTTCCCATTCGTTGTGGCATTCTTCGCCATTCATTGTCACCATTGGGTACAAAGCTGCTCCATTTTTGAAGCCCAATTTCCCTGCATTTTCAATGGCTCTGTCCAGTTGTTTCCAACGATACACCAACAAATTACGAGCTACTTGCTGGTCGGCGGTAGCCAAATAAAACGGAATACAATACGCTTCTGTGTCCCAATAAGTCGAACCGCCATATTTTTCTCCCGTAAAGCCTTTAGGCCCAATATTCAAGCGTGCGTCTTCGCCTGTGTAAGTTTGGTTCAGTTGAAAAATATTGAAACGAATGCCTTGTTGAGCTGCTACATCACCTTCAATCACAATATCGTTGATTTGCCATTTGGAAGCCCATTTATCGGCTTGTTCTGCAAGCATTTTGTCAAAACCTTTGGCTGCAATGCGATGAAGATACGCCTTTGCTGCTGGAAGTAAATCGGCTACGGCGTAATTTTCAGATGATAAATTACAAGCATATTTAACCAAAACTGTTTCTTGTCCTGTAATAACATCTAACTGGACTTGGCTTGCCACGTATTTTTCGGCTTTTTTCGGGAAGCTTTGGAAGTCGATGACTTTACCATTTTGGTAAATTTCAAACTTTTGTCCTGTCAATACATGAAAGCCCGTTTTTTTGGTACGCAGCTCTAAATAGCCTTCGGCAAAAGCTGTTTCTTTATGAATTTCGTCCCAAAATTTCTCGTCATAATTGGCATCTTTGTTTTTGATGTCGCCATCAATAAACGGCGTTAAGACCAATCTTCCATCAAAATTCAAAGGCGTAACCGCATAGCGAATCGCCCCAGCTTCGTCGTCAACGATAGAATTGACACGTTTGGTAGCCACTTTCACTTGTTTGCCACTAGGCAAGGTTGCTACAAACGAGCGTTCGAGGTAGCCTTCTTTCATGTTGAGTACACGACGGAAATCGTGTACTTCGCAAAAGTTGAGGTCTAATTCTTCGTTATCTATTTCTACTTTAATGCCAATCCAGTTGGCAGCGTTCAATACTTTTGCAAAATACTCAGGGTATCCGTTTTTCCACCAGCCCACACGTGTCTTATCAGGATAATATACCCCTGCTACATAATTTCCTTGCAAGGTCTTGCCAGTAAAGGTTTCTTCAAAATTCCCTCTTTGACCCATGCGACCATTGCCTAATGAGCATACCGATTCGGTGATTTCGTTGTATTCTCTATGAAATCCTTCTTCGATAATACACCATTCATCATGCTTTAAATAGTTTTTCATTGTCTTATTGTTGGATGGTTAATGGCAAGGTATTCAACTATTTCCAATCTTTCAAGCCCAAAGCCAATCTTTTTCCTTCAAGTTCTTGGAATAATCCAAACCATTGGTTTAATATTTTTATTAGGGAGCAAAAATAAAAGAAAGCACAGGAAAAGTATTTGCTGTGCTAAGGTGTTTTTTAGTAAAAAGCGGATTTCAGTCTAAAGCTGTCATCCGCTTTTTCTTATAATCTTTCGAGGGTCATTTCTTCAAAAGAAGCAATCACAACATCGGCTTGCGTCAGAATATCGGCCGAACCCACGCCAATGGCTTTCATGCCTCCTGCTTTGGCGGCTTGGATGCCCGCTACAGCATCTTCAAACACAACACATTCGGCAGGTGTACAGCCTACAGCCTCCGCTCCCATCAAAAATACTTGAGGGTCGGGTTTGCCTTTGGTAATGTTGTTGCCGTCGATGATGGCATCAAAAAACGAGAGCATCTCGATGCGTTCTAAAATCAATTTCGAGTTTTTACTCGCCGACCCCAAAGCGATTTTAATACCATTGTCACGCAGTGTGGTCAAGAAAGTTGTAACGCCTGGTAATATTTCGTTGGGTGTCATTTGCATCACCAAGGCTAAATACCATTCGTTTTTCTTGGTAGCCCACTCAAGTTTTTCGGCATCGCTGAGTTGTACGCCCCCCCAACCCAAAATCAATTCTAGCGACTCCATGCGACTAATGCCTTTGAGTTGCTCGTTTTGATGTTCGGTAAAATCAAAACCTAATTCATTGGCTAATCGTCGCCAAGCTTGAAAATGATATACTGCCGTGTCAACAATCACGCCATCCAAATCGAATAGGCAGGCTTTTATTTGTGTCATTTTGTTATATATAAATGTTTGTTTGATACATATTCAACATACTTACGTCATCGCTATAGCTTTATTTTTCCAATGCTATCACCTGAATGCTCATTGGCTGCACGTTGATTTGTTTGAGGTTGCTCAGGGCTGTGCCTGTAACGATGTCTTTGCCCGTAGTAAAACCATGCAAATTTTCGGCAAATCGTTCGGTACTGAGCGTTTTGGCTTCTTTATTTTGACTCATAATCACCATAACGCTTTGGTTGGCATCATGACGAAAATACACATAAATACCTTCTTGTGGCAAATATTGCGTCAGTTTTCCTGTTTGTAAGGCAGAAGAATTTTTACGATAATTGGCTAAATTTTTGACAAAAGTAAACGCTTCGTTTTCTTGTGCAGTACGACCACTCGCCACAAATTTATTTACTTTATCATCTGCCCAACCGCCCGGAAAATCCTGGCGTACTTCGGCATCAGAAGGATTTTTAAAGTTTTTCATCAATACTTCTGTACCATAATACAAATGTGGCGTACCACGAGTTGTGAGCAAAAAGCCTAAGCCCAGTTTGTATTTATTCAAATCTTCGCCAATAACCGAGAAATAACGGTCTTGGTCGTGGTTATCTACAAAAGTCATGTTCAAATCTGGATTTTCGTACAAACCATCAGAAGCTAAAGTCGAATAAATACGATTAAAGCCTTTGCCCCAGTCGAAGTTTTGGTTTAACGCATCGTTAATGGCATAATACAACACAAAGTCATTAGGCGAAGGCAGGTTACTTTTGAAAGGTACTTGCAACACATTGCGTGTATAATACGCTTGGCTCACGATATTGCTCACCGCATTTTCGCCCGTAATAAACATATTCGGATACTCTTCGAGCAGGGCGGTGTTGCAACGATTCATAAAATTCAAATCATTGTATTGGTATGTGTCCACACGCCAGCCATCAATGCCAAAGTACTCTACCGTCCATAAGGCGTGCTGAATTAAATAATTGGCTACAAATGGATTATCTTGATTAAGGTCGGGCAAAAATGGCACAAACCAACCATTTTGTTGTACCTTAAAATCGGCTTTATTGCCATGCAAAATATCAATCACAGGCTCGTCACGATACGAGGTATTGGTATAAGAATCCCATTGGTGCAACCAATCTTTCATAGGCATATCTTTCAAAATCCAATGGTTAATCCCCACGTGGTTATACACCGCATCTTGAATCACCTTCAAGCCTTTTTTGTGGGCCTCGCTCACAAAAGTTAAGTACGCTTCGTTGCCTCCCAAACGGCGGTCCACGTTGTATTGGTCGGTAAAGCCATAGCCATGATACGCCGAACGCATCGCACCACCTTCGTTGGTTTGGGGCTGGTCGTTCTCGATAACGGGGTTGAGCCAAAGCGTTGTAACGCCCAATTCCTTCAAATAGTCGAGGTGTTGCGTAATGCCTTGCAAGTCGCCCCCATGACGCAAGAACGGATTTTTGCGGTCGGCGGCGGTATCAGCCATGTTCGCAAATTTATCGTTGCGGGTATCGCCATTAGCAAATCTATCAGGCAATATTAAATAAATAAAATCTTTTGAATCAACTACTTGAGGCTTTTTATCTCGTACTTTCAAGCTATAAGGCTGCGTAATTTTCACCACTTGGTCGATGGCTTTTTTCTTGCCTTTTTGTATGGTAATGGTTTTGGTAAATTCCAATTTCAATTCGCCTGCTTGGGTTTCTGGGGCAATTTTCAGGTCGATAAACAAGTAGTTAGGATTTTCTACGGTGTGTACTTTTTCGAGCGTTACACCCGGATAATTGACGGCAACCGTAGCACCTTTAAGGTTTTTGCCATACACCAACAATTGTAAAGCGGGGTTTTTCATCCCTACCCACCAATTAGATGGATTCATTCGTTGAACACTCGGCGTTTGTGCCTCTACCACCTTACAGAGGCATAATAATGCTAGTACAGCAAGTAATTTTTTCATGTTGTTTGATAAAAGAATGGTTAATGGAAATGGTTTCATGAGCTATGCGGCACGCTATTCTTAGCACAACGATGGTTTCGCTAGGAGCGAGTGCTTGTACAAGTAAAGAGATTTTTTACAAAAAACTTCTGCAATTTTTCAAATAAATTCAGGAAAATCCTAATAATAAAATCTTAAATTCGAGCATTTTTTTATAAACAAAAAAGTGCAGTTCGTAAAACAAATCTGTGCTAAACTGTGCTAATTAGCAAATATTATTCTAAAAATGGCAAAAAAATATAGTTTTTTCAAAATTTTATTAGGCTTGTTATTACTTAGCCTTACAACTATTGGGCAAACAAGCAACAGCCCACAAAAGCCTTCGACCCAGAAAGCTATTGCAAAAACAAAGAATTATCGTAATTTGAAACATAAAGCAAAATCCCTACAATCAAACCAAGCAAGTACATTACACAAAACTATGACTACAAAAAACGACAAATTGGTTATTTTACAAATGATGTTTCACCTATGGGGCAATACCAACACCACCAACAAAATGAATGGTTCGGCGGCCGAAAACGGTGTAACAAAATTTAAAGACATCAATGAAAAAGCCTTGAAGGAAATCAAGAAATTTGGGTATTCGCATATTTACGCCACAGGGCTAATCGAACACGCTACCATGGAAGACCTTACGGCTTTGGGCATTCCGAAAGACCACCCCGATGTGGTAAAAGGACGTTGTGGCTCGCCTTTTGCTGTCAAAGATTATTACGACGTGAATCCATTTTTTGCGACCAAACCAGCCAAACGCATGGATGAATTTGAGGCAATGTTGGCACGTATTCATAAAAATGGCTTAAAACTTATCATGGACTTTGTACCCAACCACGTGGCAAGGGTATATCATTCAGACATGAAGCCTGCGGGCGTTCGTGATTTTGGGGAAGACGACGATACAACTAAGGCTTTCGACCCACACAATAACTTTTATTATTTGCCCAATACCCAATTTCAAATTCCAGATGGTGTAGAATCGCCCGTAAAAGCCGATGCACCTTATGCCGAATCTCCAGCAAAAGCTTCTGGAAATGACGTATTTACAGCCAAACCAAGCATCGACGATTGGTTTGAAACTGTTAAGCTCAACTACGGCGTTGACATCCTCAACGGACGTAGCCGCCATTTCGACCCAATTCCTTCTACTTGGCTCAAAATGGTAGAAATCCTGAAATATTGGTCGGCTAAGGGCGTAGATGGCTTCCGTTGCGACATGGCAGAAATGGTGCCTGCCGAATTTTGGCAATACGCTACCCAAGAAATCAAAAAAGAATTTCCTCATATTATTTTTATTGCCGAAATCTATAATCCTAGAGAATACCACAATTATATCAAAGTGGGTGGTTTCGATTATCTCTACGACAAAGTGGGCTTGTACGATGGGCTGAGAAGATTGGTAGAGAATAGTCCGAATGGAACTGTTGAAGACATCACCCGTGTATGGCAACACGAATCGGGCGATATAGCAGAACACATGTTGCGTTTCTTGGAAAATCACGACGAGCATCGCATCAATACGCCTGTGTTCTCGAAAGGGTATCCGTTTACGGCAGTGCCTGCGATGGTCGTAACAGCCACTTTGCATACAGGCCCTGTGATGATTTATTTCGGACAAGAATTGGGCGAAAAAGCTGCCGACCGAGAAGGTTTCAACCAAGCCGACGACCGCACCACGATGTTTGATTTTTGGGGTGTTGATACGCACCAACGTTGGATGAACGGCGGTAAATTTGACGGAGCATTGCTTACGCCAGAAGAAGTACGTTTACGAACTTTCTACAAAGATTTACTTCAATTAGTCAACCAGTCGGAAGCCATTCAAAAAGGTTCATTTTTTGACTTGCAATACATCCAAGGCAACCACTATGACCGACGCAAAGTGTATAGCTATTTGCGATACAGCGAAAATCAAAAAATCTTGATTGTTTGTAATTTCGACCACTTCAAAACCCAAGAACTCAACGTAAACATTCCAGAAGGAGCTTGGCGTGCCATGCAAATCGAGCCATCGACCAATGTAACGTTTAAACAAATTTTTGAAGGAAAAAATAGCTTTAGCCAAGAAGCCAATCAAGGAATATCTTTAAAAATAGCACCAAATTCGGTCGCCATTTATGAGATTTCCACGAAAAAATAGTATTTTGCATCAGTGTTTTACGATAAAATGCTTACGTTATTATTGAGTGAGTGAGTGATTGAGTGAATTAGTGATTGATTGAATCATGAATTAAGTTTTTCATTTTCAAATATTTACAATTCGTGAATTAGTGTTTTAATTTTCAAACCACTAATTCACTTTAGTTAAAAAAGTATAAGCTCCTGAAAACTACTTCACTCATTCACGCAACAACTTAAAAGTGTAAGTATCAAGCTCGTAGGCACAACCATGTTGTATCCCATCCATTAACCATTTTTTATGAAAAAAATTACTAAGCCCAACTTGAGCTTATCGCAAATTATCAACATGAGCGTAGGTTTTTTAGGCATCCAATTTGGTTTTGCCTTACAAAACGGCAACGCATCACGCATTCTTCAAACTTACGGAGCAGACGTAGAACATCTTTCGTGGTTTTGGCTGGCGGCTCCCCTCACGGGCATGATTGTACAGCCCATTATAGGTCATTTTTCTGACAACATTTGGACATCTTTTGGTCGGCGGAAGCCCTTTTTCCTGACCGGAGCAATTTTAGCCGCCTTTGCTATGGCATTTATGCCCAATGCTTCTTTTTTGGCAGGAGTATTGCCTACGGTTGTTTTAGGAGCAGGCTTTTTGATGTTTATGGATGCTTCTTTCAACATAGCTATGGAACCATTCAGAGCTTTGGTAGCGGATAATTTGCCCGAAGAACAAAACACCACAGGCTTTTCGGTACAAACCACACTGATTGGCATTGGGGCTGTAGTGGGCGGTTTTTTACCACAACTACTCAATAAAACTTTCGGCATATCGAACGAATCTATCGGGGGAAAAGTACAAGACAACGTGCTTTATTCTTTCTATATTGGGGCATTTATGATTGTCGCAGCGATTCTTTGGACAGTCCTCACAACGAAAGAATACTCTCCTGCCGAGCGTAAATCTTTTGGTTTTGGAGATGAATCACAGCAAGAAAGCAGCCTAAGCGATATTTTCAAAGATTTTAGCAATATGCCTGCAACCATGAAACAGTTGGGGCTTGTGCAGTTTTTTTCTTGGATAGCCCTTTTTTCGATGTGGGTATATGCCACGCCAGCGATTGCTCACCAAGTGTATGGCTTGCCTTTGAGCGACCACAGCTCAAAAACCTACAACGATGCAGGCGACTGGGTAAGCTCGTTATTTGGCATTTACAATGGCGTTTCGGCCTTATATGCCCTTATCTTACCAAGCATAGCCGCCAAATTTGGCAAAAAAACAACCCATGCCTTTTCGTTGGTTTGCGGTGGCTTGGGGCTTATCTCCATCTTTTTTATCAAAGACCCTAATTTGTTGATTGTAAGTATGATAGGTATTGGCATTGCTTGGGCAAGTATTTTAGCGATGCCTTATGCAATACTGGCAAACAGCATCCCGATACACAAAATGGGTGTATATATGGGCATTTTTAATTTCTTCATCACTTTCCCTCAAATTGTAAATGGGATTTTTGGCGGTATTATCGTGAAACAATT
>JACCDR011992066.1_pt1 | contig 11211 bp, 15 predicted proteins | sample 7446431 | NCBI WGS metagenome assembly JACCDR01 (sample SAMN15323443, study PRJNA562643) | freshwater metagenome | isolation source: river surface water | place: USA:Blue River Watershed | collected 2017-08-17 | reverse complement strand
GTAACGGTCAATAACCAATTGGGGCAAATATGAGTAATTCTCTATACAACGGACAAAGCAACACCCTTACCCTGCAAACAGGGGAAAAGCTAACAGTGGTTGCCGTGTCTGGTAGCTACACAATCACAGTTTTGAGTGGTGTTGGCTCTGGAACAAACCTAGCGACAAGCGCAACGGGTGGCACGTATGGCCCTTACGCATATCCCTTGATTGTTCGACTTACGTCTAGTTCTTTGAGTGAAATCGACTTTGATGTAGGCGTGTCAACGAGCATTGTTTCCGACACGGTGGCAAAACTTGCTAGCGACCCCCTCACCGGAGAGAGCGTAGGAATTGCAGACCCCCAAACGGGTGGCGTTGCCTTCTACTTCGACCAACCAAAGATGCCTTTTTCTCTAGGAGTAAACAATGTACCGTTTTGACCCAACCGGCAAGGTAAGCAAGGTCACATCTTTGGTTGTGGCGGAGGATTCTTTCGAGTCCTCAATGCGTGGCTTCACCCAGCTATTTACTCCCGACAGTGATGGCACTACCGCACCAGACTTGGGACAGCGCCTTGTCTGCCCATTGGTTCGCGTTAACCGCAGCGGGAGCCCAAGGCTTTTGCTGATTACTCCCGGCGTTGCAGAGAGCACTGCGCGACCCATTCAAGCAATGGGCATCAAGCGCATGAATAACGTGTTCGGCAATGGCAAGTATTTGCTGGAGCTAATGATTAGCGTTTCCAACCGCGTATCAAACACTGACCGACCTGTTTCTTGGGGTTGGGGACTAGATACGGCATTAAGAGACGGTACGCGCCGATTCTTTAAGGTGCGCTATAGCAACTACAACGAAACATCAACAACGCAGGTTCGCAAGTGGCAGATGAAAACAGGGGTGGGCTCTGTTGATGCTAACTATGTGGACATTCCGGGCACTTCTGGCCTCGGTTTGCTGGACGTTATCACCAACGAAAACAAGGCGCTCCCGTTTTACCTTGCAATCGAAGTTGATACCGCTGCTGGCACATTCAACGGTGTGCGATTGGGCGACTTCTTCAAGCTGGGTTCATTGGCTGCAACACCAGATAACGCCATATCGTCTATCGGTTCTGTGGCATCCGAATCGCTGACTACTTTTGCAGGCGGGGCAAACACCTGCTTCGACATAGAAAACCGCACCAGCGCGGCAAGGACGCAGGCTAGCTCTGCGGTTCACTGGCACCGCTTGACCTACTTGGGAGCATAACCATGCAAAACCTGAACATTCTTGCCTCAAACATTCGCCTGACTGCTGGAACGTTTGAAACGCCTGAAATTGAAATTGAAGCACTTGACCGACAGGTCATGTTCGATGTGCTGATTGAATCGGTAAACGGAACACCATCAACAGCCACGCTTTCTGCAAAGTATCAGTTAGCTCCAATCAATTACAACGGTAACAACATGGACTATGACCCCACTTCGGGTGTGCAGCGTCCTTGGATTGATGTGGTTGCGGCTGACGGTTACACGGGCCACTTGTTGGTGGATGGTGCATGGCCTGCTGATCTGGCGGCTTCGTACTCCACCCATCGCAGTGTGTCACGCCGCTTGATCGTCCCGCCGCTCAATCGGTTAGTGCGCTTGTCCCTGACTGCTGCATTTACTGGCGGCACAACGCCAAACTTCCGAGTGACCATAGCCGCTTCTACTTTGGGCGGCTAATCCCCTCAGCACGGGGAGCCTTTACCAACTTTGACAATGCAACCATGACTGAACAGCAAACCGCGCTCAGAGGCCGTGAGGCACAGCAGCTACTGGATTCGGAAGTCTTTAAGGATGCAATGGCGCAGCTTAAAGGTGCCGTGATTGACCAATGGAAGGCTTGCCCTGTCCGTGATAAGGAAGGGCAACTCCTGCTGTTGCAGTTAGTGAAGGTTACGGAGAAGTTTGAGTCTTTGTTGGTTGGGATTGTGGAGACTGGAAAGTTTGCACAGCACAAGATTGATTTAGACGCCATGCGGGATGAAAGCGCAATGCAGCGCATGAGCCGCAAGGCTTTCAGAAAATGACAGAAGCTGAGAAAGTAGCCGCCGTTCACTACGTTGCGATGCTTGAAGCAAACGAGCGTATGGATGGCGACTTGGCAAGGGCAAAGAATAAAAGCGGGATTGTGAGCAAGTACATGCACACGATTCCGAACAGGTCTAAGCCTGACTGGCAGGGTGACCCGTTTGATTTTGAGAGTAAGTCGAGTTTTGAGAGCCTGTACTACAGCGCAGCCATAGGGATAGGGATGCACATGTACGACAGGCTGTTGCAGGTAACAGGCTAGGCACTTAGCCATTTAGCGAACGCAGCGATGCGCCGCGCCTCTCCCTAGTGCCATAGGGGAGTGGATTTGACCAAAGGAACATCATGAACGGACAAGCAGCAGACGCCGCACCCGAATCAGGTGGACTAGCCGACCTCGCTTCTTTTCTGGACACTCCTGAAGAGGAATCCAACGAAGAATTAGAAGCTCCCGCAGACGAAGCCACCAGCGAAGACGCTGACACGGTAGAGGATGCAAACAGCGAACAGGATGACGAAGATTCTGACGGGCAACCGGAAGAGGAAGAAGAACCTGCACCCGCTGAAAAAATCACCTTCAAAGTGAAGGGCGAAGATGGCGCAGAAGAGACGATTGAGGCAACTCCTGAAGAGTTGGCGGCATCGTACTTACGCCAGAAGGACTACACCAAAAAGACTCAAGCTCTGGCCCAGCGCGAGACAGAAGCGGTGCAATTCCTTACACAAAAGCACGAAGAAATCCGTAGCCAATACCTTTCACAAGCCGAACTAACGCGGGCGGCAATCGTGAATATGGCTGGGATTCGCTCGGAGGCTGAAATGGCACAACTTGCCAATTCAGACCCAGCGGCGTGGGTGGCAGAGAACCAGCGGCAACGCCAAATAAACAGCTACTTGAGCGAACTGAATCAGCAGATTGAGTCCGAAAAGCAGCAGCAAAAGGCGATGCAAGAGCAGCAGCTTTCTTACCAGCGTAAACAGCAGTTCGACACGGCATGGCAAGAACTCTCGAAAGAGGGAATTGACAAGCCTAAGTTGGCTCAGATTTACGCAGATGCGTCCAAGAACTACGGCTTCACTGACGAAGAGTTGGGAACCGTTTACGACCATCGCATGGTTAAGGTGATTCGGGATGCGATTGCCTACAGGCAACTGCAAAGCCAGAAAAAAGAAGTCACCAAGAAGGTGCAAGACGCTCCGCGTATGCCACAGCGTCAGACACAACCCGCGAAAAACCAACGCGAGCAAGCCCTCGAAAACCGCTTCCGTAGTGGTCGGGCAAAGCTCAACGATTTAGCAGCATTACTTAGATAAGGAGCCTTAATCATGGCAGTTCCATCAAACCTCTACCAGCGCGATTCCTTGCGCGGTGCCCGTGAAGACTTGATTGACAAAATCTTCAACACTTCCCCGACAGAAACCCCACTGTCCTCTTCGTTTGGTCGCGTTACAGCTACCAGTGTGTTCCATGAGTGGCAGACTGACGCCTTGGCAGCAGCCAACAAAGACAACGCACTGATCGACGGTGATGATGTCACTTTGGACGCTCAGACCGCTACCCTGCGTTTGGGCAACCACTTGCAAATCTTCTCGAAGAAGCCTGGTGTCTCTCGCCGTGCCAACATCGTGAAGAAGGCAGGCCGTGGCGCTGAAATGGCCTACGTCAAAGCCAAGGCGATGCTTGAGCTCAAGCGCGACATTGAGGCGATGATTGTGTCCTCCAACCCTGCTGTAGCTTCCACCACTTCCGTGGCTGGTAAGTCTGCTGGTTTGGGTGTGCAAGCCGCTGTTAACACTCTGCACAACGGTGCTGGTGCCACCGCTGCTTGGACTTCTGGCGCTCCTACCACTGCTGTGACTGCCGGCACTAACCGTACCTTCACAGAAGCTCTGGTTAAGACCATGTGCCAAAACATCTACACGAACTCTGGTCAGTTTGTGGAGCAAATGGTTATGTCTCCTTCCCACAAGGCGACATTCTCCGGCTTCACAGGTATTGCTCAGAACCGTTTGGATGTGAAGGGCAAGAGCCAAGGCACTATCGTCGGCGCTGCTGACGTTTACGTCAGTGACTTCGGTGCCATCTCCGTGGTTCCTCACTACCTGATGGCAGGTGCTAACGAAGTGTTCTTCTTGAACTCCGATTACATCGACTTGGCTTTCTTGGACGGTTTCGTTACCTCCGAGTTGGCTAAGACTGGTGATAGCGAACGTGCTTTGATCACTGCTGACTGCGCGTTGGCTGTACGGGCACCTTCTGCAATCGGCAAGATTGACGACCTGACACCCTAATGGGTAAGGGCTAGAGAGCCTATATCTCCGGTGGGGTGGAACGCCCCTCCTTCTTAACGTCTTGAAGACGCTGGAGCAAACATGGCAGAGCCAATCGAATCATTCTCGGTAGACGAAGGTGTAGACCGTTACGGAGTCCGCAAAGAGGTTACTTTTGAAGGCGACCAAGCCGTAACAAAGTTGACCTATGACGCCGAACCCATCCTAGAAGCTGCACACGCTGAACGAGTCCAAACAGCCGACCAACGCTGGGGCGAAATGCGCAAGGTTGGGATGATTCCTATGGCAGTGTTGAACCAAATCAACACACAGCACCAAGGCGCGTTAGATCGCAAGGTAGCCATCCTGTCGTGGCTCAAAGCCAATCCCCGCATGGTCACCTTTGACAAGTTCCTAAAGACATGAACTACTCCGAACTCCAAAGCGAGGTGGGGAAGTACCTGCATCGCACCGACCTAACGGCTCAGATTCCCACGTTTATTGGGATTGCTGAGTCCTACCTGTTCCGAGAACTGCACATCAAGGAATTGCAAGTCTCTGTTGCAGGCTCTACCGCTGGCGAGTACGCAACGCTTCCTGCTGACTTCGGCTCCGTGTCTCGCGTGGTCATTACCTACGGTGGCAAAAACTACACGCTGGACTATCTCGCTGTTCCTGAGAGCTACACGGCAATAGACCCTTGCCCTGCCTACTACAGCTTTGAGAACAACCAAATCCGCATTTGGGGCGCTGGCACGGGACAGACCTACACCTTGTCCTATATCCCTGCTGTTGCTCCGCTGACAAACAGTAACCCAACAAACTGGATTCTGGAGAACGCATCGGACTTGTACTTGTACGCCTCCGCATTAGAAGGCGCTAGATACGTCCGAAACCAAGCAGAGATAGACAAGCTCACTCCGCTGATTCTCGCGTCTCTGGACTCCGTTAAACGCTTCACCGAGCGCCGTGGCCAGCCTGCTACGGGCTCACTACAGATAAAGCCGCGCCGTGGATAAATTACTTGGTTTTGCGCCTGACGCCGATACCACGATAGCTGGTGTCCTAACGTCCGTCACCAACCTCATTCCCTACGAAAAGGGCATGAAGGGCGCTCCTGTGGGCGCTACTCCCTCCGGTGTGCCAGTCCTAGCTGCTGAGTGCCGCGGTGGTGCTGTGGTGACTAAGCTAGACGACACGCGTAGGGTGTTTGCTGGTACTGCTACGAAGCTCTACGAGTTGTCTGGTGGTGCATGGGTTGACGTTTCCACAGGCTCCTACACAGGTGGGGCAGACTCGCGCTGGTCTATCGCTCAGTTCGGTGATGCGACATTGGCAAGCAACCTTGCAGACACTATCCAACGCTCAAGCGGTGCTGCGTTCTCCTCCATCGCATCGGCTCCCAAAGCAAAGATTGTTTTCAGTGTCGGAACTCAGGTGATGGCACTAAACACCAATGACGGAACCGTAAAGGCTGACGGTTGGCACTGCTGCGCGACCTACGACGAAACTGACTGGACTACTTCCACGGCTACGCTGTGTGCAAAAGGACGCTTGGTATCGACTCCAGGCGCTATTACTGCGGGTGGGCGTCTAGGTGAGTACGCAATCGCCTACAAAAACAAAGCTATCTACATCGGTCAATTCGTGGGCGCTCCTAGCGTTTGGGACTGGCAGCAGGTAACAGGTGGTGAGGCTGGGTGTGTCGGACAGGATGCTTGGTGCGACATTGGCGGCGCTCACTTCGTAGTAGGTGAAGACAATATCCGAGTGTTCGACGGTTCTCGACCCGTTCCCATTGGTGACGATACCGTTAGACAGTGGTTCTACAACAACTCAAATCCAAACTATCGCTATAAAACTCAGTGCGTGTTTGACCGACAAAACAATGTCGTTTGGACGTTTTATTGCTCGACAACCGCAACGGTTCCTGATGCTGCACTTGTTTACCACCTGAAAACAAAGCAGTGGGGGCACGTCAACATCACGATAGAGGCCGCAATGAGCTACGTTGCTGCGGGTGTGACTATCGACGGTTTGACCTCGTTTTCTGCAACGATTGACGGGCTTTCCTCATACTCCTTTGACTCACAGTTTTGGTTATCGGGTGGCAGGTCTTTGGCTGTGTTCAACACATCACACCAACTCCAGTCCCTAACAGGCCCGTCCGTGTCTTCTGGCATGACTACAGGTGACGTAGGGGATGACGCAGTGGTTACCCTGCTTAACGCTGTGCGGCTCAGGTTTGACCCTGGCTACAAACCCACCTCTGCGAACATCCAGACGCTAACCAAGTCGGAACTTGGCAGCACTGCGACTCCTGCTTCTACCGCTTCAATGTCGGACGGAAAGTTTGACGTTATGGACTCCGCACGGTGGCACTCTGCCTCGTTTACCTTCACTGGCGACCATCGAATCATGGCGATTGGTGCGACTCTGATACCAGAGGGTGACGTATGAAGATCACGGTAAACAAACTAGACCTAGATGCCGACCTGCTACGACTTCTGAGAGAGATAGCCAAGCAGGTCAACGGTCTATCAGAAGGTTCCTTTACCGCTTACTACACTGCCTTAACAGCAGCTCCTACAACGGGAACATGGAACAAAGGCGACTTTGTAGCCAACTCCAATCCTAGTGAATTGGGGTCTGTTGGAAGCAAATATTACATAGAGGGCTGGAAGTGCCTAGTAGGTGGCACTCCTGGCACTTGGGTCGAGGCCAGATACCTCACAGGAAACTGATGGAACTACAACCCGTCCCAGCTACGCACATTGACCAAGCATGGCGCGATGGTGCCTCCTGCTTGACATTGGCTTGCGATGCTTCGGGCGGTGAGATTGAAGGCCCACAACTAAAGATGATTCTCTCGCGTGGTGAGCGGACATTGCTCAGATTGTGGGATGGTGAAAAGGTAGCAGGTTGGGGCGTGGTTCGTGTTGACCAATTGCCAAACATGCGCGTTTTGTTCATTACAGATTTGGTGGCCCCACATGGTCACTTTGAGCGATTTTTCCAAGGTGTTAAAGACCTAGCCAAGAGTCTCGGTTGTTCCAAGGTGCGATGTGCTGCAAAACCAGCGCAGGAGCGTCTTTATCGGGCTAAGTGCGGGTTTCAACCTGTGTATGCGATCTTAGAAACGGAGACTTAATATGTCCGGAGGCGGTGGTGGTTCCACAACAACCAATAGCGTAGATGCGCGATTCTCTCCCCTGATTGACTACGCAACCCAAGCGGCTGCGGGTGTGCAAAAAGCAGGGTTCACACCCTACACAGGTCAACGATATGCGGACATGAACAGCACCCAACAGGCGGGTCTGGACATGGTTACAAACCGTGCGACCAATGGCGACCCGACCATGCAGCAGGCTACAAGTACCTTGCAGCAGACTCTGGCAGGTGGGCAGACTAATCCCTACCTTGATTCGCTGGTAAGCAAAGCCCAAAGCGGCGTAATGGGCAACATGGCGGCATTGCAGGCCCGTTCCGGCTCCTTTGGTAACTCAGGCATTGCAGAGCAGGGCGCTAAACAAATGGGCGACATTGCAACCCAAATGTACGGCAACGCCTACAACACAGACCGCGCTAACCAAATGGCGGCGCTGAACCTTGCACCGACCTACGGAAATCAGAAGTACCAAGACGCTGCACAACTGATGAACGCTGGCTCATTCCAGCAAAACCAAGCGCAGCAGAACAACGACTTCCAATACCAGCAGTTCCAAGACCAGCAGAACCTGCCCTACAAACAAATGGCGGCTTACTCTGGCTTGTTGGGGTCTTCTGGCTCTACAGGCTCTTCGACTACTACGGGAGGTGGCAAGTGATACCTCTGATGATTCCCATGATTGGCGCAGGGCTTGGAGCCTTGACCAACAAAAAGAACCCGCTACAAGGCGCAATCCTTGGTGGCGGTCTTGGTGCTTTGGGTAGTACGGTAGCTCCCGCAGTTTCTGGCATGTTCGGCTCTACTCCTGCCGCTGGCTCATACGCTGCTGACGCTGTGGGGACTGCTTCGGGATATGGTGGTTTTGGTGCCGTGACAAATGGCCCTGCCGCATCCGGTACGACCATGAAGGGCTTACTGGACACGGCTGGTTCTGTCGGACAGGCGGCAAGTGCTGCTAGTGGCCTGCTTGGTGGTGGTCAGCAAGTCCAATCACAAGCTCCCCAATTTGGCGGTGGTGGCGACCTCTCGCAACTGTACGCAAGCATCCAACAGGGTGACGCTCAAGCTAATCAGTACGACATGCAGAACCGCGCAAAGCAGCAGGAATTGCTAAAACGTTTCGGAGGTGGCTATGGGGCTGCTTGATAACTTCTCAGAATTTGCCAAAACACCAGAGGGGCAAGGCTTACTAGCCGCTACCTTTGGCGGTCTTGCTGGTGCCCAACGTGGCGCACCATTGAACAGCATTGGTCGTGCTGGATTGGCTGGCATCACTGGCTACGGCAACGCTATCGAACGACAAGACCAACTAGCCCAGCGCGAAGAGGCTAAGAAGTTCCGAGATATGCAGATGGCGCAGTTCCAAGCGCAGATCGACGCACAGAAGAAGGCGCAAGCGGCAGCAGAGGCCAAGCAAGCAGCATTGCCGCGACTCTGGCAGGCAGAGCAAACGCAGGGAAATTTCACGCTTGACCCAATCACATCACAGCCGACGATTACAAAGGCTTCGACTGTGGGCGCTCCCAAGTTGGATTGGAAGGGTGCTTTAGCCGCTGGCTACACACCTCAAGAGATTGAAGCGTTGTCCAAAATGCAAGACCTTGGCAAGCAAGAAGTCGCCAGAACGATAAAAGGCGTTGGGGCTGATGGCAAAGAGTATGAGTATCAGATAGACAAATACGGCAACAAAATCGGTGACGGCTTTGGTCAATACAAAGCGCCAATCATGCAAGACATTGGAGGCAATGTTGCTGCGCTTGACCCTTACACGCTAAAGCCTGTTCTGAACATCCCTAAGACCATGACGTTTGGGGATAAAAATGCAGCCGCTACGCTTGCTCTTTCCCGCGAGCGCTTGAACTTTGATAAAGCTGGTGGTGCTGAAGGTGCCAAGCCTCAGTTGGTAGATGGTCAGTGGGTCTACAAGCCCGATGCAAAGAATCCGCAAGGCAGGGTTGTTCCTGTTCAGGGTATGGCAGACAAGCCAATGAACGACTCGCAATCAAAAGCAAACCTGTTTGGTCAGCGGATGCTTGAGGCTGAGAAGGTTATTCAGTCGGTTTCTGATAAGGCTGACCGCCCAGGATTGATTAAGCGCACAGCAGAAGCAACTGTTGGCGTGATTCCTGGCTGGCTTGGAGGAGATCAGCTAGTCGATATTGCTGGAGCGGCAACAAATTGGACGCAATCAGCAGCGCAGCAGCAGGTAGAGCAGGCACAAGACAACTTCTTAAACGCAGTCCTACGCCGCGAGTCTGGTGCAGTTATTGGTGCCGATGAGAAGCGCAACGCAAGAAAGCAGTATTTCCCTGAAGTTGGCGATTCTGAAGAGCGTATTGCGCAAAAGGCAGCAAACAGAAAAACAGCCATTGAGGGTGTTCTGGCGGAAGTTCCTAGAAACAGCAGGCCAAAGCAATCTGGCGGAGCAACTGGTTCTTGGGGTTCTGGTGTCAAGTTTTTGGGCTTTGAATAGGGGTAAACATGGCAGTAGCTAAATTTCAAATGCCCGATGGTCGTATAGCTAGGTTTGAGGTTCCTGATGGAACAACCCCAGAGCAGGCCCAAATGATGATTGAGCAAAGCCTGAAACCTACGCCTCAGAAGTCCATCTATGAGCGACAGGCAAAAGAAGACAGCGACTCTAGTGCGCTTGGGTACAAAACACTTCTTCCTGCCGCTGGTGGTGCAATGGTGGGTGCTTATCTTGGTGGCAAGCAGATGCTGATGAAGGGGTTGGATGCTGTAGCGCCGCGACAACTCACAACGTCAGACCTTGTTATGGGCAAGAAACTCATCTCAAGAGCAGATGAGATGATTCCTGACATTGAGGAAAATCGTGCGGCAATGCAGGGCTTGACATCTACAAAAATGGGCATGGCTGGTGATGCTTTGGGCAATGTTGCTATGGCCTTGCCAACAATGCTAAACCCTGCCGCTGCAACCGTGCGAGGTGCCGCTGTTGTTGGTGGTGGTATGGGTGCGCTGCGTCCTACATTGGGGGATGAATCTAGGTTTGCAAACATGGGAATGGGTGCTGCATTTGGCGCAGGCGGTGCCTATGTTGGGAACAAACTTGCAAGCGCTCTGGTCGGTCAGCGTGGGGCATCCTCTGCCACTGGCGGAAGTGCAACCGCTTCATCTACTGGTGGCAATGCGTCTGCATCCTCTACCGTCAGCGGCGGAGCTACTGCGCGAGGCACTGGAGGCGGGTACAACTTTGGCTCTGTTGGTGATGATGCATCTGCGGGGCTTACATCAAGCCAGAAAAAACTGATTGCTAGAAACCCAGAGTTTAAGTTGACGCCAGGACAGGCAAGCGGCTCAAAGTCTTTGCAGCAACTTGAAGCAAAGCTCGAATCGCAGCCAATGACCTCTGGCACTTTCAACAACATCAAGGCGCAAAACCAAGAGCTAGTAAACCGCCGCGCAGCAGAGGCTATTGGTGAAAAAGCAAATGTTGTTGATGCTGATGTACTAAGCCGAGCGCATGAAAGAATTGGGCGTGTTTATGAGATGGTCAAGACGGGCCAACGCAAGATTGATACAGATGGATTCTTGAAAAATCTGCAAGGCATAGAGAGCAATTTTGAAGGCCAGCTATTTGCCAATGGCAAGCCCTACAGTGTGATGGATCACCCATTGGCTGCACGGTTGTTCAACTATGCAGAAAAGGGTGAGGCTTCTGGCGCTCAACTGGCCGACCTTACTTCCAAGCTAGGAAAGGCTGCGCGTGGG
>JACCDR010919096.1_pt1 | contig 11211 bp, 11 predicted proteins | sample 7446431 | NCBI WGS metagenome assembly JACCDR01 (sample SAMN15323443, study PRJNA562643) | freshwater metagenome | isolation source: river surface water | place: USA:Blue River Watershed | collected 2017-08-17 | reverse complement strand
GGGGAAATACGACCTGGAGTTGATTGATGTTGACAAGCAACCCATCATCGCCCGCGACGGCCATATCCTCGCCACTCCGACCCTCGTCCGGGAGTTTCCCCGCCCGATGCGCCGCCTCATCGGGGACCTGTCGAACACCGCCGGGTTCTTTGTCGGACTTGACCTCGCCACCACCGTCAAGGCAGCGCGTTGAAAACCACCCGGACCGATTCCTCCGCCCGCACCGGGCTTTCCCGGAAAATGGCCGCTCTGTCCGCGCGGCTCGCCGAGGCGGAAGCCACACTGCACGCCATCCGCCTCGGGAAAGTGGACGCGGTCGTGGTCGCCGGCCGGGTCGGCCCCCAGGTGTTCACGCTCCAGGGCGCCGAGCACGCCTACCGCGTGCTCATCGAATCCATGAACGAAGGCGCGTTGACCTTGACCTCCGACAAGACGGTGCTCTACGCCAACCAGTGTTTCGCCCGGATGGTGCGCAGGCCGCTCGAGCAAGTGATCGGCGGTTCCTTCCGGCGTTTTCTCTCCGTCTTGGATCTGGCCGCGCTCAGGCCTCTCCTCCAAAAGACGCGCCGGAACGGGGCCAAGCTCCAGGTGGACCTGAAGGCCGCCGATGGCACGCAACTGCCGGTCCAAATTTCCATCCGCCGCCTCGCCCGCCACGGCTTCGACCGAGCGCCCATCGGCCTGGTCGTGACCGACCTGACCGAAACCCGGCGGACCGAGGACCTGCTGCGCGCCCTGACCCACCGCGTGGTGCAGGTGCAGGAAAACGAGCGCGGCCGCGTCGCGCTGGAATTGCATGACCATATCACGCAGCTGCTCTGCGGCGTCCTGTTCCGCAGCCAGACTCTGGTGAACAGCCTGGCCGGACGCACCGGTTCGGCGCGTCGGGAGGCCCGGGCCCTGCACCGGATGGTCGGGCAGGCCGCCCGAGAGATCGAACGCATCTCGCGCGAACTGCGACCCGGGGTGCTGGATCATCTCGGCCTGGCCTCCGTCCTGCGCGACACCGGCCGCGAATTCGCGCGGCGAACAGGTGTGCCCGTCCGCCTGGCCGGGGTGCGACTGACCGGGCGGTTGCCGCCGGCCACCGAACTGGCGCTCTACCGCATCCTGCAGGAAGCCCTGCGCAACGTGGAGCAGCACGCACATGCGCGAAATGTCACCGTGGACCTGAACCTGCACGACAACCGGGTCCAACTGTCGATCAATGACGACGGCATTGGCTTCAGACCGGAACGCCACACCGCCGGCAAGCAGGGACAAGACGGCCTCGGCCTGCTCGGCATGCGCGAGCGGGCAACCCATCTCGGCGGCACCCTCACCATCCGCTCGCTGCGTCGCGCCGGCACGGAAATCGAGGCCCGCATCCCGGTGTCACCCATGAACGGAACACCGTGAGGCAGGCGACCGGCCTGTCTCATGGGGTCTTCACCCACCAACTCCGCCGCCAGCAGCATTAGCCCTCGCGTCCTGCGACCCCGCCCGCTATAAATCGAAAAGCGCAAGCGACTATGACCAAGAAACCCAAAGCCTCGTCCCGGTCATTGCAGCGCAAATCCGCACAGCCGCGTCTCAAGAAAACGCCCTCCCGCACCAAGTTTCCCATCGTGGGTATTGGCGCCTCGGCCGGTGGGCTCGAAGTCCTAGAACAGTTCCTGGGCCATGTTCCGCCGCACAGCGGACTGGCCTTTGTCATCGTCCAGCACCTCGACCCCACCCGCAAGGGCATCATGCGCGAGCTGCTGCAGCGCGCCACCGCCATGAAGGTCATCCAGGTGCGCGACCAGACCCCCGTGCGACCGGACTGCGTCTATGTGATCCCGCCGAACCGGGACATGTCGATCCTGCACGGCGTGCTGCACCTTTTTTCCCCGGCGGCACCACGGGGACTCCGCCTGCCCATCGATTTTTTCTTCCGCTCGCTCGCCCAGGACCAGCAGGAGCGGAGCATCGGCGTGATCCTCTCCGGCATGGGCTCCGACGGCACACTGGGCCTGCGTGCCATCAAGGAACATGCCGGCGTCGTGCTCGTGCAGGACCCGGCGACCGCCAAATACGACGGCATGCCGCGCAGCGCGGTCAGCGCCGGCCTCGCCGACATCGTGGCCCCGGTGCAGGAACTGCCCGGCCGGATCATCGCCTACCTCCATCGCACGCCGCTGCTCGCCCGGGCGGAGCCGGCCGGGGCGCACCGGTCCCAGAATTCGTTGGAGAAGGCGGTCATCCTGCTCCGCGCCCACACCGGCCACGATTTCTCCCTCTACAAGCGCAACACGCTCTACCGCCGCATCGAACGCCGCATGGGCATCCACCAGATCGCCGAGACCGCGGCCTATGTTCGCTACCTGCAGAAGAACCCGCAGGAACTGGACCTGCTCTTCAAGGAGCTCCTGATCGGCGTGACCAACTTCTTCCGCGACCCCGCCGTGTGGGAGCAACTGGGCAAGGTGGCCCTGGCGGCGCTGCTCGCGAACCGGCCCCCCGGCCAGACCCTGCGGGCCTGGGTGGCGGGCTGCTCCACCGGCGAGGAAGCCTACTCCCTTGCCATGGTCTTCCGCGAAGCGGTCGAGCAACTCCGGCCCGCGGGCAACCATACGCTGCAAATCTTCGCCACCGACCTCGACCGCGACGCCATCGACAAGGCCCGCCTCGGCGTCTTCCCCGAGAACATCGCCGCCGATGTGTCGGCCGCGCGGCTGAAACGCTTCTTCACCAAGGAAGAGCACGGCTACCGGGTGCGCAGCGAGATCCGCGAGATGGTGATCTTCGCCCCGCAGAACCTCATCATGGAGCCGCCGTTCACGAAGCTGGACATCCTGACCTGCCGCAACCTGCTCATCTACCTGGGACCGGAAGTGCAGAAGAAGCTGATCCCCCTGTTCCACTACAGCCTGAGCCCTGGCGGCATTCTGCTGCTCGGCAGCGCGGAAACCATCGGCAACGGCGACCTGTTCTCCCCGCTCGACGCCAAGTCGCGGCTCTTCCGGCGCGTCGAGACCCCCCAACGGCCGGAGCCCGTCGAGTTTCCCGCCAGCTTCAGCTCCGGCCCGCCGGGCGCCGCCGACGTCCAGCCCGCCCCCAAGTCGCCGGCCAGCCTCCAGTCCCTCGCGGAGCATTTGATCCTGAAACACCACGCGCCGCCCGCCGTGCTGGTGAACGACAAGGGCGACATCTTCTACATCAGCGGCCACACCGGCAAATACCTGGAACCGGCCGCCGGCAAGGCCAACTGGAACCTCTTCGCCATGGCCCGCGAGTTCCTGCGCTACGAGCTGGCCGGCGCCTTCCAGAAGGCGCTGCGCCAGAAGGGAAGCGTCAGCCTGCACGGCCTCAAGGCCGGCGACCACGGCGTGGATGTGTCCATCCAGCGGCTCGAGGAGCCCGGTTCCCTCTGCGGTCTCGTGCTGATCGTGTTCACCGACACACCGGCCCCCGCCACCGTCCGTCCCGCCGGCCGCGTGACCAAGGCCCATCCCCGGCCCGCGCGGGTGGTCGAGCTTGAAAAGGAACTCCTGCAGATCCAGACCGATGCCCGCGTGTCGAGCGAGGAGATGCAGACCTCCCAGGAGGAACTCCGCTCCACCAACGAGGAGCTCACCACCTCGAAGGAGGAGATGCAGTCGCTGAACGAGGAGTTGCAGACGCTCAACACCGAGCTGCAGGCCAAGGTGGACGAGTCCGCCCGCACCGGCAACGACATGAAAAACCTGCTCAACAGCACGGACATCGCGACCCTGTTCCTCGACAGCGAACTGAAAGTGCGCCGGTTCACGCCCCAGACCACGAAGATCATCAAGCTCATCCCCAGCGATGTCGGCCGGCCCGTCACCGACCTGGTCACGGATCTGGACTACCCCGACCTCGCCGACGAGGTGCGCGAGGTGCTGCGGAAGCTGGTCTCGAAGGAGCGGCCCGTGACGACGCGGGACGGCCGCTGGTTCACCCTGCGCATCATGCCCTACCAAACGATGGACGAGCGCATTGACGGCGTGGTCATCACCTTCGCCGACATCACCACCGCCAAGAGCCTGGAGGCGAAACTCCGCAGCCGCCACGCCCGGCTGGAAAAGCACAGGGCGGCCCAGTCGGCGAAATTGCGGCAAGCCAGGAAGGGAACCCGCCCGTGAAGCCGACCACGGGAAAGGGCACCCGCCCCGGCACCGCCGGCCTCCGCCGCCGCGCCGAGCTGCTGCTGAGGGGCCCGCATGCGAAACCCTCCCCCCTGCGGATAGAGGCCGATGCCCAGCGCCTGGTCCACGAGCTCCAGGTTCATCAGATCGAGCTGGAGCTGCAGAACTCCGAGCTGAAGAAGACGCGGGACCAGTCGGAACTGCTGCTGCAAAAATACACCGACCTCTACGAATATGCCCCCGCCGGCTATTTCTCGCTCGCCGCCGACGGGACCATCCGCCTCGTCAACCTCGCCGGCGCCCGCCTGGTCGGCTTGGAGCGTTCGCGGCTGCTGGGCCAGTCGCTCATCCGGCAGGTGGTCCCCGAAAGCCAGCCCGTGCTGCAAACTTTCCTGCATCACGTCTTTGCGGGCGCGAACAAGCAAGCCTGCATCGTGCGCCTGCGCACCACCGGCCCGGCGCAGGAGGTGAGCATTGAGGCCGAGCTTTCCGTGGACCGCCAGGATTGCCTCGCCGTCGTCGAGGACATCACGGTGCAACGGCAGGCCGAGGAGCTGCTGCGCCGCAACGAGGCCCTCTTTGCGGCCCTGATCGAGCGGGCTCCCGTCGGCATCTACGTCATGGACGACCAACTGCGGCTCCTGCAGGTCAACCCGCGCGCGCAGCCGATCTTCAGCCGGATCCATCCGTTGATCGGCCGCGAAGTCCGCGAAATCGTCCATGAGCTCTGGCCCCGGAAAACCGCGGAGCATATCCTGGAACGATTCAGGCACACGCTGCGGACGGCCGAGCCCTATCACTCGACCGATTTCTCCGAGCGGCGGCGCGACACCGGCGAGAAGGAGTTCTACGAATGGCAGCTCCAGCGCATCACCCTGCCCGCGGGGCAGCTGCGCGTGGTCTGCTTCTTCAACAACATCACGGAGCGGACCCGGGCGGCATCGGTCCAGCGCCGGCTGGACCTGCTGGCCGTCACCTACGAGGCCGCCCACCGCGACATCGTCCGCCGCCGGACCGTTGAAGCTTCGCTCCGGAAAAGCGAAAGGACCAAGGACCGTCTGCTGACGGAATCCCGGCGGCTGCACGTCCAGTTGCGCCAGCTGACCCGGCAGATTATCACGGCGCAGGAAAACGAGCGGAAGCATATCAGCCGCGAACTGCACGACGACGTCATGCAGTTGCTCGTCGGTGTCAACGTCCAGCTGTCCACGCTGGCCAAGGGCCGGGCCGCCGGCAACCCGTCGTTGAAGCGGAGGATCGCTCGCACCCAGAGGTTGGTCAAAAAGTCCGTGGACGCCGTGCACCGCTTCGCCCGGCAATTGCGGCCGGCCGTGCTGGATGACCTTGGCCTGATCCCGGCCCTGCGCGCCTATTGTCAGAACCTGGTGGTGCGGAAAAAATTCAAGATCCGTCTGAACATATTCCGGGGCGTAGAGGCGCTGACCGGTGACCGGCGCACGGTGCTGTTCCGCGTCGCCCAGGAGGCGCTCACCAACGTGGCCCGCCACTCCCACGCCAGCCAGGTCGGCCTCCGCATCACCAAAACTCCCCGTGGAGTCCGGATGGATATCCATGACAACGGGCAATCCTTCAACGTCGAGAAAACGCTGCTGGCCAGTAGCAACAAACGCCTGGGCCTGGTCGGCATGAAGGAAAGGATCGAGATGGTCGGCGGCAGCCTGGTCATCCGTTCCGTGCCCGACCGAGGCACCACCGTCCGCGCCGAAATCCCCTTCAACCCGGAGAAATCCAAATCATGACCGCCACCACCCCCATCACCGTCCTGCTCGCCGAAGACCATGCCATCGTCCGCCAGGGCCTCTGCGCCCTGCTGCTGGCCGACGGACATTTCAAGATGGTCGGCGAGGCCCGCACCGGCCGCGAGGCCGTCGCCATGGCCGCCCGGCTGAACCCCGGGGTCATCGTCATGGATATCGCCATGCCGGAGCTCAACGGGGTCGAGGCCACCCGCCAGATCCTGGCCGCCAACCCCGCCACCCGGGTGATCATCCTCTCCGCCCACAGCGATGATGAATACATCGAGCGCGCGCTGACAGCCGGCGCCGCCGGCTTCCTGGAGAAACAGTCCTCCGCCGAGATCCTGACCAAGGCCATCTGCGAGGTCGCCGCCGGGCGGACTTTTTTCAGCCCGGGGATTGCCAAGCGGCTTCGCAACCTGCCCGACCAACTGGGCCGGGACGGCTTGCGCCAGGCCTCCCGCGTGCGCCTGACTTCGCGCGAATCCGAGGTCCTGCAGCTTGTCGCCGAGGGCCATGCCAACAAACAGGTCGCAAGCGAACTCGGCATCAGCATCAAGACCGTGGAAAAGCACCGGCAGCGCGTCATGGACAAGCTCAACATCCACGAGACCGCCGGGCTCACCCGCTACGCCATCGCCGCCGGCATCATTGAAAGCAACGTCCAGCTGACGGTGCATTGACCGGGTCGGCGGACATGAAAAAGGCCGTCGCTTGACGGCCCTTGCTGCGCAGGTGGGAGTCCGTTGCTCAGGACTTCATGATTTTCAGGCCGGCCGGACGCTTTGCGACCGGGCCTTTCCCGCCGCGCGACTTGGCGGCACGTTTCTTGGCGGCGGTCATCCGGCCGCCCCGGCTTTTCTTGGACATGGAATGGAGGGGGGTTGAGGGGTGGAGGTCGGTCTTGCCGACAGTCCTCAGGCTACTCCCTCCCGTGGCCACAGGCCATGGGGTATGGACCTACCGCATCGAAGGCGGGCGCGCCGGATTCGTCCCAGTAGGGCAACGCCCCATAGGCGCCCCACCCCCGTTCGCGTATCGTCCGCCCTCAGACTATGAAAACAAAATCCATATCCGCTCTCATCACTCTCATCGCCGCGCCCATCCTGGCGTTCGGTTCGGCCGCCACCGACCGCAAAATCGAAGAAGCCGCCAAAGCCACCTACAACTACCGCACCGTCCTCGAGGACAACGTGAAGGTCCGGGCCAATGATGGCATCGTCACCCTCACCGGCACCGTGCAGGACAAGGACGACAAGGCGCTCGCCGCCGACACCGTCGAAAACCTTCCGGGTGTCACCGCCGTGAAGAACGAGATCGTCGTCAAGCCCTCCTATCCCGAAAAGTCGGACGGCTGGATGGCGCTCAAGATCCGCAGCCGCCTGCTCGTGAAGGCCAACGTCAGCGCCGCCACCACCAAGGTCTCCGTGCAAGACGGCGTGGCCACCCTTTCGGGCACCGCCGACAACATGGCCCAGAAGGAACTCACCGAGATCTACGCGAAGGACATCGACGGCGTGAAATCGGTGCAGAACGACATCACCATCAAGACCGTGTCCTCGGACCGGCCCGCCGGTGAGACCATGGGTGAGAAAATCGATGACGCCTCCATCACCAGCCAGGTGAAGCTGTCGCTCCTGAACCACAAATCCACCAGCATGCTCAAGACCAAGGTCACCACCAACGAGGGTGCGATCACCATCACGGGCGAGGCCGGCTCCGACGCCGAAAAGTCCCTCGTCACGAAGCTCGCCAAGGATGTCCGGGGCGTGAAATCGGTCACCAATGACATGACCGTCGCCAAGCAGGTCTCCAAGAGCTGAAACCCGCAACCCCGCCGCCCGTCCCCGGGCGGCGTTCTGCCCTTCACCGCCGGAGTTCCGCCCCCTTTGCGGGGGCTCCGGTTTATCAAAGACGACGCAGCCCCCGCTCTCTGCGGGCTGCCGACTCCGGCACCCGATTCCTTTCCGCCATGGTCAAGTCTTCCGCTCATTCCACCCTGGACCAATCCGCTCCGCCGCGCCCCGCGATCCCGCTGACGCGTCGGACCATGGACCTGGTCGGCTGTGTCCTCGCCCTTCCGCTGCTCTGCGTGACCATCTTGGTGATGGTTGCCATCACGCGCCTGGTCTCGCCCGGTCCCGTGATCTTCCGCCAGAGGCGCATCGGACAGCACGGCCGCGAGTTCATGTTGTTCAAGTTTCGCACCATGCATGTCGGAACCGGCAGCACGGTGCATCAGGACCACTTTCGCGAGCTGGTGAACTCCAACGCCCCGATGATCAAGCTCGACGCCAGACGCGACAGCCGGCTGCTGCCCGGTGGCCGGCTGCTGCGGGCCAGCGGTCTCGACGAATTGCCGCAGATCGTCAACGTCCTGCGCGGGGAGATGAGCCTGGTCGGACCCCGTCCCTGCCTGCCCACCGAGTTCGCCCACTACCTCCCGGCACAGCGCGAACGTGTCATCGCCATGCCCGGTCTGACCGGGCTCTGGCAGGTGTCCGGAAAAAACCGCACGACCTTCCAGGAAATGATCCGCCTGGACATCGAGTATGCCCGCAACGCCAGCCTGCTCCTCGACCTGAAGATCATCTTCCTGACGCCCTTTGTTCTCGTCGGGCAACTGGTCAGCCTGCGCACGCCCGCCAGGATTTACGACCAGCCGGACGTGACGCAAACCCGACTCTCCCCGCCTTGAACCTGACTCCCTGCAAATCCCGCTGACATGGAAATCGCCTTCAACCACCTGCTGCAGGAGCCCGCCCGGGCGACTCAACCCAACCATCCGCAATCCATGATAACCAATATCGGCCTGGATGATGAAGCCCGCCTTGAGATCGGCCAGATGCTCAACCTGGTGCTGTCCGACGAATATGTGATCTATGTCACGACGCGGGATTACCACTGGAACGTCACCGGTCCGAATTTTTCCAGCCTGCACCGGCAGTTTGAGGAGCAGTATGGACAGGTTTCCGGATGGATCGACGATGTCGCCGAGCGGACGCGCACCATCGGCGCCGGCGCCCGCGGCAACTGGGCCGATCTGACGAGCGCCGCCCGCACCTCCGCCGATCCCGGCTACGGCCTCTCCGCCACCCGCATGCTCCAGTCCCTTTTGGAGCTGCATGAAAGCATGATCCTCCGGCTCCGCACCGACAGCGAGGCGTGCGCGAACCGTTTCAAGGAAGCCGGCACCGCCGACTTTCTGACGGGCCTGATGCGTTGGCATGAGAAGGTCGCCTGGATGCTGCGCGCCCAGTTGGAAAACTCCGTGGCCTCCCGAATCTGAAAACAACCCAAACACCATGAACAAAATCATCAGCATCGCGCTGCTCATCGGCGGCATCGTCCTCCTCACCTACGGGATCAGCGCCTCGGAATCGATCAGCTCCGATTTTTCCCGTTTCTTCACCGGCAATCCGACCGAAAAATCCATCTGGATGCTGATCGGCGGCTTCATTGCCGTGGTCGTCGGAGCCGGCGGCCTGCTGCGCAGCAACCGGGTGGACTGACCGGACGATGAAAATTATCCCAGACGCTCCGCCCCGGGTGTGGCTGATCGGCACCCTCCTGATGACCGTCGCCCTGGTCGCCGGCTGCGTCGCGGGTGCGGGTTCGGTCGCCCACCGGAACGGCGATCTGGACACCACCCTTGCAGCCAACGTCACGTCCTCCGCCCGCGCTGCACAGATGACGGTTGTCCAGCTGGGTTACACGCCGATCAGCGACCGGCAGGACGCCATGCATGCCATTCTCATCGTCCGCAATCCGGCCGACCAGCGGCTGGAGATCTACCTGCAAAAGGCGGATGCGGCCAACACACGGTTAAAAATCCGGCTCAGCCCCCTGGGCAACGAAGCCGTGCAGCACGAAATCCTCGCCCTGATCAGATCCAACCTCTGACGGCACTCCATTACAGGACCCCGTGCTTCACGGGCCCCTCACCCACATGCTCTACTACGCCCTGCTTTTCATCCTGATCGCCCTGACTGCGTCCCTGCTGGGTTTCGGCGGCATTGCCGGCACCGCGGCAACGATCGCCAAGGTCTGCCTCGTCGTCTTCGTGATCCTGTTCATCGTCTCACTGCTCCGTGGTCGCCGAACCTGAACACCGGAGTTCCGACCGGACGGCTGCCTCCGCCAGCCTCGGCCCGACGGGCCGGCGCGCGCTGAGAATCGCCTTCATCGGCACCTATCCGCCGCGGAAATGCGGCATCGCCACTTTCACCCACGACTTGCGGCAGGCGGTGCTGGCACGCAACGACACCGAAGCTTGTCCGGTTGTCGCCCTGAACGACACGGCGGAACCGCCGCTTTATCCGCCGGAGGTCATCTTCGCCATCAACAGCCGGGATTTGGCGAGCCACGAGCGCGCCGCGGAATTTCTCAATCGTAGCGGCGCCCATTGCGTCTCCGTGCAGCATGAGTTCGGCATCTTTGGCGGCAGCGCGGGCAGCCACCTGCTGGCCTTGCTGCGGGCCCTGAAGCTGCCCGTCGTCACAACCCTCCACACCGTGCTGCGTGATCCCTCCCCCGATCAGCGCCGCGTGCTGGAGGCCCTGATCCGGGCCTCGGACCGGGTCGTCGTGATGACCGAACGCGGCCGGATGTTCCTGCGCGAAATCTACGACACCCCGCCGGGCAAGATCGACCTGATCCCCCACGGGATTCCCGACGTGCCGTTCGAGGAACCCGACCGTTGCAAGGAGCTGTTTGCCGTGGAAGGCCGGCCCGTGCTGCTCACCTTCGGATTGCTGTCGCCCAACAAGGGCATCGAGCACGTCCTCGACGCCCTGCCGGCCATCATCGCCGAGTTCCCCCGGACCGTCTATCTCATCCTCGGCGCCACCCATCCCACCCTCGTGCGCGAGCAGGGCGAGGCCTACCGGCTCGGCCTTGAACGACTGGCCAAGAAGAACCGCGTGGAGCAACACGTCATCTTCTACAACCGCTTCGTCGACCTGCCCGAGCTCATGGAGTTCATCGGCGCGGCCGACATCTATCTCACGCCCTACCTGAACGAGCGTCAGATCGTGTCCGGCACGCTGGCCTATGCCTTCGGCGCAGGGAAGGCCGTGATCTCCACGCCCTACTGGCATGCCGCGGAACTGCTGGCCGACGACCGTGGCGTGCTTGTGCCCTTCGCCGACAGCGGGGCGATTGCGCGTGAGGTGCGGGCACTCCTGCGCGACGAACCCCGCCGGCGCCACCTGCGGGAGCAATCCCACCGGATCGGCCGCACGATGGTGTGGGCGGAGGCCGCCGCGCGGTATGGCGCGAGCTTCGCTCAGGCCGGCCGGGACCATGCCGCCACCCAGCGCCAG
>JACCDR010673210.1_pt1 | contig 11211 bp, 9 predicted proteins | sample 7446431 | NCBI WGS metagenome assembly JACCDR01 (sample SAMN15323443, study PRJNA562643) | freshwater metagenome | isolation source: river surface water | place: USA:Blue River Watershed | collected 2017-08-17 | reverse complement strand
GTTGTTGACCAGGGCCACCGTGGGCTGGGCCATGGCCGCGAGCTGGGCGATCTCGCCCGGGTGGTTCATGCCCAGTTCCACCACGGCCAGCGCGTGCTGCGCACGCAGGCGCAGCAGGGTCAGCGGCACACCGATGTCGTTGTTGAAGTTGCCCTCGGTGGCCAGCATGGCCTGCGGCTTGAAGGCGCGCAGGATGGCGGCCGTCATCTGCGTCACGGTGGTCTTACCATTGCTGCCGGTCACCGCGATCAGCGGCAACTTGTACTGCGCACGCCAGCCCCTGGCCAGCTGGCCCAGGCCCGTCTTGCTGTCAGCCACGACCAGGCCGCTCAGGCCCGAGGCACGGAGTGCGGCCTCGTCGCTGCACAGCGCGGCGACGGCGCCGGCCTGCCGGGCCTGGCCCAGGAAGCTGTTGGCATCGAAGCGCTCGCCCTTGAGAGCCACGAAAAGATCACCTGGCTGCAAGGTGCGCGTGTCGCTGTGCACGCGCTGCACGCCCACGAGGCCGTCACCGACCAGCTGCGCGCCGGTCAGCCAGGGCAGCGCCTGCTGCAGGTTGAACATGATGCCGTGGCCGCTCATGCCGCTGCTCCCATGCGGCGCGCACGCAGGGCCAGCCCCACCTGCTCGCGGTCCGAGAAGGGCGTGCGCACGCCCGCCGCCTCCTGGTAGTCCTCGTGTCCCTTGCCGGCCACGAGCACCACGTCACGGGCGTCGGCCTGCTCGAGCGCCAGAGCAATCGCGCGGGCGCGATCGGGCTCGACGCCGGCCTGCGGCGCTCCGATGCGGATCTGCGCGAGGATGGCATCGGGCGACTCGCTGCGCGGGTTGTCATTGGTCAGCACGATCTGATCGGCATGCGCCGCCGCGGCTGCGCCCATGAGCGGACGCTTGTGCGGATCGCGATCGCCGCCGCAACCGAAGACACACCACAGCCGGCCGCCGCGCTGCGCGGCGAGGGGTCGCAGGGCCTGCAGCACCTGGGCCAGGGCATCGGGCGTGTGGGCGTAGTCCACCACAGCCAGCGGCAGGCCATCGCCACCCTGGAACTCCATGCGACCTGGCACCGGCTGCAACGCATGGCAGGCCAGCACCGCATCGACCAGCGGGACCCCGAGACTGCGCAGTGTGGCGATCACGCCGAGCAGATTGCTGACGTTGTAGTCGCCCAGCACATGGGTGCTCAGGGGAACACACAAGGCCTCCTCGCAGACCTGCAGCTGCACACCGCGCGGACCCATGCGCAGGTCCTGCGCGCTCAGACGGGCACCGGCGTCAGCGCGCAGCGAGACCGTCCACAGATCGAGGTCGCGGCCTGCCAACGCAGCGGCGAGCTCCACACCCTTGGGGTCGTCGAGATTGAGCACCGCGGCCTGCAGGCCGGGCCAGTCGAAGAGTTCGGCCTTGGCCTGCCAGTAGGCGGCCATGCTGCCGTGGTAGTCCAGGTGGTCCTGGGTGAAATTGGTGAAGATGGCGGTGCGGATGCGCGTGCCATCGAGCCGGCGCTCGGCGATGCCGATGGACGAGGCCTCGATCGCGCAGGCCTGCAGGCCCTCGTCGACAAAACGGCGCAGGGTCTGCTGCAGGAGCACAGGGTCGGGCGTGGTCAGGCCGGTGCTCTGAACGGCGGCGTCCCGCCCGCCGCCGGGCGCGGGCACCCGCCCCACCCCGAGGGTGCCGATCAGGCCGCAAGGTACCGCGGGCTGCAAGGCCTCCAGGGCCTGGGCCAGCCACCAGCTCGTGGACGTCTTGCCATTGGTGCCGGTCACGGCCAGTACGGCGAGCTGCTGCGAGGGTTGTTCGTAATAGGCCGCCGCGATCGGGCCGCTGGCTGCCTTGAGCCCCTCGTAGGTGGCGATCTGCTCGCCATCTAGGTCATGTACCTCGACCCCCTGCCGCTCCACCACACAAGCCGCTGCGCCCTGGGCCAGGGACGCGGGCACGAACTGGCGCCCGTCGCGTGCGGCCCCGGGCCAGGCGATGAAGCCGTCCCCCGCGCCCACCCGGCGGCTGTCCGTGTGCAGCGTGCCGCGCACGCGGCCACGCAGCCAGGCCGCGGCCTGCTCGGGAGAGTGCAGGCCTTGCATCACAGCCGCTCCTCCACCACGGGGCGCTGGGCCACGATGGCCGGCTTGACCTCGATATCCGGCTGGACACCCAGCAAGTGCAGGGTCTGCTGCACGGTCTCGCTGAACACGGGTGCAGCCACGTCGCCGCCGTAGTACTTGCCGGCGTCGGGCTCGTCGATCATCACCGCCACGATGATGCGCGGGCTGGCCACGGGCGCCAGGCCGACGAAGAAGCTGCGGTACTTCTTGTCAGCGTAGCCCCGGCCCTCCTGCTTGCGTGCGGTGCCGGTCTTGCCCCCGACCGAATAACCCAGGGTCTGGGCCTTGGGCGCGGTGCCGCCCGGACCGGTGGCCAGGTTGAGCATGTGACGCACGGCGCGTGCATGGCGCGCCTGCACGATACGCACGCCCTGGACCGGGCCCTGCGTCTTCTGCAAGGAAATGGGGATGATCTCGCCGTCGTGCGCGAACAGGGTGTAGGCGTGGGCCAGCTGCACCAGGCTCAGGGAGAGGCCGTAGCCGTAGCTCATGGTCGCGTGTTCGATGGGCTTCCAGGTCTTCCAGGGGCGCAGGCGGCCGCTGACCGCCCCCGGGAAAGGCAGCTGCGGGCGCTGGCCGAAACCCACCTGGCTGTACATCTCCCAGAGGTCACGCGCCGACATCTGCTGCGAGAGCTTGACCATGCCGATGTTGCTGGACTTCTGCACCACCTCGTTGAGCGTGAGCACGGCGTGGGCGTGGCTGTCACTGATGGTGGAGCTGCCCACGGTGAGGCGACCGGTGGCGCTGAGCTGGATCGGCGTCGAAGGCGCGGCCACCCCCTTCTCCAGTGCCAGCGCGGCGACCAAGGGTTTGACGGTCGAGCCGGGCTCGAAGGAATCGGTCAGGGCGCGGTTGCGCAGCGGCGCGTTCTTGTGGCTCAGGCGGCGCGCCGGGTTGTAGCTCGGGTAGTTGGCCAGGGCCAGCAGTTCGCCGGTCTGCGCGTCCAGCACCACCACGCTGCCGGCCTGGGCCTGGTGCTCCTGCACGGCCTGCTTGAGGCGCTGGTAGGCGTAGAACTGGATCTTGCTGTCGATGGACAGCTGCACGTCCTGGCCCTCGACGGGCGGCACCTGCGCGCCCACGGCCTCGACCACACTGCCCAGCCGGTCCTTGATCACACGACGCGAGCCCGGCTTGCCGGCCAGCGTGCTGTTGAAGGCCAGCTCCACCCCCTCCTGGCCCTGGTCCTCGATGTTCGTGAAACCGACCAGGTGCGCCGCGACCTCGCCCTCGGGGTACTGGCGTTTGTATTCCTTGCGCTGGTAGATGCCCTTGATCTCGAGCGCGGCGATCTGCCGGGCCACCCCTTCGTCCACCTGGCGCCTGAGCCAGACAAAGGTCTTGTCCTCATCCTCGAGCTTGCGGTTCAGGTCGGCCAGCGGCATGTCCAGCAGGCGCGCCAGGCGCTGCAGCTGCTTGGGGTCGCGCTCCACGTCTTCGGGGATGGCCCAGATGCTGGGCGCCAGCACGCTGGTGGCCAGGATCTGGCCGTTGCGGTCGAGCACACGGCCGCGGTTGGCCGGCAGCTCCAGCGTGCGCGCAAAACGCACCTGGCCCTGCTTCTGGAAGAAATCGTTGGAGATGACCTGGATGTAGGCCGCGCGCCCGGCCAGCACGACAAAACCCAGCGCCAGCATGGCGACCACGAACTTGCTGCGCCAGACCGGGGTGCGGCTGGCCAGCAGCGGGCTGGAGGTGTACTGGATGCTGCGGCTGCTCACTGGAGTCGCCCCCCCGAGACGCGCGGCTGTACCGATGCCCCCGCGGGCTCGGTGCCGCTGTAGGGCTGGTAGCTCACGTAGTCGGTGATGGCCGGGCTGGCCGGGCGCATGCCCAGCTTGTCCTTGGCCAGCTTCTCGACGCGCTGGGTCGTAGCCTGGCGACGCTTCTCGAGCTCCAGCTGCTCGCGCTCGGCCTCGATGCGACGCGCCTCGCTGACTGCACGGTCGAGCTCGGCAAAGAGCCGGCGCGACTCGTACTGCACACTCACCAGGTAGAGCGCGCTGGCCAGCACGGCGAGCAGGAGCACGAGGTTGACCCGGGTCATGCCGAGGTCCTCACGGCCACACGCATGATGGCGCTGCGTGCGCGCGGATTGGCCGCCACCTCGGCAGCACCCGGCTTGATGCGGTCCAGCGCGCGCAGCTTCATGGGCTTCGGCTCGGCAAAGGGCGCACGGCGGTCGTAGACCTCACGCGAGTGCTGCGCGATGAACTGTTTGACGATGCGATCTTCCAGCGAATGGAAACTGATCACGACCAGCCGTCCTCCGGGTTGCAGCACATCGAGGCTGGCCTCTAGCGCTTCTTGCAGCTCCTCAAGCTCGGCGTTGATGAAAATCCGAAGAGCCTGAAATGTGCGCGTTGCAGGGTTCTGGCCCGGCTCGCGGGTTTTGACCGTGTCAGCCACGAGCTGGGCCAGTTCAGCGGTGCTTGAAACTGGGCCCCGTTCCTGTCGGCGCGCCACAATCGCCTTTGCAATCGGGCCAGCAAACCGTTCTTCACCGTAGTCACGTATCACCTCCGCGATTGCTTTTGTTTCGGCCGTCGCCAGCCACTGCGCCACGCTCTGGCCCCGCGTGGTGTCCATGCGCATGTCCAGCGGGCCGTCGAAACGGAAGCTGAAACCGCGTGTGGGGTCGTCGATCTGGGGCGAGCTCACGCCCAGGTCCATGAGCAGGCCGTCCGCGCTGGCCGGCGGCAGCTCGTGCAGATGCCGGAAGCCCTGGTGTCGGATGGCAAAGCGCGGGTCGGTGAGAGTCTGCGCCTCGGCAATCGCCGCCGGATCCTTGTCGAAGGCGGTGACCCGCCCACGGGGGGAGAGCCTGGAGAGCAGCAGCCGCGTGTGCCCGCCGCGGCCGAAGGTGGCATCCACATAGGCGCCATCCACCGGATCGGACGCGGGCACGTCCGCCAGATCCTGCGGCTTGTTGAGCAAGGCTTCGATCGCTTCGTTCAACAAGACGGTGGTGTGTGTCCATGGGGCCTGTTCCACCGTCGTCTTTCAGAAGGAGAAGTCCTTGAAGACATCGGGCATCTCGCCCCGCATGGCCTCGGCCTCCTGGGCCTCGTAGGTCGCCTTGTCCCAGAGCTCGAAGTGGTTGCCCATGCCCAGCAGCATGGTGTCCTTGCTGATGCCGGCGGCGGCGCGCAGCTCGGGCGAGACCAGCACACGGCCGGTGGCGTCCATCTCCACGTCCATGGCATTGCCCAGGAAGATGCGCTTCCACCACTGGGCCGCCATGGGCAGGGCGGCGATGCGCTCGCGGAACTTCTCCCACTCGGGGCGCGGGAAGACCATCAGACAGCCGTGTGGGTGCTTGGTGATGGTGAGCTGGCCGGCCGCGGTGGCGCTGAGCACGTCACGGTGCCGGGTCGGCACGGACAGCCGCCCCTTGGCATCCAGACTCAGCGACGAAGCCCCTTGAAACACGCATCAACCCCTTGTTCAGCACCCATATGGGAGGGCGAAAAGCACACGCGCACTTTTCACCACTTAATTCCACTTTTTTGCACTGTATCAGCAAAACATTGCTGCACAAGGGGAAAGACGAGAAATTTTCAATGAAATCAAGGACTTAGAAACACTTTCACACAATTTGCAGCATCAAAAATCTCTTCTAAATGAAGGACTTAGCGATTGGTGTGAATGTGAAGCATGAAGGAGCCTGCGGGCAGGCCGCACGCACCGCCACGGCGCAAAAACGCCACGGCCGCCTCCCGGGCGCCCTCGCCTGCTTCAAAGAATGTAGCGCGACAGGTCTTCGTTGCGGCTCAGGTCGGCCAGGCGCTGGTCCACGTAGGCCGCGTCGATGCGCACGGTCTGACCCTCCAGGTGCGTGGCCTTGAAGCTCACCTCGTCGAGCAGGCGCTCCATCACCGTGGCCAGGCGACGCGCGCCGATGTTCTCGGTGCGTTCGTTGACCTCGTAGGCAATCCGCGCCAGCCGTGTGATGCCCTCGGGTTCAAACGCCAGCGTCACGCCTTCGGTGGCCAGCAGGGCCTGGTACTGCTTCACCAGGGACGCATGGGTCTGCGTGAGGATGGCCTCGAAGTCCTGCACCGAGAGCGAGGCCAGCTCGACGCGGATGGGGAAACGCCCCTGCAGCTCGGGAATCAGATCGCTGGGTTTGCTCAGGTGGAAGGCACCCGAGGCGATGAAAAGGATGTGGTCGGTCTTGATGACGCCGTATTTGGTGGAGACGGAGGTGCCCTCCACCAGGGGCAGCAGGTCGCGCTGCACACCCTGGCGCGAGACCTCGGCCGTGCTGCCGCCGTCGCTGCGCGAGGTGACCTTGTCGATCTCGTCGATGAAGACGATGCCGTTCTGCTCGGCGTTCTGCAGGGCCTGGGCGCGGATCTCCTCCTCATTGACGAGCTTGGCCGCCTCTTCATCCACGAGCAGCTTCATGGCTTCGCCGATCTTGAGCTTGCGCAGCTTGCGCTTGCCGCCCGCCATCTGGCCGAACATGCCGCGCAGCTGCTCGGCCATGTCCTCCATGCCGGCCGGCCCCATGATCTCGAGCTGCGGCCTGGGCTCGTTGACCTCGAGCTCGATCTCGCGCGCGTCGAGCTCCCCCTGGCGCAGCTTCTTGCGAAAGACCTGGCGCGCGATGTTGTCGCTGCTCTCGCTGGCGCCGAATTCGTTGCGCGGGGGCGGCACCAGCACGTCGAGGATGCGATCCTCGGCCGCATCCTCGGCGCGTGTGCGCACCTTTTTCATCTCGGCCTCGCGGGTCTGCTTGACGGCCACTTCCATGAGGTCGCGGATGATGCTGTCCACGTCCTTGCCCACATAACCCACCTCGGTGAACTTGGTCGCCTCCACCTTGATGAAGGGCGCGTCGGCCAGGCGTGCCAGGCGGCGCGCGATCTCGGTCTTGCCCACGCCGGTGGGGCCGATCATGAGGATGTTCTTGGGCGTGATCTCGGGGCGCAGCGCGGCCTCGACCTGCTGGCGCCGCCAGCGGTTGCGCAGCGCGATGGCCACGGCACGCTTGGCGCCGGCCTGGCCCACGATGTGGCGGTCGAGTTCGGAGACGATCTCCTGCGGGGTCATGGCAGACATGGTGGTGATCCGTGCAAGCTGGGGAGCGTGGCGCTCAGTCCAGCGTCTCGAGGGTGTGGTGCATGTTGGTGTAGATGCAGAGCTCGCCCGCAATCTCCAGCGACTGCTTGACGATCTCGGCTGCACCGAGTTGTGTGTGCTTGAGCAGGGCGATGGCGGCCGACTGCGCATAGGCACCGCCCGAGCCGATGGCCACGACACCGTGTTCGGGCTCAAGCACGTCCCCATTGCCGCTGATGACGAGCGAGCACTCGCGATCGGCCACGGACAGCATGGCCTCAAGCCGGCGCAGCACCCGGTCGGTGCGCCAGTCGCGCGTGAGTTCGATGGCCGCGCGCTGCAGATGGCCCTGGTGTTTTTCCAGCTTGGCCTCGAAGCGCTCGAAGAGCGTGAAGGCGTCGGCTGTGGCGCCGGCGAAACCGGCCAGCACCTTGCCGTGGTAGAGCTTGCGCACCTTGCGTGCCGTGCCCTTGACGACGATATGGCCCAGCGTGACCTGGCCGTCACCGCCGATGGCCACCTGCAGGCCGTTGGCGGTCTGGCGCCGCACGCTGACGATGGTGGTGCCGTGAAATTGTTCCATGAGCATATTCTCCCACCCCCAGGCTTCGCGCCCTTCGTGCGCTACGCCACCCCCCTCAGGGGGCGCACTCAGCGGCCTGGCAAAGCCAGATCCGCGAGTGCCCTCGCCTAAGACAAGAGCGCTTCGGGAGGGACTTGTTATGCCGCGCGCGGCACGACGCGCGCGTGCTCGGAGATGCCGATCACGTTGAAGAAGGCCGCAACCATGCGGTTGACGTCACGGAACTGCACCTGGCAGCCCTGGCCCTGCTGCTCCGCCACCCAGTTGAGGATGCTGCCGGCGGCCGAGAAGTCCACGCGGATCAGGCGCGCGCAGGACACGACCATGCGGGTCGACCCCGTCATGCCCTGGTCAAGCTTGGCCAGCACCTGGGCCGGGTCCCCGACGATCTCGCCGTAGAGTTCGATGACGGCCGGGGGCAGTTCCTCCAGGCCCGCGGGGGCCGTGAGGTTGCGCAGGGGGTCGTCCCAGACCGAATTCGGCTCGTCCCAGCTTGAACGGATGTCCTCGGCCTCGGCCTCAGCGGGATCGGTCGGCCCCTGCAGCTTGCAGCTGCAACGTGGCTCCTGCCACGACGGCGGCGAGACCTCATAGGTTACACAGTAGTCCAGCGCGACGAGCTCGAAAGCGTCCTGCAGGCGCATGATGCGCAAGGCGTCCATGCGCAGCTGCCAGCACAGGGGCTCCACCGTGCGGTCGCCCGAAGGGGTGATTGCGAGCAGGGCACGCTCCAGGCTCGCGTGGCCACGGAAGACCAGCACGGCCGGCGTGACGCACCACTGTGCCAGCATGCGCGCCAGCAGGGGCACGGCGTCCAGGCCGATCACGTTCAAGGCATGCCAGTCCAGCACCAGGGTGCCCGGCACACGCATGAGCGCGGTGAGTTCCTGCAAGGCCGCCGCATCGAGCTGGGCCGGGCAGGTCCAGTCGGCCGGGCTGGCCGCGGAAGACATGGCTCGCGCGGGCGCGGACACCGGGCTGGCCCGGGACCGCCCCAGCATGTCGGGCATGGAGAACCAGGCCGGGGCCGAGCGGCCGAAACGGTTGGCAAACTCGAGCGCCACGCTGTCAAAACGCGCCTGCTGGCCTGTGGCTCGGTACAGGTCGAACAGCGCCGACATCCAGGTCTCGGCCAGATCGGGCCGCAGGTGAGGCCCGCTGAGCGCGGCCATCAGGCTTTCCTCGGCACCGGCGTCGTCACCATTGGCAAAACGGATGGCCGCGTCCTCGAGATCGGGATCGGTCAGGTTGTCGGCCGGCACCGCGGCATAAAGACGCTGGGTCGAGAAGCCGGCGCCCATCGGCATGCGCGGCGCGGCCGCCGCCTGCAAGGGCTGGGAGCGGCTCGAGGAACGCACGCCGTAGCCGCCCGACACCGAGGGAGGCAGGCCCATCGGGGCCGGCACGGTTGGCGCGGCCTCGGCCAGCTGGGTCGGGATGTATTCACCGGGCGGCGGCGCATCCCCCCACTGGGAACCGCTGGGCCGCAAAGCGGAGGCCTCGGTCGGCTCGAAATGGCTGTCGTCGCCATCGGAGGTCGACGCCGCGTCGACCGGTGCGACGGGGGGCGGCTGGGTCGGACCGGCTTCGGGATGCAGGCCAGGACCGGCTGAGACGGGGAAGGCACCGGCACGCGAGGCCGCCTCCTTGCCCTTCCACCACTGACGCGACATCTGGGCCTCGATCTCGTCGATCTTTTTGAGCGTCTCGGCACGGTCGTCGTGATTCGACGTCATGCTGCTCTGGAAGAAGGAAGGCCGGCCGCCCTGGTCGGCCGGCCCCAGGGGCTCGCGGCGGCGCAGCTTGCGCAGGTGGTCGAACTCGCGCTTGCGAACGAAATCGTTCTGCCGCTTGCGCTCGATCATCTCCTTGAGCGCTTCCTTGCTGTAGCCGCTGTCCGCCGGCGGCTCCTTCTCATTGAGCTCGGACCAATCCTTGGTCGGATTGCGGACGAACTTGGCCACCTTGGACAACAAGCCGGACCGGTTTTCCTCTTCAGCCATGTGCTGATTATGCGGTGTGCAAGGCGTGGATCGGTTTGCGGAGAGTCAATCCCCGAACATCTTCTGCTTCAGCTCGCGGCGCTGCTGGGCTTCCAGCGACAGCGTGGCCGTGGGGCGGGCCAGCAGACGGCCCACCCCGATGGGCTCACCGGTCTCGTCGCAGTAGCCGTAGTCACCGGCGTCGATGCGGGCGATGGACTGCTCGATCTTCTTGAGCAGCTTGCGCTCGCGGTCGCGCGTGCGCAGCTCCAGCGCGTGCTCTTCCTCGATGGTGGCCCGGTCGGCCGGGTCGGGCACGATGACCGTGTCCTCGCGCAGGTGCTCGGTGGTCTCGCCGGCGTTGTTCAGGATGTCCTGCTTGAGCTGCTGCAGGCGCACGCGGAAGGCGGCCAGCTGCTTGTCGTTCATGTACTCGCTGTCCGGCATGGCCATCAACTCCTCGTCGCTGAGCTGATCGGCGGACTTGGTCTTCCAGTTGTTGGCGAGCTTGGGGTCCTTCTTGATGGACGAAGGCAGGGGAGGGGCAATCAGGGTCTGGGACATGGTCGGGGTGTAACTGGCCTTGACAGCGTTGGACGCCGTCGACTGGGCCATGGAGGGAACGGTCAGCTGCGCCAGCCGCGCTGAGGCCTTGGCCGTGCGCACGGGCGCGTCGGGCACGATCGTGGCCGCCTTGACCGGAGCGGGCGCGGGCGCTGCCTTGGCTGGGGCAGGCGCCGCAGCCTTGGCCGGGGCCTTCACGGCCTTGGCGGTGGCCTTGGGCGCGGGCGTCTTGACGGGGGCCGTCTTGGCGGCGGGTTTGGCCGCCGCCTTTTTCACGGCAACCGGCTTCTTGGCAGCAGGCTTGGCTGCGGCTTTTTTGGCCGCCCCAGGTTTGGCAGTCTTCACGGCCGGTTTGGCCTTGGCGGCCGGCTTGGCGACGGCCTTTTTCGGGGCCGGCTTGGCCTTGCCCGCAGCAGATTTGGCTTTGGAAGACACGGACACCTTTCCTGGTTTGGCTTTCACTTCTGGTCTCCTGGCAAGCGGGGCCTGCACACGTTTTTATTCTGGCCTGCTGTTATACCCGCATTGCGGGGGCACCAACGGCCCGCCGGCCAAATTTATGGCGCGCGAGTGTACAGAGTTTCACGGGGCCGGCAGCGGGGTTGCAAAACCGAGACACCCGCCCCGGGGTCGTGCCAATTCAGACCAGGCTCTGCTCCAGGCCCTGCAGGAGGATGTCCTTGGGCAGGTCGATGCCGATGAAAACCATCTTGCTCAGGCGCTGCTCGCCGGCAGCCCACTCGGGCCCCAGGTCGCTGCCCATGAGCTGGTGCACGCCCTGAAAGATGACCTTGCGGTCCGTGCCCTTCATGTGCATCACGCCCTTGTAGCGCAGCATGCGCGCGCCGTAGATGTTGATCGCGGCGCCCAGGAAGTCCTCGAGCTTGGCCGGATCAAACGGCCG
>JACCDR010608210.1_pt1 | contig 11212 bp, 12 predicted proteins | sample 7446431 | NCBI WGS metagenome assembly JACCDR01 (sample SAMN15323443, study PRJNA562643) | freshwater metagenome | isolation source: river surface water | place: USA:Blue River Watershed | collected 2017-08-17 | reverse complement strand
CTCCAATCATTAATGGAACAAAAAAATTACCAAAAGCTCCAATTAAAACAGGCATTACCATGAAAAAAATCATTAAAAAGGCATGACCAGTAATTAAAACATTATATAAATGATAATTTCCATTTAGAATTTCACTTCCTGGTGAGGATAGCTCCATTCTAATTAAAACAGACATGGTAGTACCTAACACTCCAGAGAATGCTCCGAAAATTAAGTATAAGATCCCAATATCTTTATGATTGGTTGAAAATAACCAACGAGATGCAAAATTGTATAAATTATTATTAATTGCAAGCATAGTTTGCTAACATTACTATTTGGTATAAAACCAAATATTGTCATATATTTATTCCAGCCGCACGTTCCCGTACGACTACCTTGTTACGACTTCATCCCAGTTACAGATTCTATAATGATTAAAAAAAATTTTTAAAAGTTATAAAAAGACTAAGTCAAACTTCACAATTTTAAAAATTTTTATTTAATTTCAAACAAAACCCACTCCCGGCATGTGACGGGCGGTGTGTGCAAGGTCTAAGTACAAATTCACCGTAACATGCTGATTTACGATTACTTGTGATTCCACCTTCATGCAGACGAGTTACAGCCTGCAATCCGAACACGGCAACTTTTAAAGATTTACTCCAGATCACTCTATTGTATAACTTTTTGTAATTGCCATTGTAGCACGTGTGTAGCCCAGTTCATAAGGGCCATAAGGGCTTGACGTCGTTCTCACCTTCCTCTAGCTTATCACTAGCTGTTTTTTATAAGTGGACCCTTTAAAAATAAAAAGATTACCAATATAAAATAAGAGTTGCGCTCGTTAAAGGACTTAACCAAACACCTCACGGCACGAGCTGACGACAGCCATGCAACACCTGTATAGCTTGTTATAAAGATTTTTCATCTTTCAAACCGACAATATTATTAATAATGTCTAACACCATATGCAAGAACTGGTAAGATTTCGCGTGTATAATCGCATTAAACCACATGCTCCACCACTTGTGTAGACCCCCGTCAATTCCTTTGAGTTCCAATCTTGCGATCGTACTCCCCAGGCGGAATGCTTAACGTGTTAACTTTACACTAGAAAATATCCTAATGTTAGCATTCATCTTTGACAGCGTAGACTACCGGGGTCTCTAATCCCGTTTGCTCCCTACGCTTTCGTTCCTCAACGTCAGTATTATCCCAGATAACCGCTTTCGCCACTGGCATTCCTTTGTAGATCTCAAGATTTCACTCCTCCTTACAAAATTCTGTTATCCTCTGATATACTCAAGAAAATAGTGTATCAAATGCACCCTTAAAATACTCTTCTAAGATTTCACAAATGACACTTATATCCGCCTACGAACCCTTTACGCCCAATCATTCCGGATAACGCTCGCTCCCCTCGTCTTACCGCGGCTGCTGGCACGAAGTTAGCCGGAGCTTCTTCTCTGATTACAGTCATTATCCTCATCAGTGAAAGAACTTTACAGCCGATCTAGATGATTTTACTCACCTAAACCTTTAGTGCTCTCCTCGTTCATGCAATATTACTGGATCAAGCTTTCGCCCATTGTCCAAGATTCCCCACTGCTGGCGTTAAGCCTGGGCCTTGTCTCAGTCCCAGTGTGGCTGATCATCCTCTCAGATCAACTAAAGATCGCTGGCTTGGTAGGCTTTTACCCCACCAACTACCTAATCTTCCACAAGCTCATCCTAAAACGACAGTATGTCTTTATTTGTTATTTGATATTCTTTATTTTAAAATGAATTTTAAAACTAAATTATCTCAAATTTTAGGGCAGATTCTTGTGTATTACTCACCCGTGCGCCATGTTTTCACATTCGACTAGCATGTGTTAAATATATTGCAAGCGTTCATCCTGAGCCAGGATCAAACTCCCAATTAATATAGATTTATTTGAAAATATGTTCTATATTTTATAAAAATTGTATTTTATAAATGGCTAAAGTTTCTCTTTCAAAACTTTATATAACATGTGCACAAAACAACTATTTTTTACTTCTATTTTTTAAATGTTTAATGAAGTAACCTAATACTGTTTCATACAATTCAGAAGATTTTACTTTTTCTTCTGTTTTTCTTTCTCTAATATAATTAATAAGTCTTTGGTTCATTTTATTAGATTCAGCATTGCTTTTTAAAATATATTTTAAATATACTAAATAAAAAGTAATTGCTCCAACAGTTAACCAAAATACTTGAACAAAAAATGAAAAGAAATCGAATTGTGGCATAATTAGTTTTTTTATATTAAATGTTTGTTGATGCTATGCTTAACCTTTTAATGTAGCTACTTCGCTTATTGAAATATTACCTCGTATACGATAGTACAGTATTAGGATGCCTAAGCCTATCGCAGATTCAGCTGCTGCAATAGTAAGAATAAATAATGAAAATATTTGTCCTAAGAAGTCGTCTAAATAAACAGAGAATACTATAAAGTTTAAATTAACACTTAATAGAATCATCTCGATACACATTAGTACAACTAGAATATTACGTCTATTTAATAATATTCCAAAAATGCCTGTTAAAAAAAGTAGAATATTTGTTAATATTTGAACAACGAACATATACTTATTTGTTTAATAACTTTGTTTTTTATATTGTTTATTTTTAGATTAGTATCTTTCGACTGAAAGCCTTTTAGCTCTTACATCCAAGACCTATCAACGTAATAATCTATTACGACTTTTCGAAAATTTGTTTAAGGATAAGTTTCCCACTTATATGCTTTCAGCGGTTATCTCTTATAAACGTAGCTACTCGACGATGCAAATTGAATATTACAATCGATACACCAGAGGTTTACTTAATTCGGTCCTCTCGTACTAGAATTTAGTTCCTTCAATTTTCAACACTTGCGGCAGATAGGGACCGAACTGTCTCACGACGTTCTGAACCCAGCTCACGTACCACTTTAATCGGCGAACAGCCGAACCCTTGAAACCTTCTTCAGCTTCAGGATGTGATGAGCCGACATCGCACTTATGTTAATAAATTTACAATGTATTTTATTTTTTATTATTAAGATTTAAATGTATTTCGAACATCTTCTGAAATATCTTCGTCTTCAATTACCCCACAATCACCGTCTGGAAATTTATAATACATACAAGGTAACAAATATGGAAGAATTAAAGATCGTAAATTAGAATATGAATCTTCTAGAATTGATATTCTATGAATATTATCTTTCTTTTGAAGAGAACACTTTAAATTGAAATTTTCCTCTAAAACAGATTTCAATAAACAAACATCTGAATAAGAAAAAGAATCTGTACATAAACGAACTGCATTTGAATGACCTTTCCATTTTAAAGCACCATCATCCATATACCAATAAGCTAATGCTCTTGGAGTTAAGAATTTTTTGATGTTTTTTGGAACTCCTTTAATCCAAACCCCCTTTTCTTGAGTATAAAACATTCCGGCCAAAAATCTAAAATCACTTGACGTTAATGTGTTAAATTGATATCGAGAATATGTTTTTTGAGTACGATCGTCAAAATAAGAAGAATACTTAGGTTCTGTATTACAATAATTAGAAAGTATATCATATTTATGCCGAATATAAGGCTCATGAATTGCTTTATGAATAAATCTTGCTCTCCATGTACGATTGTTTTCTGTTTGTAAATTTGCATCTCCCAGTAAACCTCCAATTAGCAAATCAAACTGTGATGGATTAAATGAATGTTGTTTACACATAATAATAATTAAAAAAAATACCGCTTAAATTTACGACAAAAATTTTTGTCCTTTTAGTCGCCTAAAAGAGCAGACTATATCATCAACCTAAAATTAGGTTGTTTAGCGTGTAGTCGTTGAGGGTTCTTTAAATTCTAAAATTTAAAGCCTTCCCTGCTGATTGTCCGCACCTAAAAATTTTTACCTCTAACAGGTATTTTAGGATACTATACCATTTTTAATGGACGGAGTTTCCAGCATATAGCTAAATTGTCATTATATTTTTACAAATATAACGCCCCCAATTGAGGTGCCAAACGGTCTCGTCGATAAGGACTCTCAGAAACCATCAGCCTGTTATCCCCGGCGTACCTTTTATTCGTTGAGCGATAATCATTCCTCTATGAATTACCGGATCACTATGGCCGACTTTCATCCCTGTTCGATTTGTCAATCTCACAGTCAAGCAAATTTATGCCATTACACTCTACAGTTTTACACCTGAATTTGCCTTTGCACGCCTCCGTTACTTTTTAGGAGGCGACCGCCCCAGTCAAACTACCTCTCATGAGCTGTCTTTCAAATGAAATTTAGCAAAATTTTATAACAAGGATGGTATTTCACTTTTGCTTTAGCTTTTAACTAAAGCTCCCACCTATTCTACACATGTTAGAAAATTCGGCAACTCAAAATCATAGTAAAGGTGCACGGGGTCTTTCCGTCTAACCGCAAGAAGTCCGCATCTTCACGGACATTTCAAATTCACCAAGATTATGTTGGAGACAGTGAAGAAATCGTTACACCATTCATGCAGGTCGGAACTTACCCGACAAGGAATTTCGCTACCTTTGGACCGTCAGAGTTACAGCCGCCGTTTACTGGAACTTAATTTCGATGTTTTTACATCTCCACATCATCTTACAGCACCGGGCAGGTGTCAGTCTCTATACATCTTCTCTCGAATTAGCAGAGACTTGTGTTTTTGTTAAACAGTCGTTTCTTCCTCTTTAATGTTAACATTTTACTGGTTGCCCAGCAATGTCACTCCTTCTCCCGAAGTTACAGAGCTAATTTGCCGAGTTCCTTCAACATATTTTTCTTGAACGCCTTAGTATATTCTACGCATCTACCTGTGTCGGTTTAGGGTACGGATTTAAACTATAATGCTGTTTCCAAGAGATATTAAAATACTAAATCTTATTCAATATATATTTAATATAAGTCATATCCCGTCACACTATATATCCCATTAGCTTATACTTTTGTAATTTGCCTTAGGGTCCGATTTTTATTGATAACATTCAGTGTTGTATCAAAAACCTTAGATTTTCGGCGACAATGATTAAACATTGTTTCAGCTACTAATGCCAATATGCTCACTTCGAATATCTGGAATATTTTTTACAAAATATCTTCATCGATATATCGAACGTTCTGCTACCATTTTCTAATGATTCGGTTATATGTTTAGTCCCTTACATTTTCGAAGCAAAAAAACTAGATTAATGAGCTGTTACGCTTTCTCAAAAAGATGGCTGCTTCCAAGCCTACTTTATAATTGTCATAATTTTTTCACATACTTTTCACTTAACATATAATTAAGGACCTTATCAATTAGTCTGGGCTGTTTCCCTCTCGACTATAGACCTTAGCGCCCATAGTCTGACTCCATAAAAGTTTTTTACGTATTCGTAGTTTTTCAAAGTGCAGTAAGACAGAAGTCCCCATTCGTCTAAAAGTGCTCTACCCCGTAAAAAATAATTTATAGGCTATACTTAAATATATTTCGCAGAAAACCGGCTATCCCTGAGTTTGATTAGTCTTTCGCTCCTAACCACAAATCATCCCAATCTTTTTCAACAGACACGAGTTCGGCCCTCCGAATCGCGTTTCCGCAATATCTTCAGCCTGTTCATGGTTAGATCACTCAGCTTCGGGTCTTATATATATAATTCTATCATTTTTTAAAATTTGCTTTCGCTTCGTCTTGTTTTTAAACTTAAACTCACTATATATATAAACTTATTGGCCCATTATGCAAAAGGTACGCTGTCACTTTCATAATTGAAGCTCCAACAGATCATATGCATTAAATTTTAGGTTCTTTTAACTCTAAAAAAGTTCTATTTCACCTTTCCCTCACGGTACTTGTTCACTATCGGTTATTAAAGCTTTGAGATATGAGGGAAGATCCCCAAACATAACAAATTTAACATAATTCGTTATATCTATATTGTACTTAAAACCTAGATCTACGGGTCTATAACCCTCTAAGGAAATTTCAATTTAATTTTTAAATACAAATATCTAATTCTGCATTCGCTCGCCACTACTAACAGATTCTCGGTTGATTCTTTATCGAGTTACTATAATGTTTTACTTCACCCGCTATTACGTTCTCAAAAGATAAATTTCTTTTTAAGTGGATAGACTTCTAGAATACTCTCAAGTCTATTTTATGCAATACACAACTTTATTTTGCTTTAATACCTAGGCATCCTTTTAATGCATTTAAAAAATTTTTAAAGTTATGTTTCCCGTATGTACAGTATCTTATAACTTCTTAAGATATAACCATTGAAATTCAAAATTGAGGTTCATGTATAATCTTAAAAAAATTGGTTACTAAATTATTCCTTAATGTAAATTAATTGAATCGTTTAAATAAATACAAATTAAAATACTAAAAACAAAAGACTGAATTAAAGCAACCCCTAACTCTAGACCAAATAATGGAATTAGAATTAATAATGGAACATAATGTAATAAGAATAAAACTCCTACATTTGCCATTAAAGTTGCTGCAAATCCAGCAATTACTTTTAATAAAGTATGTCCTGCCATCATATTCGCGAATAATCGGATAGATAAGCTAACAGGTTTAAACACATACGAAATTAATTCAATTGGAACTAATAATAAAGCTAATACGAAAGAAGTCCCTAGAGGTAAAAAAAGAGAAAAAAATTTCATCCCATGAATTCTAACACAAACTATATTAATACCGATAAAAATCGCTAAACTAATTGCCAAAGTAACAATTAGGTGACTGGTTAGTGTAAAACTATATGGAACTAAACCAATAAGATTTAAAGATAGTATAAATAAGAATATGGTAAATACTAGTGGAAAGAAATATTGACCTTTTTTATCACGAATATTATCCACAACTAAAGATAAAATTAATTTATAAATAATATCTAAAATTGCTTGAAATCTCCCTGGAATTATATAAAAGCTATTATCTTTTTTTAAAAGTGATGAGATTAGAGAAGTTGTTAAAAAAAATATAACAACAAGAATAACTGTTTCATTAGTGATACTTAAATCAATAATACCAAATTGAATAGGAACAATTGGAATTATTTGAAACTGCTCTAGAGGACTAGATATTATATATTTTCCAAACATAATAAGTTTTATTTTTTTGTTTTAATTTTTAAGATCCCCACCAATAGATTGAGATAAATAAAAATAACCACACAACGTCAACGAAATGCCAATACCATGCAGCTGCTTCAAAACCAAAGTGATGCTCTCTTGAGAAATGATTAAAGTATAGACGAATTAGGCACACGGCTAAAAACACAGTTCCAACGAATACGTGAAACCCGTGAAATCCAGTTGCCATATAAAAAGTTGATCCGTATACTCCATCTGCGATAGTAAAACTTGCAGATTGATACTCATATCCTTGTAGAGCAGTAAAAATAGCTGCTAAAGCAATAGTTAAACCTAAAAAGGTTAACGCAAAACCTTTGTTACCATGAACAATTCCATGATGTGCTGCGGTTACACAAGCTCCAGATGTTAATAAAATGATAGTATTTAATAACGGAACTTTCCATGGATCTAGGGTTGTAATGAATGCTGGTGGCCAAACTCCTCCGATTGCAGGGCTTGGATTAAAACTAGAATGGAAAAATGCCCAGAAAAATGCAACGAAGAACATAACTTCTGATACAATGAATAAAATTACTCCTAATTTTAGTCCACTTTGTACAGATGTAGTATGTTGACCTTCAATAGTAGCTTCTCTTACAATATCTCTCCACCAAACATACATTACAAATAAAATCATTGAGAAACCAAATTTCCATAAAAATGATCCTCCTGAATATCCATGCATGTAAAGTACTCCACCAAAAGTTAACATTAGAGCTGAAAACCCAGCAACTAAAGGCCAAGGGCTTGGATCTACTAAATGAAAACTATGTTTTTGATTATTTCTATAATTTGCCATATTTATAAAGAATTAAAAAAAATTTAATATGCTTTCTTTATAGGTTCAAGTAGATTTGAACTACTGACCTTACGCTTATCAGGCGTACGCTCTAACCCCTGAGCTATGAACCTCTTTTAGTAATAAATTGATAAAATTTTGTCGATTTATTTGACAAAACTGCGCTTGACAAAATGATTTGTCCTTTTTTATTAAATAATACTTTTTTTATTTTTAAAAAATTTCCTTTTAATTTTTTCATATTTATTACCACCTAAAATGAGAATTTGCGCGATGCATTGCTGCTTGCTTTAACATTTGTTTATGACGCGATGTACTTTTACACGGTTTATCTTGAATTATGTTTAATAACTCTTCACCTAATTTATCAGAAAATGATCTATTACTAGTATCTTCATTAACTGAATCAATAATTTTTTTTGCTAATAAATAATCTGCACGATACATTTTAACAGCAAAAGGTACAACATGGGTATTCTTTCGGATTCTAATTACTTTAACATCAATAATACTCCCTAATTTAACAGTAACTAACTTTAAAGCTTCACCAGGTAACATCTGAGTAACTTCAAATACTTTATGAAACGCTGTATCTAAAATCTTTTTTGCCTTAACCTTTTTACCCTTTTTATTCATATAACCAAGTAAAACTTGATATAAACTATAACTATAACTATTTTTCATAAATACTTATTTTTTATCCTTTTTAGTTCCATATCTAGAGCGTCCTTGCTTTCTGTTTTTAACACCTTTCAAATCATATTTACCACGTATTATGTGATATTTTATTCCAGGTAAATCTTGTACCCTTCCTCCACGTATTAAGACAACAGAATACTCTTGAAGATTATGCCCCTCTCCAGGAATATAACAATCTACTCTATGTTTATTTGATAATTTTAATTTTGCAACTTTACGAACAGCAGAATTAGGTTTTTTTGGAGATCTTGTAAATACTTTAACACAAACACCCTTTTTCTGAGGATTCCCTTCTAACGATGGAGTTTTATTTTGTTTTAACTTTTTCTTTCTAGAGCCGCTAGAAAGTAATTGATTCATTGTTGACATAATATTTACAAATATAATAAATCCTTGAGTGGGATTTGAACCCACGACCAAATGGTTAACAGCCATTTGCTCTACCACTGAGCTATCAAAGAGATTGAACAATTATTTAATTAAGCCTGAAGCTAATGAAATTATTCTTAAAAACCTAGTGGCACGAAAAGATCGTAATACTGGTATAAATACACGTGTACCTAAAAGTTTATTTTGATTATTCAATAAAACCACACTGTTATCAAAAAAAGAAACCATTTGATTACCAAAATTTTTTTTAGTTTCTTTTGTTCTCACAACTAAAGCTTTTACAACATCTCCTTTTTTAATTTTTATATTTTCTTTACTTTTAATACTTTGTAAAGAAACAACCACGACATCACCTATCTTAGCATATCTTTTTCTATAACCTCCATAGACATGCATACAACAAGCTTTCTTTCCTCCGGAATTGTCAACAACGTTAAAATAAGTTCCTTTCTGAATCATAAGTATTCTTAATTACCATGCTGCTTTAAAATATCCAGGAATAACACCAGCTTTAAGCATTTCTCGTAAAACTACTCTCGAAATACCAAAAACTCTATGAGAAACTCTTGACCTATTTACAAGTACACATCTTCGATGTATTTTAACCTTCGAAATATTTTTATCCAGTTTTTTTGTAAAATATGGTATTAATTTCTTTTTTTCTTCTACGTCAATATTCTTAGCATTTAAAACATTTGTAAATAAAAATTTAGTCACATTTTTATTTAACTCAGTTCTAAAATACTTTTTTCGAATTTTAATATCTTTAACTTTTTTCGACAACATTTGCTATAAACTTTACTCCCAGTCTAATGCTCCAGCTTCCCAAGCATAGATATATCCAGCTAGTAGTTCTATAACGAAATCAATCATTCCCCATAAACCATCAATATTTAATAGACTTAAAGAAACACACCATGGAAAAAAGAAAACCGCTTCTAAATCAAAAATAATGAATAAAATGGCGACTAAATAGAATCTAACATCGAAAACATTTCGAGCATCTTCATACGGATCAAATCCACACTCATAAGCAGAAACTTTTTCAACATCAGGACTTGCGTTACTTAGGGCATATGACATAAAAATTATCAAGAATGATAAAACAATTGCGAAGATTAATAAAATCCCAATTTTTATTGATTCCAAATAAAATAAACTCAGCATTTTTACTTTTTTATAAATTACGAAGAAAACGGGATTTGAACCCGCGACTTTTAGCGTGACAGGCTAACACTCTAACCACTGAGCTATTCCTTCTAATATAAACAACAGCGGATTCGAACCACTAACATTCTCGTTGTAAGCGAGACGCTCTACCATTGAGCTAGTTATCTATTTTCTAAATATTAGCTAAAAAATGATAAAAAATTATCACGTCTAGCTAATTGACGACTAACAAGTTGACTCTTATGAGCATTATTAAATCTTAAAGTTAAAACAATAGCTCCAATAAGTGCAACTAATAAAATTAACCCTGCTAATAAAAAAGCAACTAAATAATAGTTATATAAAACTTGACCTAATACATCAATATTATTTAAACTATCAACGAAGCTAAAAATATTAAAGCCAAAATTTACAAAATATTCTTTAGTACCAACAACAGACTTTAAAAAGGTATATAAAATAGTAACGGCTAAATAAAATAAAAATGCAAAAAAAGCGAAACGTGATTTATTTTCAACAAATAAACGTTGAAAAATATTTTCATGCACTTTTACATTTAACATCATTATTACGAATAGAAATAAAACTGCAATTGCACCTACATAAACAATAATAAAAATTAAGCCTAAAAATTCGGCATTAAATGAAATTAAAATTGCCCCAGCATTAAAAAATGCTAGAATTAAGAATAATACAGATTCTACCGGATTTGTTGAAAATGCTACCATTAATCCACTAAAAAATAGTAGCAAGCATAAAACACTATGAAAATCTTTCATGATTAATTTTACTGATATTAGTATAAAAATCGGAATAACGTGATTCGAACACATGTCCTCCTGTTCCCAAAACAGGCGCGCTACCAGCTGCGCTATATTCCGGAATATTAATGATAACAGGACTCGAACCTGTAACATATGGATTATGATTCCACCACTCTACCAATTGAGTTATATCATCAAATATGGAGATAATCGGGCTCGAACCGATGGCTTCAT
>JACCDR010892483.1_pt1 | contig 11213 bp, 11 predicted proteins | sample 7446431 | NCBI WGS metagenome assembly JACCDR01 (sample SAMN15323443, study PRJNA562643) | freshwater metagenome | isolation source: river surface water | place: USA:Blue River Watershed | collected 2017-08-17 | reverse complement strand
GTCCCGGCCGTCACCGTCTCGGCTGTCGTCCCCACCGTGCCCGGTGTCCACACCGCCGGCACCACCCGGGCAACCGCCGCCGCGGGCGCCGCACGGTCCGGGCTCACCCCCGGCGCCGCCCGCACCGGCCTGACCGCCACCACGTCGAGGGGGTGAGCGTGGCCACCGACCTAGGAATCGGCGACGTCGAACAGCCATATTTGGATGTCAACCCGGGCGACCTGACCACCGCAGGCGTCCTCACCGTCACCGACCCTGCCGGGGACGACACCACCCCCACAGTCACCGCCGGCGCACCCTCGGGTGGCGTGGTGCGGCTTACCGCCGCCGCCGTCACCTACGACCAGCCCGGCCGGTGGGTCCTGCACTGGGACGTCACCGGCACCGGGGCGGGCGCCGAAGACGTCGAGGTGTACGTCGTCGCCTCCCCCGTCGCGGGTGGACCCACCTGGACACCGGGTCGCAGCCGCGTCGCCAACTATGTGCCGCTGCGCACCCTATCGATCGCCAGCGACACCCACCAATTCACGTTCGACTCCACCACGCGACCCACCGGCGTAGCCGTCGACCGTCTGATCGCCGACGCCGTCCTGTGGGTCACCACCGCCACCGGCGAGGTTGACGACACACTGTCCGAGGTGGGCTCGGTTGTCGCCGCGCTACGGGCAGCCGCCGCCGTCGAACGCGGCTACCCGGAACAGGACCAGGTCGACGCCGCCCTACGGCGGGCCGACGCCCTCGACGCCCGCGCTGAGGCGATGCGCGCCGACCTGGTGCGCGCGAACCAGGCCGCCACGGGCGGTAACACCACCGACCCGGCGTCCGGCCTCCTCCCCGTTTACAGCTTCCCGGCTCCGGTGGCGCACGGGGACTGGCTGCTTTAGGCGAGGGGGGCTGCTGCCATGACGCGTGTCACCTACCGGCCGCCGCGCAGGCGGTTCGCCGACGTCGCCACCGGCCGCGAAATCCGGGCATCCCTGCGCCGCATCGCCGAAGGCGGCAAACAGTACGCCGAATCGATCTCGCCGGTCGACACCGGCCGCTACAAGGCGTCGTTCAAGGTGGTCGACACCGAATCCGGCCAGCTCACCGGACGCGGCCCCACCGGGGGCATCTTCACCGCCGCCGTCGAACTGCGGAACAGCGTGCCGTACGCCGTCTTCGTCGAGCGGGGCAACGGCACCGGCCGGTTCCGCGGCTACCACGTCATGCAGCGCACCCTTGAGGCGCTGAAAGCCCTACCGGGGGCGCGGTGAGCGACTACACGTACCCCGACGTCGAAGACGTGATCCTCGGCCTCCTCGCCGCCGCCGACCTGGCCGAGCACCGCGGCCGGGAACTCCCCACCAATCTGCGCTACCGGATGCCGTTCGTCCTCGTCGAGCGGCGCGGCGGCGCCGACAACGGCTGGGCCGACAGCCCGATCGTTAACATCGATGTCCTGTCGTCGCAGGCGGCGGTGGCGAAGGCCCGCGCCGAGGCGATCCGGGACCTGCTCACCGGCGACCCGCTGGCCCTGTGGCCCATCGACCGGGTGGAGACCGTCGCCGGGCCGCAGGAGATACCCCACGGCGACACCGCTGTGCGCCGCTGGACCTGCACCTACCAGATCGACTGCCGGCGCGTCGCCGCGTCCTGATCGCCCCATCTGTTCCGCCCCGCCCGTCGGGGTTCCTAGCCGTGCCCCGACCTTGAAGGGAAAACGCCGTGGTTACGTTCGCCGATTGGCAGACCCACCAGACGCAGCTTATTCGCCGCGCCGTTAACGGATCGGTGTTCATCGCTCCCTACGCGACGTCGCTGATCACCGCCCTCACCTCGGGCGCGTCGGCGGCGCTGGTCGCGTTGCCGTCCGGCTGGGAAGACCTCGGCCTCACCACCGACGACGGGTCGACCTTCGCCCGCGAGATCGAAAACTCCACCATCACGTCGTTCGGGCACACCGAGCCGACCCGCGTGGACATCATCTCCGACACCACCACCATGCAGGTGGTGGCGCAGGAAACGAAGCTGCTGACCATCGGCCTGTCCACCGGCGCGGACGTGTCGGCGGCCGAGGCGGACGCGACCACAGGCGAGTTGTCGATCGAGAAGCCGCTGAACCCGGAGACGATCCACTACCGGCTCCTGGCCCTGTACGTCGACCAGTACGAAGGCGACGACATCTACATGGGGAGGCTGCTGCCACGCGCCAAGGTCACCTCGGTGGGTGAGCAGCAGTACAACAAGGGCGACGGGTCATTCGTCGGCTACGACCTCACATTCACCGGATTCTATGAGGAGTCGGCCGGCTATTCGGAACGCTACATCTACGGCGGTCCGGGCTGGTTGGCCCTTCTGTCCGACATGGGAATTACGCAGGCGTCGTAGCCCCCACCCCGTCCAGCCGGTCGGGGCGGCGCTCATGTGGGTGGGCTCGCCGCCCCGACCCCCACCCCCCCACCAGCAGATCAGGAGACCACCTGTGGCCATGGACCCCACCGACGTCACCGCCGGTCAGACCGTGTACGGCACGTGGACCCGCATCCACCCGCGGACCGGCGACCCGCAGACCCGGGTCGCCGAGACCGCCGCGGAGGCGGTGTCGATGCGCTGGCACGGCTGGGTGCGCCTGGACGAGGGCGACACCCCGACCGGCGCCACCATCAAGACCGCCGCCAACCAGCCGGCGAAGGCCGCCGCCGCTGCGGCGCCGAAGCCTGCGAGGCCGAAGCCAGCCGAGCCGGACAGCCCACCCAGCCCGTAACGCAACCGAGGAGCCCACCCACCATGACCACCAAGCCCACCCAGAACGGCACCGCGAAGGTCAGCCTCGACCTGGACAGCCTCGACCGCGAAGGCGCCGCCGGGCCGTTCTCCATCCGCCACGACAGCCGCGTCTACACGTTCATCGACGCCATGGACCTGGACTGGCAGGAGGTGCTGCTGTCGTTGCAGAACCCGCACCAGTTCTTCCGCCTCACCCTGCCCGCCGACGACGCCAACGCGTTCCTCGCCTCGAAACTGCCGGTGTGGAAGATGCGCCGGCTGATGGATGACTACCGGACGCACCACGGGATGTTGGAGCCGGGGGAAGCCGCCGCCTCGCCCACCTCGTAGCGAGGTACGGCGGGGCGCTCGAACGTGACCTGCAACGCTGCTACGGCGTCGACCTGGCCGCCCTGTGGCGGTCCCGTAGGTGGCGCCGCCTGCGCAACCTGATCGAAGGGCTGCCGCGCAACTCCGCTTACGTGGAGGCGGTTGCCGCCGACGAGGATCTGGCGGCGTCCATGCCGGAGCCGTCCGGTGAGCACGTGGAACGGTGGTCGGACTTCTCGCCGGAACGCGAAACGCTGATGGTGATCGCGGACCGGTTGGGGGAGTTGATCCGGGCTCAGGTTGCCACGTCCGGGGGCAGGCCGCCGAAGGTGGCGCCGCTGCCCCGGCCTACGACGGCGTCGGCCAGGGTGCGTCAGGCCCGCAGGTGGCAGCAGCACCAAGACCTCGTCGCCCGGTTGCTTCCGCACAAGGCTGGCTGAGTCCGGGCGGGGGGGGTGACCCGCCGTGTACGACGCCGGTTCCGCCGTCCTGTCCGTGGTGCCTGGCTTCTCCGGGGTCGAGTCCGCCATCCGCAAGGAAGCGTCCAAGTGGGGGCTGACCGCCGGGCAGGCGTTCGGGAAGTCGTTCAACGACAAGGTCCGCGGGGACACCGGCAACGCCCCGCTCGGACCCACCCGCGCCCGCGCCCAACGGCAGGGTCAGGAGTCCGGCGGCAGCTTCGCCGACGGGTTCAAACGCCGCGTCGAGCAGGCCATCAAGCAACTCCCGAAGGTCACCATCGGGGTCGCCCGTAACGAGGCCGAGCAGCAGCTCAAAGACCTAGCGGTGCGGATGCGGGCACTCGCGGACCAGCGCGTCGGCGTGGACGTGGACGCACGGGCGGCGCTCGCCGAAGTCAACGACCTGCACGTCCAGTTGGGCCGGCTGGCGCAGTCGAACCCTGACGTGCAGGTGCGGGCCGATGTGGCTGCCGCGCAGGCCCAACTGGCCGCCGTCACCGCGCAGGCGTTGCAGGTTGCCCGCCTCAACCCGACGATCCAGGTGGACGTCGACTCCGGCGCAGCGCTCGCGCAACTCGCCGCTGTCCGCAGCGCCGCCTCCGGGTCGGGGCTGGGCATCCACGCGCTCATCTCCGCCGGTGCGCTACTCGGCCCGATCATCGTCCCTGCTGCCGCTGCCGCCGCTGCCGCGGTGGCGGCGATCGGCCCTGCCGCGCTCGCGGGAGCCGCCGGCATCGGTGTGGCTGCCCTCGGCTTCGTTGGTGTGGCTGGTGCGTTGAAGCAGATGAATGCGGTGCAGGACGAGGCCGCGCAGGGGGCGGCGTCTCTGGCCGGGCAGCAGGCCGCCGTCGCGGGCGCTGAGCGGGCGTTGGCGAACACCCGCGCGACCAACGCCGACGCGGCCCGGCGCAGCGCGCAGCAGGTCGCATCGGCGCAGCGCACCCTCACCCAGGCCGAGCGGGATGCCCTCGCGGTGCGCCGCGAACTGTCCCGCGCGCAGGAGGAGGCCCGCCGGGCGCTGCAAGACCTCGCCTCCCAGGTACGGGGCAACGCCCTGGACCAGCAGCAGGCCAACCTGGACGTGGCGGAGGCCCGCGCCGAACTGGACCGGGTCCGCTCCGACCCGGCCGCCACCGACGCGGAACGGCGTCAGGCGGAGATCACCTACCAGCGGCAGGTGCTCCAGGTCGAAGACCTGCGGGTGCGTGGGCAGCGGTTGCAGGCCGACCAGAAGGCTGCGGCGAAGGCCGGCGTGGAAGGGTCGGAGCAGGTCCGGGCCGCCCGGCAGCGCATCGCCGACGCCGACCGGCGGGTCGGCGACGCTGCCAGAGCGCTGGCAGCGGCCCGCCGCGACCAGCAGGCCCAGGAACGCCAAGGCGTCTTCCAGTTGGCGCAGGCGCAGCAGGCGCTGGCCAACGCCACCACCGCGGCCGGGGTTGGCGGCACCGCCGCCATGGTGAAACTCAAGCAGGCCATGGGCGAACTCACCCCCGAAGGCAAGCGGTTCAGCCTGTTCCTGTTCGGGTTGAAGGACGAGTTCCTCGGACTGCGGCAGGCCGCCGAGCGTGGGCTGCTGCCCGGGGTGCAGGCCGGCATCGAGGCGCTGCTTCCGTACATGCCGCAGATCTCCAAGTTCATCGGGCAGATCGGCAAAGCGCTCGGCGGTGTCGCCGAGATGGTCGGCAAGTCGTTGGCGTCGCCGTTCTGGGCAGAGTTCTTCGCCTGGCTCGGCGCGACAGCGGGCCCGATGCTGCTGAAGTTCGGCAAAATCTTCATGGCGGTGCTCGAAGGCGTCGCCGCCCTGATGATGGCGTTCGGGCCAGTCACCGACGACATCGTGGACGCGTTGCTCGGCTTCGCCGAGGGATTCGCCGACTGGGCGAAGACGTTCACCAAGTCGCAGGCGTTCAAGGACTTCATCGAATACGTCACCGCCAACGCGCCGCTGCTCGGCAAGCTGTTCGTGGACCTGCTGAAGGTCGGCCTGAAGCTGCTGATCGGGTTGGCGCCGCTGGCGGAGTCGCTGCTTGAGGGCCTGGTCAAGGTGTTCGACTGGCTGGCCAAGCAGGACCCGAAGGTGCTGCTGGGCATCGCCGGTGCGGTGGCAGCGATCGTCGCCGGGATTGTCGCGCTGGTGACGGGGCCGGCCGCCGCGATCGGCGCCATCGTCACCGCGTTCGTGTTGGTGGCCGGGGCGGTGGAGGCCGCCTACAACCGGTTCGAGACGTTCCGGAAGGTGACGGACTTCCTGCGGTCGGCGGTGTCGGGCTACTTCACCGCCCTGTGGACGGTGGCGAAGGCCGCCTTCTTCGGCATCGCGGCGGCGGTGTCGTTCGCCTGGGACAAGGTGCTCAGGCCGGCCCTGACCGGCCTCGGCTGGCTCGTCACCAACGTGCTCGGGCCGGCGTTCACGTGGCTGTACAACAACATCGTCCGGCCGGTGTGGGGGAGCATCTCGAAGTTCATCCAGGTGAGTTGGGCGATCATCAGGGTTGTCTTCGGGCTGATCCAGATCTACGTGAAGGCGTACCTGGCGCCGCTGTTCACCTGGCTGTACAACAACGTGGTCAAGCCGGTGTGGGGCGGGATCGTCACCCAGATCAAGGTTGCGTGGGCGGCCATCAAGGTGGTCCTGTCGGCGCTCGGCGGCTACATCTCCAAGTACGTGGCACCCGCGTTCCGGACCGGCGTGGACGCGATCCGCACCGCGTGGGAGAAGGTCCGCGACGTGGCGAAGGCCCCGGTGCGGTTCGTAATCCAAACGGTGATCAACGAAGGGATCATCGACAACTACAACAAGATCGCCAAGAACTTCGGCGTCGGCACAGTCCCCAGGGTGCCGCTGCCGAAGGGGTTTGCCCGCGGCGGTGTGCTGCCCGGCTACACCCCCGGCAAGGACGTACACCGGTTCATCTCCCCTACGGGCGGGGTGCTGGACCTGTCGGGCGGCGAGGCCGTTCTTCGCCCGGAGGCCACCCGCGCGCTGGGCCGGGACTGGGTTGACGCGGTCAACGCGTCGGCGCGGCGGGGTGGGCGCAAGGGTGTCACCCGGATGCTCGGCGGGTTCGCCGGCGGCGGCATCATCGACGGGCTCGGTGGCGTGTTCGTCAAGGCCCGCCAGTCTGCCGGGAAGCTGCTGTCGGGGGCGTTCGACTTCCTCACCGACCCGGGCGGCACCCTGCGGAAGCTGGCCGCGCGGCTGGTCGGCCTGCTGCCGGGCCGGGACACCGCGTTCGGGAGGTTGGCGGCCGGCCTGCCGACGAAGCTCGCCGGCATGCTCGCGGGCAAGTTGGACGGGCTGCTCGGGTTCGGCCCCGGCAAGGGTGTGGGCCGGGTCGGCGGGGACTGGCCGGCGTCCCCTGCCGCTCAGCGCGGAGACTCCGGCGTGTGGCGGCGGGTGGTCGCCGTCATCCGGGCGACCGGGCCGCTGTCCGGGGCGTTCGGCAACGCATATCGCCCAGGGGACCCCCTGTGGCACGGATCGGGCAGAGCGGTCGACTGGATGGGTTTCAACCAGGATGCTCTCGCCACCCACCTGGCGAGGCTGCGCCCGCTCGAACTGATCCACCGAGGCCGGCGCGACTATGCCTACACGCGCGGCCGGAACGTGGGCAGCTTCGACGAAGGGCTGATGGAAGCCCACCGCAACCACATCCACGTCGCCATGGCCGGCGGCGGGATCCTCCCCCCCGTCGGCACCTACGACTCCGGAGGCTGGCTGCCGCCCGGGGCGACCACCGTCATCAACGGCACCGGCCGGCCCGAACCCGTCTTGACATCGCAGCAGTTCGCAGCCATGGCCGCCGCCCGCACCGGCGGGCTGGACCTGCGGGTTGTGGTCCAGGACGGTGTGGTGTCCGGGCTGGTCCGGGTCGAGGTGGACAACGCGTTCGGCGCCCTCGCCGACGCGCGCATCTACAACACGGCCTGAGGGCGGGGGTAGCCGGTGGCGATCACCTACGTAGCCACCGGCGACGCAACCCCCGGCGACAACACCTCCGTCACCCCGGCGCAGCCGACCGGCTGGCAATCCGGCGACACGCACATCATCGTCGCGTCCATCCGCAACTCCGGCACCGGCACCGTTGACGACCACGCCGACTACTCCACCCTGGCCACGTTCGGCAACGTGAAGATCATGGGGCGGGTCGCGCAGGCCGACGACACCCCGCCCACCATCACGTTCACCGGCGGCGCCGCCGGTGCGACCACCCTGGCGCAAATGGTCGGGCTACGCGGCGCCAGCCTCGACGTGGACGTTGCCACCCAACTCAACGGGTCAGCGCAGAACATCGCCTACCCGGCACTGGACGTCATCGACGGCGGCGCCGCCGTCCTCATCGTCGGCTGGAAGCAAGACGACGCCAGCGCAGTCACCGTCCCCGGCGGATTCGCCGACGCGGGGACGCTGACATCCACCGTCGGCTCCGACGCGACCCAGACGGTCCGCTACCAGATCCAAACCACCGCCGCCGACACCAGCTCCGGCACCCTGACCGTCACCGGCGGCGGCGCAGCCATATCCCGCGCCGTCGTCATCGCGTTCAACCCGCCCACCCTCACCGCCAGCGCCGTACCGGCGGGCAGCCCTCCCCGCGTCGACCTCACCCTGAACTGGGCCGGCGCCGACGAGATCACCGTGCAGCGGGTCGACCCCGACGGGCGCACCCGCCCCGTCCGCCTCGCCGAACCGGCCGAACTCACCGCGGGCGTGTGGACCGGCTCCGACTACGAGTCGTGGTTCGGTGAAACCACCACCTACCAGGCCACCTCCGGCTCGGCCACCATCGACGCTGCCGCCGCCGTCAGCCTCGACGTCGACACGGCGTGGCTGCGCCACCCCGGCCAGCCCACCCTGTCCCAGCAGGTCAACGTCGAAGGCGACGGCGAACCGGTCCGCCGCGTCAACCGGGCCGTCCACGAACCGCTCGGCCGCAAACACCCCATCGTCATCACCGACGGGCAACGCAAGTCCAAACAGTCCACGATCACCCTCCGAACCCACACCCTCGAAGAGGCCGACGCACTCCTCGCCCTCGCCGACGACGCCGGGGTTCTGCTACTCGACGTCCCGCCCGCATGGGGTTGGGGCATCACCCACCAGTACATGTCGCTCGGCGACCTCACCGAGGCCCGCACCACCGGCCCCAACCGGGGCGCGTGGGTGCCGGTGCGGAACTGGACGGCCGACTACATCGTGGTGGACCGCATCCCCGACACCGTCGAAGCAGACCGCACCTGGGCAACCGTCATCGTCGAAGCCGCCACCTGGACCGAACTCGTCGCCATGTACGACACGTGGACCGACGTCATGTCCGGCGACACGAGCTAGCGGGACCACGGGGCGGGAGGTCCGGTGTACCCGGTCAGCAGCACGTTCCTCGCCGCGCTGCGCCAAGCCCACTCCATGTACGTGCGGGTCGACGCCTACTACGACGACGTGCTGGTGGCCGCCAACGTCGAGATCTCCGACGGGCAGGTCACCGTCAACGCCGGGCCGGGGGTGCGCCGCACCCTCGACGTCACCGTCGCCGACACCGCCCTGTGGAACACCCTCGAACCCGTCGGCACCGAACTGCGCCCCTACCGCGGCGTGCGCTACCCGTCCGGCGCCACCGAAGCCGTCCCCCTCGGCGTGTTCCGCATCGACGCGCACTCCATGTCGGTGGCCCCCGGCGGCGGCATCCAGATCCGCTCCGCCCCCGACCGGTGGGCGAAGGTGCAGAAGGCCCGCTTCGAAACCCCGCAAGCGTCCAACCCCGGCGACCTCGCCGTGGACGAAGCCGCCGAACTGGTCACCGCTGCCACCGGCACCGGCGTCACCAACACCGCAACCAGCGGAGCCACCGTCGGCGCTTTGGTGTACGAGCGGGACCGGGAAGAGATCGTCAACAAGCTGCTGTCGTCCGCCGCCGCCGAAGGCTACATGGACTGGGACGGCGAACTGGTCATCCGGGACGTGCCGCTGCTCGGGCAGGTGCCCGCCTGGACGGTCGACGCCTCCGCGGTGGGGGTGCTGCTCGGCGGGGACCGGACCCGGGACCGCAGCCGCACCTACAACGTGGTGGTGGTCAACTGTTCCGTCCTGGACGGGCAGACACCGCCCGCCCCCGTCACCGTCGAAGACGACGACCCGACGTCGAACACGTACGTCGGCGGGCCCATGGGCCGCGTGCCGTACTTCTGGAACTCGCCCGTGGTACTCACCTCCGGGCAGGCCACCTCCGCCGGCCGGGCCATCCTCAACCGGGTCAAAGGCACCAACGCCCAGCTGGACCTGGAAGCCGTGGTGAACCCGGCCCTGGACCGCGGCGACGTCATCCTCGCCATCACCGCAGACGGCACCGTCGAGCAGCACCTCGTCGCGTCGCTGACGGTGCCGCTGACCACGTCCGGCACCCAGTCGATCGCCACCCAGTCGTCACGCCCCGAAGGGGACGTGCCCGCCGAGGAGTAGACCCGTGCCCTCTGGCCGAAGGCGGCTCGCCGCCGAGCTGGGCCCCCAAGGCGGCTGGTGCCGCCTCGAACCTGCCGTCGTCGCCACCGTAACCCCAGCGGGCGGCGCCGACGGGAACTCGCTGGTCACCGTCACCTGGCGCGGCTCAACCCACGCCGCCGCCTGGCTCGACACCGCCCCCACCGTCGGGCAGACCGTCATCGTCGCCGTCCAGCCACCCGCCGGCCTGCTCATTTTGGGTGTGCCAAAGGGCACCCCACCCAGCTAGGAGGCTGCGTTGCCGACCACCACGAACTGGGCCCTGCCCTACCCGTCGGCGAACGACGCCCCGAACGGCGCCACCCAGATCGCCGCGCTGGCCTCCGCAGTCGACGCCGCGTTGGAGTCCCGCAAAACGGTGTACGCCCGCAAGGCCGGCGACACGTCCCGGGCGACCACCACCACCCTCGCCGACGACCCCGACCTGACCGTGACCGTCGCCGCGTCCGCCGTCTACGACGTGCGGATCAACCTGGCCTACCACTCCACCAGCCAGAGCGCCGGGGACTTCAAGTGCCAACTGGTGGCCCCGTCGGGGGCGGCGTTCCAGGGGTCGGTGCATACGTACACCGCCCTTGGCACCGGTACGGGGGACGACGTGGCGTCCGGGGTGAGCCTGTCGGGGGCGCTGTCGTGCGGCGTGGTGGCCACGGCGGACCCGTTCAACCCGTGCCTGATCGTGGGGCTTCTCGTCACCGGCGGCAGCGGCGGCGCCTTCAAGGTCCAGTGGGCGCAGAACGCGTCGTCGGGCACCGCGACGGTGTTGAAGACCAACTCGTACCTGGTGGCGCAGCGGCTCGCCTGACCCGCCGCCTTCCCCTTGCTCGCACCCCTCCTCCCCCGCTTGGAGGCCGCGCATGCGTGTGCCCGCACCCCCGCACGCCTGGCGCCGCCTCACCGCCGTGGTGGCCGTGGCGGCGCTCGTAGGCGTATTCGCCGCCACACCGGCCCAGCCGGCAGCGGCGCTGACCCGCGCCGAGCAGTGGACGGCCCGCGCCCAAACCGCCGTGGCCGCGTTCGCCGCCGCCGACAACGGCCAAGGTTCGGCGTTCTCCTACGCCTACGCCGCGGCCGGGTACGCCCGCCTGCACGGCTGGGACCACCCGCAGGTCGCCGCCTACCTCGGCGAGGTGTACGAGCGGCGCAACCCCGACGGCGGGTGGGGGTTGGGCTTTCCC
>JACCDR011644648.1_pt1 | contig 11214 bp, 14 predicted proteins | sample 7446431 | NCBI WGS metagenome assembly JACCDR01 (sample SAMN15323443, study PRJNA562643) | freshwater metagenome | isolation source: river surface water | place: USA:Blue River Watershed | collected 2017-08-17 | reverse complement strand
GCGCCCCGCGGCGAGCTCGCGCACGCGCGCCAGCAGCTCCCGCGCGCCGCCGCCCGTGTCGGTGACCCGGCCGCTCACAGGTCGACCCCGGTGACCCAGAAGCCCCCGCCGCACTGCCGCACGAGGGTGTCGTATTCGACGCCGTAGGTGGTGCTGCCGTGGGGGCCGCCGCCCTGCGCCTTGGGGTCGAGGCGCGCCATCTTCCCGTGGGGCGAGATGGCGGCCTTGTGCGCCGCGAGGAGCGAGACGGCCTGGTCTGCCTTCTCGCCGAACACCCGCGGATCCACCTCGGTCACGGCGTCGTCGATCGCCGCCTGCACCACGCCGTCTGCGGTCGGAACGAACTCCGGCCGCTGCGCGCGCAGGCTGGCGAGCGACACCGCCATGGTCAGGCCTTCGGCGCCGTGGCGGCTTCGAGGTCGAGCTTGAGCTGGGCGATCTCCACCTCGAGCTCGGTGACGCGGGCCTCGGCGGCGCCGCGGAGCGCCTCGGAAGCGCGGAGGTCTTCACGGAGGGCGGCGAGCTCGCGGCCGATGCGCTCTTCGCGGTCAGCCCACGCGGCGTCGAACTGCGCGCGCAGCTCGGGGGCGCCGGGGCCCTGCGCGGCGCCTTCGACGGGCGCGAGGAGCCCCGCCGCGATGAGACCGCGGACGGCGTCGTTCTCGGGGAACTCGCCGACGCCGCCGCAGGCGATGCCGTCGATCCCTGCGGGGTGCTTCACGCGCAGCCGCATCTCAGCACCCGTCCATGTAGCGCCACGCCTTCGGGCGGCGGAAGATCACGCCACCCGCGCGGCTGTCGCAGTTGATGACGAAGCCCAACCCCTTCTGCTCCGGGGCCATCTGGTAGAAGGGCAGCGGGAGCAGGGCCTGGAGCACCTTGGGGTCCTTGCGACCCATCGCGATGCGGGGGCCGTTGCCGCCCGCGTTGGCGGCCTCGCCGCGCGCCCAGACCTCGGCGCTCTTCACGCCCTGGCTCTTCTTGAGGAAGAACTCCAGGGCGGTCGTCTCGGTGTTCGAGAGGCGCTTGGTGTTCGCGAGGGCGAACTGCGACGGCGAGAGCACGACGATGTCGGGGCTCTCGACGGCGTTGGAGTCGACGATGATGGCCCGCTCCAGCTTGAGCAGGTCATCGACGATCTGGTCGGCGGTGGCGGTGAGCCACGTGCCGGTGGTCGGCGACACCAGCGAGACGCCGCTGTTGTTGTAGAAGCCGGTGACGGAGATCGAGCTCTCGCCCCTGGCGATGATCTCGTCGTTCTTGCGGGCGATGGTCTCGCGGGCGAGCATCGCCCGCTCGTTGTCCAGCGGGAGCCCGCTCATGCGCGAGCGGCGCATGTCCTGGATGGAGAAACCGTAGCTCGCGCCGTGGCCGAAGAGCTTGGCGGTGACCTCGCGGCCCTGCACGTCCACCCGGGGGAGGTCCTCGGTGTAGGACGCGATGACGCGCGAGACGCCGACGCCGTCGAGCACGCGGTACGTGTGCTCCTCGGCGCCCTCGTGGATGGCGGTGCGCACGGGCACCACCTGCTCACCACGGAGCTCGGGGTACACGACCCGGTGCACCTCGGTGTCAATGTCCTCGAGCTGCCGCGCGAACACCGCGGTCTCGTTGGCGTCGCGGCGCTCCTCGTCGTGCTGGAGGATCGCCTCGACGGCGCGGCGGTACATGTCGAATCGGTTGCGTCGCATGGTCGTGTCCCTCAGCTCAGGTCGATGCAGGCGACGCCGGCAGAGCCCGAGCGCCGGAAGCGCACGCCCGCGAGGAGCGCGCAGTCGGTGGAGTCGGGCGTCGCGCGGAAGGCCCCAAGGACCTCGTCGCCCGAGGCCACGAGGCGCACGTAGACCTCGTCGCCGTCGGAGTAGTCGGTCTCGCTCGTCACGTAGACCGGGCCCTCCTCGATGACGGGCACGGCGTAGTTCACCGGGAACGCCTCGGGCTCGCGCGAGGCGGTGTACTCCGCGATGCCGTGCACGAACTCCTTGGTGAGCGGTCCCAGCTTCGAGCCGGTGCCCACGGTGAACGTGCCGCTCGTGCCGCCCTGCGCGGGCACGTAGACCTCGGTCACGGCGCTGAAGAACTTGTTGCCGACGAGCGTGGTGTTGCCCGCGTCGGGCATCACGAAGATCTCCTCCTGCGGGAGGCCGTTCTCGTCGAGGCCGCGGACGATCCACGTGCTGAGGTCGAAGTTCGCGTGGTTCGACGCCGTGATGGTGATGTTCCGCGGCGGTGTCATGCTCTCCTGGCCGATGGCACCGTCGAGCCCCGAGCCGGTGATCGACGCGGCGGTGGCGGCGGTCGCGCGCGAGGCCACGATGCCGTCGGCGTCGGCGGCATCCCGCGCCTCGACGGCGTAGCCCTTCGCCGGGGTGGCGCCGCGCATGACGAGGAAGCCCGCGGTCAGGGCCGCGGCGGCGATGACGGTCTTGCGGCGGTGCGGCCCGGCGTCGGCGGCCTGGCCGGGGTATCCGACGCTGCGGTCGAAGGGATACAGGGTCTGGACGGTCATGGCTCAGCGGCTCCCGTTGACGGTGAGGGTGGGGGCGCCCTTCCAGGCGTTCTCGGCGCGGCGCGCGATGCCCGCGGGCGTGGCGTCGTCGGCGGCGTCGGTGCGGGTGGTGGCGTTGTCGCGGCCGAGGGGCTTGCGCGCGTTGTCGAGGGCGTCGTTGCGGGTCGAGGCCGAGGCGATCACGACCTCGTACATCCCGCGGAGGGTGTCGGCGCTGAGCCCGTCGAGCTTCAGCGAGGGGTGTGCCTTCGCCACGACCTGACGGCGGATCTCGTCGGCCTTGACGCCGTCGAGCTTCACGTCGGCGCCCAGCACCTTCGCGGCGTCGGCGCGCAGGGTGCCGCGCTTCGCGATGATCGCGTCCTGGATTTCCTCGGGGACCATGTCCTCGGTCACCGCGGGCGGCTGCGCGGCGCTGGCGGCGGCCATCTTCGCTTCGAGGCCCGCGACGGTCTGGAGCGCCTTCATCAGCGCGTCCTTGACCGCGGCGAGCTCGGCGCCGTCGGCGTCGGCCTTCTTCTCGACGGTGTCGATGGCGCCCTGGGCCATCGCCATCTTCTCTTCGTCGAGCTTCTTGTCCTCGCCGTCGAGGCGGAACTCCTGACCCCGGATCTTCAGTGCCTTCATCGACTGCCCCTTCGCGGCGTCGATGCGCCGCACCTGTACGGCCGCACCATCGAGGCGCAGCGACACTTCCGGCCCGCTCCTGCCCTCCCCGGGCGGCAGCAGGGCAATGTGGTTGTGGCGGATCCGACGCTGGATCGCGTCGTACTTCTCGCCCTCGGGCGTCACGCCCGGCGAGTGCTCCACCTCGCAGGTGTAGCCGCACGACACCTCCTTGCGCGCGCCGGCCTTCACCAGCTCGCAGAGGGCGGCGTCCTGCACCATGAGGTCGGTGACCACGAGGTTGCCGTCGCGCCTCGGGGCGCCCTCGGCATTGCCGCAGGTCACGGCCTTGAAGGTCTCGGGCGTGACGAGCTTCTCCGGGTGGTCGTCGGTCACCACCGCGCCGCGCAGGGTCGCGACCGAGTCCTCGGCGAAGACTTCCTCCGCTGGGCGGTACTCACGCCACGTGCGGGTGCCGTCGCTGTACTCCAGCACGCCCGTGCGAGCGACCGCGGCCTCCACGAGCAAGCCGCCCTGGGGCGTCGGTCGGACGCCTCGGGTGGGGCCTGCGAAGTCTCGGCGGTACACGCGCACGCCCCAACGGTGCGGGGTGCGCGGGCCGTGGCGCTAGACAGCGCAGGCGGGGATCTCAGGCGCGCGTGGGCGGGTCGTCGTCGAAGCCCGGGATCACCGGCTCTGCCGTGCAGCGGCATTGGTAGTCCTGGCCCGGGTGCTCCCGGCGCTCTGCGCGCCCGCGTCGCACCTCCGAGGCGTTCACCACCGGGGGCTCGTCGTAGCGGAAGGTCTTGCCGTTGAGCGCCTTGTGGTCGGGGCGCACGTCGCCGTCGCCGCTGGCGCGCCACACGTACTGCGTGATGCCTGCGGCCTCATGCCGGGCCTGCGCGACCTGGGCGTTGAGGCTGAGCACCTGGTCTCGGGCGATGAGGGCGGCCTGTCGCTTCGTGACCTCGCCCTCTTCGAGGATGCGGTCCCGGATCGTTTCGACGCGCGCGTTGGGGGCGTCGTCGAGGATGCGCGCCACCCGCTCGACCTTGTCTCGGGCCATCGAGGTGATGAGGTCGAGGTTCTCGCGGCGGAACCGCTCCACCGTGGGCGTCAGGTTCGGCTCGATCTTCGAGAGGTCCACGCCCAGCGCGGCCTTCGCCTGCCGCGCCCAGGCGGCCTTCGAGGCGGTGCTCACGTTCGCGGCGACCGCGTCGAGGGTGCTGCTCAGCGCGCTGCCCCGGCGCTTCACCACGCGCTCGGCAAGGCGACGGATGCGCGCCATGAGGTCGCCTTTGCTGAACGGCGGCGCGGCTCCGTCGGCGGCGTCGACGCGCGGGAGGCCCTCAGCCGCAAGGGCCTCGGCGATCTCGGCGTTGAGCTCCTCGGCGATCTCGACGAGCGCGCGAGTGAGCGCCGTCGGCCGAGGGAGCGGCGCAGCGGGCACCGGGCGCGGTGGGTGGCGCTTCGTCGCGGCGGCCACGAGCGCACGGCGTTGGGCGAGCTGGGCGCGGGTGGGCATCAGGTCCCCGAGGGCTTCGGCTCGCGGCGCCGCTTCGCCCACTCGCGCACCTGTTCAACCAGCGCGCCCGCGAGGGCGGTGGCGAGGGCGGTTGCTGCGGCGATGAGGACCTCGCGCACGGGGCTGCGTTGTTCGTCGCAGGGCATCACGCACCTCCTGTCAGCTCGATGTCCACCCGCACCGAGTCCCACCACACCGACACCGTCGGGCACGTGACTGCGAAGGGGGGCACCGGCGCGGGCGTCGCGTCCCCGGGCTGCACATAGGCGAGCGTCAGGTGCGGCGTGAACCCGTGGCCCCTCGCCACCTCGAAGCCTGCGGCGCGCAGGAAGGCCACCAGCGCGGGGCGGGTGTCGGTGATCGCCACCGAGTCGACGGGCACGTACACCGGCTCTCCGTAGGGCCCGCCCGCGAAGCGCCCGATGCCGCCGAGGGTCGCGGCGATGGGGGCCACGGTGAGCGCCCACTGCCGCACGGCCCCGACGACGCGGTCGAGCGACTGCGGGTCCCCGCGGTCGTTCACACCGAGGAAGGCCAGCGTGATGTGCAGGTCCTCGGCGGGCGTCTCCGTCGGAAGTTGCGCCGCGTACACGGGCGGGAGCTGGAGCACCACGGCGAACCCGTCGGAGCGACCATCCACGCGCCGCACCTCGATGCGCGAGTCCTCGACGGGCACTGCGACGACGTCACCCGGCTCCAGCTCGTCGCCCTCAGCCACGTCGGTGGGCTCGCGCGCGGTGAACGCCCCGAGCTCCAGCCCGCCGTCACGCGCCCGCTGGATGAGCCGCGCGGTGTAGGCCTTGTGGCCCTGCACGCTGCGGGTGAGCTTCGCCACCTCGCTCTGCGCGTCGGCGAGCTGCTGCGCGTGACCGGGCTCCGGGGTGGTGAAGAAGCTGCGCCCCGCCTCGCCCATCGACGCCTCGGCGGCCTCGGGGGTGAGCCCCAGCGTGGTGAGCAGCCCGAGGCCCGCATCGCGGGGGATCTCGCGCGCGGCGACCTTCGCCACGATCTCCGCGGCCTTGTCGGTGGTCTCGGTGTCGGTGGTGTTGGTGAGCCCCGTCGCGTCCCGGTCGGCCTGGCGCGCGGCCTCGCGGGCGCCGACGTCGATGGTGGTCTCGGCGCTCCAGGTCCCGGTGCCAAAGCGCGAGAGCGCGACCTCGTCGGCGGTCACGATCTGCGACGTGATGTTGATCTGGTCGACCTGCGCTTGCTTCAGCCGCAGTTCCGCGGCTTCGAGGGGCGTCGGCTGCCAGAGCGGCGGGTACGTGATGGTGAGCTTCGAGGGCACCTGCCCGCCGGTGGGGCCGTTCTTCGCGGCGAGGAGCACCCGCACGACGCGCCGGTGTCGACGCAGGAGCACCCGCTCCTGGGCGGACTTCGTCCTGTCGTAGAACCACCGCACGTCGCTCTCCCCGGTGGCCGACAACCCCGCGGGGCTCTGCCCCATGAGCACCGTGACGGGGATCTCCGCGGCCCCCGAGAGCAGCAGCAGGTTCTTCGTGAGCAGGTCGGCCACGCCCGTGAGGGCACCGACCTCGGTGCGGGTGTAGTCCTCGCCCTCGTCGAGGAGCACCGACCGCGTCACGCTGCGGGCGAGGTCCATCATCTCGAGGCGCCGCTTGAGCACGTCCTTCTTGTCGGCGGCCATCATCGACATGAGGCCCTTGAGCTTGAAGACCGACTCCGACGCGACCTGCAGCAAGGTCCCCGACGCCTCCCAGCCGCCGTTGAAGTGCGCGAGGATCGTGTAGAGCCGCTGGAGCTCGCTCTCGCCCCACCCGTGCAGGAGCTGCCGCCGCCGGCGCGTGGTCGGCGCGCCGTCGAAGAGCACCACCCGCGAGCGGTGCCAGAGGGCGGACTCCGACGCGCCACCGCCGCCCGTGCGCTGCAGGCGGTACGTCAGCGGTTCGCCGAAGAGCCTCTGGCGCGGGTCGGTCTCGTAGCGGTCGGGGCGCAGCTCGCGCGCATCGACCACGTCGAGGAAGCGCACCTCCCGGATCGCGGTCTCGTCGAGGGGCTCCCAGGGCGGGCGGCCGTCGTCGGCGCCGAGGAGCACCGCCCCACCGCCGAACACGCGCGACCACGTCCACGCGAGGGTGAGCTTGTCGTTCACCCCGAAGTCGTCGAGGTGCTCCTTCACCTCCGCGTCGGCGCTGGTGTCGCCCGTGGTCACCGTGGCGCCCTGGCGCAGGGCCTCCTCGGGCACGACGCGGCAGACGCGCCCGGCGTAGGCGTCGCCCACGTAGAGCTGCTCCAGAAGATCCTCGGAGAGGATCGCGTCGGGGTCGAACGCCAGCCGCTTCGAGCGCCGGTCGGTGCCCACGCCCGTCACGAGGTTGGCCCACCCGTCGATGCGCTCCAGGGCGCGCTCCACGAGACCTACGAAGTCCATCATCCGCCTCCGAACATGCTCTCCAGGTTGGCCATCGCGGCTTCGAGGAGTTCGCCGCCCCGTTGGGCGACGTGGTTGAGGTACTGCGTCATCGCGTCGACCTGGTCGTCATGCGCGGCGTTGGGGAAGGTCGTCGCCTCGTGCACGAGCTCGGGCACCCATGGCGCGCCGCGGCGGCCGTCGGGGTAGACGGCGTCGGTCTCGTGCGGGAACACCACGTTGCCCGCGGCGAAGAGGGGCTCGACGGCGGCGGCGCGCGCTTCCTTGGAGCCGAAGGGCTCAACGGCCACGAGGCCCGGGAGCTTCGTCTTGAGCACCGAGAGGATCGCTGGGCCGTTGGCCTTGTCCTCGACGAGCTTCAGCAGCGCCTGCGGGTACTTCGCGGCGAGGGCGACGAACGCCTTGAGCGTTTCGACGAAGTCCATGCGGCCGCGGACCTGATCGATGAGGTAGTGGTCGGGGCCCACGGTGCACCACACCTGGAGCACGACGTAGTCGGCGGTCTTGGTGTCCTTGAAGGTCGCATCCAACGACATCCCCCACGCCCCGCCGCGCGGGATCTCGGTCCAGCGGCGGGTGAGCCAGTGCGCCTTGAGCAGGGCTCCTTCGGCTGGCGCGGGGCGCTGCTGGAGTTGGGCGGCGGCGGCGCGCGGGCCGAGGCGCTTCTCCAACCGCGCCACGGCAGTCTCGTCGTACCGCTCGGGGGTGAGCAACGCGCCCTCTTCGCGGCGCGGGTCGCGCGCGTAGCGGTGCGGGTGGCGCGACTCGTACTTCATCGGGAGGCAGAGCACCGTGGCGCCCTCGCGCACCATCTCGGCGGTGAGGTCGCGCTCGTGCAACCTCTGCATCACGAGGATGCGGCGCGGCTTCTTGGGGTCGCGGAACCGCGTCGGCATCGTCTCGCGGTGCCACGTGAGGGTGGCCTCAAGCTCCGCGGTCGACGCCACGCCCGCGGGGTCGTGAGGGTCGTCGATGATGTGCCCGTCGGCGTGCTGCCCGGTGACCGCGCTGCCCGTGGTGGTGGTGTACCGGGAGCCGCCGCGGTCGTTGAAGAAGAACTGCACGCTCTTGGAGTCGGCGCCGCCCGAGGGGATCGCCACCGACGGCCAGCGCGCCGTCCACCAGTCCGACGCCACGAGCTCGCGGTGTCGGCGCGCGTTGCGGTTGGCGACGTCGCGGTCGTAGCTCGCGGCGATCCACCGCCACGTCGGACGCTCGATCCACACGTACGCGGCGAAGAGCGTCGAGACGATGAGGCTCTTCGAGGTGCCCGGCGGCTGGTTGATGACGAGGTCGAGGATCTCGTCCCGCAGCCAGGCCTCGAGGTGTTCGCAGATGGCGTCGAGGTGCCAGCCCCAGGCCAGCTCCGCGGGCTCCACCTGGGGCCACGCGCGACGCACGAACTCCCGCAACCCCTTGCGGCGGATTTGCTCCCGCTCGATGTCGGCGAGGGTCGGGATCTGCGCCGCCATCAGCCGCCCGACGCCTTGCGGGTGAGGGCCTCGAAGGTGTCGAGCTCCTGCGGCGTGAGCTTCGAGAGGTCCGTCGCCGCGCGCAGGTCAGACTCGATCTTCGACGCCCGGGGGATGCCGACCCGCGCCAGGATCCCCTCGGCGGCGGTGATGGCCTCGAAGGGCTTGGGGTCGCGCAGCTTCTCCACGAGGGTGTGCGCGGCCTGCGTCGCGGCGTTGCGCAGGATCTCGCGGGCGTCGCTGACGGCCTCGGCGAAGGTGGCCGCCCGCTGCTCCTTCGCGCGCGAGAGCATCTGTTGGCCGTCAGGGCTGTCTCGCCAGCGGCGCAGGGTCTTGCGGTCGATCTTCATGAGCCCCGCGACGTCGTGCATGTGCCAGCCCTCGGCGAGCATCGCCATGGCGGTCTCGCGGTCCTTTGGCCCCGGCTCTGGCCGGGGTTCGGGGCGTTTCGGGGCGTTTCGGGGCGAGGTCACGCAGCGGTCTCCGTGGCCTGCCCGGTGAGGTAGGCCAGTGCTCGCAGCCTCACCGCTGGGGAGAGGCGATCAAGGGCGCTGTGGAGGGGATCGCGGGCGCGTGGCCCGGGCTTCGAGGGTGGCGGGAGCTCGATGCCCGCCGCGCGGAACTTGCGCCAGCACGTCTGGCAGCACCCGCGCGCAGGCTTCGCGCCCAGGGCGCCCTCGCAGATGCGGCACGCTGGCGCCGCGGTGGGGCCGCTGGAGCCGTTCGCTGTTCCATCTCCGCGCACCTCGCCACGCTCCCCTCGATCTGCACCCGCACGGCGTAGCCCCTGGCGACCTCGCCACGGACCTCCCACCGCACGCTCTCGCTTCCGTCGTCCACGCCCAGCCACGCGGCGACCGCGTCGCGGCACCCCTTCGCGCTCGCGGTGCGGTTGTCGTCGTCGAGCACCCGCGGCCCAACGCGCGTGATGACCACCCGCCACGGTCCCGCGGGCGGCACGATCCCCCGCAGGGCGGCCGTCACCACCTGGTGCTCGCGCCGGCGCCGCCGGGCCACCTGCTGCGGGTGCAGCCGCGCGTTAAGCGTCAGGTCCAGCCGCAGCCCCTTCGCGATGAGGTCGACGCGGCTCCCGCTCCACTGCGCCGAGGCGTCCACCACCCGGCCGCGCGTGACGCTCAGCGACGCGCCGGGGCGCAGGTGCGGGTTGATCGCCAGCAGCCGGGCGCGGCGGGTCGGGTCCAGCGCGTCCAGCACGGCGTGCGGCGTCAGGCGCTCCCTCACCACAGCCCCCACCCGTGCGTGACCACCCGGGACAGCGTGCCCCGCATTTCGGCCCGGTCCGCGCAATCTCTGCGCGCATGATCCCCGTCTCTTGACACGTTCTCGCGCCGCGGGGTGCTCTCGCGCGGGCTTCCCTCCGGCGGTTCGCACAGGAGACGCGACGTGACGCGGTGCGACGAGGGGGTCACGGCCGGTTTTCCTTCACCGTGGCGAGCTCTTCGGGTGTGCGCGCGAAGCAGTCGGGGTCATCCCTCAGCGCACACCCCGGCTTGTGCTGCGCCGAGAGCGGGCCGAACAGGTCTTCGCGCATGAGCCACGTGAAGCACTTGCGGCAACACGCCGTCGCAACGATGTGTTCAAGCCCGCAGTCGCGGCAACGCTCGTCGTTGAACGTCATCTCGCCGCACTCGATGCACGGCCTCTCTTTGTCGCTCACGCCCCACCCCGCAGCGCAACGCGCGCCTCGACGCGCCGCAGGCTCCCGCCCGGGACCGCGGTGAACCACCCGAGTCCCCCGGGGCCGGGGCCGTGCCGCCGCCCGTCGGGGCCGTTGATCGCGCGCCCCTGCGCGTTGATGAGCCGGTCTGCGACGCGCTTCCCGATCTCCCCGCCGAGGTAGCGCTCCACGAACACCTCGCGGGCGAGGTTCGTGCTCACCAGCGTCGCGCGCCCCGCGTCGTACCGCTGCCAGAGCAGCGCCGCGAGCGCCTCGGGGTCACCGCCCTCGGTGCCGACGTCGTCCAGGGCCAGCACGCTGACCGAGAGCCAGCGGTCCCACGCGTGGGCGTTCTCGCTGAAGCCGTTGCGCGGCGTGGCGCCCACCGTCGTCGCGGCCACGAAGAGCGCCGACGCCTCGCAGCGGATCACCGCGTGTGCGAGGGCCGCGCTCTTGCCGGTGCCCCGCTCCCCGCCGATCACGCAGACGAGGCCGCGCCGGGCGGTGCCCCGCCACGCCAGCGCCTTGCGCACGGCCACGAGGGCGGGCGTCTCGGGGGCGCCGTCGTCCAGGGCAACCGCGCGGAGGTCCTCGTCTTCGGGCACCCCCAGCAGGTTCGCCGTGGTGCGCAGCGCGGTGCGGCGCCGCCGGTCGGCGAGGGCCAGGCGCTGGCGCAGCTCCTCCTCGCGCTCGGGCCGGGCGGCGGCGAGCTGCACCCGGGCGAGAAGATCCCCGAGGGCCACGGGGTCAGGTCCGGGCGCGCGGGGGCTCTCGGGCTCCGACGCGACGTCGGCGTCGGCATCGTCGAGGGGGAGGGCGTCGGTCTCGAGGCCGGTGGTGTCGTCGGTGGTCATCACAGCAGTCCGAGGAGGGGGTCGGTGAGGGGGTTGTTGTCGTCGGCGAAGGCGCTGGCGGGAGACGGCGGCGCGGGGCGCAGCCGCGTGGGCCGTGCCGGGGCGCTACCGGGGCGCCCGGGGGCTCCCTGGGTGCGGGACGGCGCACCGGGCGTTGCGCGGGGGTCAGGGCGCCCGG
>JACCDR011125244.1_pt1 | contig 11216 bp, 3 predicted proteins | sample 7446431 | NCBI WGS metagenome assembly JACCDR01 (sample SAMN15323443, study PRJNA562643) | freshwater metagenome | isolation source: river surface water | place: USA:Blue River Watershed | collected 2017-08-17 | reverse complement strand
ATCTGAGCGTTACGTCTGCTACTAATATAGGTTCTTATTCTGGTATATTCTTATCAAAAGCTGGTAGTTTGCTTCAATTAAAATCTATTGGAGTCGGCAATAATATTTCTATAACTGGAGACGATAATGGCTTAAAGGTTGAAATTACTGGAAATTTTGCAACCAATCCCAATTTAACTACAACTGGAGCCAACTTACAAGGGCAGATTTCTACGGTAAGTTCCAATCTAACCACCACAAATACTAATCTAACAAATTCCGGTGTCAATCTATATGGTTATTCTCAATCAATTAGCGGGAATTTAATTCAAACCGGCGTTAATCTGCAAAACCAATTAAATACCCATACCTCAAACATTTCAACGCTTACAAGCAATTTAACTTCTACAGGGGCAAATTTATGGAATTATTCTTCAAATATAAGCGAGAATTTAATCGCGACCGGAGCCAGCTTAACAACAAGTCTTGGCTTTTGCGTTACAAATGGAGCGAACATAGGTGGTGGGACTGGGTTATTTAATGGCAAAACATCTCAAAGTCTTGAATTTAAAACCTTAACTGGGGCCGGAACAGTTTCCATATCCACAATCGGGAATACCATTCTTTTAAGTGGCAGTTCCACCATTGGCGCGGGCGAAACAAACACAGCTTCAAATGCTGGGATTGGTTCTGGATTATATTCAACAAAAGTAGGTTCAGACCTTAGATTTAAGACTATATCTGGGGCCGGAACAATTACAATAAACGAATTAGTATCTGATACTTTAGTTATAAGCGGAAGCTCTGTCGGCGGGGGAGGCGGAGAGGCTAATACCGCTTCAAATTTGGGGGTGGGGACAGGAATTTACTCTACAAAAGTAGGGGTAGATTTAAGATTTAAATCTTTGATTCCCGGTTCAAATATAACCTTAAACAGTGATTCAGACTCTATTTATATTAGTCAACCCGTTGCTGGCGTTGATAAATCAATTCATTTCAATGCTGGAACCGTAGCTTCCGGGTCTAATAATCTTTTATATGATTATCCGTCTAATTCTTTAATTATTACCGGGTCAAATCCAAATATTCAAGTTTACAAAACCAACTCTTCCGTAAGTCCGTCCAGTGGAAATCTAAATCTTTTCGTTGAAGAAAGTGCCGGACGACCACTTCTTACCTCAAGAGAACCATTTGAACTTCCTACTCATTTTCAATCTGCATTACACGAAAAAGCAATAATATATATTCTTCCGAGCACGACCACCACCGTAACCGCATTTGGATGCCCCAATACCGTTGTCGGAACGGCTTCGACTCCGACCATTGCGACAACAAATCTAAAAACTTCAATGAGAAGAACCTTGATTACTTCGGCGGCAACTAACCCTTCTGCGTCAGAAATGCGAAGCGCACAAGGTCTTGTATTAAGAGGAAATGTTGATAAAATGGGAGGCTTCTTTTATAAATGTCGTTTTTCAATAAATTCATCCACGGCAACACAAAGATTGTTCGTTGGGTTAATGGCCGCAACAGGAGCGACTTCTACTTCTGCTGCTCCGTCTTCTTTGGTTAATATAATCGGGTGCGGGTGGGATTCTGCTGATACGTCCTTGCAAATAATGACCAATGATGGGTCTGGCGTCGCCACCAAAATCGCATTAGGAGCTAATTTTCCCAATAACTCCACTACAGCGGTATACGAATTGATACTTTACGCGCCTCCCAATGCTTCTTTTGTGAATTGGCAGGTTAATAGAATTGATTCTGAATTTACGGCCAATGGCTCGCTTACTACCGATTTACCTTCAAATACAACCGCTCTCACTCGCCACGAATACATGAACAATGGAAGCACGGCGGCGGCAGTAGCGTTGGAAGTAATGCTGGTGTATATGGAAACTTCTTACTAGGCTCGTCGGCGACTCGCTGAAAGCTGCGCTTTCTTTTTTTATTCAGATAAACAATTACAGATTGTTTATAAAAATTTATTTTGAATATAACAATCCACCCGGACGCATTTCTTGATGTATAGTCTCAAGAACTTTACCTTTGATTAGCTCGTTAAATTTTTTGCCGTTTTCGGCATTGAAGGAGCCTTCTTTTTTGTCGGATTCAGTTTTACTTTCACTGGATTCGACTTTTCCACTCGGACTGATATTTACAGTGGTAGAAACATAAACATTGTTTCCAGTTCCGACATTCGCGCCTTGGCCTTTATTTCCGACCAACAAAAGAATAGACTTGTTAATCTCATCTAGTTTAGATACAAATTCTGTGCCGCCCTCGGTTGTTCCTTGATATCCGCCGATTCCAACCAGACCGCCATTGTTAAATCCGGGTAATTGCCCATTGTTTAACCTATTTAGGAATCCAGTTCCAAGTTTTGAGGCGGTTTTATTGTTTATAACATACTCCCCACCGGTTAATAATACGGGTATATTATCTGAACCAGAAGGCGAACCGCCCATAGCGTATCTTTGGATTATTCCACCATTCGCAAATCCATATTTCAAACTTATATTATTTGGATTATAATCCAAATTCCCATAATTCAACGACCCAGCAGTTTTTGAACTTGGAACATTTGGTTTAGACCCTCCGCCATAAGCCTGCGCCCCCACTCCAACCGCAGAAATTGCCGCGCTGACATACGCCGCCGTTAGGCCGCGACGCCTTTGCGTTCTGAAAGCTCTTAGTTTGGATTGATAATTTTCGTAATAAGAAGACCTTTCGTTTAGATAGGACGAAAGATTCCCCTCTCTTTCCATTCTAATTCTGTTTTGCGGATTATTTTCGTCAGTTAGCGCGTAATTTGAAAGATTCGGGTCTATATTCAGAATTCCATCCGCCGAATTGGTCGGCCTTGAAGTGGCATATTCATAAGAATTGGCCAAAGCAACATTCCCGCCAATAGAATTCAATCTTTCCAGACTTCCGATTCCATATTTTTGAACGGCACTTTTCTTGACAACGAAATCCCCGGAACTTAATGTTGAAAAAACATCGTCCTTAAATCCCGACCCGCCCGTTACTAATCCGCCGGAAGAATAACCTTTTATAAATCCGCCATTTGCGCGTTTGGGAATGGCACTGGATAACGATTCTAATCCTCTTCCAACCGTGGCTCCCAAAACCTGATTTAATCCAATATCAAGAATTTTAGATTGCAGGCTTTCTAAAATTGAAATCGCGAATGAACGGAACGCCTCTTTTCCGCTTAATGTGCCTTTTCTGAACTCATCAAACGCGCCCTTAAATGAAGATTTTATGACTTCCGAGGAATTTCTCGCCCCCTCTTCGATTTCATTAAAAAAGTCCGTTGAATTATACGCGAAGGAAGAACTGAAAGTTTTGGTTAAATCGCCCAAACCATAGCTTCCGCCTTTAATCTTATCGGTATTTTCCGCGCCAATAGAAGCTCTAAGCTCGTCGCCTGTTGCGCGTCCCTGTGAAAACGCTTTTTCCGCAGCAATTCGGGTGTTTGTGCGCTCTAAGATTCTGGCTCGTAATTCTATGTTGGATTTTTCAATGCCATTTTTGAAACTTTCAAGAGGCTCTTTCATTGCCTCTAGGCTGGATTTCAAATCGCCAAACTGTGATTTTGCATCCGAATCCTCAATTGCTTTTAAGAATTCATCAATGTTTTTGGATATTCTATTGAAATCTCCACTATTGATGGCATCACCAAGAGCATTTTTTCTTGCGTCAAATCCTTGGAATTCTTGGTTTTGTCTTAATTGGACACTCCCGAATCCAGAACCTAAACCTCTCAAGGTCTGCAATCTCAAAGAATCCTGTTCTATGCCCGCGCCGAATCTTAAATCTCCAACCCTGTCAAAGCCAGAAACATAACCGCGTTCTTTTCTGAATAGGTCTAATTCTTGACCTGATAAATTACTTCTTAATCCAGATTGAAATTTCAAAGACCCAGATAATTGATTGAATCCGAATATTCTGGAGGAATCTTCGCCTTTTTCGGCGGCGGATTTGAGTTTGAGTTGTGTTTGAAAATTCTCAACGAGTTTTCGTTTTTGATTCTCAAAATCAGCTTTTTGTTCGGTTGTGGCTTCTTGTGATTTTGATTCTATTTCTATTGCTTGACGTTGATAATCTGCAACTATTTTTTCTAATTCAGTTTTTTGTGTCGGAGAAAATCCAACGCCCCCCCTGTCTTGCCTACTGTAATCAAAAGACTCAATTATATCAGAGGGTTTTTCTTTGGAAAAAACGTCAACACTCCCTAACAAAGATGAGATATCTTCCTTTACAAAATTAGCGAAACCCTTTTCGCCCTTTTGCCCAAATTCACTAAGCCTTTCAAAGCCGCCTTTTTCCAGAGTTTCGCGCAATTTACTTAAAGATGTTTGTTTTCCCTTTTCTATTTCAAGTTCTTTAAGATTATTTGATTCCGCGATTCTATTTATTTCTATCTCTTGCCGGGCGATAATCAGACCTTCCTCCAAACTTCTTTTTTGAAGTAGGGACAGCTCATTTCCTTTTTCGGCTGTGAAAGATTCTATATCTGAAATATCCCTCAAAGATTCTTTTTCCAGCCCAAAACTTTTAGCTCTTATACCTCTTGATGCCGCGCCAAACCTAGATTCAAGCTCCAAATCTTTTCTGGAAAATCTATTGGCAACATCTTGTTCATAATTAAACAAAATTCTTGTGTTCTCACCTGTAAAATCCGTATTCCCTTCTCCACCCAGTTTCTTTTCCGCTTCTATTGATTTCTTGAGAGAATCTAGCACTCCAAAAAATTCGAAAAATTGTCTTTCAAGAGGTTCCAAGCGGTTTTGCTCTAACAAAGAGCCTTTTCCGAGATTCCTGTTTCTTTTTAACTCTTCTATTTTTTTTGTATCTCCGACAAGCCCCTCCAGTTGAGATTCGTCTAAATCCACACCGGCTCTTTTCGCTATAAAAGACAATCTACGTTTTGCAATCGCGGTTGGGTCTATGCCGCCTTTTTCTTTTATGTTTCCGCCCACCACATCATTAAGCAAATTTCTAAACGAAGATAACTCTTCCGGGTTGTCCTTCAAAAAGTCGGCCAGCGATTTTTGAGTAGATTTGTTTTTTAGTGAAAGGGTTTTGGAAAGAAATTCGCCGGAAGCTGCTCCAAGTTTAGAAATTTCACTTTCTGACGACGGTAAAATTCCAAATCCTATTTTACCTCTTTCTTCTGTGAGACGGAGTAGTGATTTCGCGGCACTAGACTCAATTTCGGACACTTCCATTGTTTGAACAATCAATTTATTAACAGTCTGTAAATCGCCGGATTGAAACGCTCTTACAAATTCGTCTCTCCTCCCAGATTTAACCGCCAAATCAGCCACGGCCCGATTTCTTTCTCTAAGAACAGATTGTTTTTCGCTTTCAGTATATTGAACCCTTCCCGATTCTATATCCGCCAACCTATTAGTAAGTTTCTGGTATTCCTGCGCCTTGACCTGCAATTTGGATTGAGATTCAACCGCCAACTCCAAGGCGTCCTGCACCGCCGGAAGTTTGTCGGCAAACTCTTTCATTACATTACCGATGGTAATAGCACCCCCTATCGCCGCTCCCGCGATGATTCCCGGCGCTCCGAAAGACGCTCCAACGCCCGCAAAAGAGCCTACGGTTCCAATTCCAGAAACGAGTGAACGGCCAACCCTTGAATTTACATCATTTCCTTGAGGAGCGAATTCATTGGCAATTCCAGCAACAATTGGTGCGCCAATAGAAGTATTTAGTCCAATATTTTGGATTCTATCATTTCTTCTTTCTCTGGCTTTAAGTAAAATATCTCTATTTCCAGCCCGACCGGCTAAGATATCTCTTGCTCGTCCGCCGCCAAAAATTCCGGCGGCTTCATCTTCAAGTTTTTGGAATCTTATTTCTCTGGCTTTTAATCTTTTGGTTCTGGCGTCGGCAATAGATTTTTTTTCTTTTTCTTGATTCTTCTCGATTATTTGATTTTGGATGATATCAAGCTCTGCATCCCTTGCCGCTTTGGACGCAAATCCAGCAGCGAATCTTTGTTCAATTTCGGCGTTTCTTTGCTCTTTGACCTTATTTGCCGCCCGCGCTCTTTCTCTTCTGTCTTCAATTTCGCTTTCAATTCCGATATCCAGTGGACTTGCAGGCAATTTCCCGCGAGAAAGTAAATCGCGAGTTTCTTTTTCTTTGCTGACTCTTATTCTTTTTATGTTTTCAAGTCTTTTTAGCGCAATTTCTTTTTTGCTTGAAGTTTCAATTATTTGTTTCTGCTCGTATTCCAAAGATTTATCCAGAATTGCCTTGGAAGTAACGCCCGCGACGAATCTTTCGGAAAGATTTTCCCGTTCTTTGTTTTTTCTGTAAACCTCGCTCGTTTTTCTTGCGGCTACCGCCCCCTCGGAAGAAAATCCCCTCTGTGCCGCATCCAATTTTTGCTTAAATTCCTTGGCCGACTCAGATGATAAATTGAGATTGGTTTTTAGTATCTTCGTTATTTCATTTATTGATTTTAGATTTGAATTTCCCTCTTTGATTTCGGCGAGTGTTAATTTTAGAGCAAATTCTATTTGAGACTCTTCCTGCTCCGTTGCGGGGCGAGTTGCGGTTCTTGTGTCGCCTTTTTGTCTTGGAAAGGATTGTGGGATATTTATTTCTGCAAAATTCGGAACCCCGTAAGTTTTAGGATTAAAACCTTCGCTGAAAGCCCGTTGAATACCCTGATTTAAGCCTTGAGGTTCATCTCTTAGATTATAGACGCCCAATCCACTTGGATTAACGGGAGATTTAAGAACACTAGACTGACCGACTCGGATTAAAGATTTGGGGACGAATTTGGATTCGCGATTTACGGCGGGGATTAGACCGTCGTTAAAACTTGCAAAGGCTTTTCGGAATGTATCAAAGTTCGGTTTAAATTTTGAGCGTCCGGCAAAAACAGCCGCTTGTGCGTTTATCGGAGCGTCAAATCCCAACATCTCCGAAACCATACTCAACTCTCCGCCCAATCTTTTCCGAAAAGAATTCGATATTTTTTCTCCCGGTTTCGTGGAGCGTCCGATTGCCGTGCCAATCACATTTCTATCTATAGCCAAAGCATTATCGTCTCCTTGAAGAGCCTTGAAGTATTGAAAGGTTTTATCTGTTTCTTTTCCACTTAGAAAGTTTACCAAAGCCTTTTCTCTCCCTTCAAAGAGGCCCAGCCCCCTATATTTTTTTAGAATTGATAGAAAGTTTGAATTGCCAAGTTTTATATTCTTGAACAAATCCACGCTTGCGTTTAAAACAACTCTATCATCCGCCCCATAACTTTGAGATGCGTAAATTTTATTGAACAAGGTTTTATCTTCTCTAACGAGCGGGAGTTCTTTTCTATAGTCTTGATAAAATTTATTAAAATATTCCCCTTTTTTAGCCTGCTCTATTAGTCTTTTAAAGGTTGTGGATTGAGGATAACCCGCTCCAGTTATAATGTTTGCAAAATTAGGTATCAATCCCTCATTTCTATAAGGACTAAACCCATGTTGTTGTATAAAAGATTTATTATAATTTATACCCGCCTTGCTTCCTTGTGGTGGAATAATCGCAGGTTGGCTTAAACCCGGAAAGTATTTAACTTTTTCAGCCGTGTTATAGATTACATTGCCCAATTTGGGAATACTCATCTCCTTAACCGCGCCGGGGGTGTATCCACCATTATAGGCTCCCATCTTTTCCATTGCCTCTGGAATATGACCGACCGCCCTACTGCTTGGGAGTCTTACTTTTGCCGTATCAGAGATTTTAACCAAACCCGGAGCGAGTCTTGAGGCTGCGCGACTTAAAGCCATTTCGTCTTGTAATGATTTAAGAATTCTTTCTCTAATCATCAGGGTTTGGCTGGAGCCACTATTTATAAGTCCAACCAATTGTGTTTGCTTGGCCAGTTCAGTTGCAATCAATCTTTCCGCATTGGCCAATTTGTCTTTTTGAGAATTTAACCCAACCATTGACCTAAAAGAATCCACGGAATCAGAAGTTATTCTTTTTAGAATTGAACCAAGTCCAATAACAACCGCAAGGCCACCCGGTCTGGTAATTGAGAAAAATTCTCCTAGTCCACTGACAATGCCTTTTGCGAAAGCCGCGCCGACCGTTTTTCCGCCATCCTCTTGGTTGACTTCAATTGTAGAATTTATACTGTCTAATATGCTACGAAAAGAATTGCCCAAAAATCTTTCACCGAAACCGGCTCCAACTTGGGTTAAATTTTGAATAGTCCTATTTAATTTTGCCCCCAAAGTCTCATTTAGTTCTTGAGAACGACTAATTGCTTGGTCGGTGGCCTTGGTCGCAGTATTTAACGCACTTTCATATACAGAAAATTGTTTGGACAAATCACTTAGTTGGGCGCGGAAAATGTTTGATTGATAGACGCCTGCAACCGTTTTCGCAATTTGGTTTTGCTGAACCTGCCCAAGATTGTCATAAACAGAGGCCAGATTTCTTAAAATATCGATTGTGGGAAGTAATTGGCCCTGAGTGTCCCTTACCGCAACATTAAATCTTTCAAGGAAATCCAAAGTTTTTTCATCTTGGATTCTTGTGAAAATAGTCTTAAACGAGTTACCGATTACATCCGCGCTTCGGCCAGTCGTTTGCACGGCTGACGTAACAAGACCGATAAGTTGTTCAATGCTAACACCCGCATCTTGGGCCGTGGAACCCACACGTTTAATGGCTTCCGCCAAGTCGCCTGAACTTACCGCGAAAGCGGAATCAACCGCAGCAAATTGATTGACAAGGCGTGTTGAATCCAATACCGTTTTATTAAACGAGTTAATTGTGGCCGTCAATGCAGAAACAGAATCCTTGGCGTCTAATCCCGATAATTGGGATAAAACCATCGCATCTTTTAGTCTTTTGAGAGTTTCAACGGAATTAAGACCCTGACGGGAAAGTTCGGTGGCTGCGCCGCCTACAACCTTAAATGTTTGCCCGGTGTCCTTGGCAATTTTGAAAAGTTCATCGCCAAATCTGGAAAGTTCCTTGGAGTTTAGTCCCAAAATTACATTTATGTCCTTTAAGGATTTTTCAACATTGATTGTTGCCCTTGTCATCTCAACAAAGGCTTTTTCAACCAAATAAACGCTCCCCGCAGCCGCGCCGAAGGCCAAAACGCGAGCCGTTGCGGCGTCAAGAGACTTTGCGAATTCTCCAGATTTTCCAGTTATACGACCAAAACTGGAGGTTATTTGTCGGTCGTCAAAGGATAATTTTGCGCCACGAATTGTTTTTTCGGCCCCACGGGCGAAAGCAAGAATTTCTCTTTCCGCCTTGGAAAGATTAACTATTTGCAGTTCGCCTTCAATGATGACCGATGGTTGCGCCATAATACCAGTTTGTTCCTCAATTAAATTACACTAAATTTAGCGCAATTATAATTATCTTTTAGTAGCCCATCTTTAATATATCATTCATATTTAGCTTGCCACCGCTTTTCGCGGCCTTGGCTATCATTTCGTCTAATTGAGAATTATCGGTCTTAATTCCCATAGATTCCAGTTCTTCTCTTGTGGAACCGGGCATTGACATTTGCTCTCCTTCTTTGGAATGGCGGGCCATCACTTCTTTGACATTCTTGTTTTTCTCGTTCCACTCAATGAGTTTATCGGGATTTTCAAGAACTTCTTTGGTTATTTTGCCACCGTTAGAAAGTATGTTTTTATACATACGCCCATAAGTAAATAATTGAACCTGAAAGTGAGTCAACAAACAGACAGGCTTCCCGAAAAATGTATACGGATTGTCCTCACAAAGATAGAAATTATTCAGGAATTCACCCGAAACGGCCAATTTTTTAATGCTCATTGGCTCGAATTTCATGTTATTCTTGATAAATATGTCTGTTATTTTGTTTAGTTCTACATCATCAATATATTGATATTCTTGTTGCGAAAATAATGGGGTTTTGCATTCTTTGTCCTCAAAAAATGAGCGGAAAATCAAATAATTGTTTTTTCTTGTCGTGCCAAAACTTTCCGCCGTCACATTCATCAAAGAAGCTCTAGTGCTTTGTAATTCAAATAACTCTTTTTCGGCTTCCTCTATTTGTTTTGTGACACCCCTTCTTTGCGCTTCAAACGCATATCTGGACTTGGTAACTTTAAGAGTCTCAATAAAAGGCTCAAGTTCTTCTATTCGTTTTGTTTTCGCGTCAGTCCAAAGACCACGCTCAATTATGTCAGATTCTTTTTCTTCCCGCGTTGGAACTTTTCTTGCCACTGCGGACTCAAACGCCCTTTCATAAACATCTTCACTCTCAAGGTTATCGAGTGAATTAAAATGTTTAATAAAACAAGGTTTGCCGTCACAAAAATTCGAAGACGAACCTTGACTTATTTCCGCGTAAACAATCGCGAGATTAAGTTTTTTGCTCACCAGAAATAAGTTTCAAAATCTCATCAAAATCTTCGGGTTTGGCCTCTTTATTGCGAACCCAGAAGGCGACAAGAAATTGCAGTCTTTGAATGGCTTTTTTGTAGAAATCCCCTTCAATGTCCTCGTATTTATCAAGAGATTTGAGCTTTTCCTCGTATGTTTGACCTTCAAACATTGGTTTAATTTCGCCCTTTTCCTCGATAGAAGAAAGAGTAAGCGTCCACCACACAAGAGCCTTGCTTTCCGCCCAAGATTCGGCAGTATTATCAAAAAGACGTTGCTGAAACATTTCGAAATTGCGAAGCTCTTCCTGAATTTCGACCATTTCTTTTAGAACAGTTTCTTTTTTCTCTTTGTTGTCAGGTTCGATGCCAAGTTTTTCATAATCTTCTCTCAGGGAGATAAGTTTTGCCACCAGTTCGGCGCGGTATTTCTTTTCTTTTTCTGAAAACATCCCACCGTCGTTGGAATACTGTTTTTCGAGAACGGCCCTCAAAAGAAGACCTCTTCGTGTGCCTTCGGCCATTTTTGCGCCGTAAAACAATTCAACTTCCTCATATTGTTCTCGGATTGGCTTGACAATATGGAATTTATGCTCCACATCTTTTTTGACTTTTACGGTTGTTTTAACCTCATTTCCCTTGTCATCAAGACTTGTGGTTGTTTCATCAACCATTTCGGGTTTAGGAAGTGAGAATGTATATAGGATGCGTTTTGTGTTCATTGATAATTATAGTTGGAAGATAAAGATACGTCTAGTTTTTCAAAACTTTTTATGATGGCTCTTTTGCAATCATTAGAATTGTCCATAATTGCTTTTCGCGCCAGAACAAATTGGT
>JACCDR010263001.1_pt1 | contig 11217 bp, 17 predicted proteins | sample 7446431 | NCBI WGS metagenome assembly JACCDR01 (sample SAMN15323443, study PRJNA562643) | freshwater metagenome | isolation source: river surface water | place: USA:Blue River Watershed | collected 2017-08-17 | reverse complement strand
GTGATGCCACCGTCGAGCGCTCATCTGGCGCAGCCGTTCTGGCCGGCCGGACGCATGCGCGGCTGGTGGGTGCCGGAGAAGCGCTCCGACCGCGGTTCGGAGATCAAGATTACGGGTGCCGGCCGTGAGGAAGCGGACCGCCGCGGCCTGACAGGGGGACAGATCCAATGATCAACAACAATCAGGAAGCGGCCGCATTCGGCCACGACGTCGGTCTCGAGGCGAGCCGGGCCGTGCGGGACGTCGGTGACCGGGTCTACCGGTACGCCCGCCGGGCACGCTGGTTCGACCTCGGCCTTCTACTCCTGGCGGCGTTCCTTTCCTGCCTCGGCGTCCAGGCATGGCCGGTCTTCGCCGTCTTCACCTGTTCAGGCTGCCTTGACCTGTGTCTGTGCTGGAGGTTGGACCCGAAACGGCGGAAGGTGGCACGGTCATGAAGCTGGAACGATGCGAGGTGCGGCGACTGGCCGACAGCACGGTGGAACTGGGCGCGCTCGCCCTGCTCCTCGGCCGCCGCGACCGCAGCAGCCTGCACCCGGACGGGGTGACCTACGAGTCGGTGACCGACCACACCGTCATGGTCAGCATGGTCGCCTGTGCGCTTGCCGCCCGGTTGTACCCGGCGGACCTGTACGTCGGTGTGGTCGCCGAGTTCGCGACGGTCCACGACCTGGTCGAGGCGTACGCCCACGACACCCCGACGCTCCGGCTACCCACGTCGGAGCAGAAGGCGGACAAGGTCCGCCGCGAGCGGGAAGCGTTCAAGCGGATCGCTGAAGAGTTCGGCGAGACCTTCGGCTGGCTGGTCGAGCGGCTTCGCCAGTACGAGGAACAGGACATCCCTGAAGCGCGGTGGGTGAGGGCCGTCGACAATGCCGTCGTGAAGACGACCCATCTCCTCAACGGCTGTGCTGCCCCCCGGGCGATCGGGATGCACGTTGCCGAGCTGTCCGAGCGGTACGCCATCCAGTACCGGGAGCTGTTCGGCCCCGGCGGGTACGCGGCGGATTTCCCCCGGCTGGGCCAGGTCTACCAGGAGCTGGTCGGCCTGGAGATCGCGACGCTCGCGGCAGTGCTTGATGGCTGACGCCGCCGTCGGGCCACGCACCGCCCCGACGGATCGCCGCTCAGCGGTGGCGATCCGTCGGGGCGGCTGCCCCATGGCCGGCGGCTGCCGGTGCTGCCCGGACTCGGCCGGGCCGGCGCACCGGGACAACTCCAGCGTGCGGTGTTCCCTGCCGCATCCGGAGACGGACCGGATGTGCCGGCCGCCGTACCCGGCGGTCATCGCGCCGTGCCCGGAATGGTTTCCCCCGACGGGGGCGGACCATTCCGGGGGCCTGTGCGTGGACTGCGGCCGGGTCACCTCCCGGCGGTGGCGCCACCCCGACGGCGACCTGCTGCCGTGGTGCGCCGGCACGTCGCGGCCGGGGCCAGACGTCCCCACCCCGGCACCGGCCGCGGCCGCGCCGACCCTGGAGTGGCCGGTACCGGATCCGCCGCGTACCGCGTACAACTCCGTGTCGCAGCGGCATGCCTGGACGAAGGTGCGCGAGCATCACCGGGTGTGCGGGCACTGCCGCCTCTGGGTGGTCAACGAAAGCGCGGGCGGTCACTGGTACCAGCGGTGGCGCTGGCCCGAGCCCGACAGCCGTGAAGGCACCAACCGGCGGGATCCCAGCTTGAGAGTGCCCAGGTGTCCCGGTCCGCTGCCGGCGGAGAGCGTGAGTGTGTGGGTGTGCGATCGAGGCTGAAGACCTGTTCCTCGTCGAGGTGTTCGACGAACCGCGGCCCCCGGCTCAGGTTGATCCGGGGGCGGGCGAGTTGGTGCTGCCGGCGCGGATCACCAGCCGGTTCGTCCTGACCTGGCGCGAGCAGCCGCCGCGGGGGAAGTCGTACCAGCGGACCGGCATGATGGTCGCGCTCGGGCCCCGGCAAAGCAGCGTCTGGGTCCAGCCCTACCTCCCCCGGCCCGGTGACGGTCCGTTCGTCCTGGTCGACGGGGTGACCGAGGACGACCGGAGCAGCGGGGTGCGTCACGTCGGGGCGCCCCGCGACTACCTGTCCACCGAGCAGTGGCAGCGGCCGCGGATGCTTCCCCGAGCGGTGCTGCGCGCGGACCGTGTGGCCGAGGGCGACGGCTACCTCGTCCGGGCGTTGCATACGGACCGCAGGTGCCCGGCCCCGGGATCGCCGTTTGGCCCGGTGACACTGGGGCGGGCACGCCGTGTCGAGGAGTGCTACGTGTTCCGGGGCTTCCTGCATCCCTGGTCGCGGCCGCCGGTCGATCCCGGCCGGAGGGGCAGTAACAACCCGTATGTGCGGGTCTGCGGGATCTGCCTGAAGACGGGTACCCCCGCCTAGCTTGCGCTCGTGACGACGGAAGCCGCGGCCCCCTCGATGCCGCGGCTTCCGTCGTTTCCCCGGTCCGCGCAAGTGGTCGTGACGCGCGGACCGTTCCGGCTGCGGCTGATGAGGTTCGCCCAGCGGTTCGCCCGGTGTGCGCCGCCTCGTCCGCCGCTGCCGTCCCCCCATGAGAGCAACGTCGTACACCCGACATGTTGCGCGTCGTGGTCGGATCGGCGCGGATGGTGGCGGGCGTGTAGTCGCGATGCTACATCCGCACAACGTGATCATTTCGGTGCGTTCCGGATGTCCCCGGGTGGAGCGGCAGGCGCTGTACCGGACCTGGCCATCAGGTGCATCGACCGACGATACCCGAATCAGGCAGATTGATCGGAAATGCTCCGTACGGTGGGATAAGCGACTACAGACCGTCCTCCGGGGGGAGCACACCGTGACCGAACCGAACCCTGGCGGCTACGTTGACCGCGTGGCCGTCGACGCGGTCGCCGGCCTGCCGGCCACCGACCCGAACATTGCCGCCGCTGACCACGGCGATGACGGCGTCGTCGACCACGAGCGGCACCTCGGCGACTTCGTCGACGACGAGAACACCGTCCTGGCCGACGCGTGCACCGCCGCGCTGGAGCCCGACGTCGAGCCGGACGGGGCCGACCAGTGACCACCGCCCGCCTGTCCGCCCCGCTTGCCCAGATGCGCGCCGAGGTCAACGCGGCCAACCCCGCCCGCGACAAGAGCAGCGACGGGTGGATCTCCGACGCGGCCCATGCCGCCCGCGGATACCCCACCACCAAACACAGCCCGAACCCGCGCGGCGTCGTCCACGCCGAGGACCTCGACAAGGACGGCATCGACATGCTGCGCCTGATCGCGATCTTCCAGGCGGACCCGCGGTCGCACCTGTGGATCCACAACAGGCAGATCGCGCTGCGTCGCGAGGGCTGGCGCCGGCGGGTCTACACCGGACCGAACCCGCACGACAAGCATGCCCACTTCGAGGACGAGGACGCGTCCTGGACGGAAAACGACTCCCGCCCGTGGGGGTATGTCGGCGGTACCACACCGGTCCCGACCGCCGGTGGGGGCATCAGCCGGTTCGCCACCGTCCGGCAGAGCCGCGCCGCCAGCACCACCGCCCGGACCCTCCAACGCGCGGCCAACAAGCTCGGCGCCCGCCTGGTCGTCGACGGCGTTCCCGGGCCGCGCACCGTCAGTTGGGTCCGGGGCTTCCAGACCGCCAACCACCTCACCGCCGACGGTGTGGTCGGACCCAAGACCTGGGCCGCCGTCGCGCAGGCCCTGCTCAACACCGCCGGGCAGTCCCTGGTCGTCGACGGCATCTTCGGTGACCACTCGAAGGCAGCCACCCGTGCCGTACAGGAGCGCTTCGGGCTGGCCGTGGACGGCGTCTTCGGCCCGCACACCCTGGCCCGTCTGGTCGCGTGAGCCGGCCGGCCCCACCCACCAGGTGCCGGCCGGCAGTGCCACCGGCGCCCGGTGGGGAGACGGTCGACCTGCCGCCCATTCCACCCGAGCGTCGCCGGCAGGTCGGTAAGACCTACCGCGGGCGTCGCCTGCTCCGACCGTGGTGGCGGTGGCGGCTGAAGGTGATCGGCGCAATGACCGCGCTGGTCGTGATCGGTGCCGTCACCGCCGGGCTGGGCCTGGGGCGCCTCGTGCTGCGCCTGATCGAGTAGTGGAAAGGGGAGTCCCCGATGACCGAGCCGACCTCCTACAGCAGCACGTCCACCGCCGACTTCCCGGATGGTAGCCGGGTGCGGACGACGGTCGTCTACTACCCGCCCCCCGACCCGGCCCCGAGCCCACGGTGGACCGGCCCCCGGCTCGTCGGCGTACACGATGACCGGCCACCGAACCAGCTCAAGATCACGTTCCCCGGCACCATGACAACCCGACCGTTCATCGCCAACGTGCTGACCGGCCCTCGGTCGCTGCTGGTCAAGGCCGAAAACGCCTGCCGCCCGTCGTGGGCCGCCGGACTGCTGCCGACCTACAGCCTCAAGCTGGACTACGCCGAGGTGATGGCCGGCGGCTGGGACCGGTTCATCACCGAGCTGGCCGCATGGCATCTGGACCAGCCACGGGCTGAGCTGATCCTGTGGCATGAGCCGGAGAACGACACCGTGATGCAGAACGGGGCATTCCCCGTCTACTTCAACCGGATCGCCACCCTGTTCCGGGCGCAGAACGCGACGGTGCCGCTGCTCTACGCGGCGATGGCGTACCAGTGGCTTCCCGGCAAGGTCAACGGGACGGTGAAGGGGTTCACGTCGCGGCCGCAGGACTGGCAGCGCGTGGCCGCCGACCGGCTGGTCATCGACGCGTACTCCGGCGGTGACGTGCCGCTGTCCGCGATCCTGCCCGAACACCCCGGATGGCAGCGGTGGATGCAGCACGTCGTCGGCGACCGCGACTGGGGTGTGGCCGAGCGGGGATTCGTCCTGGGTCCCAACGTCGCCAGGGACACCGCCACCCGGGCCGAGGCGATCCGCCGCGAGCAGGACTGGCTGCTTCATCACCCGACCGGGCAGCGCTGCCACTCCTACATCTACTGGAACACCTCCGGCCGGGAGGAGAACGCGAACATCGTGCTGGACCCGAAGATCGGCGAACCTGCGGTCCGTGAACTGATCACGGCGCTGGCCGGATAGCCTGGTCGTTGACACTCCCCAGTGTCGTAGGCGCGGATGCCGGTCGAGGGGGATCCGGCGTCCGCGCCCGCTCGATCCGGGCGGTGACGGCGGCGATCATCTCCGGGGACGCCCCGTCGAGTAGCTCGTGCAGCACGGTGACGAGGACCTCGCGTTGCGCGGTGACCGTGCGTAGCTCCCGCTCGGCGTGCTCCGCGCGCTCGAGTAGCGCCCGCACCGTGGGCGGGCGCTGAGCAGGCTTCGGCGTATGCGACCCACCGTGCCCGTCCACAAGCGGAGCGTATATGCCCCCAACCACGTGAACGGCCCGTGCTGCACCATCTGGCGCAGCACGGGCCGTTCAGCGGATACGCCGATCAGGCAACCGGTGGAGGTTGCGGAGGGCCTTCGGTAGAGGTGGCGGCCTCGATCCGCGGTGCGATCGTCGACGGCTTCCACAGCAGGTGGTAGCTCGCCAATGCCGCCCCGGTGATCCAGGTCGCCGTGATCCGCCAGTTACTCCAGTCGATCGGACCCTGCAGCCACACTGTGAGCAGCGCGGCCAGCGCGCATACGACCAAGGTGACCAGACCCTTGACCGGACCGGGCCACCGCCGCTGATTGATCACCGCGATGACCAGAGGTAACGCCGCACCAACCCAGACATCTGCGAGCGTATCCATGGGGCTTCCCCGTTCTGTGGTTGGCCGGCATCCGGCCCCGTCGCTTTCTTACGTAGGCGGCGCAGACGCATCGAGGTCCCGGCGCAGGCTCTCGGCCACCCTTTGCAGATCGACGATCGTCCGCCGGAACATGATGTTCTCCTCCTGCAACAGGTCCACCTGCCGCTGCAGCGTCTGCACCTGGACCCGCAACGTCACGCTGACCTCCTGCTCCTGGGTCAGCCGCTGCAGCACCTGGTCCATCTGGGTCTGCACCCGGGCCATGGACAGCTGGTTACGTTCGAGCTGCTTCTCCAGATCGGCGACGATCCGTTCGTAGGACTGGCGGGCACGTTCATACGCCTGTGCCTCCACCTGGGCGCGGGCCTGGGCCTCAGCGCGGTCAGCGCTCTCCTGGCGGACCTGCTCCTCCGCGGCGGCCTGCGCCCTCTGCGTCTCCCCGCTCATCCGCTGGGCACGGGTCGCACTGACCAGCGAAAGCCCTGCGACGACGATGGTCACCATTCCGCTGATCAGCGCGGTCACGACCCCGGTGTTCACTGCCCGTTCTCCCGCCATCCTGCCAAGGTCAGCACGATCGCGGCGAAGGCCAGAAAGGTGGCGGCGCCCAGGTAACCGCGGGTGAAGGCGGCCTGCCCCCCGGCCCAGCCGATCAGATACCCCAGCCCCCACGCGGTCTTGATCAGTGAGGCGGCCGCGAAGGTCGCGGGTCGAGCACGGTGCCATACGGCCGCGACCGCGGTCATGCACCCGGTCGCCAGCCACCACGCTGCCCACAGCCCCAACGGCATGATCGAGACGAACGGTTGGTAGAACACCCGCGCGGACAGGCCGTACGGCAACGGCTGCGTGAGAGCGAAGCCGAGCACCACGTCGAGCAGCGTCAGGAACAACAGGAACGCGCCACGCCGGCCGACGTGGTGGGCTACCCGACGGATCTGTCGCATGGCAGTGGTCATGAAACCCCTCCAGCGATTCTGAACGCACCGGAAGGGATCTACTGGTGCGGGGATGTGGACGGGCCGGGTTGCGCCTTCGCCACGTCGGCCGCCAGACGGTCGGCCACGCACTTTTCCAATTTCCGGTCGAAGTCCGGGCCGGACTCACCGGGCCACAGACGGCCGCATTCGGTGACGTAGACCGAGATCCGGACTATCGCCGCGATTGCGCCGCTGGACCGCTCACGTCCCTGCTCGTAACAGGTACCCCCCGCCGTGGTGCAGTCGGCGATCCGCTCGTTGGTCCGCTTCTGCCCGCGGACCAGCCGGTTGTTCTGGTAGCCGATGGCCAGGAGCAGCGCGACGAGCCCGACCAGCATGCCGATGAGGCCGAGGTTGATGCGGCCGGTCCGGCGCCGCGCCGTCTCGGCCGCGGTCACGTCGCTACGCAGAGCCTCGGTGGCGACCACGACCGCGGTCAGGGACTCACGCAGCGCTGCCACTGCCGGCGACACGGATCCGCTGCCGGGACGGCCGGGAACGTCAGAGGTCATCGAGGTGCCTACCTTCCTCCGGTTGGGGGCCCTCCTCGTCGCTCCTGAGGTCGGTGAGCGCCGCGTTGACCGCGGCGACCGCCTGGTCCAGGATCTGGGCGAGGTTGCGGAGCCGTTGCTCGATCGGGTTGTGCGACGGGTCGTGGTGGGATGACGATTCCGGCATCAGACATCTCCGCTTTTCGTGCGTCGGCGCTGATCCGTGGACAACCGGTCCAGCTCCCGTTCGCGCTGCAGCTCCCGCAGCAGTGCCGCCACTTCCTGCGCGGCCGTGGACGCGGCGGTCAACGCAGGGAACACGCGCTCCAGGATCAGCTCGTGCAACGCCCGGTTCTCGGCCTCCAGTTTGTCTACCTTGTCCCGTTCGCGCTGGTGCGCCGACTTCGCGAACCAGATCAGCAGTCCGGCGATCACCCCGAGGACGCCGTACTGGGCGAAGATGGACGGGTCGATTCCATCTCCGGCGGCGAACAACCCAACCATCGGGGAATACCTCCTCGCACTCACCGTGGAGTGCAGGCCCCCGCGGTCAGTAGCAGAGGGCCTGCACGATCAGGTCAGCGCCGGCCACGGTGGACCCGATGACATCCACGTCGGCGGTCAGATATTCCCCGTCCGCGATGGTGGTCACGTCCATGTTGGTGACCTTCGAGGTGTTCGTGGACACCGCGATGTTGGGCCGGTTCCCCTGCGTCGTGAAGATGGTCGTACCGTTCTTGTTCACGTCGACGCGGATCGCCGCGCCGGTCGGCGCCGTGTTGACCGTGGCGCGTACCGCGCGGATCGTCAGCGTCACCCCGGTGTCGTTGTAGAGCCGGAACTTCCCCGTGGCCACCGTGAGCGTGCCGTCGACCCGGAACGTGAAGTTGTGCCCCAGGTTCGGGGCCCGCCACCGCCCGTCCGGCTCCCACCAGGAGATTGGATTGTTGCTGGTGTCGGTTTGTTCCAGCACGTGCGCGGTCTGTCCGGTCTGTCCCTTGATCCGGGCTCCGACCGAGTTCGCCTTGGCGCAGATGACCCGCAACTCACCCTTCTCGTTGAGGTAGGTCGTGCGTTGACGGGCCCCGCCCTCACCGGTGTCGGTGCCGGACCAGGCGGTGAACAGGTCCGCGACCTGGCCGGTGGCCTCGGCGAACAGCTCCATCCGCATCGCGTTGGGGTCGTTGTATGGCCCGAAGGTCTGCTTCGCGGTCCAGGTCTGCGCGGCCGCGAACCGGGCCGTCAGCGAGGGCAGGTCGGTGGTGACGATGAACCGGCGGTCGGTCTGTCCGCTCGCGGCGGACCACATCGCCAGCACACCGTCGGGTCCGTAGAACGTCGGCATGGACCCGGCCGGGCTGGCGGTCCCGTTCCCGGTGATGATCTGGGTGAGCGGACCGGACCCGTCCACTGCGGTGGCCAGGTCCGTGATCTGGGTTCCGCCGCTGCGCGCGGTCCAGAACGTCACCGTCGCGCCTGGGGAGAACGTGACCGCGAACGATGGTCCGGTGGAGAACACCCAAGCGGCGAGATCGCCGCCGAATGCGTACCGAGTCATGACCGGCTCCCCTCTCAGGCCACGGTCAGCTTGCCGGCCGGGCCTAGATCCCTGACCCGGAAGTAGGTGTTGTAGTCGTGTCGCTGCACCGCCGCCCAGTACAAGGTCGCGGATCCGGAAACCTTGCCGGCGAACGCGCTCAGGGCGAAGTCGAGACTCTCGTCGACGGTGGGAACATATTCCAGCGTCCGCTGCCACAGCCACGCCTGGTAGATGCTGACCGGAGGGCAGGGGGCATCCCCAATGGTGGCGCCGCCGGCCTTGGCGACCTGGAAGTAGTGGTAGACGAGGGGATCGGATCCGCTGGCCGAGTAGCCGACCGGGGCGGACAGTTCCACGGCGTACCGGCGGCCGTTGAGCAGCGGCACCGCCCCCGTCCGCAGGCCCGTGTCGGTCATCGACCCGGCGAAGTAGAACAAATTTCCCGATCCGGTGTAGATGTGGCCGCCGAGGATGCCCCAGGCGTTGTTCCAGTCGAGCCGCCGCCAGCCCGTTCCGGTCTGGTAGTGCAGGAACGGATGGTCGCCGGCCGCTGCGGACGCCAGATACGCCAGCTGCCCATGGATCGGGCTGGGAATGGAGTCCAGCGCGGTCTGGTTGGCGACGTAGAGGATCTGAGCGGGTCCCAGGATCGTCGCGACGGGGGTGACGTCGCTCGCGCCGATCGCGGTGGCGCCGGAGGCGACTGCGATCCGGGCGACCGGGATCTCCCACTTTCCGGTGCCGGACAGGATCGAGTCCCGTTGCAGCGACGGCGGTGAGGGTGTGGACCCGGCGACCCCGGCCTTGATGTACTCGGTGACCAGCCACGTCGTCCGGTCCAGGCCGAGTACGGCCAGGTCGATGCGTGGCTGCCCGGACAAGTTCGCGGTGACCGACTTGGTGATGTCGCTGGCCCCCGACGCCCAGCCGTGGCCGTGGACCAGGCCGTACTTGTTGGCCCGGAACTTCACCGCAAGCCCTGACGTGCCGTCGGCGTATACGGCCGCCGTGTCCGCCGTCGTACCCAGGATCCCGTCCCCGGCCCATGCCGATCCCAGGACCTCGTACTCGATGTCGTCGACGGACTTCGGTGATCCATCCGGCCACGTGGTAGATGCCACGCCGCCCTCCCTTCCGCTACGCCGGCGAGACGGTGCGCTCGACCTGATTGAGTCGTTGATCGATGTCCCGCAGGCGACGCGACCAGACCGGGTCGGTCAGGGCGGCCTGGGAGCCGATGGTGGCTGACACGTATTCCCCGGAGGTCGCCTGCACCTGCAGGTGCACGGTGCGGACCACGTCGGATACCTGCTCACCCGGCAGGGTCTCCGCCGAAACGATGTCACCCAACGTGTAGTGGTCACCGAACCGCTGGTCCGGCAGGTCGCTGACGCTGGTGGCCACCCGGATCGTGGAGGCACCCTCGGCCAGCGCCCGGTCACCCTCGTCCTGCAGCTCCTGGGACGGGCCGTCCCCGGCCCGGCTGACCAGCTTCTCGAACCGTCCCCAGGTGGCCTGCTCGGCGGTGTTGACCCGCTCGATCATCGCGGCGGTCGCGCCGGTGCCCTGCCCACCGACCGCCACCGCGGTCGCGGTCGGGGCACTGACCTCGTACCCGAGGTAGCGCATGTTGCCCAAGCCGAAACCAAACCGGACACTGCCGGACTTGTCCGGCGACGCGTACACCTGGAACTCGATCGTGCTGCCGACCTGCACGGTGCGGAACCCCAGGTTCCCACCGGTTTCGGCGATGGCCCGGGCGACCTCGCCCAAGGGCTGTTCGCGTTGCGCGGTAACCTCCACCGAGCTGCCGACACCGGCACTCGCGCCGAGGACCAGCCCCGGCACCCGCCGGGCGACCAACGCCCCTGGACCGGCGTTCAGGTTGACCAGCGTCCGCAACGCGGTCTCCGCGTTGCCGGTGTACGTCCAGGTGTCGGTGGTCTGGCTCGCGCGGTCCACCGCCGGGTTGGGGTAGACGTCATGCGCGACGACCAGGGCGAGGTCGTCGGCGAAATTCACGGTCAGCTTCCCCACGCCCGCGTTCTCAGCGTCGTCGGAGCGTTCCAGCAGCCACTTCTCGATCGGGCCGGCGATCAGGATGCCGTCCCGGCGCTTGACCACGACCCGGTTCCCGGGCGCTATCGCGTCGAGGATCCAGTCGTATCCGGGTGCAGAGAAGGAACCCGAGCCGGGCTCGTTCCACCGCAGCGTGACGTCGATCTGGTCCCAACAGACGACCGGGTCGCCGATGAAGGCCAGGTTACGGTCGGTGAACAAAATGACGTAGTCGACGCTGACGACGGGGCTGAGCAGGGTCATCAGGCGCCCTCGTAGCGGGCGTAGAACAGTAGTTCGATCTTCGTGCCGGTGCCGGCCCCGGCCACCGAGAACGTGACCTGGTTGGTGTCCGGGGAGAGGCCCCACAGGTACGCCGTCGGCCAGTTCAGGTTCGCGGTCAGGTTCTGCCCGGCCGGGCCGCGGACCATCTGCCGGGTACCACCGGTC
>JACCDR011991361.1_pt1 | contig 11220 bp, 8 predicted proteins | sample 7446431 | NCBI WGS metagenome assembly JACCDR01 (sample SAMN15323443, study PRJNA562643) | freshwater metagenome | isolation source: river surface water | place: USA:Blue River Watershed | collected 2017-08-17 | reverse complement strand
TTTCAACTTCTATGGTTGACAAAATCACATTGAATCCAGAAATACCTGATGAGCTTTTCAAATGTGAAAGAAAATAAAGAATCGTAGCACGAGTTTCCAACTCGTGTCATATTAATTTGACGAGTTGGAAACTCGTGCTACGGTTTACTCTTCCCACTCGAAACTACGAGTAACGGCTTTTTTCCAATAATGATATAATTTCTCTCTTTTTGAAGTTTCAATATTGGGTTTCCAAGTATGAGATATTCCCCAATTTTGTTTTAAATCATCCAAATCTTCCCAATAGCCTATCGCCAAACCTGCGGCATAAGCAGCACCCAAAGCAGTGGTTTCTATCATGGCCGGACAAACCACTGGCACATCAACCATGTCTGATTGAAACTGCATTAAAGTTTCATTCACTACCATTCCGCCATCTACTCTCAATGAAGATATTTTTATGCCTGCGTCTTTTTCCATGGCTTCCAATACTTCTAAGGTTTGAAAAGCCGTAGCTTCCAAAGCCGCACGAGCAATGTGTGCTTTGGTGACATAACGAGTAAGCCCAACAATTACACCACGAGCATCCGCTTGCCAATAAGGTGCGTACAAACCCGAAAATGCGGGTACAAAGTAACATCCGCCATTGTCTTCAACTGAATTGGCTAAAGTTTCAATTTCCGAACTGGTTTTTATGATTTCTAAATTATCACGAAGCCACTGTACCAAAGCTCCTGTAATGGCAACCGAACCTTCTAAAGCATATTGTACAGGCTGATTTCCGAATTGATAAGCCACGGTAGTCAATAAACCAAAAGTAGAAGGCGTGATTTTTTCGCCTGTATTCATCAACATAAAACAGCCCGTTCCATAAGTATTTTTGGCTTCGCCTGCTGCAAAACAAGTTTGTCCGACCAAAGCTGCTTGTTGGTCGCCCAAATCGCCTGCCACTGGCACGCCAGAAAGTACGCCACGAGCTTCGCCATACACTTCGCTACTTGATTTTATGGCTGGTAACATGTTTTTGGGGATGTTCAGTTTTTGAAGTATTTCATCGTCCCACGATAAAGACTTTAGGTTCATCAACTGCGTTCTGCTGGCATTGGTAACGTCTGTAATATGAATACCGCCATCTGTTCCGCCCGTCAAATGCCAAATGATAAAAGTATCCATATTGCCAAAAATCGCTACACCATTTTCAGCATCTTCACGCAAACCTTCTACGTTTTCTAAAAGCCATTTTAATTTTAAACCACTAAAGTACGTAGCCAAAGGCAAACCCGTTTTTTCTCTAAAACAATCTGCTCCGCCTTCACTTGCCAATTCGGCTACCATATTTCCGACACGTGTATCTTGCCAAACAATGGCGTTATAATAAGGCTGACCAGTAAAACGATTCCAAACTACCGTAGTTTCTCTTTGGTTGGTAATGCCCACCGCTGCAATGTCTAAAGGCGAAAGATTGGCTTTACCCAATGCCAAACCGAGTACTTCTTGTGTATTACTCCAAATTTCGTCTGAATCGTGTTCAACCCAACCAGCATGTGGATAAATCTGTGCATGTTCTTTTTGTCCGACAGAAATTTGATTGCCTTGTTTGTCGAAAATGATGAAGCGGGTACTGGTAGTCCCTTGATCAATTGAGCCAATATACATTTTTATATGATTGTTTTTGATAGTTAAATTAGAGAGTAGTGGTGAATAAAATGACTTTTTTATAAATCATATTTCCCCAAACGTCTGTACAAGGCGGTTCGGGTTAAGCCTAATTCACGAGCGGCTTTGGTAATATTTCCATCGTGTCGTTCGATGGCCTTTAAAATGGTTGATTTTTCCATTTCATCAATTCTTAAAGTACTGGGTTCGCTACTGACAGCAATCGGATTTTCGATAGAGGAACTTAAATCTAAATCTCGTGCCGTTAATACCTGTTCATCCGACATAATGACGGCTCTTTCGATAGCGTGTTGCAATTCTCGAATATTACCCGGAAAAGCATATTTTCGTAATTTATCTTTTGCCTTTTCGTCAATTTCGTAGAGATTTTTATGATACTGCTGTGCATACATTTTGGTAAAATACTCTGCCAACAGCACCACATCTTCGCCACGGTTACGCAAAGGAGGTAAAGTAATTTCTATAGTATTGAGTCGATAAATCAAATCTTTTCGATACTGATTTTGTGCCGACATTTCTTTGATGGCTGCATTGGTAGCAGAAATCAAACGAATGTCAATAGGTATCGGCGAATTTGTTCCCAAGCGAGTTACTTCTCGGTTTTGCAAAACTGTCAGTAATTTAGCTTGCTGAGGCAATGAAATATTTCCAATTTCGTCCAAAAACAAAGTACCTTTATTGGCAGACTCAAAACGCCCAGCACGGTCTTCACGGGCATCCGTAAATGCTCCTTTTTTATGCCCGAATAATTCAGATTCAAACAAACTTTCAGTAAGCGAACCCAAATCTGCATGAACAAAAGGTTTGCCTGCTCGCAATGATTTTTGGTGAATCAGTTTGGCTACTTCTCCTTTTCCCGTTCCATTTTCGCCCAAAATCAAAATATTGGCATCCGTCGGAGCAATTTTCTCGATTTTGTAGAAAATATCTTGCATCGCTTCGCTTTTGCCAAGTAAAGAATTGATGCTCGTTTGGTTACTCGTTTTTTTATTTTTATTTGAAACAGAATTTTCTACCATTGTTTTTTCAATGGCTTCTTCGATAGCAAGTAGGAGTTTTTCATTTCGCCAAGGCTTCAACACAAAATCGGTTGCTCCTTCTTTCACCGAACGCACGGCTAAGTCAATATCACCATAGGCAGTAATCATTATTACAGCCACGGATTTATTGATTTCTCTGATTTTTCGTAGCCAAAAAATACCTTCATTGCCAGTATTCAAGGAACTTTTATAATTCATATCCAGCAAAATCAAATCGAATTGATTTTGAGCCAATAAAGATTGAATACGTTCGGGATTTTTTTCTGTAACGATTTCTTTTACTTCTGGACGAAGCAGCATTTTCACCGCAACCAGTACGTCTGGGTCATCGTCGATAGCTAATATTTTGGCGTTTTTTAGAGACATGTTAGAGAGTTAAGCTATGAGTTTTGAGCTGCAAGCCTTTTTTAAACAGAGTGAGCGGTTATAATGAAAATTTCAAAAACTGATAGCTCAAAGCTCATGGCTGAAAGCTGACAGCATATTCAAAGATACAATATTGCCGACAAAGGTTGCATCAGATTTTACTTCAAAGTTTTTAAATACAAAAAGCCCAAAGTTGATAGCGTACAGAAAGCTCCCATCACATACCACAAAGTACTAAAACCAAAGTGTTCAACCAATTGCGAGCCTATGGTTGGCGAAGTAATTTGTGCAAAAGAATAACACATCGAATACATCGCAATATATTGTCCACGGTTAGATTCACCTGAGCGTTCTATCGAAAAACTTTGCATAAAAGGCATCGCAAACATCTCTCCTACTGTATTCAGCAAAATAGAAATCCAGAGTACTCCTACAAAAAAATAGATATTAAAAACCCAAAAAGAAAAAGCTGTCAGGATTGTTCCGATAGCAATAAGGTTTGCTTTCGGAAATCTTCCGTCTAATTGATGTACCAAAATCATCTCTACAAAAGCAATCAGTAGCCCGTTTGTTACCATCAACAGCCCAATTTGCGATTCGGGCAAATGATAAATCGTTCGGAAATAAAGCGGTTCTAAACTAAATAATTGAAAAAACGAAATGGCATAAAGCGTAACACAAAATATAAAAAACCAATAAACGCTATCGCTGTACGGTGACTTTACGAAGGGTTTTTCTAAGCTTTGCTCGCTCTTATTCAGTTTGTTTTGTTGAGGAGCTTTTAATAAAATTCTCAGTAAAATTGCGGCTACAATACAGGTAATACCGTCAGCCCAAAAGAGTAAATCATAATCTATTTCGGCAAGTATTCCGCCCATTCCTCCACCTATCGACCAGCCTAAATTGATTGCCAAACGGTTTAATGAAAACGAACGAGTTCTGTTTTCTGCTTCGCTATAATGTGCCAAAGCTGCGGCATTGGCGGGTCGGAAACAGTCGCCGAATAAAGTAAAAATAAATACGCCTACACAAATCGCATAAAAATTTGTGAGGTGCATCAGTACCAACAAGATGATTCCTGCCAACAATAAACTAAAAAACTGGATGGGATAAAAGCCAATTTTGTCCGTGAGTTTACCGCCCAAGAAAGTACCACACAAAGCACCAACGCCATAAACCGCCATAATAATACCAGTATCGGCAACACTAAAATGGAGTTTTTGGGTAAGATACAATGACAAAAAAGGCAAAACCATTGTGCCACTTCTGTTCACAAACATCACACCCGAAAGCAACCATACAGACTTTGGTAAGCCTAAATATGCGTTACGGTAAAGTTGTATAGATTTACTTAACATGCAATTTTTGGGAGTACTGAGCTTTAAGATTAGGGATAAATTAGGGATATTAGACTTAAAAGCAGATTATTTTGTCTATTTTATATTGATATTTAGTACAATTTTCTTAAATAGTTTAAAAATTTCTATAAAAAGCCTTTTTTTCTAAAGTAAAAATACTAATTTGACTATAATTCGTACTAAGTACAATTACCTCCTTCCTATCAAAATATATTATTTTTTTACCATAGCCACCAATAAAGAATATGATCAAAGAACCCATCATCCTAACGGTTGACTCTATTGAAACCTTAGTGGCGAATATCGCCGAAGAGTTATTAAAAGGTCAGAATACCTACAAATTTGAAACAGCAGCTATTAAAAGAAAAATTAAGATTGGAATGCTCAGAACAATTTCTTTTCAAGAAGCCATGAGTAAGCCTCAGCAACAAACATCATAAAAAATACAAAGACATCACCAACCTTACCGCCATAAGGTTACGATGTTGCTTACTGGTTTGGCTTTCAAATATTAAAGTTTTTCTTTCAAAAAGTCGGCGGTATAATTGCCTTCCAATTTTACCATCATTTCGGGTGTGCCTTCAAAGGTAACAAAGCCTCCTTTTTCTCCACCTTCTGGGCCTAAGTCGATGATATAATCTGAAGATTTTATCACTTCCATATTATGTTCAATGATAATGACGGAGTCTCCTTGTTCTACCAAAGCATTAATGGCTTTCAATAATTTTTTAATGTCGTGAAAATGTAAACCTGTGGTAGGTTCATCAAAAATGAAAAGTGTTTTGCCTTTGTTCGGGTTTCCTTTTCCTAAGAAACTCGCCAATTTTACTCTTTGGGCTTCTCCGCCCGAAAGTGAATTAGACGATTGCCCCAATTTTACATAGCCCAAGCCTACTTCTTGGAGTGGCAATAATTTGTCAGCTAATCTCGGTTGGTCTTTTTGGAAAAGCTCGATGACTTCATCGACTGTCATGTCTAACAAGTCGGCAATATCTTTGTCGTTGTATTTTACGTCTAAAATTTCCTGTTTAAAACGTTTGCCTCCGCAAGACTCACACTTCAATTTTACATCTGCCATAAATTGCATTTCAATCGTCACGAAGCCTTCGCCTTGGCAAGTTTCACAGCGTCCGCCTTCTACATTGAATGAAAAATGGGCAGGTTTATAACCTCTTGCTTTTGAAATGGGTTGTTCGGAATACAGCAACCTGATTTGGTCATAAGCTTTTACGTAAGTCACAGGATTTGAGCGAGACGATTTTCCAATCGGATTTTGGTCAACCATTTCTACGGCTTCAATCTTGCCAATACTTCCACTGATTTCAGCATATTTCCCTGCTTCGTCGGTATAAGTACCCAAATGACGACCCAAAGCTGGATATAAAATCTTACGAATTAAAGTTGATTTTCCTGAACCACTTACACCCGTTACGGCAATCAAAATGCCTAATGGAAATTTTACAGAAATATCTTTTAAATTATTCTCGTAAGCACCTTTTACTTCAATAAAACTGGTTGATTTTCTACGGAATTTTGGTACTTCTATGGTATCTCTTTCCGTTAAAAAATTAATCGTATGCGAAAAGGCTTGTGCTGGATTTGCTTGGTTTTCAAGCGAATTAATCGTTTCCCAATTACCTTGAAAAACCAGTTTTCCACCATTACTTCCTGCATCTGGACCAATATCAATAATTTGGTCGGCTGCACGCATTACTTCTTCTTCGTGTTCTACTACGATTACGGTATTACCCATATCTCGCAGCGATTCCAAAACCGACACCAAACGCTTGGTATCTCTCGGATGCAAACCGATAGAAGGTTCATCTAAAATGTACATTGAACCCACCAAGGCACTTCCCAAAGAAGTAGCCAATTTGATGCGTTGAAACTCGCCTCCTGAAAGTGTTGAAGACAAGCGGTTGAGGGTTAAATAGCCCAAACCTACTTTCTCCATGTACTCTAAACGAGTTTCAATTTCCAATAAAATTCTTTTTGAAACGCCATATTGATAATCGGGTAAATCAAGATTTTTGAAGAAATCACTTACATCGCTCAATGGCATAAGTACCAAATCTATGATTGACTTCCCTCCTATTTTTACATAACCTGCATCTTTACGCAAACGTGAACCTTTACAATCTGGACAAGTGGTGCGTCCACGGTAGCGTGAAAGCATTACTCTGTATTGAATTTTGTGCGTTTCTTTTTCGAGCATCACAAAGAAATCGTCCAGACCTTGAAAGTACTCATTGCCTGTCCAAAGTAATTCCTTTTGCTCGTCGCTTAAATCTTTATAAGGTCGGTGAATCGGGAAATCGAATTTTGCTCCATTTTTCAATAATGGAATCAGCCATTCGTTCATTTTTTCACTTCTCCACGGAGCAATCGCTCCTTCATACACAGAAATACCTTTGTCAGGAATGATTAAATCAGGGTCGAGTCCGAGAATTCTACCAAAACCTTCACAGCGTTTGCAAGCTCCATAAGGATTATTGAAGCTCAATAAATTCAAAGAAGGCTCTTCAAAAACAATTCCATCGGCTTCAAATCTATCAGAAAACGTTTTGATTTCATCCCCTACAATTTCTACGAAACAAGTACCATTTCCTTCAAAAAAAGCAGTTTGGATAGAATCCGAAAGGCGGAATTGTGTTTCCTCATCTGGCTGACCGTCAGCATCTTTTTTAATCACCACACGGTCGATGAGAATTTTGTAATTATTACTGAATAAATCTATGGCTGGAAGATTTTTCAGTGCTTCTTTGTCTTCTAAAAGTTCTTCTAAAAATTTCGTTTCTTCATCAATGACAATACGAGTATAGCCTTTTTGAAGTAAAATTTTCATTTCTTCCGAAAGTTTCCGTCCTTCTTTCAAATACAATGGCGACAGCACCATTACTCTTTGTCCTTCGTCTTTTGTAAACAAATAATTCACAACGTCCGTCACCGTATCTTTGCGTACTTCATTACCTGAAATTGGCGAAAAAGTAGTCCCGATTCTGGCAAAAAGTAATTTTAGATAATCGTAAATTTCGGTAGTAGTTCCTACGGTTGAACGTGGGTTTTTACTCGAAACTTTTTGTTCGATAGCAATCGCTGGCGAAATTCCTTTGATATAATCGACATCAGGTTTTTCCATTCGTCCCAAAAATTGACGAGTATAAGCACTTAGGCTTTCTACGTACATTCGTTGCCCTTCGGCAAAAAGCGTATCAAAAGCCAAAGAAGATTTACCAGAACCCGACAAACCCGTAATTACGACTAATTTGTTACGAGGAATGGCAACGTCAATATTTTTTAGGTTATTTACTCTTGCCCCTTTGATAATAATAAAACGTTTAGGGTCAAGGTCTTCAAAAGCAGTAGGAAGCGAGTTGATGATTTCGGAATTGTTCATGAAACAAAGATAAGAAATTCTGGGCTGCGAAAATTCGGTGAAGTGATTCTATTCACCGATGTAAAGCTTAAAATATGGTTTTGTTTATTAGAGACACCAATTCCAAAAAGATTGTTTCGGGCTTTGTAAGAAAATGGATAATCTTTGCGTTAAATTAGCGTTTTCTGTGAAAAGAAAACCTAAAATCTTTCAAAAACCTTGAATACTTTTTGACTAACCACTGTTCTTTTCAAAAAAGTATTCCCACAAAAATTTAATACTTACAACCATGCAAAAAATATTATTCATTTTATTTTTATCCATAGCCACTTACGCTGGTACTTTTGCACAAACTCCCGTAGTGATTAAGCAAGATAGTACTGTACAAGATTTAGACGAAGAGGAAGAAGTAGATGTACGAGATTTGCCTTTCCGTGAACGTATTCGTTTTGGTGGCGGTATCGGTGGCTTACAGTTTGGTAGCCCTACTGTTATTGCAGTATCGCCAATGGCTGGCTACCAAGTCACAAACGACTTAACAGTCGGATTAGCCGTTGATTATCAATACTATAAGTATCGTTATTCAGTAGCACAAAACCAGTACGGCCCACGAGCTTTCGGGCAGTATCGTTTACATTTTTTAGATAGCATTGCCTCAAAAATGTTTGCACAAGCTGAATTACAGAAGTATTATTATTCGGCAGGTGGTTATTCTTTCGACTATCCGATTCAAACATTAGCGGGTTTGGGTATCGGTTATGGTGGTTTTCAGATTACGGCATTGTATAATTTTAGCTACCAAAATGGCGTAAGTTCACCTTACGGAAGTCCGATTGTATTACGTATTGGTGGATTTTTCTTCTAAAAATATTTCAAACAAACGATTGTCTTAGAGGCGGATTTTTCAATCCGCCTATTTTTTTGAAAATCCAAAAACGATGAATAAAAATATACTCAAACTCTATCAGTTAGCAGAAAAACCTTCACGGAAAATCATCGGATTGATGTCGGGTACTTCTTTAGACGGCTTGGATATTGCTCTTTGCGAAATTGCAGGCAGTGGCGAAAACACCCAAGTAAAAGTATTGCATTTCACAACGGTAGATTATACGGAAAATATCAAAACAGAAATCCGAAAAGTATTTGCCAAACAACAAATTGATTTTCAACATTTGGCTTTACTAAATGAATGGATTGGCGAATTACACGCTGAGATGATTCTGAGCAGTTTACAACAATGGAATATTGCTTCTGAAACGATAGATTTGATAGCTTCGCATGGACAAACGGTAATGCACGCACCCAAGATTTTACATCGACAAACCATGTTTCCGAATGCTACTTTACAAATCGGCGACGGCGACCATATTGCGGTAAAAACGGGTATTATTACGCTTTCGGATTTCAGACAAAAACACCTTGCCGCAGGTGGCGAGGGAGCTCCTTTAGCCGTTTATGGCGATTATTTTATTTTCGGGAAAAAAGGCGAAAACCGTATTTTACTCAATATGGGAGGCATTGCTAATTTTACTTTTTTGCCTGCCAGTATGAATCCCGAAGAAGTATTTGTTACCGACACAGGCACTGGCAATACTCTGATTGACGCTTTTACAAGATTACATTTTCCTGATTTGGCTTATGATAAAGATGCCCAAATAGCCCAACAAGGGCAAGTAAATTCTTCGCTTTTGAACGAATTAAAAAATGACGTTTTCTTTACAGGAAGTTTTCCCAAAACCACTGGGCCAGAATTATTTAGTGTTGATTATGTAAAAAAAGCTCAGGCGAAAAGTAATACAGAAAGTATTTCAATCAACGATTTATTAGCTACACTTACTCGTTTTAGTGCCGAAACTATTTCTGAAGCGATTCATTGGGTGGTAGGTTCGCAAGCCTTGTCAGATTTTAATATTTACCTTTCTGGTGGCGGAATGCACAATCCTTTGTTGGTTACTTGGCTAAAAGCGTTGATTCCTACTAATTTCTTCAAAACGGATGATTTGGGCATTTCTGGCGATGCCAAAGAAGCAGTACTTTTTGCTATTTTAGCGAATGAAACCGTTGCAGGAGGAGATTCTGATTTTGGAACAAGAAAAGGCATTCCTTCTGTAACGATGGGAAAAATTTCTTTTCCGACTTAGTGCAACCTTTGATACTTTGCGTGCATCTAATGGTTTGGGAGTTGGGATTGTGGATTTCGGACATCGGATTTCGGGTATCAGACTTTGGATTTGGGATTTCAGGTTTCTGACTTATTGTATAAATTAAAAAATCACTAAATCACTAAATCACCAATTCACAACTCACTCATTCACTAAATCACAATTGAAATAATTGAAACAATTAGAACAATAAATAACATGAAAAGTATCACTAAATCTCTTTTAACAATCTTATTTACAATCACTTGTATTGTAAATGCTTCTTCGCAAATCACGAAAGAAAATCGTTCGATAACAGGTTTTAAAGCTATTCGTGTAACCAGCGGTATAGATTTATACATCAAACAAGGCAGTAGCGAATCGGTTACGGTAAGTGCCGAGAAAGACAAATTGGACAATATCATTACAGAACTAAAAGACGGAGCTTTGAGTATCTCTGTTGAAAACTCAAAATGGGGCTGGTTTAATTGGAACACAAAACCAGTAAAAGTATATGTTACGATTAAAGATTTAACAGGAATCTCAGCTACGGGCGGAAGTGACGTTTATTCAGAAGGTAAATTAGATTTAATTAAACTCAACGTAAGTGCAACGGGCGGAAGCGATATTAAATTAGAAGTAGATGCTGACGAAATTATTTGTCATACTACTGGAGGTTCGGACGTGAGTTTATCAGGAACAACATCTGTTTTTAAAGCAAGTTCAACAGGCGGAAGCGATTTGAAAGCAAGTAATCTAAAAGCCAACTATTGCAGTGTTTCTTCAACGGGCGGTTCAGATGCTTATGTTTGGGCTGAAAAGGAAATCAGTATTTCTGCCACAGGTGGTAGCGATGTTTACTACAAAGGCAATGCAAGAGTAGTAAAATCAACTTCGACGGGTGGTTCGGATGTTCATAAACAATAAAAAAATGGGCTTGTGGAGATTATCCACAAGCCCATTTTTTTTATTAACAAATACTAAAATTTAGGACACTTCAACTCGCCTTTTCTTGAACGAACATTTTTGCGAGGTTCTATCAAATCACTAAAAATATATGAAATAGAAATTTCATGTGCCCCACCCGTTGAACTCAACCTCGAAATCGTTACATCATAACTATAACCAATCGAAAAATTATCTTGTCGATAACCCACCAAAAGTACTGCTGCATCTTGACTGACGATACTTACATTGTCTTTTTTATAGCTTTTTAGAGGAATTCCTCTGTACCAAGCCCCAAGTACCATCGGAGCGTAAGTTAGGTACGCACCCACATCCAA
>JACCDR011281123.1_pt1 | contig 11221 bp, 12 predicted proteins | sample 7446431 | NCBI WGS metagenome assembly JACCDR01 (sample SAMN15323443, study PRJNA562643) | freshwater metagenome | isolation source: river surface water | place: USA:Blue River Watershed | collected 2017-08-17 | reverse complement strand
ATTGTGCCCCAGCTTGTACGGCCGTGTTTCCTATCTGCTCGGCAATATTAGCCCCGCCAATATACGGATCAGCTTGCGCGATCATCTGTTGTTGCGCCTGTCCGAGCGCCAAAGATGATATCAATTCGTCAATCGTTGCCATTTTACCCCACAAAAGGCGAGTTTATAACAGGTTGAGCGGGGCCAGAACCACCACCGCCGCCCCTTGCTGCTATCGATCTGTTAGCTACTTGGTTTTGCAAGTTGGCTTGTCTTCGCTGCTCTGCCAAAGTCCTATAAGCTATATCAATATCAGTTAACCCCTTGACCCTCCCCATGTTTACGTCGTCCATGGTAACGCCTTCGCCAAGTTCGTTGATGCGCCGCGTTTCTCCCATGTTAAACGTGCGCTCAAGCTCTTGGCCTCCAAACTGAAGCGCCTGCGCCCTAATATCGCCGCGCTGCCTTGAGAAGTTATCATCAAGCATCCTCATGCGGTCAGTAAATTGCTGTGAGCCGACTGGGATTCCTCGATTAAACATCTCTTGTTCTAGGCTCTCCCTTGCCTTGCTGTACGCTGAATCAATATCGCGTGAAAGGTATGATTCTAGCTCTTGTTGTTGCGCCCTTCTTGCTTCGGTTAAATCAGGTGGCAACGGTCTATCAGTAAGCTTGGGACTAAAAGCCCCTCCTAACCCAGCTTGCGCGGCAACGTCGCCCGCGTAGTCTGACGCTACCTCTTGCAACGGTTCGCCCTGAACGGGAGCCGGAGCTCCCTCAGGAGATGGAGCAGGAGCCGATTGCATCTTGCTTTGCAGCTTCTGAATCTCCGGATCGTTCGGCCTGTTTTTCTTCAGCCATGCGATTCTAGTCTCTACGCGCTTAGGATCAAACCCTAGCGCCGGTGGAGACGTGGCGGGAGGCGCTTCTGATGCTGGAGGCGTAGCCCCTGCAGGTGGCGCGGATGGCGTTAAAGTGCCTAGCCTAGTTTGTAGCTGTTTAATCTCTGGATCGTTCGGTCTGTTCTTACGCAACCACGCTATCCTAGTGTTTATCCTGTTCGCATCTGCCATATTATGCTGGGTAGTTAGCCCCCTCCGTTAAAAATACCGTAGCTTTGTAAATCTTTTGCGGCTCTCTTATTGCTGGCGAATCATCGCCCTTTTGCGTGAATTGTAGCGATACCCCTGCGCCGTTTCCGCTTAACCCACAATACTCTGTATATATCTTACTAGCGCCGCCACTCGCTACACTAATAGAGCCCTTGGTGAAATTTGCAGGGTCAAGCCCTCCCGTTGCGCTCGGCTGATTCCAAAATCCAAAAGGCTGCGTGTAGTCGGTAAAATCGTAAATAGCTTGAAGCAGTTCAAAAGCCCCACTTCCTTCATTAAAAAAGAAAGGCTTAACGCCTGATAGTTGCTTATTTTTGCCGCCTTCCGGTGAAAGATAGGGGGTTTTCCAAGATGTGTAGATATTTTGAGCTGCGCCACCTGACTGGCTAGCGTCATACCCGCGATCCCTTACTAGCGATGTTATGCCATAAGGAAAGTAACTTTTGCCCGTGGTGCCTTGTACGGGAGCAAATATCGGGGCCATTAACCAAAGCGCCCAAGCTTTATACTCTAGGAAGTAAACAAGATAGCAGGCTTCGTTATTATACTGCGCTACTTTTGAAAGGGCACCTTTATCAAAGCATTGGCAAACTATCGCATTTAATGTTTGATAATAGAAGCAATGCGGGGCCTCTTCGTTCATTCGGCCCGTGTCCCATGAAAAACTTTGCCATAGATTATCAACTAGCTTGCTCGGCCTTTTATCGAAAGCCGTTTGCGAGTCTCCTGTAAACAAGTCTCTGAACCAGTAACAATATTGGCTTGTGGCTACAAAGATATCGCCGTTTACCTCCACGAAACAAACTTCGTTGATCGGGGTTGGCATTTTAAAGCTTCCGATCAGTTCCCAGTTTGGATCGCCTGGAAAATCGCCGGTATAAACTAAAACGCTTCCACCTGTACCAAAGACGACAAACACGTTTGATGTTTCATTCCCTGCAAGTGCCGTTACCGAGAACATTCTAAGCACTGTTTCTGCGTCAAATATAGAAAGCCTGTTTGGGGTATTTTGCAAAAACTGCGAAATAGGAAAAGTATTGGTAGCAGGAATAGCGCCCGCTACTTGACCGAGCCCCGTATATTCAATCGTGAGACCATCGCATACGTACATCCTACCCTTATGAACGCAAGCGCTCGTTATACTTGTACCGACTATGCTCGCGGTAGTTATAGACCACGGAGTAAAGGGGGAAATAGCCTGACGAGGAGCGCCAAGGCCGATAATATAATCAACTGACCTGTAGCTTAGTTCCATTGGAATACGATTGAACGCATATGAACCTAAAGCGGCTATAACTGCGCCTGTGCTAAAATTAACTCTATTGCCATTGCTAGTAATCAGTTCTGCTGGAGATATATCGCCATCATACCAAAGCGTTCTATTTGTGATGCCCGAATTTGCTGCGATATAGTCAATCGCTGGCCTCATTTCTATAGTGCCGTTTTTTATTGCAATGTTAGTCAATTCTCGCGCATACCCTGAGTTAAACGGTAAAAACGGCGTAAGCGTATTCAATCCCGCCAATGGTAGTTCTATTGGGACTGATACGCTCATTTACCTCCGAATGGCATTGATCATCTTTGATGGATCTGGCTTCTGGCCCATGATTGTAGCTGGCCCTTTAACGCCCGCTTGCTTTGCCTGTTCTGGCGTTGGTTGTGGAGCTGTTCCCATCGCTGCATTCCACGCATCAAGCGCCGCTTTTTTATCGCGGATCATTACGTCGCCTTTCTTGCTGTAGTAGTTACCGCGATTGATATTCTCGTGCGTTATTGCTTGCCTTTGCTGCTCGGTTAGCTTTGCCCAGTCTGGCCCGTAGGTTTCTATATTACCGAATACGTGGGTCAAGTCTGGAGCCTCTAGCCCTGCTTTCTCGTACTCTTCCCATGATGCGTATTTGCCCGCGAATGGTTTTGATGGGTCTACTGGAGCGCTGTCATATGCTTGTCTTGCTCCTGCTACGTACTGTTGATAAAGCGCATCGTCTGGGGCTATGCCCATTAGCTTTTGAGTGTTTTTCTTAGCCGTTTCTCTGGTTGATTTATGACCGAATAAAGGCGCAGCTAGCTCTGATAATCCACCCGTTGCCATGCCTAATATTATGCGGCCCGCTGTGTTAGGCTTTTTCCCTTGAAGCATATCAAATGCAGCTTTACCGCCTAAAGCAGTTCCTCCAGCTACCGCACCAAGTGCGCCAAGTCCAGCCGCCGATCCTGCCATTGAACCAATACCGCCCGCAGTACCAACTGAAGGGACGCTACTAGGCGCAAGCGTTAGGCTACCGCCCGTTGATCCTGCTGCGCCCGCCGCGCTTGATGCGCCTCCACCTACCGCACTAACTGAGGGTAATGCAGTAGTAGTGCTAGTTGCCCCACTGGCTCCGGCTGCTCCTAATCCAAGCGCGTCTTTTGCAAATGGCACCGCCTCTTCTGCTAGTGTCTTAGTAAGATACAGAGCCCCTAGCGTTCCTGCTGTTGGCCCTAATGCTGACAATAAGCCCTGTTGTTTTGGTGCTTTCTCCCTAAGCCCTTGTTGCTCCTCGTATTGCTGCAAAGATTGCTGCGAAGCTGAATCGCGATAGTACCTATCATCTCGAGGAGAATACACCCAACCTGGAGGGGGCTCGCCAAAGTGCTGGTAATTTGGGCCAGTAAATGGATATCTTTCTGGCCTTTGCTCGCCACGTCCGGGATTAAATCCTTTAACTTGTGCGTTATCGTAAATACTCATGTTAAATCCCATGAACCGGCTGGGTTGATTCCCCTATAACCATATCGCTTGAATCGGCTCAGTGTACCTCGATAGCTCCCATAGAATCGGTTCCTAGCGTTGTCAATCATACTGCGAAACTCTGCCATAGCTCCTTGCGCTTGTGGCTGGCCTTTTGCTTCGTAGTAATACGCTTTGAATCCTGACTGAACTAAATCATCATCGAAGATTGAGAGGTCGCTATTGCTCAAGATACTCTCGTAAGCATCAGGCACATATTTAAAAAACGCGGTTCCGTTAGCTTGAGGCGTCGTTGATTGCCCACTGGGTGCCGTTGTTGCGCTCGATGTTCCCCCTAGTGTGCAAATGTAATTATTGCCGTTTGCGTTTACATACGCATTAAGCGCATAAACTGTTGATGGGTTCCAGTTAGGAGGTTGAAACAGATTCTTGCTTTGATACTCAAAAACAAGCGTATCACCTGCTGCTGTAGGCTCCGGCCATACTTGGAACTGACCGCCCGCGCTGTTTGGATTAGCATCTGGGCCGAATATACGAAACGCTGGGAAGGGATTAAAACCAGCTAGCCCGTATTCTCTGCGGTCAAATTGCCAATCTGAAAGAGGCCCGACTAGCGGAAACTTAGTCGTTTCATCCCACTGAGTGCCAAGAATCGCCGCGTAAAAATCGCGGGGTAATTGATAAAGCTGCCGATTAGCTTCTAACGTAAACGAATGAGTGCGCTTTTGCTGAACGAAGATGCGCTGACTTCTTAAAAAGTCGTGAACGTCGTAAAACAGTGCGCGGATCTGTCCATCAACGGTATTTAAATTGCCTAGTAGTGTGCTAGGCGCTGGTATACCGATTGACTGACAGCCTCTTTGTACGATTTCAAGAACATTCACGCCCTATGCTCCTAGCAACCCTTCCTGCCGCCTTTCTTTTTCTTCTTTGCCATGTTCTATCCTCCGTTAAATAGTTGATATGTATCCTGAAGCGCAGCAAAAAGTATCAGTTCCCGCCGATCCTAAAACGACCTTTAGCGCAGTATTAACTGTTCCTCTGAGCGGGGTAGTAAAGTTGATTACATAAGATCCCCCAGAAGCAAGAGCGGGAAATGCGCCCCGCCATATGATAGTAGCGCCGTCTTGTATAGCAAAGTTTGAAGCGGTTGCAGAAGAGTTGGAACAACTAAAATTTGTAACATAAAGCCTATTTGAAGCAACCGCAGCTCTTACCTGTGTTGATGCCGTAGTAGTTATTTGAGCACTGCAAGATGACCACATTTCCCCTGCTGGCGCGTTGGTTACGACTACGCGACCGCCCAAATCAATTTTAGGAACTCCGTAGTCAGTTGTCCCGCTTACCTGCTGTATTATGGCTGATTCCGCTAAATATAAAGAAGCTACCCCAGCATCGCCTGAAGCCGCTGTGGCATCTTCGGGCTTGAGAAGGCCGGTGGAATTGCTAGTTTGCGAATCAGAAGAAACGGCAACATTTAGCGAGTTGAATACTGACCCACCACTATTAACGTTAACCGATAACGGTTGAGGTCGTAAAATATGAAAGGAATCGCCAATCGTAGGGGTCGCCGGTAGCGCATTAGAGATAGTTATGCTGTTCACGGTAACAGCCGAAACCGTGCTCCATACGCCTATGTTTGCTGCTGGCCCCGATCTAAAAGAAAGAATATCACCGACTCTTGCAACATGCGCCGTAGCGTTTATAACCGTGGTGGTAGACCCTGCTTCTGTAAGATCGTTTACTATGAAAGATGCTCCAATACCTACTGCCCCAATCCCATTAAGGCCGGTGGCGTTGCTGATAGGGATAATTGAGAGAGGACCACTAGAACCACTTGCCAAAGAAACAATTTGTCGAAGCGCTCTATCAACTGCTGTGGTATTCGCTATCTGACCATCGGCTGTCAGTCGCGTAGTTCCTGCCTCGTTTCTAGTGTAAACTGGTTGCGCTAATGCCATCGATGGGATTAACGCTAAAACCAATCCTAGTATTACTTTTTTCATCTCTCGCACCTTATTAAGACACACACCAGAAACGAGGCTTTAAGCTATTACGGTCCTGCTGGCGTAGGTATTACAGGCTGCAAACAAACCTGATTGCTCGCGCTCGCTGTATAGCATTGAACGGTAGCCAAGCTTGCCACGCTGATAAATCCACCAGCCGTTGCACCGTTCAAAGTTGCGCCGCCTGCTGCTTTAAGTCTTACCGCGTTAGGGCCTGAGTTAGTGACCACAAACTGCTGACCAACTACCGGAGTAGCTACACCGATAAACAAGGCTGTGTTTGCTGCTGCTGTAGGTACAATATTAAGTCCGGGTCTTATCAGATTCACGTTTGCTACTGGAGTAGCTGCAACGGTCGGCACAAATGCCGCTAGCTGAGCGTTTACCCCTGAACGATACACCGGAGCAACCGGAACCGATGAGCTATAAAGCTGATCGACCTTTGCCGCTAGCTCGGTAGCCATTCCTAGACTTTGCAATTCTGCAACCTGAGCGCTTCCGCTCAAAGCGACTTGAGACCGCGTCAAAATGAACGAGCTTGCTATCACTCCGCAAATTACTGCGGTTAAAAATACTTTCTTAAACATAGTTACTCCGTAATCAATTCGCTATTGTCTTTCTTTTTCTTACCTTTCTTTACAACAACCTCAGAAGCAGATACCGGATCACCTCCTTTCGACTTCAAAAACTCATCGTACTCTAGATGATATTCTTTGATGTGCGCTGGCTCTGCGATAGAAATGATGTGTTGAGGCGGGAGAGACCTATCGGAACTCTCGACCAAGCCCTCCATCATTACTACCGTTTTTGATTCGCCATTAGCGCCGGTAAACGTCTCTTCGAAAAATCTTATTTTCATTGCTCAAAATCCTCGTCGGTTATGATTTTCTTTTCAGCCTTTGGCTTTCGTCCTCGCTTCTTAGGCTCTGGAGCCTCTTCTGCGCTTACGATTAGCGATTGCAATTTTGACTCAAGCTCCGAATATGCTCGCTGAAGATCGATCATCTTCTGCGCCATCTTATCGGCCTCTACCTTTCCAGTCTTAGCGGCCACAAATTGCTGCGCTCGCTCAAAATGCTCATAGAAAGATGCAGGATATCGCCCTTGGACTTTATCAACCGGCTGTAGCGCAAATTGCTCAACCGTAAAGATTCCGTCCTTAACCAATGTTGCAACCTCGTTCGATGGCATTACGCCCCATTTATCGAGCGGCGTTCCGGGAGCCTCACGGTTTTGCTTAAACCGCGCATACTCCTCGGGATACTTGTATCGAATCCGATCGTCAACTTTAATGTGGAGGCGCGTCTTTTTATCGACAAACACCTCCATCATTTCAACCTGATCAAACAGCTCTATACCTGCGGCCTTGCTCTTAGCTTGGTTATACTCATCGAATATAAAGAACCGATAAGCTAATCCAAACGAATCGTGGCCTGAGTAAAGCGAGACCCCATTCCCGTTGGATCTCGCTATTCTGTTTTGGAGCTCCTGCAAATCTACATCCGCAGGAAGTCCAAACTTGGTAAAGTCAATCGTCATAATTTCCCCCAATTTAATTATGAAAGTTAAGGAGCATTAGTCAGAGCAAGCGTTGCACAACGAACGGTTACCCGTGTATTGGTCACGCCTGCATCGATATTAATGCACCCAGTGATAGCATCGCCGCCTGTGCCTGCTTGTCCTGCTGTTGCAGTGGTGGTGAGTGCTGAATCAGCCGCTACGCCGTTAACCACAATCGCCTCAAACGTACCAGCGCCGCACCATACCCAGCCATACTTGTTGGTAGTGGTAAGGTTTGCAGCCGATACGCATACGCGCACCTGCTCAGTGCCGGATTCTGCCGTGTCTCCCAAGGTAAGCCGATTAAGCTCATCCAAGAATACCCAGTTACCAGCGCTGATTGCTTCGGTAGCCTCTCCGTAAATAAACACACCCTCTTTACCCCAGTAAGGGATTCCGAGCGCATGTTGTGGAGTTGCCGAAGCCAAATCAAGGTCGGACCCTGATAGCCCTACTACAAACGAATCTTGCGCGAACGCAGGAATCGCTACAAGGAGCGCTACAAGTAATGATAATATTCTAGTTTTCATGTCTCTCATGCTCCTTTATTAACTATCAAACGCTACCGCTGAACCGCGTAGGAAGTTACCACCCATGCAGCACATGTTGAACATGAGCTGAGTGATAACCGCCTGATCTTGGCTCTGCTTCTCTTCAAGAAGGTCGAACATTGAATCCTCTTGGAATACAATTTCGAGTCCTTTCTCTTTTGGATTGACGAAGTAGGTCAAGTCATCTTGAACCAATGCCGCACCATCGAAGCTGATACCTCCACCGAAGTAGAAAGGTACTCCGCGATAGTAAAGAGCATCAGATTCAAAGCCCGCTGAACCTTCTTTATCTGATTGAGTACGCTGAATCGACTGAAGCGCAGCGCTCAGTGCTTCGTAGTGCGTGTTACCAGCGATACCAAACTTGATTCGGTCTTCAGCTCTGATAGTGTTGTTTATGCACTTATCATAAGCCTGCTTGATGTTACCGCTGTTTATCGTTCCAAGTGTCCAACTCGTAGCTGAGTTGAATGCGAAGTTGCGATAAAACACAGCATCGGCTGCGGCTCGGTCAATTCCCCCAACTACTCCAGTCGTAGGAGTCTTTGAGAGGAGAAGTCCTAATCCACCAATTTGGAGACCGCCGAATCCTGAACCGTTTGAAAGCAGTCCGGTTTGAAAATCGTTTTTCATGCTGGCTTCAAGCACCATGTACTTACCGCCAACAAGGTCGATGAACTTCTCACCGCTATTCATGCGCTGTTCTGCGATAGTGAAGGTTACTGAACCAAGCTGGTATTTCCAGAGGTATTCAGCCGCATCAAGCTCGTTAGTAGCCTGAAGCGACGTTTGTCCTGCTGGTCCTACCCATGTCGGAGTTGGGTTCTGAGCGTACGCCATCTCATAAACAACCGAACGGCCTCCGGGAATCTTTCTTACCGCGCCGTGCTTGTTGAAATTACGCATAATAACATCGTTGTTCATGACGTTATCGCGTAGCTTTTTAGTTCGCGCTCTACCAGTCGTAGAGGCTAACAGTCCTATACCTACTTGTGTTGCCATTTATTGCCCCATTAATCGTTTATACATTAATCGAGCCGTTTCTGTTGCTGACTGAGGGAGATCGCCTGCTGGGATGTCATCGATACTTACCGTTGCCCCTGCTGGCGCTATCTTCCCCCGCACTGATACAGCTGCGGCCCTTGCTCTTTCTAGGTTATTCGAGCTGGCAGGAGCGATAGTTTTAGGAGTGGCGGGAGAGTATTCGCGGCCCGTCAAAACGGAGTGTGCTTTTTTAAGAGCGTCACCCCATGAAAGGCTAGAATCGTTTCTCCGAAGCGCCTGTACTATCGGCTTCGTGCTTTCAAGGAAGGCCTCATCGTGGAGCTCAGGAAATCTAAACTCGCCCGACGCTGGATCAACCTCGCGCATGACAGCCTCAAATTCTGAGGCTATCGGAGCCACGCGCCCCGAAACTTCCGAGGTCTGTTGCGTAGCTATCATCCGTTTAACAGATTCCAGTTCGGATTGAATAGCCCTAAAACGAGGGTCTTTTGATATATCAACCCCGCTCGGTGATTCGCCGCGCAGATAGTCGCCGATATTATCGATGTTTGCGCCTGTATTCTGAATCATTTCGGCGATAGTGCGCTCCGGATCGGTAACTATCTTGTGATGAGCGCTTATCAGCTCCATAACGAGCCGATCTTCGCTGTACGGTCTGCCTTCCTCGTCAATCATCTTGTTAGTGGTGATGTAATTCCGCGCCGTGGTCATAACGCCATCGGCTCTGGCCATCTTTTCTTTTAATTCCTGCTGTGTTTGCGTGAAATGCGCCTGCTGGCCTTTGATCATGCGGTGATATTCGCGCCGAAGCCCTTCAGGAAGGTTCAAAAATGCTTTTTTTGCCTCGGCTTTTAATCCCGCAGGTGGTTCTAAATCAGGGTCGTGCTTCTTTTGTTGCGGTTGGCCCTTTTTGGTGAATTTGCCGGACTCGTCGCGCTCTGGCTTCTGTGCCCCCTTCTCGGCTTCCTGCTCTGGCTGCTTTAGGGTTGTATCCCCTTCGACGTTTTCGACCGCTTCCGGCTCAGACTCCTCGCCCTCCCCACTTTGATCCCGAACACTGACCTCTTCTTGCTCTTCAAAGAGCTTTGCGATGTTCCGCGCTGTTTCTGATGGCGTTTCATTCTCTCCCGGTTCGTAATTATCAGGCGTTACTAGAATTTCTTCCGTCGTCTCAGTTCCTCTTGGCATTGTTGTTTCTCCTTTTCCGATACGGGCACCCGATCATACTTGAGGTCGTAGTACGCTTTCTCAACATCTTCTCGAATGTCCCTATAAATCTCTTCTTGGCTTGGTGGTTTTGACCTTGGCATACGATCATTGCCTTTCTCGATAACGCCCATGGCCTTGTATTCGCGCCGCAAATTGGATTTAGAATCATAAATCCTGCCTGTTACCTGAGACTGAATACCGCCTATGATTTCATCTCGGATCACATATGGCGCATTTACTACTTTGCGCGGTCTATATGGTACGCGCTCCATCTTCTTGGTCTCTGGATTCCAGTAGAATAGGCCGCGCTCCCCCGTGCCGCCCTTTATTTCATCTGACATCATACCCCCTTCAGTATTGCATCAATCGCGCTCGGTGTTTCCGGTACCTGAGACGGTGCATTGATAATCACCGTAGTCGCCGATTCTTTCCCTTTCGGCGATTCTGGTTTTGCTGCTTCGATTAACTTGGCTTGGCTATCGACTTCTAGTCGTGCGTTATCAGACTCTTTGTTTTGCGCCTCTATAACCGTGCGAGTAGCGTCTAGGTCTAGATAGCTCTGATCTATGTATTGTTGAAACTCTTGCTTTTGTTGCGCTAACTGAGCCTTGAACGCCTTATCCATCGTATCCATCTCAGCTTTCATGGCTTCTAGCTCGGCTTTCATGCGGTCGGTTTGGGCTTTAAACTGCTCGGTCTCGGCTTTGATAACCGCCGGATCTGGTGGAGCTGGTGGCGGAGGCTGGCTCATCTTTTCGATCTCTTCCTGCATAGCTCGCCGCGTTTCATCGATGAACATAGGGCCGCCTGGCATATTCGCAAGGGATTCGACCATGATTTTCATGGCAAGTGCGCCCATACTAGGTGACGTTTGTATCATTCCCGATACTTCTTGAAGCCCTTTTGTGAGGGTCTGGACTACTGCTGTGCGTTGCTGCTGGCGTATCTGCTCGCCAATATAGCTGGTGGTATCCGTATCGAGCTCGATCCTAACCGTGCGTTCGGTATCGCTCTTAAGCGCTTGAAGTGCTGGTTCAAATCTTAGTTGCTGCTCCTCGCCTTCGTACT
>JACCDR010202932.1_pt1 | contig 11221 bp, 8 predicted proteins | sample 7446431 | NCBI WGS metagenome assembly JACCDR01 (sample SAMN15323443, study PRJNA562643) | freshwater metagenome | isolation source: river surface water | place: USA:Blue River Watershed | collected 2017-08-17 | reverse complement strand
TATTAGGCGAATGATAGCCAACTAATAAATCAGTAACAAACAAAAGACATAGAGATTTTTTACTATCATCTAATCCAAAAAAAACTTCTAACAAAAAAGATTTAGTAATATTTAATTGAATTTCTAAACGCAATAACAAAATAAACAAAGTACTCAAGCTAATTAAATCAGCAAAAAAATTTGTAATTGCCTCAATACTTTCTTCATTATAATGTTTTGCCAATTCAATAGTTTCAGTTTGTAAGCTATTTTGAATAGATTTTGCAAAAATATCAGAAAACTTTTTATTTTTATCAATATTTTCAAAATTTATTATTTTTTGTTCAGAAGAATTTAAATCCTTAGAATTCAGAAAAATATCTGGATTAGATAAAATTAAAGATTCAAAATAGATTTTTTCTTCAAAATTTTTAAGCTCATTAAAAGCTCGTTTTTGTTGATAAGAATTTAAAAAAATTTCAGTTTGGTGTGTATTCCAATAATATTCAGTAATGGGTCTAACAAAATAATTTTTAGCAATAAAATTGACAGTAAGAGGTACAAATAATAAAATAAAGACACATTTTACAGTAGTCAAAAACAAATATCTATAAAAACGATATTCTTGAATAACTAAATTTTCAACATCAAAGAATAGTTGTTTAAAAAATCTATCAAAAACCCTGTTAAAAGATCTTGGAAAAAGACCTATTTCCTCATATGTAATTGAAACAACTTGTTGTTTCAAAGGATCCGATCCTGTATTATTTATTGACTTATTATTTAATCCAGAAGAATTCATAAAATTAATTTTTTAATAATAAAATTTTTAAAATAGCATAAACTAAAATTCTTATAATCTTTTTTAATTTTTCCACTGTTTGAAAATTTAAAAACATAACTTTCCATTTAAGGGTACGTTTAACCAGGTCAAACAACAACACAAATTAACTCAAATTTCAAATAATAGAGTTCACAGGATTTAACTGTTTTTTAAATTAATAAGTGAGTTTTAAAAATTACAGCATAAAAAGCTTTTTAATAAAATTTTAACTTAAATTCTTATTTTTTAAAATATTTATAGCAAAGTAATATAATTTAGTTTACTATATAACATAGTAAACTAAATTTATTTTTTAAATTTAATCTAAATTTCCTTTACCTGGGTTTCGAGCAGGGTCATTAGATAAGAAACCAAACACAAATAAAAATACAAAAAACGTTACAACTGTGTAAACAAAAATTTTAAGTGTTAGCATATTAAATTTGTTAAAGAGACAATTTTAACTCGATTTATAAACACAAAGTAAAAAGCTTGCTCTTGTATTTTAAAAAACTCAAGCAAGCTAAGTGTTTCTGTTTAAAGTTTCAAAACAGAAACATTTTTAAACAGCAAAAATCATAATACTGAACTAATGAATTGATTTGTGAATATCAATTCACAAATCAACAAATTAATTTAAATTAAGCACTAACATTTTGTGATTTAAAATCTTCTAAATATTCTTGAATAGCTGTTTTTAATAAACCTTCAGCTTCTGGAGTGAAATCTAAAGTTTTTCTAACGATTTCTCCGTACTGTGCAGTATTTTGAACTAAATAGTTTCTTAAACCTGATAAGAATGGACGTACTTGATCAACTTTTAGTGAATCAAGAAATCCATTTGTTCCTGCATAAATACTAGCAACTTGATCTTCAACAGAAAGTGGAGAGTTTTGAGCTTGTTTTAAAATTTCACGTAATCTAGACCCTCGTGCTAATTGGTTTTGTGTAGCTTGATCTAAATCAGATGAGAATTGAGAGAATGCTTCTAATTCAGCAAATTGAGCTAAAGAAAGTTTTAAGCTTCCAGCAACTTTTTTCATAGCTTTAGGTTGTGCTGCAGATCCTACTCGAGAAACAGAAATACCAACGTTAATAGCTGGACGAATTCCTGAGTTAAATAAGTCAGCTGAAAGGAAAATTTGTCCATCTGTAATTGAAATAACATTTGTAGGAATATATGCAGAAACGTCACCTTCTTGTGTTTCAACAACAGGAAGTGCTGTCATGCTTCCTTCACCTAAAGCATTACTTAATTTAGCGGCTCTTTCTAAAAGACGTGAGTGTAAATAGAAAACATCCCCAGGGAAAGCTTCACGACCAGGTGGACGACGTAATAGTAAAGACATTTCACGGTAAGCTTGAGCTTGTTTTGAAAGATCATCGTAAATTGTTAAAGTAGCTCTACCAGTGTACATGAAATATTCAGCTAAAGTAGCTCCAGTATATGGAGCTAAATATTGTAATGTTGATGGTTCATTTGCGTTAGCCATAACAATAATTGTATAATCTAAAGCACCACGTTCTTTTAAAGTATTTAATACTTGAGCAACAGAGGAAGCTTTTTGACCAATTGCAACATAAACACAAACAACTCCTTTTCCTTTTTGGTTTAAAATTGTATCAACTGCAATAGCAGTTTTACCCGTTTGACGATCACCAATAATTAATTCACGTTGCACTAATTGCAATCTTCGATTGCAATTATGGACTATATCTTTAATATAAAAAAATCCTTTAAACTAAACCTTTCATTGATGTTTTCCAATAAACTCAAATCATTACTGATTAAGTTTCTATTATATAAAAACTTCCTTTAATAAATCTTGCTAATTAATCCTATTATTTATGTTAAAAAGCTTATTTAACGTAAATAATAGAATTTTTAATATGGTTAACTTTTTAGTTCTATAAGATAAATACTAGAGTTTTCAATATTAAAAACAATATTTAAACCAAGATTTAGCGAATTTGGACCAAATTTGAAATTCAACAGTATTGACAGGTTTTAAATGATATCCTAAATCTTTATATTTAAAATAAAAAAATACTAGACGCATACGATGCATTTTTACGCTTTTTAAAGGATTGATTTTTAGATAATCAGCAAGTTCTTTAAAATCCTCATAAGATTTAATGGTCCAATGATACTTAGGCTTAGGACTTTTATTTTTTAAATTGGGTTTTTCAACATAAACATTTCCAAAAGCATAAGAACTTTGAATTAAAGAAATTTTTGTAGAATCAATACTAGTTACTTTTGCAGAAATTTGGGAAAAACCTCCAGCATTAGCTAATCTATCAATGCGTCCTTGTAAGCCTCCTGTTTGCGAATTTTGAAAGGTTGATTTTGACACAGAAATAGTGAAACTGCCATCAGCATCAATTAAACCTGAAAGATAAGCATTTTGTTTTGAAATAGTAGGGGGACTTGGTATAAAGGGAATATTTAATAATGTACAAACCTTTTTAAATTGCTTTAAACGCGTTTGATTATATAACCGTCCATTTAGTCTATTTACTATTTCAATAATAGCCGCTTTCTGTTTGATTCTATAACGGACACTTTGCGAACCACTTCGTTTTTTAATCGTTCCAGTTTTTAATGTATTTTTAATAGAATAAAGAATTCGAATATCTGTGGTATGAGTTGTAATTTCATAACTAATACTATTATTATCTTTTTTATTAATATAAAAACAACCATCTCCATCCGTAACACCCGCAAACCATTGATTCCATTTTTCCATTTTTGAATTATTTGTTAGTAAGTTTGTAGTCATAATTTTTGTACAAAATACACCTGTTTAAAAGAAAAAGTTTTTAAGAATTTTTTAGTTATTAGGAAACGTATAGTCTCTGAGGATCCTACTGAGTTAAAAAATTAACACTTTGGTTTCCTGCTGATTTCTCACTTTAAGGTTAGATTTTTACATTGAATGGGACAAAAACAAAAGTGCCACTTAAATTCATGTACGCCTTTTTTAGGTGAAATTCCAGCAAATAGTTTCCTTCATTAAAAAAATTTTAAAGGGCCAATTGACCACGTCCAATAGGAATCATAGCATCAACGGCTACTAGACCAGTAGCTAATGGTTCATAAACTGAACGACGAGCAATAATACCAGGGGCTGGAGATTCAATAGCACGAGTTTCATTAGGAGCAATTGCACCTTTCCCATCAACAGGGCGCGCTAATGAGTCAACTACACGGCCTAAATAACCTTCACCAACTGGAATTTCAGCAATTTTACCTGTACATCTAACTCTACTTCCTTCTGTAATTTTTAAGCCATCACCTAATAATACAGCTCCAACGTTGTTAGCTTCTAAATTTAAAGCAATCCCTAAAGTTCCATCTTCAAATTCTAAAAGTTCCCCTGACATTACTCGATCTAAACCATAAATACGAGCAATACCATCTCCAACTTGAAAAACAATACCAAAATCAACCATTTTTACTTCTGGTGTATATTCTTCAATTAAACCTTTAATTAAATTACTTAATTCTTCAGGTGTACGCATTGTCATAAAGAAATTTTTTTTTAAGTATAATTAAAATAATTAATAAAAATTTTTACTTTTATTAAATATTTACACTTTGAAAATAATTTATTTGAATAATAGAAAATATAATTTGCCGCACTATTTATTTAATAGTAGTTTTGTAAACAAAACCACTGTTTTAGAATAAATTTCTAATTTAGTTTAAATAACTTTTTTAAGCATTTAAAAATTTATCACTAAATAATAAAAAATTTTCTACAATTTAAATTATTTGGATTCGATTAAAAAAACATTTATAGAAAAAACTTTATTTTTTAAATTAACTTAAGGTAAAAAATAATTAGGAATAACTTAAATAACTTTCCAGCATTTCCACAAGGTATCTGCAATTCCCAGTGTTTTCGAAAGTGTTTATCTTTAGATAAACACTTTTGAAGGAAACACAAACACAGATCTGCAATTCCCAGTGTTTGTGGAAACACAAACACAGATCTGCAAAGGTGTGTACCTTTGCAGATACAAGGTGGAAGTGCACCTTTGCAGATACAAAGTATCTGCAAGGCCTAAAGGCCTTGCAGATCTGCATTGTGCTGAAGCACAATGCTGGGAACTAAAGGCCTTGCAGATCTGCATTGTGCTTCGGCTTCCACTTTGTGGAAATGCTGGGAAGCCAAAGCACAATGTAGTCTGCAAATTATATTTTTCCAAAATTTTTCCTGTGTTTCACTTCCAAAGCGGAGCTTTGGAAGTGAAACATAGATTTCCTTCCTTCCACTTTTTCCACGTAGTGGAAGGAAGGAAAAGCCCCCGAAAAGGAAAAACTTTTGAAGAACGTTGTTTTTGTTAACACCCTTGCAAAACAATTAAACTTTATTTTAGCGGATGACGCGATTCGAACGCGCGACATTGGACTTGGAAGGACCACGCTCTACCAACTGAGCTACATCCGCAACTTTTTTATAAAAATAGTATAAATTAAATTTTTTTATTTGTCAATTTAAAAACAGACAAAAGGAAGGTTAGAAAAAAAAAATAAATTAGGCTAATCATTAGCCTAATTTATTTTTTATTAAAACTATTTTTTTACCAACTAGCTTTTCTTACTCCAGGTAATAAACCTTCATGAGCCATCTCACGTAAAACATGACGAGATAAACCAAAATCTCTAAAATAACCTCTGGGTCTACCTGTAACATTACAACGATTATGTAAACGTACAGATGAACTGTTTCTTGGAAGCTGTTGTAATTTTCTATGTAAAGCTAGTTTTTCTTTTAACGAAGATGCAGATTTAATCATTAACTTTAAAGTAGCGCGCTTTTTAGTATATTTCATAACTAAACGTTGGCGCTTTAATTCTCTTTGAATCATTGCTTTATTAGCCATTTTTATATTTTATTAAAATTTTTTATCATTCAATTTTAAACAATTTTTTATGAAATAAAAAAATTGTTAACAGTTCACATAAAAGACTCTGTGCTGGACAAATCAAACACAAATCTGTTCAAGTTAAAAAAACTTGAGCTGAATAGTGACTCTTCCATTCACTGGAAACCAAAGACTGAAGGTTTTTATTAATATTGTTTTTGTAAATAAAAACACAGATTGTAAAAAACTCTTTAAGTTTTTTACAACAAAGCAAAAACTCTTTTGAAAAATATTTCTGTTTAGTTCAAAATATTTGTGTTTTTACAAAAACACAAATATTTGGTCTCCAAGAGTTTCGAAATTCTTTGTGTTTCCCAGTGTTTCTCTTTAGAAAAACACAGGTGTGCAAAGGTTTACACCTTTGCAAATACAAAGAATTTTGAACACGTGTGTTTGACAACCCACCGGTTCACCTGGCACTTCTTCCCAGTATTTGTGTTTACACAAACACTAGGAAGGAAGCCTAGGTGGATACCTTTTTCTAAAAAACTATTAATGTTTTTACAAAAACACTAGAAAAACTGGCAAAGAATTCTAATTTTAACGTCTTGACTTTGCTTTTTTATCATTTTTTACATGACCTTTAAAAGTACGTGTAGGAGCAAATTCTCCTAATTTGTGCCCTACCATTTGATCTGTAATAAAAACAGGAATAAATTCCTTTCCATTATATGTAGAAATTGTGTGACCAATCATGATTGGTAAAATTGTTGATGAACGTGACCAAGTAGTAATTACTTTTTTTTGTCCTAATGAATTAAATTTTTCAATTTTTTTTAACAGATGATCAGCAACATAAGGTCCTTTTTTAATTGAACGTGGCATAAGAGTTTGAAAAATAAAAAAAAAACTTAGCTTTCCTTTTTAATTTAGTAAATTTTAGTTATAAAAAATTAAAAAGTCACTACATTAGATTTTAAAAATCTTTTTAAGAATACAAATAAAAGTTCAGGTATTAATGAAAAAAGAAAGTTTTATTTTCTTTTTTTTAAGATATATTTTGAGCTGTATTTTTTTGGCTTGCGAGTAAGTTGTCCTAACGCTGGTCGTCCCCAAGGTGTAACAGGTCTTGCACGACCAATTGGAGCTTTTCCTTCTCCTCCACCATGTGGGTGATCTACAGGGTTCATAACGGAACCTCTAACGGTAGGTCGTTTTCCAAGCCAACGATTACGACCAGCCTTTCCAATACGTAAAGTATAAGCTTCAATATTTCCTACTTGTCCAATAGTAGCCCAACAATTTTTTGATACAAAACGAATTTCTTTAGACGGTAGTCGAAGAGTAACAAAGTTTCCTTCTTTAGCTAAAATTTCAATAATAGCGCCAGCAGCCCTTCCTAATTGACCACCAGAACCTGGCTGAAACTCTACATTATGAATTTGAGCTCCTAAGGGAATATTACGTAAAGGTAAACTATTTCCAATTAAAAGAGGAGCTTGAATATCTGATAGAATACCATCTCCAATATTTAAGCCTTTTGGATGAAGAATATAACGCTTTTCTCCATCTTCATATCTTAGAAGAGCAATTCTAGCATTACGATTTGGATCGTATTCAATAGAAACAACTTTAGCAGGAACTCCGATTTTATCTCGTCGAAAATCAATTTGGCGATATAAACGTTTATGACCTCCTCCTTTATGTCTACAAGTAATTACTCCTCTATTATTACGACCTTGAGCTCGATGAAAGCTGTTTGTTAAAGTTTTTTCTGGCTTTGAAACAGTAATTTCAGTAAAATCAGAAACAGATCTGTTTCTAGCACTAGCAATGAATGGTTTAAAAAAACGAATTCCCATATATGTATAAATAAAATTCAAACAATTTAAATAAAAAACAGAACCAAGATACAAATTTTAGTAAGGAAAAAATTAGAAATCAAATTTAATTGTTTGACCCTCTTGTAAAGTAAAAATTACTCGTTTAATCTTTTGACTTGAGCCTAAAACATTTCCAACTCTAATTTTTTTACGTGGAGGAATATGTGTTTGAATTTGCACAATATTTACAGCAAATAACTTTTCAAACAATTTTTTAATTTGAGATTTAGTTAATCGAGGGTCTATATCAAAAGTATACTGCTTATTTTTCGACATTGAATAAAATGATTTTTGTGTATTTACTGGTTGTTTTACAAAATTAATGACTAATTTTTCAGGTAAAAATCCAGTTTCTAAAGTAGATTTCCAAGTGTTTGTGTTTACTTCCAAAGCGGAGCTTTGGAAAACACAGGTTTGCAACGGTTCCACCGTTGCAAACCAATTGGAATCACTAGAATTAGTAACAGAGACATTATCTAGATTTAAGTTCATAAAAAATTTTTTAACTAGTTTTTATCAATAAACACTTTATGCAAATTTTAAAATTCACTTAAAGATACTCAGCAAAATACTGATAATTTAAATTTACAAAAAGAAAAAAAAAAGTAAATTAATTATTTTAAAATTTTCTTTCTGTCTATTTTTTAGAAAAATCTTAAAAACGCATACAATTTTTTATGATAGTATTCATTAAAATTCTTCCAGGCGTGGTACGTATATACTGACTTAAAGTATTTCCTTTTAAGTCGCAAATTGAATAAATTTTAGATTGAATTTGTTCACAAAATCCGATAGAATTTAAACGTATTTCAATTGGTGAAAAAGATTCATAAGCAAACTCAACTTGACCATCCCATTTTAACCAAATAATTGATTGTAATTCTATTTTCTTTCTTTGATAAGCATTTAAAACTGAATCCCAACTATAAAAGCACATTCTTCTGATTTTTTGCGATTCTTTTTTAATAGAAATCTTGTTTAAAAGATTGTTAAAAGATTTTTGAATTCTAAGCCCATAATCAAAATGAATTAGAGGTTTAAACTTTTGTAAAAATAATTTTTCAGTTTGTTTAAAGAATAAATTAAAATTAGTTTTTGAATAAAAGCCTTTTAAATTAATACTTAAATTTTCACTTGTTAAATAATAACAACCTAAAACCATGTCTTGACTTGGCAAAATAATGGGCTCTCCTGTAGCCGCAGATAATAAATGATTACGAGAAAATAAAAAAGACCAAGCTTCGGTTCTAGCCTCAACAGTAATGGGAACATGTACTGCCATCTGATCTCCATCAAAATCAGCATTAAATGCTGGACAAACTAAAGGATGTAATAAAATAGCTTGTCCATTAATTAATTTAGGTAAAAATGCTTGAATTCCTAGTTTATGTAAAGTAGGAGCTCTGTTTAATAAAATGGGATGATTCTTCATTATTTCATTTAATAAATTCCAAGTAAATTTTTGATTTGAATAAATTAAGCTTTTGGCTCCAACTACAGTTTTAGCTAGTTTATAATGTAAAATTTTTTTAATTAAAAACGGTAAAAACAGCTCTATTGCTATTTTTAGAGGTAAACCACATTCGGATAGCTTTAATTTGGGTCCTACTACAATAACTGAACGACCAGAATAATCAACCCTTTTCCCTAAAAGGTATTGTCGAAAACGACCTTGCTTTCCTTTTAAAATTTCTGAAAGGGATTTTAAAGCTTGACCTCTTGAATTAGTTTCTGGTTTTACAGTTCCTTTTCCATTTTCTATTAAATTATCAACTGCTTCTTGAAGAAGGCGTTGTGCATATTTTATTTCAAACGATTGGCTAGTTGAAGGATCTTTTAAAAATTTTTTTAATCGTTCATTTCTATAAATTATTCGTTGATATAGTCTGTTTAAATCTGATGCAGCAATTTGATTTTGTAATTTTAAAATAGGTCTTAAATCAGGTGGTAATACTGGTAAAACAGATAAAATCATTGAATGTGGACTAGTGTTTTGATTAGATATTTTTGAAAGTAATTTTAAACGCCTAATGATATGATCTCTTTTTTGTAAAAGTTTTTGAATTTTTATAAAATCAACTTTCTTTTTTAAAGATTTATTTAATTTTCGAAGAGATCTGTTTACTATAGGAATTAATATTTGGTGTTGCTTAACCATTTTTTTTAACTCATTTGAATCAAATTCAGTTAATAATTTTTTTATAATTGCGGCTCCTGCTAAAGTCTCTAATTCTTTTTTTCCACTTCCTTCCTTCCACTTCCACGTTTCCACGTTTCCACGTTTCCACGTAGTGGAAGGAAGGAAGGAAGTATCTGCAAAGGTGTGCACCTTTGCAGATCTGTGTTTGTGTTTGCTTCCAAAGCTCTGCTTTGGAAAACACTGGGAAACGTGGAAACGTGGAAGTGGAATTGCTGAATTAACAGAAGAAACAAAATCCGAATTAGAAAAATTTTCTTTTCCATAATTTCTGTTTTCATAATAATTAATATATTTATCTTTTAATTTAGGAGATTCAAAACTATAGTAAATAAAAGATTTCCAATCCTTTATCCTAGACCAGAGATGAAAATAAGAAATTGTATACAAAGGGTTTTTTAATTTAAATTTTTTAAAAAGTTTTTCTTTTTTCTTTAATGAGCTTCTTTTTGCTTCCAAAGCTCCGCTTTGAAAGGCATTATTTAGATTAGAAAAATTTTTAAGAAAAGCGTCCGATTGCTTTTTTGTTTTTGAAATTAAATATTTTTTTAAAAAATATATTTTAGGAATATATTTAGAAATTAAATCAGGGTGAAAATGGTCTAGCACTGGATTATGGCTTGTTTCAAACTTATCAGATCTATGGATCTTTGATTTACTGGATATTTTGGAACTGTTTTTTACTTGTAAAAAACTTAATTTGTTCTTCCTTTTTATTTGAACATTAGCCTGTTGAAGTTCATGATAATTTGAAGACGAAAAAGAAACAAATTTTTTAAATTTAATTGCTTTTTGTTTTTGTAAAAAAAAGTGTTTTTTCCTGATTTCTAATTCAGAAAAATCTTTAAAAACTTTTAAATAATTTTTTTGTGACATAGTTGAAATTAAATCTAAAAAATTTGAATTCAATTTGAAATCTTGTTTTTCTAATAACATTTCAAAAAGAAAGTTTTCTGACTTTTCAATTAAATCGTTTTTAAAGCTTAAATAAAAAAATTTTAATAGCTTTTTAGAGAGGTTCAAATTTTTTGGGTTACGAATTTTAGATTCACAGCTCAAAAAATTTAGCTTTAAAGAAATTAAAATTGAATTTATTTTTTTCATTTTATTAGTTAATCTGAGCCCCGTTACAGAAAAAAATTCATTACTTGCGCTTAAACTATTTTTGATTTTAAATTTTAAGAAAACAGAAAAAAACATTTTTTCTAATTTCTTAGTTTTTATTTTAAATTGTTTAATAAAAAAACCACAAATGTATTCTTTTAATGAATTTTCAAAAAGCTTTATTCTTGCTAAGTTACTAAAATTTTTCTTTTTTAGAATGAAAAATTCTATAAAATTAATATACGAGAAATTTTGACTTTTTTGAAACAAAATTTTTTTAAAAAATAAAGTTGTAGCAAATAATACAAACAATGTGAAATTTTGTCTGCAAATTATATTTGCAGATCTGTGTTTGTGTTT
>JACCDR011980947.1_pt1 | contig 11222 bp, 9 predicted proteins | sample 7446431 | NCBI WGS metagenome assembly JACCDR01 (sample SAMN15323443, study PRJNA562643) | freshwater metagenome | isolation source: river surface water | place: USA:Blue River Watershed | collected 2017-08-17 | reverse complement strand
GCTTCTTTAAACGTCAGTCAGAGGTTGAATATTTAAGAGAGCTTGTAAAAGAGCTACAAACACAGGTAATAATACTTTCAAACAAGCACAGTGATTATCTAAATACCAAGATAGCTATAAAGCAAAACATAGAAGCTCCAAAGGTAGTTAACCAAGATACAGGCAGTATAGAGCATCAGGAGCTATCTGAAGACGACAAGAAGGCCAAAGAGATGGCTAAAGAAGAGTACTTTGCTATCTTCAACTACAATAAGGATTCGAGGCATTAATGAAGCGATTAGATATTTCTAGGATATATAGGGACTATGCTAAAATATCAAAAGACGATGCTGATAAGACGTTCCTTGGAGATATTGGGAAACTAGTACAAGAGACTTATCTAGGCGGTAAAGCATACTTAGACCTTCAATCACGTATTTGGGACGAGAACATACATTTTTATGAAGGAGACCAGTACTTATATTACAACGATATACTAGGCCAGTATCAGAATAGGCCAGTTACTAAGTTTAATAGGTTCATGCCACGAAGTGTAACTAATTACATATTCCCTATAACTAATACAATGGTCTCTTTGCTAACAAAGCAAAAACCAGACGCTAAAGTCACTCCAAACTCTACACAGCAAGAAGATAAGAACAGGGCAAGACTTGCAGATGCAGTGTTAAAATCCAAGTGGGAGACTGATGAGGAACATTTAAAACACACCATAGCTGCAAAGCTCGGCATACTTACAGGTACTGTTTATAGAAAAGATTATTGGGATATTACAGGCCTTGGAGAGGTAGAGATACCTGGTGATAAAAAGACTATTAAAGGTTCTAGGATTGCTATAGGTATAGCAAAAGAAAAAGAAGAACACCCAGAACTACCAGAAGAAGAGCTAAGACAGCTTGTTATAGATCATTTAAAAGAAGACCCTAGCTGTTACGGTTCTGAAGATGAAGAGACTCCACACGTTGAGACAGAAGCAGAAGAAGGCGAAGAGTCTAAAGAACATGAAGAGAAAGAAGGTAAGGAAGTAGAGAGCAAAGAACATAAAGTAAAAGAAGCAGACCTTGAGTACCAAGAGGATAATACCAAATTACCACTTGGAGATTCTAAGGTTAGAATGCTATCTGTATTTGAGATATTACCAGACTTGCAAAATGCAATACATTCTATAGATGATGGCGAATTTATAATGGAATGTACGATGCACCCTGTTAGTTGGATTAAAGAGACGTATGATCAAGACAAGCCAGGATATACAGGTCTTGCAAAGGACGTTACAGAAGATAAGAGTATGTCATTACAACTTACTTATCTTGAGAGGTTAAAAGGCTCTACAGGTAAGTCAGGACAGTACGGTATTGAGCCAGATACTAAAGACCAAGCGGTTCTTATTGAATGCTATGTAAAACCTACAAAAGAGTACAAGAAAGGGTTACTGGTAGTAGTAGCTAACTCTAAGGTTTTATATATTAATTCAAGTCCGTATACTTATGGTGAAGGTATTAACTGGCATCCTTATACTATGTTTAGATGGGATTTACACCCCTTAAGGCATCACGGTATATCATTAACAGAGCAGCAAGTACCGATACAAAAGAAGTACAATGCTATAGACAACTTGATAATACTTAACCGTATGACTAATAGCACTCCACAGTGGTTAATCCCTATTGGTTGCATGACGCCTGGCGGGTACATAAGTGGTGAGCCAGGGCTTAATATACCTTATAATCCAGCTATTGGTACACCTTCAAAGATACCAGGTATGGCGTTAGATGCCTCTGTATGGAAAGAAAGAGAAGAGGCAAGACAGGACTTGCACTTGTTAGCAGGTGATAATGAGGTTTTACAAGGTTTAAGACCACAAGGTGTAAATACTGCCAGTGGGTTAAATATGCTTATAGAGCAGAGCTATTCTAAGTTTAGCCCTGTCGTTCAAGCATGGGAGAAATTCATAGAGCAAGGCCAGACAAAGAAGCTCAATCTGATAAGAAGGTTTTATAAAGAGCCAAGGCCAGAGCTTATAAAGCGGATAAAGGCTATGAATAGTGATTTAACAGAAGCGGTTATTGATGATTATTTTACAGGAGAGTCATTAGGGGATAACTTGGACGTACAGGTAGAGGCAGGTTCTAGCTTGCCACGCTCTACAGTAGCGCACCAGAACAACTTAAAAGAGCTTGCAGCATTACCTCAAAACGTACTTGGTGCTTTAGACCCTATGACTAACCCTCTTGGTAATAAAGCATTTTTAAAAGAGTTTGGTATAAACGACTTCCCAACACCTACGGGCAACGATACTGAAAAAGCAGACTGGGAAAATACGTTGATGAGGCAGGGTAAGTTTGAAGATGTAGAAGTACTACCATTTGACAATCCTGTAATACATTACAATGTAGTATGTGAAGAGCTTAAGCGACCAGAATTTTGGCTAGACAATAAAGAAGAAGTAATAGCGCATTATATAGTACACGCAGTAACGCATTATTTAGATATGTCTCCTGATCAGGTGCAAATGGCAGGGATTTCACCTATCCAAGAGCAGGAAGTTATTAATATGGGTATGCAGTTTATAAGCTACCTTGATCCATTACACGGTCAGGAGTTACAAAATAGGTTTGATGCTATGAATCATCCTATGCAAGTACCTCCACCACAGCCACAAGTCACTGCTGGGCAAGAGCCAGTAGAGAACTTGTCCCCTGTAACTAGTCCTGCTGGAGCTAATCCTGGTAGTGACTTACTTTTGCAGACTTCGCCAGAAGTGGCGTTAAATACTCAGGGGGGACAGATATAAATGTTCGAGAATTACAAACCAGAATTACAAGGCGACACAGAGGTGGAAGTAGCACCTGCATCTACGCCAGATGTTAAAGCTACTAAAAGTAAGGCAGAGGCTCATACGAGTGCAGACTCGGAAAACACTGATGAAGAGCCTGTCAAGGAAAAACACGTACCTTATGAACGCTTCCAAGAGGTAAATAAGAAGTTCCGAGACACTGAAGCCAAGCTTAAAGATTACGAGTCTAAATCTTCAAAGTATAAAGACTATGAAGCGTTAGACACTGCAATGACTAAAGACCCTGTACTTAACAAAGAGATTAACAGCATCATAGAAAAGTATAACAGGGGTGAACTAAGCAAAGCAGAGATGAAACAAGAGATTAAGGAAGCAAAAGCAGAGGCTAAAGATGCAGTCGAGCCTCAAAGCTTTAAAGACACCCGTTTTGACGATTACTTAAGCAAAGAACGTCAAAAGACTATTAATGCCTATAAGGAGAACTTCGATACATTAATAGATAACGATGTAAAAGAAGAAAAAACTAAAAGGCTTATCGAGAACCTAGTATCTATGAAGTTGACAGAAAAGTACCCTTCAGCAGTTGACGATGGCTACAGTGCTAAACGTCTAAACGAGGTATACAAGGAAGTCATGGAAGAGATGGACGGTTTTGTCAAGATTAAGACTGCAAGCTATGTAAAAGAAAAAACAAGCGATACGCCACCAGTTACAAAGACTGGCTCTAGTGTCTCGTCAAAAGAAGAGTTTAACTCTAGAAGTGACGAGTCAAAGTACATAGCTAAAGGATTAAAGGCTATATTCGCTAAATAAAACTAAAGGAGCAACAATATGGCAGACGGCGAAAGCTTAGCACTCGAACTCAGTGCATTAGCAAAAAGAGTTTACAGCAAAAAGAAAATAGAAAAACTTATACAGGAAGTTGCAGTTACATACGACGGACTTACAAAAGCATCAGACAAACTAGGCGGAGCAGGTGTATACGGTGGAGCAATCTATCAAGGGAACGAAGCTGGACAAGGCTCTCAGAACGAGTACGAAGCATTAAGAACACCTGATAGACAGGAAGTTCTACAATGGAACGTACAGCCTAAAGTATTCACACACACTATCATGATTTCTGGTCTCGCAATGTCGATGCTTGAAGGTAATGAGGAATCATTTGCCAACTCGTTCACATTACAGATGGATCAGGGATTAAAAGACGCAGCAAAAGAACTTAACGCACAGACTTTTAGAACTGGTGACGGTAAACTAGGAACTTGTGCTGTTGTGTCAGGTTCTGCAACTGTAACTCTAAAATCAGGTGTTGCTACACACTTTAGACCTGGAATGCTACTAGACTTCTACAACTCTACTACACTAGAAGTGACTGGAGCAGTTGTTAAGTCGGTAGATTATGGAACAGGAACTTACGGTACAGTGACACTGGCAAGTGCTATCACTGCAACTGCTGACGATGCAATATACAGAACTGGTGTAAACTCAAACGCGCCAACAGACGGAAAAGAAATTGCAGGATTCCCACGTATTACAGATGACGGTTCTACATTCAGCGCATATGAAGGCGTTACACGTCTTAACGGTACATGGGCATGGAAGGGACTTGAACTTGACGCATCTAGTGCAAACCTTTCTGACGACTTCTTACAGAGAATGTACATGACTATGTTCTCATACTCAGGAAAGAAACCTAACACTATGGTATCAAATACTACACAGCTTAGAAAGTACATGGCATTGACACTACCACAGGTTAGATACGAAGAAGGTTCTAAGAGAGATACATCATTCCCTGAGAAGAGAATATGGAACGGTATGGAATGGATTGTAGACCTTGATTGCGGATTTGGAGACATTTATATGTATGATAAATCATATATCTATAAATTTGAAAATAGACCGCTATCGTTTGATAGTTCTAACGGAAACATTATCAAATGGAATCCAGGATACGATGCGTTTATTGCATTTGCAAAAACATACAGCAATATAGGTACAGACGTACCAAGAGCAATGATTAGAGGTAAGTCACTAGCTTACACATTCTAATGAATGAATAATAAAAGGGGTGGTTGAAAAATATCACCCCTAATTTAAAAGAGGGTTAAAATGCAGATTGAAGAACGTTGGCAAGAAGAGATTAAGAAGATTGACAGGGGTCTTTTTATCGATTGGCACGAAGAGTTTAAGATGCTTCAAATTAAACATCGTGACGATAGGACAGGACTTGTCAGGAACGTATGCTTTGTAAAGGACGAGGGAGGAAACCCGTGTGACCTTAATATGTCGCATATCAGGTATCTTAGAAACTCGGTAGAGTGGGACAGGATAGCTGAAAATCCCGACCCTGACAAGCTATACTCTAGCATTATAAAGGATATTAAGGAAGCACAGACAAAGAGGGAGCTTGAAAGAAGAGGCTTTATCGTAGATTTTAACAGGGATAACAGGAGACAGTGGCGTCACGCTATGGACTCGTTTATGGAGTCGCTTCCACCTTGGCAATTAAAGCTAATGATGAAGAAGGCAGAGGCGGAGAAAGAAAAGAACAAGAAATTACAATTTGGATACACAGGGGGTATTTAATTATGAAAGTATGGAACACATCAGGAGAAGAACAGAGAGTAAAAGCAGGTGGTAAAGAGTACATCTTTAAACCATTTGAAGAGAAAGAGATTCATAGAGAAGAACACGCACTACACATCAACGATTCGTTTAAGTATCTAGGGCTTATTGCATTACCTTACACAGAAGGAGAGCAAAAAGAGTACCCTAATTACATCGATTATAAAGCAGCTAGAGAGATAGTTGCGTTAAAAGCCACACTTGAACATTTCGAAAAGATTCTTGCTAGTGAAATAAACGCAGAGGAAGCAGCTAAAAAGACTGCAGGTGCGGAACACGAGCTAAGAACGTTTAAGGTAGATTATTTTGAAAACAAGGTTAAAAAGATAAAACAATATTTGAAAGAAGCTGGATACGATGCTCAGGTTAAAGTAGAGAAGAAGAAGGAAGAAGAAGTAAAACGACCTGACTGGAGGAAAGAGATAAAAGATGTCAACCCTGCTACAGCTTAGGACTATTACTAGGTATTACCTAGACGATAACTCGGCACAGCGCTGGAGTGACGTAGAAGTTAATAACTATATCAATCAAGCGTATAGGAATTACTATAATCGTCTTGTTAATGTAAGTTATCAGTCACTACTAGCTACTCCTGTTTTGTTAAATACTGTGGCAAGTACTGCTACTGTAGCATTGCCTTCTGACTTTTACAAGGCAAAGATACTTTATAAGATACTATCAGACAGGAAGCAGCCGTGTATTTATAAGAGAAACTATCAGGGAACTATAGTCACCAATCTTATGCCTAGTAATTACTACGTTCCTACGTACGAGTTCCAGGGTTTAAATTTGATTTTAGATCCTATACCAGCAGATAGTGCTACAGGAGCATTAGAGCTTCATTATTGGCCTATTATGACTGTTCTAAGCAGTGATAGTGACAGCCCTGTTGATGGGTTTAGCGAACAATGGCAAGACTTACTACCTATATATGCAGCTTGGCAAGCAAAGTCGTTAAGAGAGGAAGAGGACGTAGCTAATATACAAGCTATGTTAGCATTCAGAGAAAAGCCTTTCAACGATATGATCGCGGAGATGAGTATAGGCAGGGTCAGGACTGAAGTATTTAATACAATGCAGGGGAATGACGATTATTACGTATTTTAAAGGAGGTATTCAATGTCTAGGGGATTTATAGAGCAGGAAAGTGTTACGTTATTTAGCATAGCGCCTACAGCAGCAGCAAATACTACATATAATGCTTATGTAGATATGAGAATGCACAACTCATTTAACCAAGAGGTTTTATGGACTGCAGGGGCAGGTGGGGGTACTTTAAGCTACAAGGTTTATGGTACTATGAAGCCATTCAATAACATAAAAGACGCAGAGGCGGGTGATTCAGGTTCTGTGTTCCAGGATGTCTCTTCTTACTTTTTAGGTACTTCAGCTTTAACGGGTACTGATATAAAGACTGATAGCGCAGGTCTAGGTGGTAAATTCACATTCTTAAAAATAGCAGCTACTATAGCTAATAAAGATGATGCCACAGCATTATACGCTTATGGCTCTAAGTCATACTAAGGAGGATATATGAGTTATTTTGATACTGCAAAATCTTCATATAATATAAGTCAAGCTGCGCCTCTTTGTTATACTAGGGATTTTTTTAGTACAACCGAAAGTCCATGGACTAGCGCTGCCATAGCATCTGGTACGTCAGCGAGTGCTACGAATGCTCCTACAGTTAACCACCCTGGGCAAATAGCATATCTATCGTCTACATCTAACGCGTCTGGTTTTTACGTAAATATGTCTGCAAATGCGTTAATACTTGCAGGTAACGAAGAGTGCAATTTCGTATTCTATATGCCATCAAGTATATACGCTACAGCTACGACTCATCTAGGTTTTCACACATCTATCACTGCTGTTACGCCAGTTGACGGTATATATTTTACAATAGCAGGTGCAACAGTTACCGCTTCCACAGCCAATAACTCTACAAGAACGACATCTTCTACCCTGGCTACTCTTAGTGCTGCTACATGGTATAGGATGAGAGTTTTTACAAATTCAGATGCTAGCGCTGCTATATTTGAATTATACAGTGAGGCTGGAGCTATACTAGCATCTACTACAATAACGACAAATATACCAACAGCTCGAGTGACTAAACAAGGGTTTGTATGTTATTCTGGCGCTTCTGATACTACCGCAGCTACTATAATAACAATGGATTATATAGACATAAAAATTAATAGGCTGTTTACGAGGTAACCTATGACAGATAAGAACTATGATAAGTTTGGGATAGAAATGCTTTATCCTTCCTTGTTTTTGGGTAGAGAATGGTATAGCCCTTTTGATAAAGGCAACCCTAGAATGTTCTCACAAAATGCAGTTCCTGATGCGGAGTCTTCCGAGCTATTTCAAACTGGTAATACAGAGTGTAGAATAGGAGGAGCAAGCGGTGGTGTTGTGACAGACACTATAACACTTGATACTAGTTATACATATAAAGATGATTCTTTTATACCAGCAGGAGAAGCTAAGCTAAGAGGGTCTGCTCCAAGGCTTTATGTAAAAGATACTACTTCTTCTAATGACCCTTCCACAGGAACAACTCAGCCAGGCTATAAGGTTTGGTATAACACAGAAATTACTTATTATTTTTGGCTAAATGATTATTATAACGTTTCGTCTTCTATTGGATTTACTTCAGTTACTAGAACTAACCATTACCCTGATGATTTTGACGATGGTACTCGAGGTTATGGAGTTAAGAACGGATATGATGCTTCTGGGCGTGTTTTAGTAGATAGAGAGTGCAACCATCATACCACATATGCTAATAAACAATCAGAACCAACGTACCCACGTGGATATGGTAACAGGATCCCATTCAAGCAATGGATTGGCGTAAAGCAAATAACGAGAGATACTTTAGATGGGAATGTCCATATAGAAGTATATCTTGATATGACAGATGGTTTAGGCGGTGGAGTATGGAACAAAGTTCATGATTTTTATGATTATAACGGGTGGTCTGCAGATGCTGATATAAATACAGAGTCATTAAGAGGTTTAGTACTAAATGACCCTAGCCATTTATATTGTCCTAGTACCTATATACGAACAGATTATATCACTGGAAATGATGGTAAATCAGCAGATAAAAATAGATATGTTAAAATAAAGAAATGGAGTATAAGAGAAATAAAGGCAGAGCCTAAAAATTCTATCATACAAAAAAGATATTTATGGACTCAAGATTTCCCAAATACTACAAACTTATATGGTTATAGGTTGCCAGTACAAGTTTATGATTATCCAATCTCTGTTGTAGGTGGCGTATCTTTATCAAAGCAAGGTAATGGTTTTACCCTGGCTACGTATGACCCTACTCAAAGTATTAATACTTGTATATGCGGTGTAGATGCTGATGGGGATAGCGCTGGTAGTGACAACGCATCTTTGCAACTAACAGCATCTCAAGATGTAAGTTATTGTTTTTGGGCTAAGACTACTAATTGGGCAGCAGAGTCTATAGATTTTATGACATGGGATACTACTAACGATTTAACTTTGGAACTTGATACCACAGCATTAAGGCTCAAACTATCAGGATCCACAACACAAGTATCTTGTACGCATGGCCTAACTGGTAGTGGGTGGCATTTCTTCGCAATAACAAGAGATGTTAGTAACACTAAGTCTTGTATATACATAGATGGAGAGCTTGCAGCTTCCGCAGATGTTGCAACAGCACTAGGCGGTACTACTACTTATCTTTTACTTAGTTATGGTTCAAGATTATACCTCCAGGATATATGGATACATAAAGATACTGTTTGGACCGCGGAACAGCAAAAGGCACTTTATTTAAAAGGCGCTGGCCTTGGTAACTACTTAGATATTTAATAGGAGTATAGAGTGTCTAAAGAACGACAAAGCGTATCTTATAACAAACTTGGTGGAATGAGGACGGACAAGCCTGCAACAGACCTTGACGATCATGAGTCAGTACAGGCACGTAATACTAGAATGTCTACAACAGGACGTATAGTAAGACGTAAAGGAGATTCTAAATACAATACTACACAATACCCTACTGCGAATAATATATTAGGCCTATACCAATTCAATTATGGAAGCTCGTCTAGCAAGTTACTAGTTAACTCAGGGACTATATTATATACAGATGATGGTATTACACAGACAAGTATAAAGACAGGCTTAACAGCTAATAAGTACTCGTCGTTTAGTACTTTTCAAGGCTTTACAATATTTTGTAACGGTTCAGATACTCCAATCAAGTATGACGGTACAGCAGTCAGTAATTTAAGCATGGCAGTTCCTAGTATTGGTACGTTTGCAATATCAGGCCAAACTACTGGTGGAGCTTTAACACTACTAAATACTTACTACTTCGTAGTTACATTTTACAACGCTACAACAGGGCAAGAGTCTAACCCTTTTGTACTATCTTCTGCTCCTAGTATTACTTTGACAGGTTCTAATAATGCTATTACAGCTTTGACAGGTATTCCAACATCTACAGAAGCACAAGTGACTGCTAGACGTATATATAGAACTACAGGTAATGGCAGTGTATATAACGCACAATTAGCTTATACACTCTCAGATAATTCTACAACTACTATTAACTCAGGAGCTGGTCTAACCGCTTTAAACGTAGCAGATACTGCGCTTGGTGCTATTATTAATCTATCATATGACCCTGCTCCAGTACTACAAAAAACAGTTATACATAAAAATAGGGCATGGGGTTTTAAAGCAAATGACTCTACATTATATTTCAGCTTGGCTAATAATGCTTGGTACTGGCCACAGGCTATCACAGATCTATCCACTACTGCATTGGAATACACAATAGACATAGGATTAGGCGATGGTGAGGTTATTACAAATATCATACAATTTTATGATTACCTATTAATATTTAAGACTAGAAGTATATATATATTAAAAGGCAACGATGAAACAGATTTTAGCATAGACAAGCTAGAGATGATGATAGGAGTTGGCTGCGTAGGTTTTAGATCTGCGATAACAGTACTTAACTGGTGCTATTTTATAAGTAACAACGGGATATATCGTACTAACGCTCAAGTTATAGAGTATGTAGGGAGTCCTATGCAGGGATTTTTCGACCCTGACTCTACTTCTACTTCGCAGAAGATTAACCCGACAAAATTATCAGACTCTCTATGCGAGATTGATAATAGAAAACCACTTAATAATATCAGATTTCAATTCGCATCTGGTATATCTACAACTAATGACCTGTGCTTAGTATTTGACTATGCTACAGAGCAGTGGTTCTACGATTCGGGATACTCGGCACAAAGCTACTGTGTACGTACAACAAGCGGTATAGACTATTTAATGCGTGGTGATGATTATGGCTACGTATGGACTTGTAACGCTCAGGAAGGTGATGGCGGACTTATAACATCTACTTCTACAGGTACGGGAAATACAACTACCTTACTAAACGATTCTTCACTATCAATGACTCCTAACCTATACAAGGGTTGTTATATAGAAATCCTTGCAGGTACAGGTATTGGAGATAAGTTAAGGATACTATCAAATACAGTATCGGGTTTTAGCGTATCGGGATTTGGTACTTTTTCTGCTGTGCCAGATACTACTTCATACTACACTGTTGGTGGTATAGATTTTTTCTATCAGCATAAATGGGACAGCTACTCAAGTCCACAAACAACAAAGAGATGGCAGTTTGTAAGGCCAAGATTCGATGCAGAAGGACAGTATGATATTACTATGTATTATCTCACAGATTTCGAGTATCCAGCAGCTTCTAATGCAG
>JACCDR011971452.1_pt1 | contig 11223 bp, 10 predicted proteins | sample 7446431 | NCBI WGS metagenome assembly JACCDR01 (sample SAMN15323443, study PRJNA562643) | freshwater metagenome | isolation source: river surface water | place: USA:Blue River Watershed | collected 2017-08-17 | reverse complement strand
GTGGGCGTATATTGACAATTTTGTTCTACCGACCCAGGTGGCGCTTAACAAAGAGCTTGGTGGTACGAGAACAGCGCTCGGTGGCATCGGCAAGCAAGCGATGGCGACAGGGCATCAGTTTGCCAGCATGGGACTTGGTTTTGATCAAGGCGTGAAAGACGTTATTGGCATTTCTAAGGCTCTAGCCAACGTCAATCTTCCCAAAGGCACAGTCAAGGAGTTGGTCAAGTTCGCTGAGGTCACAGGCGCAGGCGCGGAATCTGCGGGCAAACTTGGCGACATGTTCATCCACAGCGATGGCAGCTTGAAGAACTTTACCGCCGGAATGAAAGACGCAACTCGCGCATCTAACGAGTACAACATCCCTGTCCGTATGATTCAAAAGGAATGGTCCGACAACACTGACCAACTGGCGCGTTTTGGAACCGCCAACTATCATGCGATGAACGACGCCATCGCTAGGTCACACCGCTACGGTCTCAGCCTAAAGGAAGTCAATGGCGCTTTCGGCGAGAACATGGATACGTTTGAGAGTGCTAACACAACTGCTGCTAAACTGAACGCTACGTTTGGCACCACGATCAACTCTCTTGAGCTAATGCAGGAGCAAGACCCAAGCAAGCGCATGGAAATGCTGAGCAAGAGCATGCAAGACGCTGGCGTTAATTTTGGCACGCTTGACCGCGCCTCGCAGAATCTGATCAAGCAGCTGAGCGGTGTAAGCGCAGAACAGGCAGCCCTTGTGTTCTCAGGTGAAGCAGGACGTAAAGAGTTTGAGAAGCAGGCAGCCAAGCAGAAGATTGCAGCCAAAGCGTCTGAAGATTGGGAGAACGCGTTGGGCAAGATGCGTTCTGTTCTTATAAACACACAAGAAGAGTTCGGCAAGCTGTTCATGGCGATCTCGACCGTCGTGGCTAAGTTCTTAGGCTTTGACGACGCGACGACCGGAGCCATTAAAACAGCAGACGGATTTAAGCACTTTCTCGGGAAGCTAACGGAGAAGGTCTATGAGTTCGCTAACTCTATGCCGAAGGGTAAGGAAGATATCTTTGCTCGTTTTGATCGCTTCCTTTTGTCTTTAGAAAAAGTTGCTGCAGGTCTCAAGCAGATTGGCGACCTAGCAGAAAAGCTTACGCCTAAGAACCATATTGACAAGATGGTGGATCAGTTTGTGGAACTTTCTAAGGCCACAGACTTGAGCAAAGAGAACATGGAGGCGATGGAGTCTCAACAAGAAGAGCTTAAGGCCTCGCCTGCAGTCAAAAGTCTTTTCTACGAGAAGCTGAAAGAGCGTGGCATCAACAAAGGCTCAGCAGACTCTGTCATGAACGACTATCAAGCTGAGGTGCTTGCCAACAAGTTGCGTTCCAAGGGCATCATGAAGGGTGAGCTAGGTGCTCCTGCAACCATGACTGAAATCAACATTGCGATTAAGAACCATCAAGATGGAGTCAAAGCACAAGCGTCTAAGTCTGTTAAGAGGTCGTTGGGCTCTGGCCCGCGACCTGAACAAAAAAATGGGGCGCTAAAGGTACGGAATGGCTAACAAGCTAGACGCAATGCTTCAACGCTACGACGCTCTCATCGCACAGAGCGTTCAGCAGAATTTTTATAGCGATACAGCGCCATATTCCAAAGCTTTGCATAATGCTCTGGAACGCCTTGACACGTTCCAGCCGACGGCACCTCATGAAAGCTCGCTGGAAACGTTTCCTCGACCCGCTCTGCGCGCTCCAGAGGTAGCCACAGACAAGACTCAGCAGGCGACAGACGTGCCAGCCTTAGCGCAAGGTAGAGGCGTTGTAGCGCAGGCCGACGGGCTTGTGATTAGTCCTGTAGCGTCAGGACGCGGAGTCGTCGCTCAAGATGATTCTTTGCAGATTCCGACATTGCCGGCAGCCGACAAGCTAGTTACGCAAGACGCGCAACTTGTTGTGCCACGCCCTAATCCTTCTGATTTGACTCAGCAGGTGCAACCGAATACGAATGACTACAACGACGCAAAGCACTACGACGTGCGCGGCGGTAAACTGGCATCATTGCCGGTTCCAGCCAAAGACAACCTGCGCAGCAGCGCCAACAGCTATAGCGACGTAAAGCCGTTTTCACCCATCGCGTCCGCGTCACCTAATGGTGTCGGACCTTTCGACGTGTTTGCGATTGCTAATTGGCTGCGCAATATCGGTCAAGAGTTTGGAGCCTTGCCGCGTCCGGGTGAATCAGTGCCTTCAACGAAAGGACTGGCAAAGGGCGCACAATTTTTGGCGACCCAATTTTTGCTTGCTTCGTTTAATCCAGCGGACGCGAATGTTGGCGGTGCTGCCAACCGTCTCTATAATCCGCTACATTTGCCGCTGTCAGCCGTTCCTGGCTTGCGTGGAACGACGAACGCAAATAGTCCTAACGCTGCAGCCGCGCTGCCCACTGGCGATTATGAACGCAGGACGCTAACCGCGCCTGACCGCATGATTTTGTTGCGTCAGGGCGTCTATCAACGCGTGCCTGGGCCTGCTGATTTCGTACAGTTGAACGTTCCCAAGCCGGGGTTCTTGGGCGACATAGCGCCTCAGGGTAAGCCGATTGCTGAGTTGCCGATCTCTGTGCAAGGTCAGGTAGATCAAGAAGGTCCTACGGCGCTTCTGGCTGCGTTCTCGCCAGTTCAGAAGAACATCTACACGCCTCAAAATCCGTATTCTAAGGGTCCAGTCATCGACATGACTGCCCTAGAAGAGCGCGCAAAACTTTCGCCGTTGACGGTTCAGCAGATCCAACTTGCAGAGTTGTTTCAGCCCGATGTTTCAAAGCCTTTAGACCCAACTCGTACCAGTTGGATCCCGCGCCCTCGACGTGAAAGCGAAAGCTTAAATTACGGCTATTCTGTATCTGTTGCTTCATTTCCTGATAATGTAGACGTGTCATTCGGGCGCCGCGAACGTGATGGTTTGATTGCTGAGTCAAATCCGATTCCCGATAGTCAGAACTACATGCCGTTTTATTTCCAGGATCTTCGCGACACTACGCCTCAGCTTCTTTATTTCAGGGCGTTTTTGCACGACGGCCTAGAAGAAAATTTTGCTCCTAATTGGAACTCTGAAAATTTCTACGGGCGCGTTGACGAGGTCCCTACGTACACAGGAACAGGTCGAACTTTGTCTCTTGTGTTCGACATCGTGGCGTGGTCGCCAAAAGATTTGGCACCAATGTACACCAAACTGCATAAGCTACAGTCTCTTGTCTATCCAAGTTATGACAGCAACGCTTACCTACAGGCCGGTCCTCTCGTGCGTATGCGCATAGGTGATCTAATTTGTGCTCAGAGCCCCAACGCTTCAGCTGCAAAGAAAGGATTGCCTGGTTACATCAACACGCTGTCGTTCGCGTATGATGAAATTTGGAACATTACCGAGGACTACAAAGTACCTCGTAAGGTGAGCGTCACGCTAGGGTATACAGTCGTTCACGAAGGCAACCCCGGTATCTATCCGTTCTCTTCTATTGATGCCAATACACCCAATGCCGCTGGCGTTCCTAACGTCGCAGGACCACAGTTTGGCGTATTGTCAGCACCCTCTAACGGAACCAGCAACGTAGACGTTGCAGGTGTGCGAGGTATCATGTCAACCATCGCCAAGCTTCCTAGAATCTTATAATTTTAAATGCGAACAGTCAGCCGATACGCCAACACAGTCCGCATCTCTGGTTCTTACTTTGGAACGTTCGATTTCCCAGACGCCCTAAGTTTGTCTTCCGTTCCTACGATTACAATTCGCACAACAGCGATGGACCGCCTAGACACGCTGGCGGCTCGCTATTTAGGCAACGACGATTATTGGTGGATGATTGCCGTGCTCAACAAGATTGAGTGGGCCTTCGACTTTCGTCCGGGCGACCTGTTGCGCATCCCCGTTGACGTAAACGACCTCCTGAAATTTGTGTAACGATGCCATGCACTTTTTGCTACACCTCTGAAAGACTTGCTCGCGGCGCTGAGACGCCTCCGATTGACAGGTCTATTCAGCAAATAGAGGACTCCAGCAATCCTCTTTTTAATTTTCCTGCCACGTTTCTTCAGAACTACCAGTCGATCACTCCGCAGGACTTGGCGCTGGCGCAGCCGTACATCTCCTTGTGTTCGCTCAATCAAGACGGGACAGTGCTGCAGAATTTCAACCTTTCGTTTTTTTCGAAGGGCATTAACTTTGATGCGCTAAGCAGCGGCCAACGCTTTGCAGATCGTCCGGACCTTTCGCTAGTTGACGTGCGAATTATGACGGACTTGTCGCAAGGTACGATGTACTTTCGCAACGTTGTAGTCTCTATGAAGATGCACAACCCGTCACAGCGTACTAGTGCGGTACTCGCTTCTGTTCTCTACGTAGGCAGCGCTTTTCAGTTGACATACGGATGGAGTTCGCCCAACAACGGCAATCAGTTTTTGTCGCAGAAGGAGACTCTTTACTTTACATTGCGCAACTACACCATAGACTTTAATGTTCAAGGTGAAGCTGAATTGACGATTGAAGGTCTTGCACTGTCGGATGCTACGGCAGTTTTGGTGGGCGACCAAGGAAACATAGCGCAAGCTGATGACAAGGTGAACACGCAGCAGGCGAATGGTATTGCAGCCACTCAACAGAAGCGTGAAGCTATTGCTAATCACGCCATACAGAGCGCAGCGCCCGGCACCAACTCAACAGCTTTGACGCAACAACAAGCCAAAGACTACCAGCCGAGAGATCTGCAGGCCACCATTGCGATCACGCAGCAGTTTAACGACTGTATGGCGCAGTTAGACCGTCTAAAACTTACTGATCCTGCCCTCTTTCCAAACATTACCAAGAAGCTTGCGAATCGATTGGTGCAAGGTGAGTATGTCACGTTGAGCGATCTCATCAAGACGCTTTGCGGACCTACGCTTGATGCCATTCATGGCCCCTACATTCCAAGCAACACACAGTTTCGCTTTGTGTACGGAGCTTTTAACTCATCGGTCTCAGGATTTTCTAATCGTTCGCTTGCCGATTTTCCGATCAATTGGCGTTCGTTTAAAAAGGATCTGAACAAGTTCCTGAACAACGGCGGCAAGGTGCCGTCTATGCGCGCTGTCATCAACATGCTCATAGGCCAGTACCTGAACAATCAGATGTACTGGACCAATAATCTACTGCCTCCGAACTCTGAGAATGCCAAGATCCCCATTTGCCGGTTCAATGTGGTAACGCATAAGGTGGGCGACCGTAACGTGGTGCAGATGTGTCTGTTGGATGAGCGCAAAGACGTGCCGAACACGCAGCAGCAGGTACGCGCTCTCGGACAAGATCTGGCGACAGAGGCGCAGCTTGACCAAGCCATTTCGCGGGGAAACATACCAGTTATCAGGCTTGGGCACGCAAACTCGTTCGTGCGCGAGATGCACTTGCAACATATTGCCGACGCAACAATGCAGACCATTTTCCTCAACAGGTCGCTTAGCAACACAAGTTTTTCTGCACGCGTTCCTGTTACTGACGATAAGAAAATCAAAAGCCAGAAAACAACGCCTTTCATCCTTCCCTTACAGGGAGACCTAGAGGTCATCGGTCACGTCGAGTGGCAGCCAATGCGTTTCTTCTATCTCAAGTCCGGAATATACCTTATAGATGCTGTGTACCAGATCAACCGCGTGGAGCATACTCTAGACGCGACAGGCTTCCACACAACAGTCGGATTTACGTACCACTGATGACAACCGTTTACGACATAGCAGAATCTCCAAGCATTGATGGCTTTGTCTATGACGTAAAAATACTGTACCAACTGCACGGCCATCGCTTCGAAAACTTTTCAGACCTCTGCGCACAAACACTAGACGAGACAACAATGGGTCCGTACAAGCAAGCCGTCAATGTCTTGCACGGCCATTTCCAGAGCTACATCGAATGCGGCATAGACATGTCGCGGTACGCTGTCTCAGAATTGGTTCCCGCTAATACGCTCAGCGCATTCAAGGACGAGAAGGCACACCTTACTGAGCGTCTTTTGTCACGATTCCATGACGAACCTGTCCTTGCGTTTTACGAACAGTTCTTTGAACGAGTGCGCTGTCTACATGAGGTCGGCAAGCACCTTGGGCTGAAATTTAATTTTGTGGGTAGCAAGACAGGGAGACTTTCCTTCAAGCGCTCCACGTTTAATCCCTACACGCTTCCCAAACAGAAGCGAGACTGCATTGTAGCGCGGCCCTCCCATCACCTCTGTCAGTTTGATTTGAAAGCGTCTCAACCGCGCATGGCCATCTTCAGCACTGATGACTACGCTTTCCGCGACAGGGTCAAAGAGATCCAGGACATCTACTCGCTTTTTGAGGGAGACAGAGAGCACAACAAGATCGGCCTGCTGCGGTGGATGTTTAGCGACCAATCCATAGACACGCAATACGCTCGCGTGTGCGCGCCAATTACCAAGCTCAAGCGCCGGATCTGCGAGGACGCTTACCGCGATGGCTGCCTGTGCAATCGATTTCACCGTCCTTTGCGCTTCACCGACGAAGCGCCTAATGTCATATTCCAAAGATACGTAAGCAGCACGGAAGCAGACGCGCTGTACGAGCTTGTGCAAGTCGTGCACGAGCGCCTGAAGGGTACGCGCTCAAGAGTGCTTTTGCCGTTCTTTGATGCTATTCTGTGCGAGTTCCATGACGACGAGCGCCATTTGGCGGGAACCATACAAGAATTGATTGAAAATCACTTTGCCGATCATGTGTTCTTTGCTAGGCTGCCCGTCGAGGTCAAAGTAGGCCCAGATTACGCGCACATGGAGTCACAGCATGGCATTCACGACAAGCTCCAAAGAACGACAGAGAATCATTGACGTAATGCAGCAATGCGAAGACCTGTTAAAAGAAAATGATTTATCAGGCGCTGTCTTTCTTATGGAGAATGTTCGTAAAAACAATCAGCAGCCTTTAGCATTCTTACGGATCGTTCTTGGTAAAGATGCAGCGGTTGAGTTTCCTCTTGTGCAAAGTCTTCTAAATAGCGAAGAGGGAGAAACGAGATATCTTGACGTATCGAAGGATCGGAAAGAGCGCACCATGCACGCACTTATGGAGATTGCGCGCGGAGCACGATACATCTCCTCTGTAGGCATTGACCTTTTCTTAGGCTTTGTCCCGCCTGACACTCGTGAACAAGTGCGGAAAAACTTAGAGCGTTTCACGAGCATAACCGTCAAGCCTGAAGATTCGGTCTACAGGAAAACTCAGGAGGAGCAGTTGCTCGCTGACTAACTACCTCCTGTATGCCCTTCGATCGAGAACTCTGGAAGCACTCTACCCCCCGAACATTTGAACAACAAGCCGGTCACACCGAGCAACATGTTCACACGTCTCATCAACGAGTCGTGAACGTGGTCCTGCGTGGCGCGACTAAAGCGCCTGCAGCGCCTCCCAAATCGCCTGCGCCGGAACCTTCGAAAAAGCAACCGCCGAAGACAAAACGCAAAGCGAAGTAGGTCCCTCAACCTACTTATCCTGCTGTACAAAATCACACCAATTCACCTTCAATCACAAGGTTACTAATGTCTATAAATAAAGAACGTATTCGCGCTAAACTCGCAGCTTTGCAAGGTGGTAACAACTCATATTGGAACCCTCCAAAAAACGGTCAAGCGACCATTCGCGCTTTCGCTGTTCCTGATGGCGAAGACGAATTTCTAGAACTCTATTTTCATTTCGGCGTTGCTGAAAAAGCCTCCGTCTACTGCCTGCGTAAGAACCGCGACGAAAGCGGCCGCGAAGGCAAGTGTCCTATCTGTGAGCAGGCTGATGAGTGGTACAATGGGGATGAGGATGAGAAAGCTCTTTCCAAAAACATCTACTCTAAACCGCGCTTCTACATTCCAGTAATTGATCGTGCCGACAAATCTCCTCAGCCTAAATGGTGGGGATTTTCAAAGACGGTCTATGGAAAGATGCTGCACTGGCTAGCCGAAGATGCAGACCGCGAAAATTTTCTAGATCCAGATGAAGGTCTGGACCTTATCGTCATTGCGACGCAGACCGGCAAGTCCATCAATGGCCGTCCTGTTTCGGACATTGACGTGAATACGCGTCTCAAATCTACGCCCATCTGCGCGAAGAAGGATCAGGAATCTTTGTTCAAGGCGCTCAAGCCAGCGTCAGAGCTTTTTCCGCGTCCTTCGCTTCAGGAGGTGCAAGGCAAGCTTGAGAGCTACTTGCGCAACTTGGGTGAAGGTGACGATTCGCCTGAACCTGTTGAAAGCGAAGGCGTCTCTAAGGGCGCCCCGCGTCGCGTCTCGGACGATGAGATAAACGCGATGCTTGATGCTGCAGCCCAATAACCAATAAAGGACCAAATAAGAATGTTCAAGATTATGATTCTGAATGCCGATGCGCCTGACGCATTGGAGAAGCTTCAGGACGACTACGACGTGTTGTCGGTTCAGCCTTTAGGCTTTGACTCGCAAAACAAGTATTTGCTTGTTCAGCTTGCAACCAAAACCACGCCTAAGTCACCTCCTTCGCCGCCGTCTTCCGGCAGCGTAAACGCAGCAAAGTAAAAATATGTCAAAGAAGAAAGCCTCTTGTTCTGAAGGTCAGGACGATATCGTCACGTCCCTCCTTGGCGAACTGAACGGTAAGCAGCGCACCGCTTACTCGTTTTACGATCGTGAAGATCCATCCGAAGTGAAATATTGGCTCTCAACGGGTTCCACACTGCTTGACTATGCTATCAGCAATAGGCGTAACGGCGGAGTCCCTTTTGGGCGCATCATCGAAATAAACGGATTGGAATCTTCAGGCAAGAGTCTTTTGTCTTTGCATATCATCGCCAATGCGCAGAAGCAAAACGGCATTGGCATGATTTTGGATACCGAAAGCCGCTTGCTGGACAAAGATTTTTGCGTCCGCTTTGGAGTAGATCCTAAGCGTTTGGTCATTGACAGTCCTGGTACGATCGAAGGCTGCTTTGAGAGCATTGAGAAGGCCATCACAAACATCCGAACGAGGCATAAGGCGCGTGACGTTCCTTTTGTTATCGTATGGGACAGCCTTGCTGCCACGCCTCCGCAGGCTGAGATTGAAGGCACGTATGACCCGTCTTCTCAGATCGGTATCGGGGCCAAAGCTGTCGCGCGTGGCTTGCGTAAACTAACACAAACGATTGGTCTTGAGTCTATCTGTCTTGTGATCATTAATCAGTTGCGCATGAAAATGAACGCTATGCCTTTTAGCGACCCGTACATCACTCCATACGGAAAGTCGTTGGCATACTTTGCTTCGACGCGCCTCCGCGTCACTCAAACAAGCGCAATCAAAACGCCAGACAAGCAGCAAATCGGCGTGGGCTGTCAGGTAAAAACAGTTAAAAACAGCATGGGGCCGCCGATGCGCGTGGCTGAGTTCCCTATCATCTATGGCTATGGCGTAGACGATATGCAGAGCATCTATGACTATCTCTGTGACGAAGGCACGATTCGAAAATCCGCAGGCAAAAGTGTTTTCACTTTGAACGGAGAACGACATGAGATACCACATGACGAGTGGAAGGCATTCATGTCACAACCTAAGCACAACAAAGCGATACATGACTTTCTAGAAACGAAGCTTGTGAAGCACTACAAAGATCCCGCACAAGACATTGAGAGCATTGCTGAACCTGTAACAATTGTGGAGTAGAGCATGGCCATCTTCCAGATTGGCGACTTGATACGCTTTACTTATCCAAGTCGTAATGATCCTAATCCGCTTGTTCTTGTGTTGCATACGAACTGGCGTAATCTGGTTCACGGCCTGAATTTCAACTACCTCACGTCTCAAGAACAAAACTACATCAAAGCTGTCCTGAATCCTGTCTTCGAATCCGAGATTGTCAAGCGCGACCAACGCATTGCCACTCAGATGAACGCAATGCAATCGCAGATGAACAACCTAAACGTTACGTCGCCGCATGATTTCTACCTGCGGTTTGTACGAGGTTTCATTAAACCTCGCGGTTGGGATCCTTACCGTCTGTATCATGAGCGCGATATGGGCAACGTGCGCATTGCCACGCGCAAGTCCATTATGGTGGGCGATGAGAAAGAAAACCTGCTCAATCGCTTTGCCCAGAAATTTCAGCACATGCGCGGTCCGCAAGGTCCCGCTGTCACGCTGCCAAATCGCACCAACACTCTGCAGCCTGAGCCGACAACCAAACCGAACACAGTCAGTTCGCTTGGCAAAGGCGGGGCAAAGAAACTGAGCGACCTCTAATGCTGTCTTGGCTATTGCATCCTCAACGCGTCTCTGTACGCAACCTGCCCACGTACGTTATCACGCCCGACAACAATGATGCCAAGTGGGTAAGGCGCCGAAACAACGTGTTCGAAATCTTTCAGCGCCGCAAGTTTAAAGACTTTACGTTTGTCCGTGGCGCGACAGGGCCTGACTCTGTTGAGGCCTGTACGACGAGTCATGCGTATGCTGTGCTCCAAGCGCTCAAACGCAAGCCCTTCAAACCTTTCCTGTTGCTTGAGGACGACGCCCGCGATGAGCTTCAGTCACCGCTGCATTTCGACATGCCTAAAGATGCTGACGCAATGTATTTGGGAATTTCGCACGGAGGCGTGGACATGGCTCCGTCAGAGGACGCACCTTACATACACTTATGGAATGGTAATTACTACACGCTAACTGACGATCCTTACGTACTGCGCATCTACAATATGCTGTCCACGCATGCAGTCGTCATCAACACGGAACGTTTTGCGCGCAACTGGCTCCTTGCCGCCAATGAATCGCTTTGTCGCAAGATCCCGATTGACGTAATCCTCGGTCTTACGCACTCTGACTTCAACGTGTACGCGCAGCGGTACGGTATGTTTTACCAAGCGAATAAGTTAGGAGGCTGCGAAGAAACCACACGCGGTCCGTTCGGCGGTCGTTCTGTTAACTCTAAGGGCCAGTTCTTGTCTTTGACTCACTACACGCGCCCTCTTTGCTATACGCATATGATGAACAACCCTCACATCCAGGAGCGCTACAGTGAGCAACAAAAAAAAGTACGACAAGCAGAGCTATGCAACGCGGCAACATCAGAATCAGCTAATGACCAAGCTGACGGAACGCCTTGACGATGCAGAGCGCGCTTACATCGCCAACATTATGGTCAACCTGAAGCGCAACCGCCACAAGCGCCGAACGCCGCCGCAAGAAATACGGCTTACCTACACATGCATTTC
>JACCDR012180497.1_pt1 | contig 11225 bp, 19 predicted proteins | sample 7446431 | NCBI WGS metagenome assembly JACCDR01 (sample SAMN15323443, study PRJNA562643) | freshwater metagenome | isolation source: river surface water | place: USA:Blue River Watershed | collected 2017-08-17 | reverse complement strand
GTCTCTTTCCATTAATTCCGACACTAAATCGGTGATTGACATTCTCTTTTCAGCACTGGTCAAACGCGCCTGCCGCGTACCCTTCAAATCATTAAATAGTTCCTGGTTCTTCTTTTCCAATTCCCCATATTCTTTTGAAAGGTCCGAACGCCGCCGATTCATGCTGACCAACTTCTCGTCCATCGCCATATAATATCTTTGTTGGTCCTCATCCCAATCGAAGTCGTTGGGGTTGGCCCCCTCAAAGTTTTTAATTTTTGCCTTTAATTTATCGATGGTTTTAAGGGTTTCCAATTGCTCGTTCTTATTCCGACTCATAAAAATCAAATATTCCACCGCTTTGTGGATTTGTAGTTTTTCGGATTTGGTGGTATCATTCTCGCCAAATTGCATCAATAAATCCACGTAATTTTCTTCATAGAAACGCAGTTCGTCATTGGTTAATTGTTTTTTAAGTTCGCGGTAGGTTGGGCTCGATTGGAGTTCCTTAAGAACCTTGTCTTCAGGAGTAACATTACCCAAAACAGGAATAGATGATGGGGCGTTCTGTACCTGGGCCTTATTCTTATTTTTGAGGCGAAGGGCTTGACGGGCCACAACTTCCTCGGGGCGCCCCAAGTCCGCCGCGATTTCCGCAATAGAGCGCCCATTCCTCAAATCCCCCAATATCTTCTTGTTTTCGACGCTTTTAAATCCGCGCGGCTTTTTATTAGTGGACAATTTTCATTCCCTCCAAAATGGCCGAAATCTCATCCTGTAACTTCTTCAGATTGGCCTTGGACAACTTTACCCCCATTATCACCTTGTCAAAGAGTGGTTTGGCCCCATCTGTAAGTTTGCCCCTGATAACTTCGTTAAAATCATCATACTCTATGGAACTGGTAACAATATCCTTCCTGGTAAGGAAATTTTCGTCCGACGTTTCCCCATTGTCGTTCAACTTAATGGGGGCCATGTTGACAATATTTCTTCTTCTGTTTTGGGTGTCTTGCCACTTGTTGTGCCTATCACAATGCTTATTGCCCTCTTTTACCTTATCGCAGGAGCCCCCATTCTTACAAACCTTACAAGGTGAATCGTTGCGGCAACATTCCTTGCGGTAGAGATTTTTGAGGCGGGTCGATAAATTGACAAAGAGGAAGCGCTCTGGACAGCGAACCCCATCCCAATTTTCATAGTTTTTTTCGGCTATCATTTGCCCCTCTTGAATAATATCATCATATTCATAGTGGGCAAAAGTATAATTGTGGGCAATCTTCTCAAGGATTTTGCGGGCAAGGGCCAGATATTCTTCTTTGTTCAATTTATTTCTCACGTTATTCACATAACTATATACACCGTTTAAAGCTGCAATTTTACCTGTGGGGCACTAAAGATGATTTGATATTCAGGAGCCATATGTTGCTTTTGTGATTTTTTAAAACTTCAAATTTTTTTAGAAATGGGGGCGCCAATAGGAACTCATAATGGGGTGATATTCAGAGGGTGGAAAAAGGGGGGTTTGGTTGTGTTTAAACCACCCCCGCGCGCGGGCGGGTGTGTGAGCGGGTTTCCCCAGCGAATCAGACTATGCTCGCATCCTGGGCCGACCGTTAGAACATCCCCTGGTGAACATGCTTACACTATATAAGAATCCGCAATTTTCTTTCGTATTTGTTCAATCGAGTTTTCTATATTATTGGATAGTTCGGTATTAGCTGTCCGGTTGGATGCTGGTCATTCAATGATTGCTCTTTTACAACTTGAAACGGTTCTATCGGTTGCCACAAGCAACCCGCAACGGAACTACGGGCGAACGGGAAACCGTTCGCGGGCATCGATGCAATTCCCTAGAAATCCTATGGACGGGGGATAGGGCATCGGCCATACCACAACAATAGTGCCACGATACCATAGGTAACGCAACCGCAACGGCGGAACGCAACCGCAACGGTATAGGCTAACGTGGAATCCGGGTAGTAGGTGAGGAACGCAATCCCCTCATGCGGTGAGTTTGAACGGAACGATAGAACGGAATGGAACTACCATCCCATTCCACCGATTTTGCTACCATGCTGGAACGATTCCCATAGTAACCCCTCACGTTGCGAAACGATAGGGGATATGGGATAGGTCAAGTATGATGCCAGTAGCAACCCGCCTATGCAGGGCATCGGACTAGCAACCCGCACTAAACGGGATTGTAGATAGGTAGCATATCGACTAGGTAAGGGCATCGCCCTTGACCTATTGCAACGCGAGTTAGCCTATCCCGTTTGGGTACCTATGGTGCCTACCATGAGGGAAAGGTAAATTACCCGTATCATGCGGCATATTAGATTCTGAGGAATCTTATGAAATCACAACCGTTGCTATAGTGCCACTAGTGCGAATGGAAAATAAATTAAACCAAACTCCGCACAATGCGGAGTTTACATACGTTTAGGCGAATTCGCCATAATTCAGCATGGAATCGGGTTGCGGTTATAATCGGATAACCTAGTCCGTTCGATTCGGACGCAACCCCTAGCATATCCTACCATTTTGGTAGGGAATGCCCTTGTGTCGGCATTGCCGACAATCTTCGGAGTTTTTATCATGGTTGCTTCCCTCACCACTGGCACCGAAATCACCGTTTCCAACGTGGAAACCGTGGAATCCGTCGATGCCCTTACCATCGTCCGCAAGTTGCGGAGCGAATCCGACGCTCAATTGAGCGTGCAAGTTCCCGTTCTCCGCACGTTGGCGAAACGTACCGATTACGGAACGGTTCACGATGGAAAGAAATTCGCTAAGTTGCAAGGGATTGCAACCCGTACCATCGGGGCCGTCGAAATCGCCCGGCGGAACGTTTTCCAACTCAAGAAAACGATTGCCCAACTCAACGATATGGAAACGTTGCTCCGCAACGGCCAAACGTTGGATGCCTACAAAGAATCGGAACGGGATAACGGTATCACGTTCACGGTTTTCCAGTCCGGCGAACAATCGGAAGGGGAATTGCTCAACTCGGATTACGGCCATATCCGCAAGTATGCGGGGGGTGCGAATTCGACCGCAACCCGCATCATCGACAACTCGGAAGGGGCATTCGCCGCACTGTCGATGCAACTGGAATGCATTCTCGGAATCGTTCCGGTGGAAGGGATGGAATTCCGCATCGAACGGGATTCCCGCATGGTTTCCAACGTGGAAGGGGCCAAACCGCGAACGGCGGAATCGTTCGTTTTCAAGTTCCACAGTGCGAAAGATTCGGCAACGGGTGAGCCGTTGGGATTGTACGCAACGTGCCGTAGCCTTACGGCGGGGGGTGCAACGGTTACGTTGAACGTCCCGGCGGAAATGGCCTAACGGTTGAAAGAACGTCGGTGACTCCGCAAGGGGTTGCCGACGTTTTTTTGTTGACACACATTCTGATTAACTCTTGAATCCTGGAACGTGCGGTTCGCGCGGTTCGCGCCCGTTCCCCTGGTTCGCGTGTGCGCGTATATGCGTGTACGTATGTTTTGGTAGGACCGCGAGTTGTCCGGGAAATTTTATCCATTGGAGCGCGAAAATGCTAAACAATTTTTGGGATACCCTGGATAAGCTGGAAAAGCAATGTGCGGCCCGCATGGCTTCCGACGCCAACCCGCCCAAAATCCAGGCAACCCCGGTCGAACTTCCGGACCCTTCCAGCTACAACCGGCCCGTAGCCTATTCCCGCATGGTCGCACAAATGCGGTCCATCGCCAATTTCGTAGGCACCAACCTTTCCGAAGGAAAGAATTTCTACGAAGTCCGCAAAATGAGTGGGCAAGTTATCGTGCGCCTGCGCCGCAACTCGCACGACCACAAGGGCCAGGAAACGTCGGGACTTCTGACAATCAACGACCAATTCATCACCAACTCCAAGTTGCGCCGCAAGTGCGATTATTTGGTGTTACTCGCAAGCTACGGCATTGGACGCGAAGAGGAAGTCGCTCCCGCTCCGCTCAATGCCGGGGTTGACGGCGCCGCGAAGTATGCGGAAATCGGTTCGGTTTCGGTCCAACAACCATTGGCCTATTCGAGCGTCAAGACTCCGAACGGTCGCCACATTTGCGCGATTGAGCGGACCCGTTTCTACGGCAAGGGGTATACGGAAAAGACTCCGCGTTCCAAGGGCGCCCGCATGAAGGGTTGCAAGTTGACTTCCGGCGTCACTGGCTAAGTCCGTACCCAAAACAGTGAATTCATAGGGGGCGCATAGTCCCCTTGTACCCTCACGCAATTTCTTGGAGTCAATCATGCAGGGCTACAAATTCGTGGTTTGTGGACGAAATACCGCGTGGGGGATTTTCGACGATATGGCTACGGCCTTGGAGTCGTTGAAGATGTCCTGCAAAGATTTGAAAACGAAGTATCCGCCAAGTGAGGAATACGCTTCCCTCACGGGTACGGTCAAGGGTGAGTACGTAGACTTTACGATTATGGCGGTTAAGCCCTCACAGTCCGCTTCGAAGCTGTTCTAAATAAATAGGGGTTTTGATATTCCCCCACAAAAATATCCTCCCTTACTATTCCGAAAAACTCAGGGGATTTTCCATGCTCGTCTTGACGGAATCCGAATTGAAGGAATTCGCGGAAAGCTTCGATGTGTGCGACTTGGAATCCGCCATCGAGTCCCACAAAAAGTGGATTGAAAAGAATCCCACCATCGAATACGCCAAACAGGAATTGCGGGCGTTGGAGAAAAGGTGGAAGGAAGAGTGCGAAGCCGCAAAAAATGACGGTGGATATTAGTAAATGGGGTTTTGCGATTCCCCCTAAAAATCGCCTACCTTACTATTCTTCACGTTTTCGAGGGACTGAAAATGAATCCGTACGCCGTAGAACTCATCAGCGTGTTGGAACACAACTAACTTGGGGGATTTATGTACGTCATGCAATTCTGGGATGGCATGAACTGGGGCTACATTTCCCACGAAGGGGCGATTCCCTGCGGTTCGACCGAAGACGAATTGCGGCGCCGACTTATGGAAAAGGGTTGGGAATTGCCGGGAACGCACCGAGCAAAAAACTGGTCGGGAACCTAGCAAATCAAGCCGGTCAAACTCCCCTCGTATTGATACACCCCCACTTTATCCAATAAATAAAAAGTGTGCAACCAACCCGGTTCACTTTTTTAACACGCAATAGGGATAGAGTGGGGAATTGGAACGTAAGCTTTAATAGTGAAGCCTAAATCTTTTAAATTTGAGAACTCGGGGCAGTACCGAGACGTTCCACTTACTTTAGCCATTTTCTAATTGCGTTATCTGTAACTCCGTATTTTCTACCAACGGCCCTAAAAGAACTATGTTTTAATTCTTCAATTAATTCTTCTTTAGTGGGTCTATTAACTTTTCTTTGTGATAAACGAGCGCATTGTTGGCTACAAAAGGTTAGGGTGTGATGTTTAAGTCTACCGCATTGTTTACATGGGGTAGATAATACCTTATCAACGGTTTCTCCTTTATCATTCTTTTCTGTTTGTTTTCTACCTCTCTTATTCTTGCCACGATAATTAGAAGTTTGCGCGTGACAATTTGGGCACAATAAACGAAGGTTAACTAAAGAATTATTAAATCTGTTCCCGTCTATGTGGTCAAGCTCTAAAGGAATAGGAAGTCCCTGCCATTCAGTATTGCAACAGTTGCTACATTTTTTCTCTAGATAATTATCTTTTATTAGTTTCTTTTTTAAGTCGTTGGACGCAATAATTACTTTGTTGTTTAAATAGTCATCTATACTTTTTGCAGAGCGACCTGCGTTGTTTGTTCTTTTAAAATGAGATGTATCGATGTTAAATAAAATTATCCTATTTCTTACATTTCTATAATTAGCTCCGATGGGTACTAAATTTATTTTAATTAGTACCTGCCTAATAGAAGAACTTTCACTAACGGCAGTCCTAAGCTCTTCTTCTGAATACGTGTATTTTGATTTCATGTTTATCTCCTTAATATATTATACACCGATTTAACGGTGCAGGTTCGAAATAGTAAGCCCCTCTAATTCCCTTCAACCCGCCTCTTAGTGCGGAAAAATTCAATTTGAACGCTCTAATAGCCTCAAAATTTTAGGAGAATTTTCCCATGTTCTACTATTACACAAAATGGATTTGTCCAGACTACGATGGGCAACTCAATGTTCCCTGTCACTCCACCTGGCAATCCCCGTATCCACCCCACGAATTCGTGGCTGGTATGAAATGGGAACAAGTCTTGGAATACAAAAAATTCAACACGTTGGAAGAAATGGAAAAATTTGCCAAGTCTGTTGGGCTCTGGCAACCATATCAAAACCAGCTTGAATGCGTGGAATTCCTCAGAAAATTGCGAAAAGCCCTAGAAAATGGGCTTTTTACCCCAGAGGAATACATCGAAAAACTCGCCCAATTCTCCTTCGAGAACAAGATTTCCCTGGATGATTGTACCCCAGAGGAGCGCGTGAAAGTCCGTGCATTTTTGATGGGCTAGGAATCAAGGCTGCGTAGACCAACTGGCAGAGTCAACTGATTTAAGCTCAGTCAAGTGTCGGTTCAAATCCGACCGCAGCTATTTTGTTTGCATTAGCTACAACTGCTTTACATAAGTCTAAAAACTCTTGTGGAGTCATATCGCCTTTTGCTTGGTTTGCTTTTTGGGTGGTTAGTCCCATATTATCTAATGTGGAAAGTCCACCTCTAGATGCTGGAATAATGTGGTCAAGCGAATAAGTCGAAGGTTCTGATAAGTCAATTGGAGCGCCGGTTAAATAGCATGCTGGATTATTCCCAAACTTCTCTAATACTTCTTTTACTTGAATTGGTGATTCAGCCATTAGAAATTTCCTTTTGTTTGATTTTTTATAATTCTTGGTCGATAAAAAATTATATATCTTTAAATATAAAGCGCGCTCAATTTTGGTCTTTTTGCTTTTTTTACGCCCATTATATATATTGTTTTCTATAAAGCGGCTGATTTTCTTTTGTAGTGGGGTTAGTCCTTTCTTCCAAGTAGAACACTTCTTTCTATGGTTTGTTCTGGACAATTCACTGCAATGATATGAAATAGTCCCCTTACTTACGTTAAGCAATTTTTTAATTTCATTGTAACTTTTCCCTTCATCATGGAGTTCTTTTATACGCCTATTACGTTCTTCATTCATAGTCGAACCTCTCTAAAAAAATTGAGTTCTACTATTATATACACCGAGCAATAGCATCAAAAACCAAGTGTAGCTCAACTGGATAGAGCAGCCGCCTTCTAAGCGGCAGGTTGTGAGTTCGAGTCTCGCCACTTGGATTATTAATTTTTCCGATAGAGAAGAATAGAAAAATAAGGGAAGTTGGCTGAGAAGTTCAAGCGCCCGACTCATAATCGGGGTTAGACCGGGGCAGTACCGGTACTTCCCACTAAAAAATGGCTGAAATATGAGGTTTTTTGAAAAAGTGGTTGCATTTTGAAACTGGAAGTATAAATTGCCCATACAAAAACCCCAAAATCCCCACCCAACTTCCACCACCCTCTATTCCCCCACCTTCTCTTCTATTATCTTATCTATTTCTTTATCTATTAGTCCATTAAATTACCCATTCTAAAAAATAGGGTAAAAATCCATAAGCCCATATCCACAAAGGACTTAGGTATGCCATTCTTCTTCTATTTAGGCAAGTTCGCCCACTCTCAAATGACCACTTCTATCGTCGATATTCTAGTCAATTCTACCTTCGATAATTGGGAAGATTACTGCGATTATATCGCTGGAATTTGGGCTGCGTATGACGAAACCTCTTTAATGCAATCCGCATGATATATAAACCCCCCAAAAACAGAAAGAAATATGGGGCCGAATACACTTCTTTAAGTCCGGCCTAAACCCCTGCCGTTTAACACTTTACACACGCGCGCATACATACACTCAAAAAGGCTCCATTTTTAACCAAATTGAGGATAAAAAATGCCCGCTCTCACATTGGAACTTAGTTCCGACGAAGTTCAACTTCTCCAAATGGCGCTCTACGAATACGTCATGGTTCGGTGCGCTGGTGATGTTGATAAGTATGTGGCTGAAAGGTATCCAAAGTCCGAAGGATACACAGATAATTTCATCAACAGCAAGAAAGAAACGGTCAAAAAATTCATCAAGTTGGCCAATGGCCTGCGCGCCCAAACTTTCAAATAAGGTGTAATATGTCCTTCACTCAATACCTCGAATTCATCCTAAACTATCGCAGACAATTGATTAGTCTGGAAGTTTTGAGGGCGAAATTCGAAGAACTTTCCAAAAACAATGAATTAGTTGAGGGGCAAACCTATTGGCTGGTTGAGGCTGGCCACGGCCACATTCTTTGGACTGGAGATACAGGGGCGGGTGAAGTCCTAGTTTTCACCACTGAAAAAGACGCAATCAAATACGCTATGACTCTTGGTTATAGTCAATTCGGATACTTCCCCACTTCTTTTGTATATGAGGATGAATAAAGTGCTTAAAACAATCATCATCGACATCAGCGCTCGGGCCGACTTCCTCTCTTTTATTGAGAGTTTGGGTGTGGTTTTTGACAATAAGGTTATAAAGGAAAGCATCTCTACTTACACAAGCTTCATTCATGTTTGTGTAATAAAAAATGGAAATAACTGCGCTGTAGAGACTATAGTTATTGCTGATAAGCGATATTGTTTTTATACGGCAGACGGAAATCCCGACACTCTGGAGAATAAAATGAACAAGCGCGTGAAGCTCTTCATCACTAAGACCGGCCAGATTCTGGGGATTTTTAATTCCCTGACCGACGCCGACGAATTCCACGACGTTTGGCAGGACGGATTCGCCGCTCGTCATGAGGAATGGCCCGAATGCACCTTCGAATATATTGATTAATTTTATGATATGTAGTTGGCCCAATTATTGGGAAAGAACAACAGGGTCGCAACCTGTTAGGGACCGCAGATGTCTCTACATATCCTTACAATTTAAAGTTTTTATTGGATGGGCTAAGTCATGACCTTAATTCGTAAAATTGGCGATAAGACGGCAATCTTGATTCGTGGCGATGGGGGTGATAAAAACATCATCATTTTAAATCCCGACAAATCGGGGTTTACTCGCTCTACCGAACATAACTTGGAACCGAATGGGACTTATGACGCTCCAACTTGGGATGTTGTAAGAAGCAAGATTCGCTCCAAGCCTCTCCCTCCGCGCATTATCCGCAGTTTGCTTCGTTGCCATCTTTGCCCTGATTGGGGTACTGAAAATGGTCTTGGGTGGGCTTTCAATTAATATTTTCTCTTGTTTTTGGGCTTTAAAATGAAAAGCAAAAGACTTCCAGAAAGAATATGTAAATGTAGTGATGGAATGGATGCCTGCGAAGAAGGTATAGAGGCCGCTAAATTAGGACTTGGGCAAGACGCAAATCCATACGCCGAATCTGATTTCAGGCATGGAGTATGGCAAGCGTCTTATTCTGCCACAGTCATAAAGATTTTGAAAAATAAATAATTTTATTTTTCTTTCTAAGGTGATTTATGAAAATCAAGACTTTGCGCGATGTTTGTTTGGATTTGGTAAGTAAGTATAGAGAAAATGATAGGTTGGTTGATAGTGGGCTGTGGAATGGTGAAAGATACTGTGAAGGGATATGCGTATCTCTATGCCACTTTAGTTATCATAATATAGACAAAAGCCCACTAAAAAATGCGATTGAAGATTTGCCTGGCTCTACCTATAAATGGACGAGAAAAGGTGTTGAGGGGCGTTTATTACGCGCTGAATTCTTGGAAAAATTCGCTGAAACCCTGGAGAAATGAAAATGTTTTCTAATGGAACTAGTGGCTTTCGTGGCGGGTCAGAAAATCAAGAGCCGGATATGGCCGACTTGCTTATGCAGATGCATAATGAGCTTAATAAGCTCAAGTGTCTTGTCCCATCGCTAACAACGAAACAAACAAACGAGTTCATCAAGAATTGGATGAATAAGCATAGGGTTACAATTTCAACATACTAATATCTTGAGCCACAATCCCCATTTAAGGAATTTGAAATGAAGAATGAAGATGAAAGCCTAACCTCTTCCGCTTCTGGATGCGTACTCTCTCTGATATCCATTCCAATTGGAATCGCCTTAAAACTTTTTGTTGGGGCGAAATTTTGGGGCTGGTTTGTGGCGCCAGTATTCGGCTTACCAATGCCAACCCCAGCAACGGGCTTTGGATTATTGCTAGTAACAGCTATTTACTACATAACCAGAAACCCAAGCGACGACGATAGGACGACATTGAAGAGGGGGTTGGGGTCTTTTCTGTCCGCTACCTTATCCCCGCTTTTCTTGCTGCTTATTGGGTACATGACCGTTCTACTTATTAGAAGTGGCTATTAAATAAACTTCCCTTCAAGGAAGTTACTAATCTTTGGAATACGATACAAGTGCGCCAGCCCCACAAATAATAAATAGCTGCGCCCACTTCCTTATCCACATTCTAAGATTAACGATAGAGAGTTTTGAGGTAAACTCTATAAACCCCTCCTACTTTACTAAAACTTCCACATTTGGGCTAATCCTATGAAATGCGCCCGCACAGTCTGTAATAACGAGGCTGATAACTGTATCCACTCAGACTACACAAGACGGAATTATTGTATTGAATGTGCCATTAAAATTAATAAGGCAAATCCAGAAGTTCCTTATCTCGTTAAAATTCCAAAATTAGCACATTGGAACAAGGAAACTCTTGAAGAACAAATAGCGGAACTTTATCCAAGCAATATAAGCGGCGAAAGATTGAAGAACGAAGACAGATTCCTCTATGCATTCGTGCGTGGATATGCTAAGTGGGAGTAAATAATGAGAATTTATCACATTGGACAAAAAATTATCTGGATTCACAAGAATAGAATCTCGGGCGGACTTGTGTTGGATGAGACGGATAATACAGTAAAAGTCGAAACCATCTTTGGCACAAAGCAAGTGGTTTCAAAGGAATTCACCGCCCCTTGCCCAAGGGAATTAAAAAATCAAATCCAGGATAAATAATCATGAGAAAAATAACATGGATGTTATTACTTGTTTTAGGTGGATGTAAAAGTCCGCCACCTGCCCGATTACACATCGAAGCCCAACACAACAACCTACTCACTTCGAGTAGTTGTAAAGTATCTTTTCAAATAGGTGGATAATGGAATATGCCAAGTTAATTTTAATATCCCTTGCAGTATTTGTTTTGGGATTTAATATTGGCGTTATAACAACACAACATATC
>JACCDR010293921.1_pt1 | contig 11227 bp, 14 predicted proteins | sample 7446431 | NCBI WGS metagenome assembly JACCDR01 (sample SAMN15323443, study PRJNA562643) | freshwater metagenome | isolation source: river surface water | place: USA:Blue River Watershed | collected 2017-08-17 | reverse complement strand
GCCAGTGAAGGTGGGGATGTTCGGCAGGCACATGTCGAGTGCGGTGTCCAGGGTGTAGCTCCAGCGTAGCGACGGCGCGTTCTTGTACGCGGAGTAGAACCGGAATGGGAGCTGGCGGCTCTTCGCGACCTGCTCGGGATCATTGAGCATGAGGATGATCTGGTGGGCGACCTCGTCGGAGACGCCTGCTTCGTCGAAGTTCCGCAGGTTGCGAAGGAGGGCCATGTACCCCATGGAGGGGATGATCGCTTCCCAGATCTGCCGCTTGTCGACCTGGTTGCCGACCGCGGAGAGGGCGTCCTCCCAGGTCATGCCTGCTTCCTTGAGGATGCCTTCGTCGGTCCAGTGGTCGAGGTTGTCCGAAGCGCGCAGGCGCCGGTTGGCCGTGATCAGCCCGAGGCTCTCGGGGATTTCAGTGTCGTTGCCGTGGCGGCGGTCGATGGCGTACTTGAAGAGGTCGCCCTGCCAGTGGATCTTGTCCGGGGCGGGGCTGGGGTGGCACAGCTCAAGGATGTCTGCGAAGCGGACGGCGTGGGAGCTGGTGTCGTACTTGAGGAGCGAGCGCTGGGTGTACAGGCGGGCGGCTGCGTCGGCGAGTCCGCGCTTGACGGGCTTGGGAACGCGGCGGCCGTAGGTGGCGTGCCAGTAGGCGAGGAGCTCGCCGGGTTCGTCGGCGCGCTGGCAGACGACGTCGATGAGCCAGCGACTGGTGGGGACGAAGTGCTCGCCATCGGGGTCGGGTACTTCAGCTCCGACCACTCCGTCGAAACCGACGTCGCGGCGGGCCTTGACGGCGTCGGCGGCGATCATCAGGGCTGCGGTGCGGATGTTGCCCTTGGTCCGGAGCCACTCGGTGAACTGGCAGAGCCAGGTGAAGTCCTCGACGGCGAGCTTCCGGGTGAGGCGGCGAAGCGTTTCGTCGCGCTGTTGTCCGGTTTCGTAGAACTTGTTGCTGCCGTCATGGAGGGAGGCGGTGGCTCGGAGGAAGAGGTCGGTGCGGTCGTCACGAGTCCAGGCGCGTGCGCCTTCGAAGGTGCGGGTGTCCGGTGCCGAGGTCTGGACACCCACGGTCCTCAGTGGACTGGTGGGCTGGGTGACGGAACGCGCTGTGCCGGTGCCGCGGGTGTTGAATCGACTCATCTATCTTTCCTTTTCCTGTGCACACCGGTTCGCCCCGGTGAGGCTGTGAAGTTGTTGCGCGCTGTACCTTCTGGCAGTCTCGCGGATTGGTAGAGCGCTGACCGTCCGTTGCCTTGCCCTGCGTGAACCGTCTGCGATACCCGCACCTGGTCGCTTCGGGTCGTCTGGGTGGCGCCTGCCACGGTCTCGTGCACGGTGCGGGAGTCGAACCCGCGAGGACCGTTCCGTGCTGGAACACCGCTCATCTGTTGTACCGCCGTACCACAGCTTGTTGCGGTGCCGCCCCCGGCGGGGGGCTTGGAGCGTGAGCGGTTTTTGAAGCCGCTCTGCTCCCGTGGGGATCGACGGACTTGAACCGTCTCGTACCGGCGTGGCCGGTGCTTTGGCCGTGCGCCCGCGTCCGGGCTCCCCTTTGTGCGGCCTCATCTCCTATGCCGTACGTGGTGGCCCCTGCCCTTGTCGTCGGCCACTCCTCTGACGTCCCACGGGGTGGACTGGTCTGGCCGTGAGATGCACTCTGCTACACCAATCCGTGCAACGTTCCCCTGACTGGACTTGAACCAGCGCCCTCCGATCGCTCCCTTGCGGGCCCCGGGTGTCGGTCGCTCTACCGCTGAGCTACAGGGGACTGTGTGCTGCCCGAGATCTGTGTGGTGACGCGTTGCCCTACCAGTGGGGCGCGCGGGGGCGGATCCTCTCGGGTGCTCCCGCGTGGATTCGAACCACGAAGAACTCGTCGACCTTCGCACCGGACAGTCACAGTGCACGTGCCTGAGATCAAGGGTGGCGTGTCGGCGTGATTCACCAGAAGAAGTAGCCGACGGCCTTCGCACCAGGCGCGCAATTCAGTTGGACACTGTCTGAGTTCAGAGTCGGATCAGGAACGTAGGTGCTCTATCCAGCTGAGCTACCCGCCTTTTTACCAGCGGGCGGGGACTCGAACCCCGGACCGCCCCATTACCAGTGGAAGTAACCGATCCTGGCGCACCAGACAGTGAAGCTTAGGGTAGAACAGCAGAGATCGACGCGAGGTCGGAGACAGATGTGCTAGGCCGCTACACCACAGTGGCGTCAAGCCACCGCCGGGATTCGAACCCGGGCTCTCTCATTTCCAGTGAGAAGTACCCGAACTCTTCGCACCTGCTGTTCCGAGTCTCAACTTATTAGGACTCGTGAGGGTCTGTCAACTGCTTTACGGAGTTGGCTTCCTCTGCAACGGAATCACTGGGATCTGCCAGTTTGCAGGGACCTTCGCGATACGCATGTTCTGCGTCGTCTCGCCGTCAGACTCCGGCGTCTTCCTCAGCATGTCCGCAGGCGCGTCCACGTGAAGGGGGTGCTGGTTCTTCTTGTTGCTATGGATGGCGGTCTGGAGTTCCGTGCGGAGCTTTTCGTTGAGCGACCGCTCATTCGTCAACTCGATCGTGAGAGAGGTGACCTTCCCCTCCAGGACGACGTTACGCTTCTCGGCGCCGTCGGCGCGCCGCTGTTCGGCGAGGCACTCACTGAGAGACTTCGTAAGCCGATCTTCCAGCCGACGACTCCCCGTTCCGGGGGCGACGATACAGATGATGCGGTCCCAGACGCCTAGGCGTGCAGGTCTTGCGGTTCGGATGGCCACTTCTGTCATTTCTCTTCCCTTCCTGTGGTCCCCGTTGGCGATCAGTTGAGGGAGGGGCGCCCCTCGGCAGTAACCTCGTAGATGGTCATCTGCTTGGCCTTGCCCCTACCCCTGCGGTAGGAAACGTGCCACTTGACGACCTCGTCGAGGTTGAACCAGTTCTTGACCTTGCCGGTCTTCGCCAGGACCGGATGCGACTCGGGGAAGTGATTGTGCCCCCGATTCTTGTACCAGCGCTCCACCAGCTGCCGACTGAAGTCTCGTGGGCGCTCCGGGTGCATTGCACTGAGCGTCCGGGCTATCTTCGCGTAGCCCCCGTACGAACCGTCATCAACAACCGGCTCGGCAGGATTCGTGAGAGTTTCTGTGTCCATCCATACCTCCCCGAGTCGAGCATCTCGATGAGGTACAGGACTGCTCGGCGAACGTGGAAGTTCAAGCCGTGGTGCATCATCTGTGCCTCACCCGCTACAAGTGAGCTGCTGTACGTAGCATACGCCAGACGGGTCACAAAGTTGGCCGTGCGACGCGCTTGTTCTGCTACTTCTCCGAGCTTCCACCGGTTCTCAGGTGCGCATATGACGCATGAGTGACCCCGATGGTTGTACTACTGTTCGCACTTTTCTTCGTGGGGCAGGACAACCCCCGGCGAATCCGTCAACTCGACGGCCTTTTCGTCAACCTCGGCTTTACCACTGCTGCACGCTTCTTCTACAGCGTCGTCACTGAGTGCCAATTCTGCGACCGGATAGCTGAGATCAAGTTCAGCGTCTGTGCATCCGACGGCATTGAGTGCATGGCCGACGTGGTCCAGGAGGACTGCCATGTGTTCGATGAAGGATGTGCGGAACTCTTCCCAGCTCGCGCGCTGGTCGTCCTCGGCCAGGAACGGTTCGGGCACTCCTGAGCGTCCGTCACCAAGGGCGAGGGCAGCGGCATCGAGATGACTCCGTATGTGCTGGGTCAGGTCGGCCGGGTGGCATGCGAGTTCGTAATGGTCTACCCCTGCTGCGACCTCATCGGCGCGCAGGGGGGCGAGCCACGCCCCAAAGCGCATGATCTTTCCTGTCTCTTCCTGAAATCTTCACCTTCGGTCGCCTCACACTAACAGCGTGAGGCGACCGGCGGGAAGGATTAGAACGGCGGCAGGTTCGGGGCGGTCTTGTCCGCGGCATGTGCCACGGGCACCGGGACGGGGGCCGGGGCGGGAACCGCCGGAGCAGCCGGAACACCAGGCACCGAGGGAACGCCCGGGGCACCCGAAAGAGTTCCGACGATCTTGATGTCCTCGGTCTCTTCCTTGGTCTTCTTGTTCAGGCGGCGCCCCACGACGACACGCACCTGGCGTCCGATGGTGTTGCGGGCGACCGTCTCGTACGACGGCTCGGAGCGGAAGTAGTCGCGGGGCATGCCGAGGTGGCCCATCTCGGCGAACCACTGGGCAACCAGGCCCGGGTACTCGGAGACGACGGTCATGAAGTGGCGGAACTGCCGCCCGGCGAGAGGGCCGTTGAGCACCTTGAGCGTGACGGCAACCTGGTCGCGACCGCTCTTGGCCGGTTCGCCGCTCGCCTCTTCCACTACCACGTCGTACTGGCCCTCGGGAAAGAGGGCGTAGCCGGTGTCCTCGGACTCGTTGAGCAGATCGTTGAAGGACTTGGTCGCCATGATCATCCTCGCTCGGTGGTCGGTTCAGTGACGGGACCCCGGACCAGGGCGAGCATGTCCGTGATGCTGGGGCCGTCGATGTAGTGGCCCAGCCGCCCGCCGACACGTTCGCCGGTCTCGATTCCAGCGGTGGGGCCGATGATGAGGCGGCGGATCACGGCGCCGTCCTCGGTGGGTACGGCCGAGAGGTGGCCGAGAATGTCCACGTAGTAGGGGAGCGTCGTCTTGAGCTGTCCCTGGACATAGGGGCAGCGCGTTCCGTTCTTCCGCTCGGTCTCCATCGCGATGACGAGGACGGCGTCGAGTGGCTTGACCGGGTGGGTGACCAGGTCGCGGAACTTGCGGATCAGGTCGGATGCCTTGCGAAGCATCTCGCCCCAGTCCTGAAGCTGGAGGGGGTTGTTGCCCACCAGGTCATCGGCGAGCCGCTGCTGCACCTCGCTGATGGAGTCGATGACGACCGACTTGAAGGGGTGCTGCCCGGAGTTGAGCCACTCGTATGCCTTGAGGATGGCGCCGTACTGGTGGACCGGGACGATTGCGGTCTCCCAGGTACCGTCCGGCTCCGGTGGCTTCTCGCGTGCAGGGTCCCACTTGACCTTGCGGCTCGGTGTGAACCGACTCCCCATCTCGGCGTCCAGGACAAGACGGGGAGCCGGAGTCGTGTCGCCAAGCGTGGACTTTCCGCCCTTGGACGGCCCGTACACGATGACGGAGATACCGTCGTCGGTCATGGTGTCTCCCCTTCGGGTGAGGAGACACCGAACGCCGCCTTCACCTCGTCGATCAGGTCGTTGTTGCGGTAGGCGTAGGGGTCTGCCTGGACGAAGTTCGCGGCGAGCGCGTCGTCGATGCGGCTGCCGTCGTCGAACATGGGGCAGACGTCGCGGAACGGGCAGTCCCATGCGCACCGGTCGGTGAGCGGGGTGGGGTAGGCCACGAGACGGTGGTCTTCTCCGGCATTGAGTCGCCGGGTGGCGGTGTCCATGTCGTCGAGCGTTCCGCGGATGCGCGTCAGCATGGACATGTGTTCGCGGCCGTTGTAGCTGATGTGGATCTGCTCGTAGAAGGGTCCGTTGGCGCGTGCAGTGCGCTTGGACCGCAGGAGCATGGCGTACAGGGCGCCGTCGACACGCATACCTTCGCTATGGATGGTGAGGAGGGCGGCGTAGATCCTCATTTGCTCATCGAGGAGGATCATGTTGCCTTTGCCGAGGGTGCCGACCGTGTTGTGTGTAACGGTGTACCCCGAGGTCACGTACAAGTGCTCGTCCGAGTCGACCTCGATGCACCGGACCGCCTCACGGCCATCCGGTTCGACGGACCAGACGATCTTGTCCTGGGTTGGGAGCCCGTTCTTCCGTCGGCCGTCGGCCGACTGTTCGAGGATCTCCGCCCGCTTCATGTCCCATGCGGCCTTGTGGTCTGCATGGAGGAAGGGGTTGAAGTCGGACTTGATGGTGACGCGGCGCTCCACCGACCCCGTGTACTTGGGGGTCGGGCTCGTCCATACCTTCGCCCACGCCCCGAGGCTTCGGGCCAGTTGGGCTACATCGTCGGCCAATTGTTCGGACACGGTGGAGTAGTACGCACTCCCCCGGTGTTTTCCGGCGAAACAACCATCGCCGTCCATGAGCCCACGCAGCAGAGCGAGTCGCTGGGCGGCAGAGGCGCCGTGTACGTACTGAGCCGGGATCCAACGATCCGATGAACCGACGTCGAGCAGACCGAGCGATCTCAGTCCGGCCCGGACTTCTGGCGTCAGGCAGGCAAGGTACTGGATCCGTCGACCAGTACGGGTCTCTTCACGAACGCGCATCCCCGTGGCTTCCATCGGGGCTCGGGATCCGTCATTGATGACGGATCCGTTTCGATGACCGTTGGCTATCCAGGCCCCGAGGAGATACGGCTCGACCGGGAGTTGAGCGTCGGGCGCCGGTTCATTGATGTCGGGGCGGAAGCGCGTGATCCGGCTGTTTCGGCGGAGGGCCGACGTCTCGATGACGTTCTCTGCGCCGTTCGGCACCAGTCGTGCTAGCCAGGGGTGGTCACCCGTCGCCCGGACCGACGTCCCGTCATTCATGGTGACCTTGAAGACTTCGTCTTCCCCTCGGTCATACACGTTGACGACCTTGACCGGCTCTCCCTTGGCTCCGGTGATGATGTCGCCGGGCTTGATGTCACCCATGCGTACCCCTCCGCTGGGCGTGAGGACTTTCTCGCTTAGCGGCTGAGGCTTCCAGTCGCGTAGGAGATAGGCGCCATCGAGCCGTCGTCGGACGATCTGGTCGAGCTTGCCGGAGACGATGGCCATCTCACCGTTGGTCAGGAGGATGGGTGAGTCGAGGGTTCGCTCGGTGGCGACGACCTCGTACTCTTCGTCAACTCCGTTCTCGGCGGCCCATTCGAGGTACCCGGCGAGCATGATCGTGCCCCAGTCCTGCTCGCCGGTGAGGACGGCGCTCCATTCGGGGCGGCGTTCGCGCTCGTTGTCGTAGATGACGGCGAGGGCATTCACCGGATCGATGTCGTATCCGTAGTACGCCTCAAGTGCGGCGTGGATCCGGGTCCCGAGCTGTGCCGCGCCGGTCGGTTTGGCCAGGTCCGGATGGATGGTCCATCGCTGGTGGTAGGTGAGGTACCACTTGCGTCGGCATCGTCGGAAGGTGGCCATCTCGGAGGGGCTGACTTTGAGCATCAGTCGTTGCTCCCGCGGAAGAGTTCGACGACGACCGCGACGAGGAGGTCCATGGCTTGGTCGGGTGTGAATCCGGCGTCGACCCATGCCAGGAAGAGCTCGTGCTGGTGCGCTGCGGCGACCGCGAGGTCGGTGAGTGGTTCGAAGGGCTCGTTCACGCGGCGACCTTCAGGACGGTGTGGTTGCCGTCGCATTCCCAGGTGAAGATGTCCGCTTCGCAGACGTCGGAGCTGAGGTCGTCGCAGTTGCAGCCGCCCCACTTTTCCCAGTGTGTGCCTGCGTTGGTGCAGCGTTCGAGTCCGGAGCTGCCGGGACCGGCGCCGAGGTAGATCTGGCAGCGGCGGTTGGCGGGCGGGTGCATGCTCATGCTGCTCCCTCGTTCTGGATGATGTGGAGGCGCTGGGTGTACTCGTCCAGCGAGGAGCGCAGGACCCGGCGGGCTCGGCCGATCTTGATGCTGTGGAGCTCGCCGTGGCGGATGAGCTTCTTCAGCGTGGTGATGCCGACGGAGAGTTCGGCGGCTGCTTCTTCCACTGTGCAGAGCAGTGGCTTCGGCTTCGGCTGTGTGGTCATGCCGCTCCCAGCAGTTTGAGAAGGGTTTCGCGGTCGCGCACGACTTCTTCCATGCGCATCTGCTTGGTCGCGAGGAGTTCGCGCCGGTTCTCTTCGATGGAGCCGGGGGTGACCTGCACGATGATCTGGACTGATGCGTGGCGTTCTGACCCGATGCGGTAGATCCGGTCCCGGGCCTGCGCGTTTTGGATTTCGGAGTAGCTCTCCTGCATAAACAACATCCGGGACGCCCGGGTCAGGGTGATGCCCTCGGCCCCTGCCCCGAGCGTCAGGAGGATCACCCGGAGGTGTCCGGCCTGGAAGCGCTGGACGGCTTCCTGGCGTTCGAAGACCGACTGGGCCCCCGTCACGAGGCCATGCGTGATCTTCAGTTTCGTCAGCTTCTCAGCGGCGAGCTCGATGAGCTGGCGGGACACGGCAGCGACGACGAGGGGCTCGTCTCCGGTCTCTTCGAGGAGGTCGATGAGGTCGTCGACCTTGGAGGAGGGTGCGGAGAGGCGGACTTGCCCGTCTTCGGTGATGTCCGCGGAGGCTGCTGCGAACTGGCTGAGCCGGATCAGCTGACTGAGGGGGTTCGGCGCGACGAGGATGTCGTTGAGCTGCGCGATCATGGTGTCGCGCATCTCGTCGTACGCCTTCTTCTGCTTCGGTGACATCGGCGTGTGCCGGATCTGGAGCGGCAGTACCTCGGGGAGCTGGGGAAGTGCTGCTTCCTTGGGTATGCGGCGCATCAGGGGGTCGACGATGCGGAAGAACTCGTCGCGGTGGATCGGGTTGACCCCGTGGACTTCGAGTCCGCCGAAGTGGTTGAGGCTGGTGTCGGCGAAGTAGTCGAGGTACTTGGTCTTGGCGGGGAACCAGGTGGGGTACAGGCCGTGGAGGAGTGACCAGAGGTCACCGATGTTGTCGGCGACGGGGGTTCCGGTCATGAGGTAGGCGAACTCGGCGTCGTGCATGAGGGCCCAGAGCGCGCGGGTCTGTGCGGCCTTGGCGTCCTTGGCCTTGTGTGCTTCGTCTGCGATGACGGTGCGCAGGCCGAGCTCGTTGAACTCCTTGAGCTCCTTCTCTTTGGCGGTGAGTGCGATGGTGCCGTACCCGGCGAGGCGGGAGTGGAGGCGTATCGCTTCCCAGTTCACGATGAGGACGTCGGCGCCGGAGGTGAGCTGCTTGCGTCGTTTGGTGGCTGTCCCGTCGATGACCTGGTGCGTCAGCTCCGGAGCCCAGGTTGACAGCTCCTCGGACCAGGTTGACAACTTCAGGGAGTTCGGACACACTACGAGTGCTGGGAAGGGGTTCTCCCCCATCTCGGCGAGCACCTGAAGAGTCCGGATCATCTGGGCCGTCTTACCTAGACCGGGGGGATCTGCGAGAAGGGCTCTTCTGCTCTTGACGAGGAATGCGACGCCGGGGCGCTGAAACTCTAGAAGCTTCATGTGTCACCCCTTTGCACGTGATTCCACGATGTCGATGATCTTCGCTACAGGATCGTCCACGGGAAGCTGCATGGCGTTGCGCAACTGAACAGCTGGTTCGATGCGTTGCCGATAGATATCCCATGACCAGGATGCGAGGCCGTCGCCCACTTGGAACTCGTCGCCGAAGATTCCGCGAAGGATGACACAGGTCGCCCAGCTTAGTGGTGCTGTCCAGCATCCTGATTTTTTGTCGTACCGAGAACCGGGCACCTGTTGAATCAGGTGGCGTTCGTGGTACTGCGTTCTAACGACTATCTTTCCATCTTCAACATCAGCAACAGGCACATAACCTCCCCCATGTGCATCTATTGCTTGATTTCTGAACTTCTCGTTCAGAGGGCGATCGTATCACTCGTGTTGTAGCCGGGGAAGAGTTTGTGCTTGATGTGTGCAGGCATCGGGCGTTGCCGCATGAGGTACGCGAGAAGATGCTGCGCTGCGTCGTTCGCATGCACCTTACCTGGTTTGTACCAGCCAAGTCGCTTGAGGAACACCGGAGTCGCGACCTTGCGAGACGACGACGGTACTGGCTTCAAGAGCTCGAACAGCCCCTCCTGAGCCATCTTCGACACCTGGCCGATGACCTTGAGGCTGTGGCTGGGAGTGCCCTTCCCCCGTGGGGTGACGATGTACTGCTCGTACCCGACAGCCAGGCGTCCGGGGACGTTCTCAGCCAATGCGGCCAGTGTCTCGGCGAGCTCGACGTCGTCGTCGAACTGGCCGGAGAAGAACTTCCCCGTCTCCGGGTCCCACCAGGCGAGTCCGGTGGTGAAACCGGGATCCAGCCACACGATGACGTTCTGACGTTCAGTCATCGCTCATCACCTCGTCCCTCATCTCTCCGGCCCACTCCACCGTGGTGTAGATCGGTGGGTTGTCGGACCGGCAGGCACGGCTGTTGATCCGTTGGCACTGCCAGCAGTACCAACCGATACGGACCAGCATCTCATCCGGCTCTGACACTGCTACACCTTCGTCCGGTGGAAGTTGATGTACGAGCGGCTGCTTGTGGGGCCGGTCTGCCCCTGGTACCGGGACTCGTACCGGTCGCTGCCATAGGGGTACTCGGCCGGTGAGCTCAGCTGGAACATGCACAGCTGCCCGATCTTCATCCCCGGCCACAACTTGATCGGGAGCGTCGCGAGGTTGGACAGCTCCAGCGTGACGTGCCCGGAGAAACCGGGGTCGATGAAGCCTGCGGTGGAGTGGGTGATGAGGCCGAGACGCCCGAGGCTGGACTTGCCTTCCAGGCGGGCGGCGATGTCGTCGGGCAAGGTGACCTCTTCGTAGGTCGAGCCGAGGACGAACTCGCCGGGGTGGAGGATGAACGCTTCGTCGCCTGCCGTGGAGACCGTGCGGGTGAGGTCGTACTGCTGGCGGGCCGGGTCGATGTAGGCGTGGCGGTGGCTTTCGAACACGCGGAAGTAGCGGCCGAGCCGGACGTCGATGCTGGAGGGTTGGATCATCTCCGGGTCGTATGGCTTGAGGTGCACGCTGCCGGTGCTGATGCGGGTCCGGATGTCCCGGTCGGAGAGCAGGGTCACGACTCACACCTCTCCAGCAGGTGCCAGATCAGATCCCCACCGGGGGCCATCGCTGTTCCCCGGTATCGAACCGGTTCGTCGACGGGGTGTCCGGTGCCGACCACCTTGAAGGTGCGGGGCCCTTGGCCTGGCATGCTCCATGCCCAGAACTCCAGTTCGTCGGCTCGGCGGCAACCGATGTGGATGGGGGTTCCGCAGCCTTCGATCTCGTGCCACTCCCCGTCGACAGGTACGGCGAAGCGGTAGATGTAGTCGCTCACTGACCTACCTCCGGGTGGATGAGCTTGGCCATGGCGTACAGGAGGTCCGCGCCGGTGTCGTCTCCGACGTGTTTGCGCTCCTGTGCTATTCGCCAGACGAGGTCGGCGTCGCGGCGCTGCTGCATGTCCCTGATCTCCATCATGCCGTCGTTGAAGACGGCGAGGTCTTCGTCGGTCTGCGCGAAGTTGCCCACGAGAAAGGACCAGGCTCCGGTCATGCTGCTTTCGCCCATCGTTCGGGGAGGATC
>JACCDR012265221.1_pt1 | contig 11229 bp, 13 predicted proteins | sample 7446431 | NCBI WGS metagenome assembly JACCDR01 (sample SAMN15323443, study PRJNA562643) | freshwater metagenome | isolation source: river surface water | place: USA:Blue River Watershed | collected 2017-08-17 | reverse complement strand
TTCACCTGGACTGACATAGCTCATACTTATATACCAATTGTATTGCTTTAATTAGACTGTATTTCATTACCTGACAAAAAACTATAAATTATGCTTATCTGCGAATACTTGGATATTTTAGTAGCTGTAGCTGAGCCCTTTTCTTACAAATCGGACAAACAATGGAGTAGTACGGCATTCCGTTGAGTACGTCGACTTTGATCGGGATATCCAAAAGGTCCACATGATTGTTAATCAAAATCTTGCCGGCCGCAACCCACCCACCAATCCTCCGCTGACTTGAACTCAAACTCCGCTTTTCCATCTTCCTGAATGTGAGTTTGGAAGTAATTTCTCTCGGAAACTGCGATTGCTTCAAGGTCATAATCGTCAGCATAGACAACCCGGGGAAGCGTGCTATCAGCGATTGCGATCTCCAAATCAAGCTCCTGTTGGTACGTGATTTGGCTGAGGGCAATAGCTTGATTGAGGTCGTCGGCGTGGATTGACATGTGTTAATATAGCGGCTCTAAATTCACTTTTTGCGGCAAAAAAGAGTGTATGGTAGCCTCAATAGAAGAATATCTCACCGTTTTCGGGGTCAATTTGAAGTGTAGCTACGGGGACATCTCCTTCTTAAGAAATGTAAAGCGGCGCAAAGCAACCGGTACCACGGACGACATTCTTTGAAATATAGGATTCAGGATTCAAGTAATCAGCAATGTCGGCATGAATGATCCGGTCAAAGAGCTCTCCAAAAGGAGCGCGAATATCAATGTGTCAGATTACGCCGCAACGACGATCTGCGAAATCAGGCAACTGAATCAAATGGCCGCATAAATGGCAATTGACGCAATATACCGACGCCGTCAAAGTCAACACCAAATCCGCGCTGCTCTACGCAATTGATTTGCGAAAACTCGGCTTTCCAAGAATTTAGCGTCTACTGAGGGCTGCTCATTTTTAATAGTATATTATTCACTTTTGCGGTAAAAAATGAATATTTTCAAACAATAAACCACAGTATGGAGCAATTCGGCGACTTCAAAATGCTAAAAGGAATCGGTGGCATTTTGAAAGATAACAAACTATGGCTCTCACATGACGGGAGCCGCATCGGATTCACGGACGGTTATGACTTTGTACCTGTTGGATCCTCAAATCCGGAAGATTGCTCTGGAATTTGTACCATAGAAAACAAGATCAAGCTGCTCTACTTGAATAACTTTCGTCAGGAATTCAGTTGGAAGCTCAACTACTATATTGCTACATCATGTATGGAGCTCATTAAACTGGACGAGTACTACAGGATCCACCATGAAAATATTACAAATCGTGTGTATGGAGCTATCAGCAAAGAGGTCCAAAAGGCTGACGCCGCATGCTATTCTGAATTTCCAAGGTATGCGTATTCTAAGCTGATCTATCACGTTGGACATCTATTCAAGCCCGTTGCGATCAACCTATTCAGCTTAAGAATGTACTTCGTGGACTTCAACATTTCAGTTGAAATCAAGCTCAAATCAGGCACATGCTTTGACGAGGTAGATAAATTGAATAAAGGAAGCGGATTCTTTAGTACGATTGACCGGCGGATTCAGGTAGTATTCCAAAAAATATTTGACATGCTGACCGGCAAAAAAAATGACTTAATCGTAGAAACGCAATCTACTTATATGGCCTTTGAATTCTTGTGAATTGCTTCATATACTTTCAATGCAATACCCTCGTAGAAATTCACGTATAGTATCAATTTTTTGTGATCTATACAAAAGGAGTCTTCGTCAACATCCGGAGCTTCATGATATTTCAAACCAAACCCGGTCAATAGTTTGTATATTTTTTCCGGATCTATACTGAATGATATTGCGGTAGCCGGCTTCGTTACGGATCCGCGCTTCAGGATCTTTACGCGTGGATCGTACGTTTTTAGCTTATCTACGAGTGGTTTAATGAAATCTTTAGCCGGAAACGCTACTGACCCGCTGGAGCGGATCATAATTATATGCCTCAAGCTTTTGTTCCATTTGTAATCCTTTTCAAATTGCCGCGACAATACATCATGTGTGATTTGCCGCAACTTCGGATCATTAAGATTATGGTGAAATATAAGCGGATCTGAGGCTTCATCTATACCCAAATAAAACAAAAAAGCATATCGGTCTGATATGTTAAGAGCGTATTTTGGTGTCTTCTTGAGTAAGAATTCCGCATACTTCTTCTCATTCTTCGTAAAAAAGTCCTCCAGGTCGTCTTCCGCAGTACCAGGATCACCATATCCAATCGGTTTGACGATAAGCAAGATTCCGTGTTTTGCCAGCTCGCGGGCGGCCGGAATAAGCTTTTGTTCCCAGGGTTTGCTATAACGAATCACGTCGTTGTACGTTGCGGAGTCAAGGTACTCCTTCATGGATTTATAAAAGTAGTTCTCCGGATCCCACAGTCCACTTATCTTTTTGACCAACCCACTTTTCGGCATCCATCGGTGTGTTCCATTGCTCGCTACCGCTACTACCCAGTTCCGTGAATCATTTCCTTTGCGTACGGTTCCAGGAGCGTATAGAGTAGCGGATTCCATTGGACTTGGTCTCATATACACAAGTATATAATTTTACATTGTAGCAGCTTTAAAAATTCGCTTCCTCGGAGCCTTCGCATTCTTACAAAATCCAATGGTAGCCTCCGGTAGCCGCAATATGATTCGGTTAGCAATCGGAATAGAGCGGTCAAGACTAAATTTTCCAATGTAGTCTACGCCGGGCCGCACAACTGTAATCCGCTCTTGTCCGCTGATCCGTTCCAGGACCGCAGTCGCCTCCTCGCCGCTTGAATGGACCGCAAATGTGCTTCCAACGGACAACACGCGCCCTTCCGGAATAAACAAGATCCTGAATCGGCATGCAAATTCGCGAGCGCTCGGAGGCGGTCCGCGTTCGTCTACAACAGCGGACGTTTGACATGAGCGGACCGCCGTCAACAACTCCACAATACCATCCCCTGAAGAAGCTGAAGTGCGCACGATTGCCTCGCATTTTACTCCAATACTTTTGAAGAAGGACGTTATACTCCGGATTACGACATCCGCGTCAACCAGCAATGCGGAGTCCAAATCAGCCTTTGTTAGGGCTATGATCACGCGGCTCACCCCGCAACTCCGCAATAATAGAAGTTGCTCCCTCAATGAAGGAATGTGCGTACCTCCACGCGGCTTAAACCCAGCCTCAAACTCACCGCGGCGCAAACTACAAACTACAACAGCCACCGCAATCTTGTACTTTGTATATGCCTCAATATTGCTACGTATAAAGGATTGGTGCCCAGCGGTGTCAATAAAGGTAATTGACGAATCAGGAAGCTCATGTAAGGAGTACTCTTGAGTAATCCCCCTTTCCTTTTCCTCTTGTAAAGTGTCAAGCTCGCGCGGATCGCCGGCCGCATCAGGATATAGGATCCGGCTTAACAACGAGCTTTTGCCGTTGTCAACGTGTCCAACTATAGCTGCGTACATCTACAAATGTATTAATTTAAAGCAAAAAAAATGATTTTACGAAATTCACAAGTCTAAGCTCGCGTACATTGCTGACACGAATACGTACACTGATTGCAGTTCCAGTGATCGGTTGGAGCGGGCGTCGGTTTTGGTGCCGGAGTTGGAGCAGGCTGAGGAGCGGGCGTCGGTTTTGGTACCGGAGTTGGAGAAGGCTGAGGAGCGGGCGTTGGAGCAGGGGCCGCTCCAGCTCCTGAAATCAAGACGTCGTAGCAATGCGTGTAGAATTGACCGGTATTGAATTCCCAGTACCATAGGATCTTGTATGGTCCGGCGGCCAAGCTCTTGTATGATACCTCACCATAACAAGGCGCCTTATCCGGATTTGAGCAGAAATCAGGACAATTTTGAAATCCCTTCCCGTCAGACTTCAGATCCTTGAGCAAATATTGAGGAGTAGCCCATCGTGAAAGCGGCGGATCCGCTTCACTCGGGCCGCCTGGATACGCAAACAGCTGTAGTTTATTGTCCGGTATATACGGATTCGTACAGGCGTCGCTTTTATGATTCTTAGCCGGCCATATGATCTTATAAGACTCGGCTGTACTCATAGGTAGCAACGTTCCGGGCGGCTGTTTACAGGCTACGTCGTTTGAGGGTATGTAGTCCTGACCTACATCAAGACCAAATACATTATTTGCGTTCATTCCACGTGGAAAAGCGCTACATAATGAGTTTTGAATTGAGCCTACGGTCAAAGGAGCTGTTTTGTTATATTTGACACAATGGAGCCAGCTATGCGCGCTTATTTGATTTATGAGCAAAGCAATCAACACCCACATGCTATATTTGTAGCTTTTTTTTCCTAAAATCTCAAAAAAAATACGGAGCTTGTTGAATGGATTAAGCTCGTGTACATTGCTGACACGAGTACGTACACTGATAGCACTTCCAGTGATCGGACGTTGGTTGAGGAGCGGGTGTTGGTTTTGGTGCCGGCGTTGGAGTAGGTGTTGGTTGAGGAGCGGGCTGAGGAGCAGGCGTCGGTTTTGGAGCTGGAGTTGGAGCAACTGGAATCGGACCAAATTGCGCGCCGGCTGCGAGCATGCGGATTTGGTGCTCAAACCACTTGCCGGCCTCCGGAGCGCGCGGCTCTCCGGCCGCTGATCCAAGTGAGTCCACTGAGGCGCATGCGGAGTCAAACCTCGGACATGATCCTCCTGAGGGTAAGTATTGCGTACAGCCGTCACTCTCTCCCGGAGTCTTCAGCCAAAAGTATGCGTCAACAATAGGTAAACTGGTTGTTGCGGTAGGATAACGACCAAGTCCCATTCCTCTCGGGTTACACCAATTAGCACACTCGGTTCTTGAGTTGCCTATGCCGTTGCGGCCGGTGTCAATAATAAATCGTTTTCCCGGAAACAATGCTGATAGAGTCAAGGCGTAATTGTGCTCGTTATTGGACGGATTCCATTGGTTCACCAAGTTGCATGCGTCAGCACAGCAAGCGTGTCCAACGTTTGAATTCGGCGAGCACCAGCCGGCCGCCGGACACGCTATTCCAAGAGGCTGATAGTTAGCGACGTTGAGTGCGAATCCTTCAATTGAGCTCAAAATCCCAAGACTCTGAATCATATTCTGAAATCCGCGCGCGTTGTCCGGCCAGCCAAGCCAGCCTCCGTGAGCCGCGTCCACATACAAGGCTACATTGGAAAAGACGGATAGCTTCTGGACCGCATATCGGATTCCTTCTTTGTACGCGCGCTGAGTAGCCGCGTTGCTGCAGGAGGGCCGCCCCATGTTGGTGACAAGATTCGGCAGCGAATCCGGCTCAATAACAAGGACGATCGGACTCGTATACCGCGAAAGGATTGCGGCTATCTTGTCAATGTATTGCGTTTTGTACTTTGCGAGTCCTGAGGAGCAGTCGCCGCCGGCAGTATAGTCGCAGCGGCCATCCGCGTTCGTAGTACAGCATATTTCGCCGTTGGACGCCCGGGCTGCACAATCGCGGTTTGGAAGATCGTATACAATAAAAACAGTCAGCTTAGCCGGACTCGTGCGGGTGGCATCCATAAGGATTCCATTCAGTGAGCCAAGATCGGTTGAGTTAGGTTGGACTTTCGCCATCACATCAAGCCAGTACGCTGAGGGTGCATTGCGGGCAATCCGCAAATTCGCAAGCGTGCTTGGATCGGCGGATCCAAGCCGTGAAATTGTAGCATCAATGTCGGCCTGGAATGTAGGATTAACATAAAACTGATTTCCTGCAAACAGGTTAGCAGCTCGCGTCAACGCAAACAGGGTGAGCAGCAAGATCAGCATATATATTTATATTTATTTTTCGCGGAATTCAATAGAAATACACAAAGGGCCAGTGTCGCTCAATGAAACTCCGTATTCGTCAAGAATAACAGGAGCCGCCTCTCGCTGGACACGTGCTCTTCCATGTCCTGATTTATACAAAAAGCTGCTTATATCTGTGTCTTGCGGATCTTGTAGTAGCTGAGCGGTCCCCGTCCCTTCCAATATAGTGTTGAATTGAGCGCTGCGGATGCGCGCATCCGCCTCATCTGAGTAATGGACGCTAAACTGCTTAAACTCGGGGTCGCGGGTCGGGCCGCAATTGAAGTCGCCGCATATAATGAGTCCGTGATTCTGTGAGTGTGTTTTGCGGACCTGCTCTACGATCTCAACGGCTTGCTGTTGCCGGGCCGCGTGTGCCGCGGCGCTGTTGCCGGCCTGCATGTGCGTGCCGTATAGGTCAAATGTATTTCCGCCAACCTGAAATGAGCATCCAATGAGCGCTTTTGAGGTAAACCAATCCCATGTAGCGGCCCGCGTGTAATGCTTGTAATTTAGATTGAAAAGCGGAATCTTTGATAGTATGACTACTCCGGAGTTGAGCGGCTTGTACCAGGTACGCGGCTCCGTATATACATATTGGTGCGCGACCGCCTTCAGCAATGTGTCCCTGTAAAGGAAGCTCTCATTCAATACGACAACATCGTATTCATTGAGGAGGGCCGCGATCCGGATTGCGCGAAATTTAGCATTGCGCGTTCCCATCCGCGGCGGCGGACTCGGCGTCATTGCTACATTCCATAGCAAAATGCGCAGCTTCATATATTTGAGCAAAAAAGAAAAAGTAGCAACTCGTTAGAGCATCAAAGTTTTCGCCTTCTTGAAGAGCGCCCCAACGACGCCGTCCTTCAAGAGGTTGTCGTCCGTGCGGATCCAGTTGTGTCCGTGAGTCGCAAGTACGCCAACTCCATTTGGAAATGCGCGGCTCTCCCATTGGTGAGCGGTTGAGCCGTTGGTCCAGGCAGGCAACCCGGACCCTGAGGACTTCAAACGAACCACAAAGTCAATCGCATTTCCAAGAGTGATATGTCCCTTAACCTCAATTTGATAAGCGGAATTCATGAGGTCAAGTCCGGTCTCTTCTTTCATCTCTCTAACCGCGTCATTCCATGGAACTTTGGAATCCATCTTCCCTCCGGGGTATATGTAGTATCCACCAAGTGATTTGCAGCGGCGCTGTACCAAGACGTATGTCTTTCCAGCATACTTGTAATATACAATCACTCCGGTATTCTCAAAGCTACCCTTACTTACTAAAAATGGATCATAAGTCGTAGAATAAGACTTCTCTTCGGCATTCAATGGACAATCCTTAGATCTATGTAGATTGACTGACTTACACACTCGGCATACGTGTGAGCTTCCTGAAGGGCAGTAGACGCAGTTGAAGACACAGCGAGGACCTAATCCGTCGCATTTGTCATTTCGGTGAATATTGACAGCCTTACAGGTGCGGCAGTAGTGAGCGGCATTTGAGGGCTTGCATGAGCTGCAATTGAAAGCGCACTGAACGACTGACATTGCTAATAAAGCGGCTTGAAATTCACTTTTCCCGTTTGTGCTTGTCTTGCTCCGCAAGACGGCGCACCGGCTACGCCGGGGCTACGCAAATACGGCTTCGGTAGGCCTGTTGAATCCGCATTCATATACGCCGTTTTTGCTCGCCGGGCTCCGGTAGGCCTGTTGAATCCGCATTCATATACGCCGTTTTTGCTCGCCGGGCTCCGATTTGGTGTAATTCTGCTCCGTATGATTAGCCGTTGTATTATCCGTAGGCCTGCTGAATCCGCATTTGCGTCGCCCCGGCGAAGCCGCCGTGCAGTGCTGCGGAGCAGCACAAACGGAAAAGTGAATATTTTTTGCTGATTAAATGGTGTCCATATATCCTGACAAGATCTGTCTATTTCCAAGCCTGAAGATGATCACTGACGTAGAAAAGTCAGGCAAATATAGGAAGCTATATTTTGGTCTATATGACGATAAGGTAATTATTACGGATCTAAAGAAATATATTCCTATTGGAGCCTCGGTTGATAACATGAGTAAGCTACACTGGTCAGTATTCAAAAGTGATTATTACAAAAGTATTGAGCAATTTATCAAGACCGGCGACGGATACGACCTCCGTCATTTCTGTTATGGCGTGGCGGGCTGTCTTCCGGATTTGGCAAAGATGTGCGGCTTTTGGTATAGTCCGTTATTCAGGTTGATGTATAGAATAGTCGTCAATCGTGTCAGCCCTCACTGCGGAAACGACGCAAATATCCAAGTTTGGATGATTGATAAGGATACCGTAGCATACGCAATCATGGATGAATGTCGTTTATTTGGAGAGACATTCTTGCTTCCGGAAGAGCGCGATCATTCAAGCGTTATGGCCGTGCTTGATTCCGCAATGGCCTCATTTGAGTATAATTGCTATCTTATTGATAAGGGCGTAGATGGCAAAATGTTATTCACCAGGTATGAAGCATAAACTATTTAAAACAATACATGTATAATGGGTAATTTTTTCCAACAGCCGAAGGAGTTGTACGAGCCGCTGGTCAGCCGGAGTGATAGTGATTCAAGCTATGAAGAGAAAAAAAAAGTATGCTGGCGATCCCTGGATGGAAAAATGGAAGGATGTTGGAGAAAAACATTTCCGTCAGAGGATGAAGCTATATTTGCAATCAAAAATTCCATGATAAACAACAATTCAAAAGTCATTTATTGGATCAAAGACGCCTAAGATACCAAAGCAGCATATGCGTAATTTTTTTTGAAGAACGCGCGGTGCCGCCGCAAAAACGCGCGATATAACGCGTCCCACTCCGCGCACCACGGACCGCGCGGGTAGTTGGACATCCGAAGAAGATATGCTGAAGAAGACATGTAAGGCCGCTTCATCATGCGCGGATCCGCATATTGCGACATTCCATATACGTTTGGTACCATTACCCATTCATACGCGTCTATAGTCCACTCCATGAAGTAACGATATGCCTCACGCGGGTGAGCGCCGCTTATAAGCATATAAGATCCCAAGTACATCAGCCGCTCAATATGGTGTGTATAAGAAAAAGGTACAATTTTATTCCGAATGATATCATCCAGGGGCGGTATTCCTGTCCGGCCGGTCCACCAGGCTGAGGATAGCTTGCCGGTATTTCCAAAGAAGTTTGAGTGCTGAATTTCCGGCGCCAGTACGTAAACAGCGTATACATAGTTGCGCCAGCCGATCAACTGACGCAGGAATCCCTCCAGCGAAGCGATCTTGACATTCTTTTTCTTGAGGACCTCGCGAATAACATCCCAATCCGACAGCAGGCCGATATTCAGCATTGGAGTCAATACTGAGTGATATAGATAAGGCTCGCCGGGCTGAGAAGCGTCTTGGTAGTCGCCGAAATGCTCCAGCCGCTCGTTGACGAACCGCCGTAACCACACGCGCGCTCCTGAATGCGTTATTGGATATACCAGATTCATGTCGCCGTAGTTGCCGGAGAAATGCCGCTGAACGTATCGCTTAGCCTCAGCGGTCAGCGCTTTGTCATTTGACGGCCGCGGTAGCCCGGGTACCCGCGTTGCCGCCGGAATCCGCTTCCTGTTTTCCGCGTCAAATGACCATTTTTTTCCTTGCGGGCTGTCGCCGTCCATCAAAATATTGAGCCGCCGCCGCTGCCACCGATAGAATGCGGAATGACTAAACCGTCCGGATTTATAGAAAATGCCGGCATTTTCGCGGATTTCGTCCTGTGTAAGCGTAAAGAATTGACTCCGGAGCATTGTCGCCACCGGAAACAACTTGCGGTATTTTTTTTCCAGCGGGTGGTCCAGCGGATCAATAAAGTGCGTTATCTTTACCGGAGCCGGATCCGCAAACTCCAAGTACTGAACCCGATAGCCTCGCTTCGTGAGGTAGCCTTGGTACCATTTCATCGTACAGCGGTGGTAGACCAGCTTCAATTTGTGATACTTGAACGCCGTAAAGAACTTTGGATCCTCATACAGAACAACGTCGCGTCCTTCGTACTCCACTTTTTTGAACAGCTGTGTTGGTAGAACCAATAGCATATATTTACTTCTTCAACCTATTTCCAAATGCGACACCCATAAAAGATCCGAGTGCTGAGCTGACAAGACTGGTGTTTGATCCCATACCAGCATTGTTATATTTTTGCTGGATCGCGGCCTTATCAACTCTATCATCCTCAGCAAGCTGCTTAAGGATCGCTGCTGGTGTAGCGCCCGAAGATAGGCGGCTGTTGAGCATTCCAACGAAATCATTCCACCGAGCGCGGCCAGCCGCATCATTCATTGGACCAAGAAATACGTGTCCAGTTACGAGGCATACCGCAACGGCAATTATGGTTCCTATAATTGGAAAGGTCTTTGACCGCGCCAATAGTATAATAATAGCTCCAATGATCAATATGATAAGGGTTGCGGTATTAACGGCAAATATAGTACTGAGCCGCGGACCGAGCTTCACAAGACTCTCAACCTTTGCGCGATACTTAGCCTTCTCTTCTTCAGGCAGCCCCGATCCCTCAATGGAAAAGAGGTTGGTTGCGATCTCGTAGTTGTTAGATACGATTAAAGGGTGATATGTTGCCTCAGTTGGAAAAATATATCCTACTGACGGCATAAGCGGCGCTTCAATCCAATCAAATCCTGGAGCAATATTAAACTTACTGACCATATTCACGTTGATTCCTTGCGCCAGCGCGGCCATCTCAGAAGCCTCACGGTTTGGTCCGGCATTCACATTAACGGTTGTCATATATAGAAGAAAAGTGAATATATTTGACAAAAAAAATGGATTACTTCGTATGCGAGTACATTGCGGCCAGCGGCAACCTAAAAAGCCTAAGGACAGCGCATTCGCTTGGATTCCCGATATACGAGTTGACTTGTGAAGCCGCAGCCATCAGCGGAAACCTTGATATTATTATATGGATTGCGGATCGTCTTGGTACGAAACCCAATACCACTCGTCTACACGAGTTTGCTATGATTGCGGACAATAAGCATATTATTAAGTGGTTAATTGATGCTGACTCGTACTTCGTTTTGGAGTGTCTTTAGTAAGACAAGCCTCTTCAATGGACCTGGTAGAATTGATGTTACGGGTACCAATTGAGTTATTTTTTCTTTGTCAACGGTCTTATAGTATTCGTCAGCCGCCGCAAAGCTCGCAAACTCAAGACAATTATAGTGAGTAGAGTATGTGGATCTAACACACAAAAACAGTGAGTCTTGGAATAGCATATTCATTAGAATACTTCTAATTGCTATACGCGCTCATTTGATCTTGCCATACTGCGCTCAAATGAGCTTACTATTCTTAGCGCGCTCAAATGAGCTTGCCATTCTTAGCGCGCTCATTTCAGCTTACTATTCTTAGCGCGCTCATT
>JACCDR011225292.1_pt1 | contig 11229 bp, 15 predicted proteins | sample 7446431 | NCBI WGS metagenome assembly JACCDR01 (sample SAMN15323443, study PRJNA562643) | freshwater metagenome | isolation source: river surface water | place: USA:Blue River Watershed | collected 2017-08-17 | reverse complement strand
GGTGAACGCCATCTTGGCCTATGACATTCCCGAGGAGTGCGAGTTTGACATTCCCGACACGGTTCCGGAGTGGATTAAGGCCCGCATTGTCTTGAGCGAGGAATACAAGACGCGCAACGGTGGAGGCCAGCATACCGAGGCCCAGCCGGACGCGCCTTCTGAGGAAGGTGGACCGGATGATTCACAAGTCCCATTTTGAGCTTGGGGGTTAATGGTGTATAACGGCTGGCCCCGTGCCGTGGTGAATACGGGGCACTATTTCAACAAACACAAAAATATGGACATAGGAAACTTAATACTTGGGTGTATTTTAGGCTTTACCGTGTATTATTGTTTGGATTTCTTGGTCCAAAAATCAGCGGTAAATCAACAACACAAAAATATGGAAACTACAATTGAACAGGACATGGAAGGGCTAAATAAGCCCAAGGAGCCTGTGAACTACGCCCTTAAATACGGGCAGCTTCGAGGGCTGATTATTGCTCTTGAGCCATGCGCCGACAGCAGCGAAGACCGATTGCTACGGCGTATGGTGCTCAATGCCGTCAAACGCATGGAGGAAATTGACCGTGAGTAATAGCCAACATTGGTACGACACGGACGGAAAGCCCTGCCACGTTCAGCCCACCAAGAGCAAGAACGCCAAGAGCCCGTTCCGCAGCACGACGCTAGCGGACGCCAAGAAGCTCCATTTACTGCCCTCTGTTTCGGGAATCACCAACACCCTCGCGGCCCATGGCCTCGTTGATTGGAAGCTCCGCAAGGTGGCAGAGGCTTGCTTCCGTTGCCCCCCGATTGCCGGGGAGGAGCTGGACGGCTACATTGCCGACATGGTGGCCAAAAGCAAGGACGACGCCAAGGGGGCGGCAGACCTTGGCACGGCCATCCACGCTGCCCTAGAGGCCGAGCTTACTTGTGTGCCTTGGGAAGACCGCGAGATTGACGGTGTGCCGGTTTCTTCCTATGTCAATTACGCCGTAAAGAAGCTGGGCCGCCTTGGCATTCAAATCGAGGCCAGTGAGCAAGTGCTGGTGAACAGGTGGGACGGCTATGCTGGCACCACTGATGTTCTCTTTACCCAAGGGGACCACGTTGGGGTGCTCGACTTCAAGAGCAAGCGCACCAAGGTGGGTGAGGATGTTGTCCCTTCAGAAACCCATCCCATGCAGATTGCGGCCTACCTCGCGGCCAATTGGAAGAAGGAGCGCGACTGTCCTGCCATCAAGCCCAACATGATCGGCTACAACATGTACATCAGCACCACCGAGCCGGGACGGGTGGAGGTGGTGCAATACGGCTACAAGGAACTTTGTGCAGCATGGGAAGCATTTAATGCTTGCCTTACGCTGTGGAGGTTTGTCCACTCCTATGATCCAAGGCAAAAATGACTAGAGAACAACTCATTGAACAGGGTTACGTCAGCCTGACCGAGCCCTACGTTATGCCCAAGGAGGACGTTATCTTCTCGCGGGCTGTGAAGCAATTGAACCGCCACGGCGGGGATATTTATTACCTGCTGTGGAGCGAGGAAAAGGACACGGTGGAAATCTGGACCATCCCCAGCAAGCCCTCAATTCCTGAATGATTATGACTACACTAAAAGACAAAATGAAGAGCCTTGCCGACGCCCTGATGGACGACGCTGACCGGGCCTATGAAACCGGCGATGAAGTGAAGTTCTTCAACGCCCTGACGCGCCTGAAGAACGGGAGCGAAGCCCTGCTAAACCTAGCCCAGACCGCCGACATCTTGGCCAACTTTGAGGAGCAAGAATGCCATACGAAGCCATAGTATATTTCGAGAGCGACTATGGCACATACGCCCTAAGCGAAAAGGCCAGCAGGTATTTGGTTCGGCTTTATCAAACCGGAGCCCGTGAGCGAACCTCCTCCGGTCGCAAAACGGCCAAGGCAAAGAGAACCAAGACGTACTTGGATGGAATCCAGAACGCCCTTACCCTGTTACTCAGCCTTGAGCGCGAGCTGGGCGAAATGAAGGGAATAATCGAAAAACAATGAAGCCAGATAAGCCCTGCAACGGTGGACAATGGACGATTGCCCGAAAAAGGAGCTTCATCATGTCTGCCCTGCGCGGGGCTTCCCGGCGATGGGGGCCAGCCTACCAAAGCAAGAAGAACGCCCGTGTCTCCCGCAATGCCTATCGGTGCGCTGCCTGCGGGAAAATCTATGACTCAAAATCAATTAAAATTGATCATATCATCCCCGTGGTTGATCCTAGTGGTGTGGACAATTCGTGGGATGCTATTATTGGCCGCATGTTTCCAGAGGTTGACGGGTATCAATGTTTGTGTGAGGCCGACCATGATCGTAAAACAACTGAAGAAAACCGCATACGCAAACTGCATAAGAAATGAGAACACAATCAGATTGGATTAAGATGTCAGACCGCAAGCCAACGCAATTTCCCGTTTGGGGCTTTGCCCGTGGGTGGTGGAGAGAAGTTTTCGAGATTTGTGATGGTGGGATAATTCCCGATGCTTGTACCCATTGGAAGCCCATGGAGCGGCCAGAGCCGCCCTTGGAACTGACACAACGGGAAGATGATTATTGCGCATTCCGTGGATGGCTTAATGCAAAGTATGGACCTCTTAATGCGTTATCCCCGTCTTATGCGTTGGATGTTTGGCACGCCGCCCTTGCTTACCGCGACAATCAGAACCGGGAGGACTTGCGGAATAGCGACGGAATTGATTGGGCTAGTGAAACCCCTATGGGCGGTTCAATGATTCGACTCCGCCGCCGCTGCGGTCTGGACACATGACCACCATTAATATAATCTTCCTCTGGATTGGCCTCGGCGGCATGGCTGCCGGGGTGTACCACGACTCCACCCCGCTCACCGTATCCATGGCCGCCCTTTTCTGCGCTGGCCATCGCTACCTGACCAGCATCCCCTCAATCGTAACTTTCGTTCAAACCCAAAAACACAATGACAAAACTGACACTGACAAGTGAGACAACCAACGTGGACGGCAGCAAAACTACCGTCACTGTTTCCACCGATGCGGCGGGACTCCATCAAATCCTGCAAGAGTTTGAATGCTTCCTTCGGGGATGCGGCTTCTACTTTGACGGGAGCATTGACATCGTGTTTGATGAGCCCGAGGTTCCCGACACCCTTGACCCTGTTGTTCGCTCCTTTGGCGAACGGGAGGAAGGCGCATGAACCGCTTGTATGCTGACATAGAAACGCTTCCGGCGCAAGTACTTGCGTTCTCCGCTGGCTTCAACCAGACCATTAACCACGACGCCATTTTCAAGGAGCGGTGCATCATCTGCATCGGCTACAAATGGGCCGGGGACAAGAAGGCCAAGGTGCTCCGGTTCGACAAGAACCAATGCGACAAGAAAATGTTGCAGGAGTTCATCGCCATCGCCAACGAAGCAGACGAGATTGTTGGGCATTACGGCAACCACTTCGACTGGCCGTGGATTCGCACCCGTGCCCTGTTCCACAAGTTGCCCCCGTTCCCGGTCTGGAAGACGGTAGACACCAAGCAAATTGCCTCGAAATACTTTTATTTTCAGAGCAACAAGCTCGACTACATCAGCGATTTCCTTGGCCACGGCAAGAAGCTGAAGACCGACTTCAGCCTATGGAAAAAGATTGCTTTGAGCAACGACCAAGCCTCCATTGACTACATGGCCAAGTACTGCGCCATTGACGTAGATCGGCTGGAGAAGGTTTACAACGACATGGCGGCGTTTGTACCCGCCAAGACGCATGTGGGGGTGCTGGCCGGGGGCGACAAGTGGACCTGCCCGCATTGCGGGGGGAAGAACGTCTACACGTCAATGACCCGCATTACGGCGGGTGGCACCAAGCAATTTAGAATGCAGTGCAAGGACGATGGTAGGTACTTCACGATTAACGCGGCGGCGCACAAGGCATATCTGGAATACAAGAAGAAACAGGAGAAGAAGAAATGAGCACACAAACTGACAAGCAATATGTGGCAATCGCCGGGAAGCCGGACGGGGAAACATGGCTGGTGGACTATCGCAAGCCCGAGGGCCAGACGCACACCTTGATTCGCTTCAAGGACGACTGGAAGCCGCTTCACCTGAAGCTGGGCACTATTGACTGCCCGCCAACCTTCCAAGACGCCCTGAAAATTTCGGGGGCGCGGTTTGTGGACGTGGAATGCGACTACATCAGCGGGGGCACCGAGGACTGCGTGGACATCAACCATTCTGACTCTGTGACTCTTTACAACAAGAGCTTTGTCCCCAAGGGTCGGTACGTTGCCACCATCAAGGGCGGTTCAACCAACATCTTAGTCATGTTTTCCGACGTGATTGGCAAGCCCAAGTATGTGGATTTTGACATTGGCAATTGGTCGGATCAGTCGGCCAACCGTACCAGCGGGGTTACAATTACCTCCCAGCAGCCCCAATCGCGGCAATACACGGTGAGGCAGTTGCACGCCCGTAAGCCCACCCTGCACGGCGATTTCAAGGTGTCTTCTTGGGCCTCGCCGTATTTCTACACCGTTTATAGCACACTAAAGAAGCTGGGTTTAGCATAACAAACTAAGTTTATGAATAAAGAAACCATTGAACTGCTCAACAACATTGCTCTAGAGCTTGAAAACCAAGCTGTTTTTTACAACAAACAGGCATTGGAAAAGGCAAAGGATAGCGAAATGTTGGCTATTGCGATTACTACATCAACAGCCGTATGTCATTCGCTTGCCGCCTCCCTGCGACGGGTTGCAGGGTCTGACTAACATTCGCTATTCATGAATACCGTATCCTACTCTCTTTTAATGACTTCAGCCGTGCTTTCGGCGGTTTGCTTCCTGATGCTCTCCCTTGTCTCCCATGTGGAAAGCCGGGATATTGACCGCTGGGCCGAGTATTTCGTGCCTAGAGCCACCCTGCTCATCTTCTTCATGGTGGTGGCGGCAGCCGCCATTGAATTCTGGGCTGTTTAAACGCTTTGAAAGACCTTTTTGGCACAGAACTGCGTCCTGAGCCTCAAAACCCCGTAAAACGCAAGGAAACGTCCTTGGCGGGGCTTATACGGGTGCCGGAAGTTCCCTATCGGCCATGCACCATCGTCAGGGAGTCCAAAACCAAGGTTTGGGTGCTTAACGGGCCGGTTGCCCAGAAGACTCCTGCTTAGCCCGAATGTCAGCCATATTGGCCACGGTAAGAGCATTCCTGATTACCGGGTCGGAAGCCGAGGCAAGGGCCAAGTCCCCACCATACTGCGCAATCTTGGGGGCAACGTTGGGATTGACGTAAAGAGTATAAAGCAGGTTGTATTTAGCATCCTTCGCCAAGTCAACAATGGTGCCAAACGGGATGCGGGCAAACACGCTGCTTCCGCTCTGCGTCGGGCGATACATAAGGCCATTAGGCAGCCTTACGTTCTGACCTGCGTACATTGAACGCTGCTGGGCCACAACCCGTATAACGGGGTCAATAACCCGGTCCTTGAAGCTGGCGTACTTATCCCGACCCAGATACTCAATAAACGTCTTGCGAGCCCGTTCCGCATCATCCCCCTTGTCCGTGAAGAAGTTATAGATTTTGCCAAGGTTGGCTGCGGAATCCCCGCTGTCAGCGGCAGACTCAAACTGGCGGAAGACGGTGGCGGCAACAGCCTGAGAGACCTTTTCCGCCTGATCGCCACGCCCCGTATCCCTTAAGCTCTGCATAAACGCCGAAGCCTGTGTCGGCTCAAGCGTCAGAAGACGCTTTGCAACCCCGGCGTTTGCGGACGGGTCGGAACCGAGCTTCATGTCGGTTTGGTTAAGCAGTCTAATCAGCGGATTTTTGCCAGCAGCCTCAAGCTCCTTTGCCGCAACATCTGCATCAACCCCCGCCTTCTTGGCCGCACGGAACATGTCAGCCTGACTGCGGGCCTTTAGGCCAACGCCCTGATCAATGACAAACCGCCTTACCGTATCCCTAAACTCCATGCGGGCAACCGCCTTGTCTGCCCCAAGCTCGCCCACGAGGCTAAAGAAGTAGTTCAAGTCCTCCACCCCAAGCCCGTTCAACTTGCCAGCAGAGGCAACCTGAGCCAACTTGCGAATGTCAGACGCTTTGCCCATGCCCAAGGACTCAACCGGGAAACCACGGGAAGACAGCGTTTGCAGCTCACCGGCCAGCTTTTCAATGTCCGTGCTCCTGAAGTCTGAGGTAAGGCCCGTGGAGCGGTCAATGACGTCGTCAATCAACGCCGACTTGATGCCAGCGTTAATGTCCATCATGAACTTGTCAGCACCGGCAGCAGCAGCCTCCATGGCACCCGGCTTTGACGCATCGTAAGTGTTTTTGATGGTATCGCGGTAGCCGGTTAGCTCGGTCTCAATCGCGCCCCTCCAGCCCTGTTTCTTGATGCGATTCACCAACCCGCCAATGTCACCGCTAGAAATCAGGTCAATCGTGTCGGTGCCCCTTGCGCTAAAGTGCTGGGCAGCGGCAGCGTCAGCAGCCTTGAAGGCGGCAGCCTTGTCTGGGTAATAGCTGTTCACAAACTCATCGGAAGCCTGCCGCATCACCGAATACTGTTCTGCCGCAATGGCGTTGGCCTTGTTTGGGTCCATGCCGCCCTTAACCAGCTTCTCGGCTATCTTCGACTTCATGTTCCTGAACCGCTCAAGCGTAATGGTTCGCGGGGAGTTGCCGAGAAGTTCATCCAGCTTCGCAACCTCGTCAGATTCGCTACCCGTGAACGCCTTCTTGGCTTCATTCGTGAAAGCATTGCGAGCATCATTGCCATTCAACAGTTTGCCGGGGCCAGAGTTCTTCTCAATGGCAGCCTGAACCGCATCCCAAGAAACAACAGCGTCGTTCTGCCCAAATCCAGCCTTGGCGTAAAGGTCATCAACAGCCAGCTTCGCCACATTCTTTGCGGCCACCGAGGTATCCCTAAGGTCAACCATCAACTTCCCAAGGGACTCCGCGTTCTCGCTTGGGTCAACCCCGCCAAAGAACATCCGTGAACCAAGAGTCTTTGCGCTTCTGGCCGACGAGGCTTCAAGGGCGGCAACCTGAGCCTTAGCGTAAACCTGCGGAAACTCAATGGCGTTAGTCATCTTGGCCTGCTGGTACTGCTGAGATAGCATAGCAGCCCTCTCGGTTGCAGCCCTAGCGTTCTTGTCAAGCGTGTCCAACCGTCCAACAAGCGGACGCAGTTCCTCGGCCACATCACCCAACGACTGAGTTGGGAAGAACTGTTCAATCGCCGTGCCAATGTTGGCCCCCATGTTCTCAAAGGCATTCTGCGCGTTCTTATTCCCACGGGCAAAGGCAGCCGCCTCCATCTCTGTGAACTTCTTCCCTTTCAGAACCTCAGAAAGCATACCGCCACCACCAAAGCGTTCCCGGTTCAAAAACACCTGATCGTTTGCGACGTTCTTCAGCTTTTCGCCTCGACTACCAATATAGGAACCGCCAAACCCCAATGCCATTGGGAGACCCCAGCGTTTACCTTCCTCTAAAAACGAGCTTGGCAAACCTTTCTTGTACTCCTCAAAGCTGCCAGCCTCAGCGAACTTACCGGCCTCAGTAGCACCAATGAAAGATGAGACGTTGGCAAGCGTGCGAGCCGCAAGGTTGCCCCTATTTAGATAGGGAGCACTACCGTAGAGTCCGGCGGCCTTTACGGCGGCTGGATTGTCCGAACCCTCAATCTTCTGCGCACCATATTCAGACAATGCGCTGGAACCAGCCCCAATACCAGCAAGGGCAGCCATAGACGGAATTGACACCCCGGCAGTAAACGGAGCCGCCGCCAACCCCGCCGCAACCGGACCACCGTAGCGCAGGGACGTTGCAACGCCTTGGCGCGTTACGGGTGCAGGACTGTCCTTCTCTAGCCCAGCCAACATGCCGCCCTCAGCACCGAAACGAGGGGAAGGCCCTGTTCCGGCCTCACCAAGACGCTTGGCTAGGTCGGCGTTCGGGTTGCTCGGGGCGGGAGCAGGATTCTGCGAACTCTGAGATTTAACAAACTGAAATGCCTGATCTTCATTGTCTGCTTCAACCTCAAAAATCTGTCCCTTATCCTCTATGGTGTAGATTTGCTTCATTTTTTTCCCGGTTGGTTTGCGGGTCTAACAGATATGAGGCGCGGTCCAGCAGAATTGGATTCAGAATCAGTCTCTTCCATGGGATTGAAAGACTGGTAGTAATCAGGCAGGATGCTTGTTGCGTCTAGGTTGCGCTTCTCAGCAATCTTCTTGTATTGAGAAACAATCGGCTGAATCTGTTCAAACTGCGTCTTGGCAGACTTACGCATTGCGGAAATGTATTGCTGTCTCTGTTCTGGCTGCAAGCGTTCACCGGAAAGGGCCTTTTCGTATGCGTTCCTGATTCGCGTGGGAACACCAGCGGCGTTTTCAGCTGTAGCATATTCGCCCTCACGAACAACTGAGGTTGGGTCAAGAACCTTCATGTACGAGAAGATAAGCGCAATGTCGCTGGCAGCAGTATCCTCCTTGGCAACACTAACACCGCGTTCAAAGAAGTTCTTTACAATGTCGTAATTCTTGAACGATTGGTGGTTTTGCAGTTCCTTGCGCAAACCGGATTCATCCCCGAACGTATCAACTGGCTTTGGGGCTCCAATTGCCGCTGTTTCGGCTTTTAGTTTGTCTGTTTGAGCCTGAGTCAAAGCGTCCTTCAATGGATCAGCAGGCTTCGGAGCACCAATCGAAAGCGTCTCTGCTGCCGTTTTTTCCATTTGCGCCTTGTCCGAAAGGAACTTCATCACGCTTTGCGCGACGGCAGGGCTTGCGCCCTCTGGAATCTTCCCGGTTTGAACCCCAAGCATGAAGTTTCTGTTGTCAATTTCGGCAGCCTTTTTGGCGGTAAACATTTGGTCCAATTGACCAAGGGATGCTTGAATTGTCTTTGCGCCCGTGAGCGCATCACCGCCGCCAGCCGATTTGATTATGACGTTAATCGCCTTCTTGTCCTTCGGGTCTTTTAGGCCAAACTGCGGAGCGGCATCTGGGTGTTTCTCTAGGAAATCAGATACATTGTTAGTGACTCCTTCAATGATCTGCTTTTCTTCGCGGTTCTTGTAGTATTCCTTGAGCCCCTGCGAAATGCCCTGCCCCAGAGCCTCCATGCCCCTAGCCTGCATCTGCGCACCCTGCATGGCCCCCTGCATGTAGGGAGTATAGTCAATCCGCCCAAGGGCGGGGTTAATGCCTTGTCCGAATGTTGCCATGTTAGAAATAGCCTAAGGTTGAAATGCGGCTGTCCATCCAACGCCTGATGATGTTCTTCAGGCGCGGCTTGTCACTGATAAAGGCGGCAAATCGCTCGCCATAACGCAGGTATAGACTGCGGAACCACTTGGGACCAATGTTCAGCATCCAATGGCGGAACATCACCCACTTGGGATTCTCAAATCCGTACACCTCGCGGGCCACCCAGCAAGAGAATAGTGAACCAAAACCGCCCGCCGCTCCAGCAGCTCCAAGAAGCCCGCCGCCAAGTTGTCCAAACATACTGTTAAGCCCAGCCCCAGCCGCTCCCTGAGCTGCCGCCCGCGCCCCATACGTCGCCGCCTGATAGTTGCCAAGGTTGGCGTTGTTCGCCAAGGCCAGATTAACCCCAGCATTCGGGTCAAACAACTGCGGCCCCTGCATCCCCAGCATCCCAGCCGACCCAGCAAGCTGCCCAGCCCCGATATTAACCGCCTGCGAAGGACGGCCCAAAATGGCCTGAAACGGATCACTCGCCATCCCGCTTTGCGCCCCAAGCATCGACAGGGCATATCCCCGGTCAGCCCCCAACTGCGACTGCCCAAACTGACCCAAGATGCCAAGGTTCTGCATCTGCTGGTCATATCTGTTCGCCGAAAAGTTGCGATTTGCCTGCTGCACATCCAACCCAGCCTGCATGTTGGCAAGCCCCATCTGGTTGTAAGCATTCTGATTGGCAAGCTGGAACTGCGCAAGCGTATTCAGATAGTCCGTGTCACGCTGGTTAATGGCCTGCGCCCCAAACATCCCCGCCTGATTGGCGGATGCCTGATTGGCCAAATTGGCCTGCATTCCCGCCGCTTGGTTCGCAAGGCTGGCCTGATTTGCCGCCTGTGCCCCGAACATTCCAGCTTGATTCTGCGCTGCCGCATTGGCCATGGAAGCCTGCAAGTATTGGTTGCTCTTTTCGGAAGCAGCCGTGTTGGCTGCTTGTGCCCCAAACATGGCAGCCTGATTCTGGGCAGCCTGATTGGCACCGGCATATTGCAACCGGGCGGCCTGATTGGCTCCCTGCGCCCCCATGAGGAAGTTGGCGTTCTGCATCTGACGGCCAATGTCCGCCCCTTGCACATTCTGACCATAAGCCCGGTTGGCCCCAAGCTCCGCCTGACTCGCCTGATTAAGTTGAGCCGCCATCCCAAGATCATTCATCCGGTTCTGCCGCTCGTTCGACAACCGACCCAAAGCCTCCGACGTCACGCCCCGGCTGCTGTCCAGCGTCCCACGCGCCCCAAACGAAGCCCGCAACTGCTGCTCCATCACGCGCAACTCATCCGGCGTCATGGCCCCCGTGGACTGCGCCAACTTCTGCGCCTGCGAATCAAGCATCTGCCCGGTCTTTCCAAGGCCGGTGGACTTCGCCATGGCATCGAAGTAAAGCGTATCCCCAAGCATACCACTATCAACTTGGGCCGCATTGACGTTAAGCGGGTCTTGCTGCAAAGACGCCAAGTATCCGGTATTGCCAACGCCACCAGCCTGCACAAATGCCGCATTATATCCCTGACCCGACGCCTGCGGTACGCTACCAATCATGCTCTGGTTATAACCACGAGCCGCCGTAAATGGAACTGAACCAGTAACCGCCGCCTGAACCGGATTAAAACCAATGCTTCCAAACTCCGGCTGCCCAGCCCCCACCGCATTAGCAAAGCCGCTAAAGGCGTTACTTCCGCCAGAACGAAGACTCTCTGCTGACGTAACCGCCGCCTTTAGGTCGGGGTTGGCGTCCTGAAACGCCTTTGTGGCCCGCGCACCCAAATCCTCCACATCGGTAATGTCAGCCGTCCTCTGGATGGTGCGGCCAGCCGCATCGGCCTCTGCCGCCTTCTCCGTCGCCATTACAATCTGGTCCAGCGCACCGGGGTTGCCATCATACCCGGTCAGATAACGCTGCATCTGTTGCAGGTTCAGCGCGTCAAACTGAGGACGATAGGTGGACTCCGCATCGTATATCAACTGCTGCAAGGCAGGAT
>JACCDR010322971.1_pt1 | contig 11232 bp, 12 predicted proteins | sample 7446431 | NCBI WGS metagenome assembly JACCDR01 (sample SAMN15323443, study PRJNA562643) | freshwater metagenome | isolation source: river surface water | place: USA:Blue River Watershed | collected 2017-08-17 | reverse complement strand
TGAAATGCAAAGTACCTCCCCCTTCTATCCTTTGAATCATCAAGTTATCATTTACTGCCCTTGCATAATCTGGAATGGATAAAAGCATCTGACGTACAGTATAAGCAATTAAAGAAGCGTCTGCTTGAGTTTGAGAAATATAAATAGCAGTATAAGCCTTATTTAATATAGCCTTATGCAATCCTTTACTAGCTGCATAAGTTGTCCATCCCATTTGCCTCGATTTTACCCCTATCGTAGTAGGGTAAGTATCGAACGTATTGTTTAACTCAATTTGATACGGATAAGGGATGTAATGAACAATGCGATCGCCTGATTGTATTTGAAGTAACCGAGCGAAGTTTTCCCACTCTTGAGGGACTTTTAATTGTTTTATTTCTTTTTGGTTTTTGTGCCGTTGTTTTTTTTTCTGAGCAATAATGTTATTCAGGGATTTGGTTATCAGCATCTTCTAGAGTAGTGTCCTCTTGCGTCGCGTCTTCTAATCTCAATTCTCGTCTATTGTGTTCAATAATTTTTAATTTTTCAATGTTGGCAAAAGGCAATTCTACTAATTTACATCCGGCGTCGTATTCTAATTTTGCACTATAAGATTTATCTTTATTGGTAGCAATGCGATACAAAGTAGCAAACCCTGCCGATACATAAGTATTAAATAAAAGACTGGTTTCATTTAACATTGCTTCTTGAGAGAGTGTTAACTGTGTTTGAAATAACTGATCTTGTCGCCATATCCATAAAGTATTTTCAGTTATTTCTAAAGTTTCTGCTATATCTTTCCATTTACGCCCTTCTAAAGCTAATTGAATTGCTTGTTTTTGTTTTTGCGTTAAGTATGCTTTTTTAGTTGCCATTTTCTCTTTTTAAGTTCTTTTTTCATATTTGTATTATATACTTTTTTACTGATGTTTTTTAGTCTTGAGGCGATATATAATTAATTTTTGAATATTTAGGCATATTAATATTTTTTCAGTCCATTAAAAGTTTTAAAATTGTTAATATTCTCAATCATATTTCTATATTTACATTAATATACATTTAAACATATTAGTAAAACAGGTAAATTAAAGGTTTAATTTACCTTTAGATATAATAATAAGTAATAAGTAAACATACCAAAAGTGTTTACAATGTTAATTATACTAGAAAACTTTGATAACGACCGCAGTTAGAACAATCTAAACTTTTTAATATTAGATCAGGTTTATTATATTGTTTTTTTAATGTTTTATTTATTTTACCTTGAGTGTTTCCACAATACTTACAAGGTGTTTTTAGATTAATATTATGTTGTTTAAATATAGAATGATATTTTTTTACTCTTTGACAAAACAGTTGCCAATAAGCAAATAAATCTTGTGACGTTATTTCAAAGACTTGAGCAGGAATATTTTCCAAAGCAATAACAATAACGGCGTTGTTTATCTTGAGATTATACATACGATTAACGGCGGCACAATAACCAGCTGTTTGTAATTTATAATCCAATATCCATTCTTCCTTTTTTGGTTTAGAGGATGTTTTCCAGTCAATGATGGATAAATTGCCTTTCCAGTTAGCAACACAGTCAACACTACCTGCAAAACCTAAAGGATGCCATAATGCTCCTTCTATTAGTTGAACTTCAGTAACATTATTTAATACAGGTTTTATAGACTGCCAAAAAGAAAACCATTGATCACTACATACAGGGGATTTTCCTATTAAAAAATCTTCAATACAACTGTGTATCTCACTACCTCGATCACAAGCTAATTTAGTAATATTTTCAGCAATTTCTACTCCTACTTTATTACGCCAAATATTTAAACTTATTTTGTCTTTTTCAGGTTTAGTCGCCGACAAGATAGTTGTTACTCCTGGGTACTCATTTTCTCCCCATTTATGATACCTTTTTCCTTCTTTCCATACATGATGTGCTTTATAAGTTTTTAACATTATTTTTCAGCCCAATTATTAACTATATTTGCGTCTGCCTCTACTGGTATTTGTTTTAAAAAATACTGTCCTGCTTTTATCATTTCTTTTTCTAATATTTCTTTAACTTTATCTGCAACACTTTCGTGAGCCTCTACAATAATTTCATCGTGAACACAATGTATTATTTTACAATTAAAATCTTTTAAAGCTACAGGTAATTTAGATAAAGCTAATTTTAAAATATCAGCACCAGTTCCTTGTATAGGAGTATTTAAAGCAGTTTGCGGTGTAGGTTCATCAAATAATTTACGTCTTTTTCCTAATGTTCTAGTTTCTTTAATTTTACCTTGTTTTATACCATTTTGTATCTTAATATGCCATTTATTTAAACCTTGATATGAGTTGAAAAAATTATTAATAATTTTTTGTGCTTCATTATCTATTAGTTTAATTCCATAATTATTTTCAGCATAGGATTTAAACCCATTTACACTAGCCCCGTACAAAAGCCCAAAATTAGCAGATTTAGCTATCTGTCTATCTTCTTTAGTAATCTCATTTAAAGGTTTATTTAAAACTATACTAGCAGTTAACTTATGTAAATCTTCTCCTTTTTTATAAGCGTTAAGCATGGTTAAATCGTTAGTATATTCTGCCGCTATTCTTAATTCTATTTGACTATAATCGGCAATGATATATTTATAATTATCCTCTGGTATAAAACACTCTCTTAATTCTTTTTTTCGGGGTATCTGTTGAAGGTTAGGATTACTCTCACTCATTCGCCCTGAAGATGCTCCTAATTGCCAATAACTGCCATGGATACGCCCGTCTTCCTCTACAGCGTCTAAAATAGACAGTCCAAAACTAGTAATAAATTTAGTTAATTTTTTATATTCTAATAATAAATTAATTATTAAATCTTCTTTATAAGGTAATAAATCCTCCTCTCCTGTTTTTAATATAGGAATACCGTAATAATTTAAAGCAATAGTTAATTGTTCATGACTGTTTAAATTTAAAGGCTCTGGTGTATCAAATAATGTCATTTGTTGAGTAGGCATTATTAAAACTTTCTTAATCTCTGTTTCTAAAAAACATTGTCTTTCTTTAGAATCTTTTAATATTTGTTCCCATTTATGATGATTAAGTTTAATACCGTTAAATTCCATCATGGCAACGGTTAAAACACAATCAAATTCTATTTTGGCAATAGTAGTTAAATTAAAGTCTATTAATTGTTGTCTTAAAATAGTTCTTAAATCTAACAAAATTTCAGCATCTTTAACAGCATATTCTAATTGAGTTTTAGTTAAAGTTTTTCCCCAGTCAGATTTTTGTTCATCTTTGTTTAATTCAATATTTAAATATTTTTTACAAACATCTTTTAAACTAGCATTATGTCTATTACCTATAATTAATTGATGCGCTAACATTGTATCAAATAAACTTTGATTTATTTCTAATCCTAGAGCCAAAAAAAACTGTAAATCAAATTTTGCATTATGAAATATTTTAAAAGATAAATTTTTTAATAATGGTTGTATTAATTTAGCATCACATTTAAAACAATCAATAATAACCGTAGGGTAATCTTCACAAGCAATCTGAATTAATCTTAATTTATTTTTTCTTGGATTTAAGCCCGTGGTTTCTGTATCAATAGCTAACGTCTGTTTATTGCTTAAATGTTGCACTACTATCTCTAAATATTTATTATTTTCTATTAATAAATATTCGGTAGTTCTACCATCATTTTGTTTTATATCATTAATTATAGGAGCTACGCTTAAATACATTTTAGTAGTAGCTATTTGGTCTTTTAAATCAAAATATAATTTTTCTAAAATGGCATCAGGAACATCTTTTATTTTGCCTTCATAACCAGTAAACTCTTTAAATAAAACTCTTCTTTTTGCTTCTGTATTTCCCCCATGGACATAAATTAAACATTGTTTAATATCTGACAATAAACGGTTAAAATCTAAGTTTGTTTGACTCGTAACTGTATTTTCTTTCAAAGATTTATCTTTCTCCATTTTTGTTAAATCCTCAAAATATTAAAAGAATCATAGCGTTTGTTGAACGCAGCTTGAGGGGCAGTAGTAATCCAGCTATGTCCTGCATCCCCTATTATTTGATACACGACACCTTTATAACTACGAAGATAATCTCCTATTTGAGCTTTATTTTTATCAATTTCTTCGTAGTTGTCCAATACAAAAGTTTGAATAATGGGATTTGCCACAGTATGATAGTACATCGGAGAATTGTAAATTTTGGGTTGCTCAACTGCTTTAGGGTAAGTAGGTAAAATAATATTTAAAGTATCGCCCTCTAAATTCAATACTTGTAAAGGATCGCAAGGTATTAGAGTATTTTCTACACAATCTCTTATCCATACCCCAATAGCGTCTATTTTTTCAATTGTGCCTCTTTGATAATCGTCATAATTAGGATTAACGTACTTAACAAATGTCCCAATTAAGTTATTTGTTTGTATATTTTCGTTTATAAAATTATCATTAATATTATTATTATTTATTTCAATTTCCGAAGGGTGAATTACTCTTTTTTCCCAATCACACACTTCGGGCAATGGAGTAATAACTGCATTCTTTGTTCCGTAAGAATCACACCTAGGTTTTTGACTGGGGGAAAAACCCAAGGCTGGATTATCTACTTCATACCTTTTTATCTCCCCTTCATTCCTTTCTACATAAGCGTTATACGCCCCTGTTTCTGCACTAGCATGTGTTGTGTTATATTTTATATCAATTTCACATTTGTATTTATTAGTTAAAGATTGTACAAAGAGATTAAAATCATTAATATTAACCAGAGGTTTAATGCCATATTTATTTTTAAATTTAGTGTAAGTAGTAAATCCAAAAAGAGCTAATAGTTTTTTAATGACGGGTAAGCGATAAGATTGTTTATGCCATTTAATCCCATATAAACTTAAAGTACGACGGTGTTTATTCAGAGTTAAGAATAAATCATCATTAAGCTCTACCAAATCTTGATCAATCCATTTTTGAATCTCCAGAGCATGAAATAAATTAGACATTACCGTTCGAGTGCGAGAGTCGTTTGTCCAAAAAACACCTCCTTTTTCCGATTGGAATAATAAATAATTCAAATTTTGAATATCTAGTTTATTACTAACTTCGGTATTTAAAGCCAACACATAATTTTCAATGGCATTAATTTTACGATAAGAATCTTTGACCACATAATCAAGAATCAAATCAGGATTAACGGGGACATCGGGTAATTTTTTCTTAAAATAATATTTCGCTAATTTATCCCTGTCGGCTTCCTTTAAGCCGTCTTTATTTCCTAAAACCTTAGCTTGATTTTCATCTATATCAGGAGCTTGAACAATGCGTAAGGCTTCCTTTTCGTTATTTATAGTTCGTTGGTGTTCTATTAAAAGATTAACCTCTAAATCAAAAGGAAAATTTCCCACTTCTATAATTTGATAACCCTCCTTAATTAATTGTTCTTTTAAAATATCACCGTAATCACTGCGTTGTATATTGTTTTTTGCCGTTAGATTCGCCACAGTATCCATATTCAAATCTTTACATAGCTTATTTTGCTTCATTAATTGAGCAACTTTAATAACGGCATCTTCCCAGTCAATGCCTTGAGCAAACTGCATATATTCCACTGATTCAGGTAAAATATACTCTTTAAATTTTTGAGACTCTCTTATTTTGTAAACGTCAAAATCATTGCTATAACCTAATCCTCTACCTGATGCCCACACATGGCGATCGCATTGCCCCCTTTCTCTAATTAACATTTGTCTAGCAACGTTAGGCGCTACCACTCCTTTAAAAATACCAAAGTAAGCATTCAAATAATCAGGTATTTCCAGACTAATCCCCGATTGTATTACGGGAGAGGCTAATACTACCTGTATTTTATTTTTCTTAATTAAACTACCTTTATCACAAAGATAATTATGAAGATTAGGATTATCATTTAAGTTTTCTCTGGTCAGTAATAAAGTTTTAATTCCTTTAGAGGCATAAACATCGTTCAGAGCAGTTAATTGTTTTTTACTATCGGAAACAACCATAATATTGTCGCCGTCGGTAATAGTTTGATGGACAATCGATAATATTTCTTCTTCGTTTTCGTAAAAAAATAAATTACGTTTATTCTCGTTGTAAGTGTTTTCTATCTTGTAGCTAGGCTTACCACTAACATTAACAAAATAATCGACGGTATAATCACTCAAATCGGCATCACATAATATAATTGCGCCGCACTCTTTTAACTTATCCATCAATAAAGCTAAAATCTGTCCTCTAAATTTTTTAACATGAGTAGATCCTAATAATAAAGAATCTAAAAATTGCTCAGCTTCATCTATTAATACAATAGTGCCATTAAAATCTATATTTTTTAATTTAAGTAACGAGTCCAAAACAATCGCTAATCGGTGTTGCCAGTTATTATCTTCACTCCATATATACTCACAATCTTCGCCAGTAACACTCATATCTACATAGGTAAAATGAGGTAAATCTTGAGATAAAGATTTAGTTAAGGTTTTTCGGTTGCCAATCAATATATATCTGGCTGGTATTTCTGCCACCAATTCTTTTAACCAGAAAGATTTACCAGTATTTTTCGCTGACTTAATTCCAAAAACTTTGCAGCCGTCTATTTTTTCTTTTAAAGAATCCGCAATAAACTTAACATTTATAGTTTTATCTGGGGTGTACTTAGTGTATTTCTCTAATTTCAGTTTTTTATCTTGTCTAAACTGAACCTTTTGAGCGATCGCTTCCCATGTTTCAAAACTAATTAAAACAGGGTTAAAACTTTCAATCTCGTCAATGTCCCCATCGGATTTTTCAAATTGTTGATACCAAGCAATCTGTACTTCTATATTTAACTCTTTTAAAATTAAATCTTTAACTGATTTAATCTGATGAGTAATATTTTTATTTTTTACTGCACCACCATCAGGAATAACTACTATTTCTTTATAATTTTTAGCTATCTCAATTAACTGTTGAGGAGACGACGCCCATTGTCCCCCCGCCGCTCCCAACACATCAATACCATGAACACAATGAGCAATATAGGGTTTTAAAATCCCTTCGACAATATATAAAGTATCTTGACCAGTACCATGGTATGTTAAAGGCAATTCTCCATTTTGAAGATGAGAAGTAACTTCAGTACCTTTAATCTTTTTCGATTTTGCCCAATAATATTTAGCACTAAACTCATCGTTAGGAGTATTATTTCTAATCTGATAACCAATAATTTCCCCTTCATAATTAAAAGCAGGGCAACTAAACCCGTTGGTTTTAGAGTAGCCAATACTATTATTATTAGCTTTATGAGGATTCACGCCGGGGAATTGTAAAGATACCGTTAAAGGTAACTCAACCTGTCCTCTGATAGAGAAAAATTTACCCTTATTTATTTGTTCATCGGTTAAACCTCGTTTAGTTAAATTATCTCTATCTTCTTTTAAAAGCCCTAATCTTTTATAAATTGCTAAATAATTAGTATTTCTCTCACTACCTGATAAAGAAGCCCAAAATCTCTCTCTTCTTGCTTTTTCTTCCGCTTCTTGTTTTTCTTTTCTTAAATAAGCTATTTCCTCTGACGGTTTTTTATAATTAGGATCTCTTAAATAATAAATCCCCCATGTACCATTTTTATCTGGTTTATGAAAATTAAATCTATGATCCGCTAATTCTCCTTGTTTCCCTTCCATACAAAAATAACGCAAGGAATTAGTATCTAATTTTTCTGTGCGACATTTTCCTTTAGTATCATTGCACAAAGGACATGGATTGTGGTATGATGTTCTTATGTATTGACTCATTGTGTGCCTCCTTTTTGTAGGGATAAAGTGGGTGTAAAATAGGAAGTTTTGGACGATATTAAAACCCCGTATCTTTCAGGGCTTTCTACTTTGAATCTTTCATCTTTCGACAAAGTATCTAAGTCTTTTAATTGAGAAGCATCAATTAACTCGACATCAGGGATCTGATATACTAAAGTCTGGACGACAAACACAGTAAAGTTTTTCATCACTTTTCTCCATGTTCTATCGGAGTTTGAGGTTCTATAATCTCCTCAAACTCTATTTTTCTATGCACAATTTCGGCAAAAGACTCTGGGTGTGTTAATTTCCACACCGTAATATCACTTAACGAACCGTCAGAGTTTGTTGCAAAATTCTCCACAGCACTAACATTTGGCGCTTCCACCATCTGCTCATACTCAATCGTTACTATTTGCCTTACTAAATATTTGTCAGACATTTTTGTTAAAATCTTCTTATGGCTTTAACAAGCCTGTTAATTTTGTTTTCTTTTGGAGAAAGCTTCCGTTTAATAAATAAACGTAAGCTACTCTTTTTTTACCTAGTTAAATTATAATGGATATATCAACATGAACGCAATAGATAAAATGTCTGTTTTTACTCAAATAAGAAAAAAAGCAAAAATTAGTCAAACAGAATTTGCTAAAGTTTTAGGCGTTACTAACGTGACGTTATCTCGGTGGGAAGCGGGGATACACCAACCTACTTTAACTTTTAAACAATATAAAACGCTATCTCACATATTGATAGGAATGGGTTTAAGTATTAATGATTTACCCGATGATGAATTTGGGGAAATTCAAAATTTATGTTTAGAAGATGATGCCGACATAAAAAGTAAAAACAAAACTAAAGAGAAAAAACACACACCGAATCAATCTTTTACAGAACTAAGCATAGCCGTTTAAACAAAAAAAATTAACACTTGCGTAAAAAAAAGATTGACATTGTCGTTAAAATATTTTATAATATTTATAACAAACAAAATTAACAGGCAAAAGCCAAATGACAACTAAAACATTAAAAAAAGCCCTTTGTTGGGGAAACTCGACAATAAGAAAGAATAACCGCATCTATCCTTACATTGATGCGTCTGTTATTTCCAATTCAAAATATACAAGACTGCGTTCAGTAATTCAAACTCATTTAACTCGCTATGGATATGAGCATTATCCTATAGATTTAGTAGGATTAGCGTTATGTAACGAGTGGTATGTCGCTATTTACACTTTTGAAGGTGTTGAATATGAAGAAAGAATTTCAATAGTAGAATTTAACGCTGATTTAGACAATTACGATCGTCGCTTAAATCCAAAAGCAGAGTTTATGGCAACTATTAATAACTTTGCTGGAATAACCGCAAAATATTCAGATTTAAACATTTGTGAAGAGGCTATTGATATTGTTTACCCAGTAATTAAAGAGCATAACGGAAGCTTAGATTTTACTACTCATCAATTTAGAGTTTGGGTAGGAGAACAAATAGAAATATCAACTTGTTTTGGTAAAGAATATTTTAACGAAATTTTGCAATCAGTGCAAAGAATAATAGATTTAGTAAAAGAACATCAATGTTCTAATTTAAAGAGTTTTTATAAACGAGTAGATTTAAATACTAACGTTGTTTATAAAAACATGGAATTAATTGTTAATCAACTTTAAAATAAAAAGAGAAAAAAATGCAAATTGAAGAATGTTTAAATGCCGAAATAGTTAATATTTTTAGTAAAGATAATCAAATAAAAAAGGACTTAAAAGAATTAATATTTTTACTACAAAAAACTACAGAATTAGCTTATAAATTAGAGCAAATCTTAGCAGACAAATTAAGTTTAGATCCTAATTATTTTGAAGAACTTTTAATGATGGAAGAAACTGACGAATGCAAAGTAAGTGATTATTTAGTGTCTATTTGTTTATTAGTAGAAGGAGTAAATAATGAATTGTAAAGTACTAAAAAAACCTCATTATTTTACCTGTAAACAAGATGAAATAATTTTAAATTTATTTCACATAATAGACACAGGAAAACTGTCTGTATTAATGGGAATTGAAACTATAAAAATAGTAAAAAGAAATGAGTATTTACATGATAAAAATAACTGAAAGACAACAAAAATTTATTGATGTATTTAAAAATCATCGCAATAAAATAGATCTTTTATTTCAGATGTGTAAAGAACTTAACATAACTAGAAGTGTTTTACATCAGTATTTTTATAGATTAGTAAAAAAAGAAGTATTTTGTAAAGTCAATAATACTTATGAATTAACTGAAGAACAGTTAATAGTGGTAGAAACTAATCAAATAAAAAGATCTTCAAAAAATAAAGAATTTAACACTATTAAGACAAAAAAGATAAAAAAAGAAGTATTTTTAAATACAACAGAAAATTTAACAATAGTGTCGCCCAAAACAATAAAACCTGTGGAATATTACCCTAATGGAAAATTAAAAAAAGTACCTTTACCTCAAAGATACTAAAAAATAGGGGGATGCGCATCCTAAAAACGCATTGATTAAATTTAATTAAATTAAGAGGAAACTTAAATGACTACCACATTAAACTTAGACAAATATTTTAGTGAAGAAGATTTAGTAACATCAAACGAGGTAGCCTTTGCCCGTTGGATAAATCCCCAAAAGAAAAATCCTGTAGGATTAGGAATAGATGTTAGTGAAGCAAGTAAAGCTAATTTTAACCCTGTTGCCGACGATGGTTGGCACTTAAAAACAGTTACAGTAGGAAAAGGAAATAAAGAAGTAATAGATACTTATGTGTCTGAAAATCCTCGATTAATTTTGTTAAATCCTGTTAACGCTATTTCTAAAAACATCAAAGGCAATGCTAAACCTTATTTTGAGTATATAAAATACAAAAACGGATTAGAAATAAATTCAAAATATTGTCCCATTTTATTTTTAGTAGTGTCTAACAACAATAAAATAATTTCTAACCCAATAGTATTACGACCTAAAAAAGGTTGTATAGTACAGTTTAGTAAAAATATTATTCCTGAATGGTGCAAAGCAGTAATAAATGTTTACGAAAATTTAGGTAAAAAATTTGGCACAGAAAAACCCGCGTGTAGTTTTTTTGCAAGACATATTTTTGAACCGACGTTTGAGATAGCGGACTTAAGCAACAAAGAAGGAGATTCATCTTCAGCATGGGTATGTAACGGATTTAAACCTTTAGATATTAAAAACTTTTTTTCTTTAGACAGTGAAGAAGCTGCATTAATTCAATCTTATATTGAAAACTTGCCTAATTTATTAACTACCGTAAAAGGAGTTAAAGAAGAAGAAACTGCTCTTCAAAAAGAAATTAATATTGACGATTACACTGATTTTGAAACAGGAGAAGTAAATCTACCTGATTCAATTCCTTTTTAACTATTCTAATTATGTAATATAAAAGGGCAAAAGCCCTTTTTTGTTTTAT
>JACCDR012612142.1_pt1 | contig 11233 bp, 13 predicted proteins | sample 7446431 | NCBI WGS metagenome assembly JACCDR01 (sample SAMN15323443, study PRJNA562643) | freshwater metagenome | isolation source: river surface water | place: USA:Blue River Watershed | collected 2017-08-17 | reverse complement strand
TTGCCCGCTGCACGCGGGGGGACGGTCATGATCGCGATGGTGCGGCGGATGCGCTCGGCCAGCTCGTCTGGCATCTCGCCGACGGCGGCCTTGTTCGGCAGGAGCCGGGTGTGGGTGCAGCCGGTGTGGTCGAAGCCGCCGTTGCCGTCTCGGTTGGCCTCGCAGTCACGCAGGCACAGGTAGAACTGGGTGCGCTCGTACTCGGTCATGAACGCGGAGACCGCGATCTGCTCCCGCCAGGTGTCTATGAACTTCTGGCGCAGTTCGTCCTCGGGGTAGTCCTCGAACGAGGCGCGGGCGTCCTCGCGGCGGACCTGCTCGGCGGCGTTGAGGGCGGCCAGGTACTCGACGTTGATCTGGGCGAGCTGGGTCTGCTCCTGCTCGGAGGGGGCGCTGCCGTCGGCTTCCAGGGCGTCGGCGCGTTCCATGAGCGCCAGCCGCTCGGTCCACTCCTCGTCGGCGCGGACGTCGTCGAGGGCCGCGAGGAACAGCTCGTTGGACTGCTGCTGGACCAGGTAGTCCAGGACGGCGTCGCGGTGCAGTTCCTCCAGGCGGCGCAGCGCGAGCTGCATCTCGTCGGAGTCCTCGGTGAGCCCCAGCGCCCGGCGGGCCTGGGCGGCGGCGCCGTCGCGTTGGCACTCCCCGCGCTGGAAGGCGTTGAGCTTGGAGATCCACACCAGGACGGGCTCGGTCTGGGGGTCGTCCTCCAGCACCAGCTCCTGGCCGGTGACGAACAGGTCGGTGACCCGGTGCAGCCGGGTCTTGAGCTTGGGCATGCGCCCTCCACATCCACAGGTCCGGTTCCAGTTCCTCGCCGGACCGGCCCCGACGGAGAGGGGCCGGTCCGGCTGCCCGCGCCAGGTCCCCTGGACCCGTTGCGGACGTCTGCGTGCTGTGGAAGGGGTCGGTCGTGATGACCGGCTAGCTCAGGCGGGGTAGGCGAGGAGCTGGCCGCCGTCGGACTCGAACGAGAGGTCCATGGTCATCTTCTGCTGGACGCGCGGGGCGTAGCCGGGCACGTCGAACCGGGCGTCGGGGATCCGCAGCCGCTTGAGGGTGGAGCCATCGACGGGGTTCTTGAGGACGATGTCGACGCACAGCAGGGAGGCCAGGTTGGGGCCGATGGCCTGGTTGACGTCGGTGACGCCGGTGGCCTGCCGCAGCTTGGTCAGGATCTCGTCGGGGTTGCGGGGCTTGATGTTGACGGTGCCGGTGACGTCCGGGACCTCGAAGTCCTGCCCGACCCGGTAGTAGTTGCCGAACTCCTCGTCGGCGTCCAGGGTGACGCGCCAGTCGACGTTGGCCGACTGGACCGAGGTCCACTTGTACTGCTGGGACCCCGCGACGTCGGCCGGGTCGTAGGCGCCGTTGGGGCGGGTGGTGGTGGGCAGGACGGAGGTGGGCGGGGGGCCGACGTAGATGTCGATGTCGCGCCCGCGCAGCGCTGCCGGCTTCACGGCGGCGCTGGTGTGCACCGTCTGCGGCCAGTCGCGGCTGGTGTTGGAGAAGTACATGATCCGGATCTGCTTGCCTGCCGTGACGGCCCGGGTGAACGTCACCGTGGCGGTCTCGAAGGCGGTGGATCCGGCGCTGGCGACGGAGTAGTCCGGCCCGTAGGACAGCCGGTCGTCGTCGACCTCGACCGACAGGACCCGCCGCGCGCCGGAGGAGTCGGTGTAGAGCCCGGCGGGGTTGGTGGTGGCGATGGTGCCACCGGCCGCGACCCCGGCGGTGGTGGTCTGCACGTAGACCACGCCGGGGCAGTAGAAGATGCTGTCGCCCCGCAGCGAGACGGTCTGGGAGGCGTTGTCCCTGAGGCCGAAGCGGTAGCTGAGCGACTCGGGGTAGAGGTAGGGGATCCCGACGGACTGCACGACGGTGAAGGGGGCCGGGGCGTTCTTGCCCGGCTTGAGCGGCGTCGCGAGATCGAGGGGACGGCAGGCGCCGAGGTCGAAGCTCGCGGAGGCCAGCGGGAGGCGCGTGAGCATCGCCTCCAGGGCGCAGGTGGTGTCCAGGGACTCCAGGCTGTACTGGAGGTCCGGGGTGTCGCGGATGGTCGCGACGCTCTGGTAGTTGCCGAGTTCGTAGATCCGCTCCTTGGGGATGTTGAGGCTGCCGGGGCCACCGGTCTGGAGCCTCTCCACCAGGGTCACGTCGTTGGCGACGTGCAGGATCTGTCCGGACTTGATGGCCATTGAGATGCCCCTCGCTTACCGGCGGTTTGGCCGGGGTGTCGGCCGCCGACGGCCGTCAGCGGAGCACTCAGCGCTTGCGGCGGGGGTTCTTGGCGAAGTCCTGGACGTACTGGCGGGCCAGCTTGTTGGCGTCGGACTTCTTGAACGCTCGCCGGGCGGCCTGCACGAACTTGTGGGCCTTGATGTCGTGCTGGATGAGGCCGGTGACCTTGCGCTGTCTGGACGGGACGCCGTTGTCGCGCAGGATTGCCCTGGCGAAGTTGGCGGCCCGGCGGACGCGGCGGCGGGTCGGGGTCTGCTCGTGGCGGTGCAGGGACTGCCCCTTGCCGCCGGGCTTGCCGGAGTACTCGCGCCGGAAGGGGTCGCCGAAGCTGGGGACGGCGTACTCCAGCGGGTTGTCCTGGAAGATGCCGGAGATGATGCGGCCCTGGACGCGGGCCTTGACCGAGCCCCGGTCGATGGCCCGCCAGTAGGGGACCTCCTCGTCGAGGAAGGCCGCCCTGAACATGCGGATCTCGTTGCCCTTGGTGTAGTGGGCGCGGGGGTCCTGGAGGGCCTCCTCCAGGCGGCCGGTGCGGAACCGGACCCGGGTCTGGTTGAGCTGCTCGATGGCCGCGTCCATCATCCGCTTGGCGATGTCCTCGGCGACCTTGGCGTCCAGGGTGATCTCGCCGTCGGGGGTGCGGAAGACACCGGTCTGCTCGATGGTCACGTAGTAGCGCAGCGAGCCGTACCGCAGGCTCTTGAAGGTGTAGAGCGGGTCGGGCACGAGTCACCGCCCCGGGGCGTCGCGGGCGAGCTGGTCGCGGATGTCGCGCAGCAGCTCCAGGGCCTCGGTGTTGATGATCTCGTTGGGGTCGTTGGTGGCGCCGATGATGTCCAGGGTCAGCTCGTGGTAGGCGTCCACGGCGTTGAGCACCTTGGTCCGGAACCCGAGCTTCTGCTCGTCGGTCAGGTCGCCGTACAGCTCCCGCTCGGCGAAGCCCAGGATGGTCCCGACGAGGCGGCGGCGCTGGGAGACCAGCAGCCGCCGGATGTCGTCACTGGCCATGGTCGCGGCCCACCGCGTCGCCCATGTCAGGAGTCCTCGCCGGGGAAGATCAGCTCCATGGTGGCGGTGAGGGTCTGCCAGGACAGCTTGGCCTCGGAGTTCTCCGGCCGCTGCCGCTCGATCTGGAGGAACTCGACCTGGTGGTCCGGGGTCGGGACTCCGGCCGGGGCGCTGGTGTAGTCCCGGACGACCAGGAAGCGGCTGGTGCCCGGGGCGCGGCCGGACAGCAGATCCTTGATGTCCTGGCAGATGGCCAGGCCGTGGGCGTACTTCTCGGAGATGACGTCCACGTAGAGCTGGCTCCTGACCTGCATGAGGCCGCCGCCCAGTTCCTCGGCCTCGTCGCTGGACTCCTCCCCGAAGAAGATCCCGAGGGTGTTGCTGGTGAGGGTGAGCAGTTCGCTCTCGCGCAGGCGGCGGGTCTGGATGCTGAACGGCGGGGTGCCGAACATCGTCGGGGTCGACAGCCAGCCCTGGGCGCCGAGGTAGGCCGTGATGTGGTCGATCACGGTCTTGGAGACGTGGCGGCTGGCGTGCTGGAGGTAGGGCATCAGGCGTCGTCCTCCGCGCGGCAGTAGATGGTCCACACGGTCTCGGTGACCATCCCGATCGGGGGTTCGGTGCGGCGGTAGTGGTAGACGTCCGGGGTGCCGATGCCGGAGCCGATCTCGACCCGGTCGAAGCCCTTGATCTGCTGGTACTGGGCGTCCAGCAGGGTCAGCCGGAGCTGGCTGGGGACCACGACGCCGAGGTCGACGACCGTGCCGACGGTGTCGAGGTACTCCACCGCGCACAGCACCGACTGCCGGTTCCCGGCGGTGACGGTGGGGGTGGCGCGGGGGTCGAACGGGACGCCTTCGTCGTCGGCCGGCGCGGTGTTGGCGGTGGTGTCGGCGAAGACGAACGTGACCCGCTCGGCGGGCCGGGCCGGGGTGCCGATGCCCATCGCGGTCAGGATGCCCCGCTGGAAGTCGGCCCGGTCGAAGGGCACGACGTCCATCAGTACCTCCCCAGCGCCAGCGCCCCACGCGCCCAGGTGCTGGGCAGCTCGCCGGTGTGGAAGGCCAGGGCCCGGCTGTAGTAGCCGTCGATGACCACGTCGCGGACGTTGCCCCGGGCCAGGGCCAGTAGCTCGGCCTTCCTGGCGGCGAGCATCTTGAGCAGCTCGTTGAGGGTGGTGGCGCCCTGCTGGGTCTCGTACTCCACCGGCCCGGCCTTGTACCGCACCGAGGACTTGGTGTTCATGATCTGGTTGGTGACCATCCGCATGCCCGCGTAGATCACGATGAGCGCCTGCCCGGCGAGGCTCAGGCCGTTGGTGAGCGGGTCGGGGTCGGCGTTGTTGAGGACGCTGGTGGTGTCGGGGTCGTAGACGTAGGTCCCGAACCAGCCGTCGAGCTGGGCCTCGGCGAAGGCGTCGGCCAGGGTGCCGACGACGTCGTCGTCGGTGGTGTTGGGGTAGGCGTCGGTGAAGGTGCCGGGGATGGCGACCTGCCGCTGGAAGCTCGGGATCAGGGTGGACAGGTCCGTGGGCACGGCTCCTCCTCGCGAACGGCCGTCAGCGGCGCTCAGACCGTGGTGCGGTCCAGGTCGCCGAGCTGCTTGAAGGTGCGGTAGGACTCGGTGTCGCCCTCGACCCGGTACTTGGTCTTGATGACCTCGTCGAGGTGGTTGACCTGGGAGCCGGTGGCGTCCACGGCCTCGGCCATCTCCCGCATCCGGCGGACGTTGAACTCGTTGAGCCCGGCCACGAAGTCGACGAAGTCCTGGCCGGTGTGCTCGAAGCCGACCATCAGCTCCTCGGTGCGCAGGGCCTGCTCGGACTTGTCCTCCGGGACGGCGGCGCCGTCGATGCGCAGCAGCATCCCGTTGACGAAGGGGCTGTCCTCGACCATCGCCATCGCGCTCTCGCGGTCGATGGTCTTGATCCGCAGCCGGTCGCCGACCTTCCCGCCGACGGAGATGGTCCGGTCGCGGCCCCGGTCGTCCATGAGGGTGACCCACACGCGCCCGGCGGTGGTGGTCTCCCAGATCTCCTCGCCCTCCCGCACGGCCAGGCCGCCGGGGGAGGGGGTGCCGGTGACGTTGTTGACCACGGTGGTCTGGCTGGTCCGGGGTGCCTGCTGGGGGGCTGCGGCCTTCTTGCGCGGGGGCATCACGGTCTCCTCGGGTGGATCACTGGTCCAGTTCCTGACGCAGTGGTCGGTTCGGAGCCGGCGCAAAACGACGGGCCCCACCCGGCGCGAGGTCGGGTGGGGCCCGGTGTCCAGCCTCCCAGCCAGACGTGACCAGGGTAGCGCCTGGTTCGCGTGTCCGTACCTCCTGACGACGACCCGGAGCGTCAGGAGATGCGGATGCGGCGGGCCTGCTCGGGGTGGTGGATGAGCCCCCCGATGTCCCTCCTGTGCCGATAGTGGACGTAGTCGGTGGTGTTCTCGGTCCACTGCTTGGTGACCGGCCCGCCGTAGGTGACGAACAGGCCGACCGACCCACCGAAGACCCACACCTCGTTGGCCGGGATGTACGAGATGCCCGACTCGTCGGTGTAGTTGGTGATCCGGACGACGTTGGCGCCCCGGTAGGTGCCGAGGCGGCCACGCAGGCGCAGCTCCTCGATCGCCTCGGGGTTGAAGACGCCCGGCGCCGTGGCCAGGTCCGCGATGGCGTCCACGGCGATGGCGCGGCCGAGGATCGTGACCGGGATCGGACCCTGCCCGTTGGGCTTGATCGCGTCCTGGACCTCGCGGATCGCCGTGGACAGCACGGCGTTGTTCAGGCCGGTGGTGCTGGCGTCCACGTAGTACGGCGACGAGGTCGGCACGGCCTCCTGGAGGAGGTTGAACATGCGCCGGTTGACCTCGGCCTCCATCCGCTGCGTCCCGAGGTTGTACATCGCCTCGATGGACTCCGCGAAATTGGCCCGGAGCTTGTCCTCGAACTCGCTGACGTGGAAGCCCAGGGTATCCCTCGGGACTTCCCAGTTCTGCGTCTGGATCTGCGATTCCTCGATGTACCCGCCGCGGTGCGTGAAAAACACCTTGAGGCCGGTTCGCTCGCGCAGGTAGATCTTCTCGAACTCCGGCGCGGAACGGGTGAGGAAGTACGTCGAGAACAGGTTCTCGAACGTGAATCCGTAGTCCAGGTTGGACTGGAGGATCAGCGCCTGCTGGCGGTGCCAGTCGGGGCTGTACCAGTTCTCCTTGGCCTCGTCGTTCAGGGCGGCCTTGACGCGCTCGTACTCCTCGGCGGCGGCCTTGTTGCGCGGGTTGAAGCTCGCGCTGCCGCCCATGGTGAGGAGGTCGCTCAGAACAGCTGTAGTCATCTTCCCCTCCTCACTTGAGCACGACGGCTTCGACGTAGTCGACGCCGTTCGTGAGAGTCACCTGTGCGACGGCCTGGGCCTCGGTCGCAGTCTCGATGTACTTGGCGCCGTCCCAGGCCAGGAAGTCGCCGATGGCGAGACCGGCGACGGTCACCTTCGTGATGGCCGGGCGGGGCCGCTGGCCTCGCGCGGTCTTGGCCGGGGTGTTCCGCAGCCAGATCTTGAGACCGGCGCCGGTCCAGATGGCGCACAGCGCCTCGTTGTGCACCACGTCCAGGTCGACGGTCTCGACGACCTGGTTGCCGTTGATGGGAATGTCCCAGGCGTCCTCCTGAATGAGGAGGCCCGTGAATCCCGGCCGGACCGGGGCGTTCGCGGGGGCCTTCATGATGTAGCCGGGGTTGGCCGGGTCGAGCGTGACCAGGTCGCCCTGCTTGAAGGTGGTCGCGGCGTTGTTCGCGAACGCCGGGACGCGCTGGCGGCCCTCGGTGCCCGTGCGCATCGACTCGTCGCTGCGCCGGAATCCGAAGTTGAAACCGTAGTCACTCGCCATTGGTGGCACCCCCTCGCCGCAGCGCGAACAGCTTCTCCGCGTTTCCGCTGCCGACGTCCCCGCCGCTCAGCGGGACCCCGGACATTGCGGTCTGGCGCGGTGCGCCGCTGCCGCCGGTGCCGTTTCCGGCGCCTGCGCCGGCGGGGACCATGGCCGCGATCTCGGCCAGGTACTCGTTGAACTTCTCCTCGTCCAGCTCGGCCCATCGGGCGGCCCGCTCGGGCGTGTAGAAGTCGTCCGGAAGGTGCTTGGCGGTCTCGCGCACCTTCGCCACGCGGCCGTCCTTGCGGGCGGCGATCTCGCGGGCGGTCTCGACCTCGGCCTTGAACTCGGTGAGGTCCTTCTCGGCCTTCTCGCGGGCGGCCTTCTCGGTGGCCACGCTCGCTTCGGCGACGTCGAGCTTGCTCTGAAGCTCCGCCTTCTCGGTTTCGAGGCCGGTCACCTTGGTGGACAGTTCGGCGGTCTCCCGCGTCACCCTGTCCGCCGCGATGGCGTATGCCTCGTCCTCGGTCATGACGCGGGGCTTCGGGGCATCGTCAGCCATGCCTGCTCCGATCCCAGTCGTGCGGCCGACGTGACTCGACCGTTCTGTCGTGGGCTGGGATCGGGACTGGGTTGTTGGAATCAAACGTGCGGCGCCGACGGGTGTCGGCGGCGACTCCTTGGTTCAGTCCTTGGCGCCTGCGCGAACGAACTCCAGGATCTGCGCGGCGAGGTTCTCGTCGCCGTCGGCGAATTGCATCGTCTCGGCGCTGGCATTGGCCCGGCGCAGCAGTTCGACGTTGGCGTCGGCCCATCCCGGCGCGACCGGGGGGACGATGACGGCGGCGCCCTGGAAGACCGGGTCGATGAACCGGCGGGTCGACGCCTTGGCCCGGATGTGGTCGCAGCAGTTCTCGTTGCGGTTGGTGGCGTCGGCGTAGGCCACGACCCGGCCACAGCCCTTCTCGCCGAAGCACTGCACGGAGCCGGAGACGCACTCCATCGAGTAGTAGAGCTTGTTCTGGGCGGCGGCCTCGCGGATGACCTGGGTCTCGCCGGGGAACAGGTAGGACCACACGACGGACCCGGCCGCGATGTACGGGTGCGGCCACTGCCCGGCGGCGGCGGCGGCCCGGGTGGGCCGGATCAGCTCGGCGTCGGTGAGCGCACCGATGATCTTCCGGTCCTGGTGCAGCCAGTTCAGCGGGCCGCCGACGACGGACTTCATCCCGAAGACCAGGTCGCCGGTGGACCAGAACTGGCCGTTGCGGTTGGCCTGCTCGGCGCCGACGAGTCGGCCCCGGATGCGGGTCAGGAAGGTCTCGGAGTCCAGCGCGGGCGGGTTGCTGCCGGTGGCCGGTGGCGCGGGCGACAGGGCGTTGGCGGTGATCGGGACGGTGACGATGGTCCGGTCGGGGGTGTCCACGACCAGGGCGATCTCCCGCTCGCCGGGCAGGCCGGAGCCGACGTCGGCGGTGATGGTGCTCAGCGCGCCGGTGTCGAAGACGGCGGGCTTGATGCGGTCGAGCACGTCGAAGTAGCCCATCGCCGGCTCCCTACCTGGCTGCGGTTGCTGCTTCGGTTGCTGATGCGGTTACTGGCTGGACTTCGTGGTGGAGGCGCCGCCTGTGGTCTTGCCGCCGCCGGTCGGGTTGTTGTCGGGCTTGCCGCCGCCCTTGGGTCGGCCACCCTGGTTGCCGGGCCCGGCGACGGAGGTGCCGTTGCCGGGCGGCAGGCCGGGGGAGGAGAACGGGATGGCGGTCTGGAAGATGTCGTCCATCCCGGACTCGGCCTCCCAGCGGCGCCGGTCGGCCTCGACCGCCTGGTCGAAGCCGGCGAACTCCAGGACGGTCTCCCGGGAGATCTCCTTCTGGGCCCGCAGCGCCATGACCATCTGCGTGATCTGGGCGTCGTTGTCGAGCTGGATCTGGGCCGGGGTGAAGGACAGGTTGGGCTCGTCCTCGAAGGCGTCGGGGTTCAGCTCCATGATCTGGCGCCCGACGTGCTGCTCGACCGCGCGCTTGAGCATGTGGCGGCGCGACTCCAGCAGGCGGGCGACCATGCGGGCCAGGCCGATGGTGGTGTCGACCTTGCCGCCGGTGCTGACGGTGAACGCGCCGAGGGTGCGGGCCAGGATGCGGGAGTCGATGACGTCGTACTTCTCGCGGTTGAGGGTCAGGTCGGTCTTCGGGGTGATGATCTCGATGGTCAGCCGGTGGTCGGAGACGATGACCGGCAGCTTGGCCATGACCTGGAAGTTGTCCTGGAGGTTGTCGATCTCGTGCTGGTAGGCGGGGTTGTCCTTGTCGCCCTTCTTCACCAGCAGGATGTAGTTGGCGGCGCCGATGAGGTTGACCCGGTCGGCCTCCATGAGCTGCCGCTTGAGGTCCAGCAGCCCGAAGACGCCCTTGAGGCGGACCTCCGCCCAGCGGGCGTACGAGGGCCGGGTCAGGGTGTGGCGCCAGACCCGGATCGGGTTCAGCTCCAGCAGGTTCTTGGGGTTGATCCCGAGGTTGGACAGCTCGACCGCTTCCTCGCGGCTGGGGGTGTAGCGGCCGAGGATGAGCTGGGCCATGGTCGGGTCCAGGGTGCTGGGGGAGGCCAGGCCGGAGTCCCAGATCTCCATCTCCTCGGCCGTGCCGTGCCAGGCCAGGCGGTCCCCGCCCCAGAGCCGGTTGCCGACCGGGACGACCCGCAGGCTGTCCAGGATGGTGAGCTGGGTCGGGACGTAGACCTCGTACCTCTTGCGCCGGCGCGGGCCGCGCTTGGGCATCTCCGGCGGCGGGACCTGCCCGGTGATCGGGTCCGGCTTGGGCGGCGCCTCCTTGTCCGGGGGGTTGAAGCCGCGCACGGTGTAGGTCTTCTGCTCCCACCACGACGCCGTCACGACCTGGCTGTGGGTGTAGAGCTCGCGGTAGGCGGCGCGCAGGTAGGCGTCGAGGTTGAGGTCGGTGGCGACCTGGTTGAAGACGTCGCAGTCGTCAGCGTCGGTGCCCTCCCACTTGCAGCCCTGGAACATCAGGCCCTCGGTGACATCCGCTGTGCCGCCGACGATGTCGTCGTCCTGCACCGCCTGCCGGGCCAGGAGCATCTGCTGGATGGGGTTGGTCGGCACGACGTAGGCGTTGCGGTCCAGCAGGCCCGAGCCCCTGCGGCGGCCGGGCGTCTGGGAGGACAGCACCCACTCGGTCAGGGCGGCGGCGGTCTGCCGGACGTCGCCGAGCACCTTGTCGTCCGGCAGGCCGGAGTGGTTGATCCACGCGACGTTGTAGCCCTCGACCTGGTTGACCTCGACCGTGGGGACACCCATCAGACCTGACCTCCGATCACGGCGAGGTCTTGGCGGTTGACCTCCACCAGGCGGCTTGCGATCTTGAACTGGCGCTCCAGCTCGACGAGCCACTTCTCGACCTGGGCGGTCCGGACCCGGGTGTACTGCCGGTCGAGGGCCTCCACCCGGTGCAGCAGGACGACCAGCTCGGTCAGCCGTGCGGTGTACGCGGCGACCTCCTTCATCACCTGATCGGGCTGCTTGAGGTGGAAGGCCCGGACCGCCATGGCGATCCCGTCCAGCTCGTGCTGGACGTCCTCCTTGGTGCCCAGGAACCCCGCAGCAGCCAGCGGGGCCATCATCCACACGCCGCTGACGGCCGTCGGCGGCTGCGGTTGCGGCGCGGTGGCGGGGTCCGGTGAGGGCCGGAGGCTGGTGGCGTCGCTGAGCACGGCCGTTGGCATGGAGGGCTGTTCGACGCTCGATCGGGCTCAAGCGAGTTCGTTCGCGCTCGATCGCGCTCAATCGGGCTCGTTGGCGCTCGATCGGGCTCGTTCGGGCTCGTTCGCGTTCGATCGGGCTCGCCTGCACATTCACCGGATGTCGCCGGATAATCACTCGCCGTCAAGTAGGGTGGCTGGCCATGAACACGGGGACGTGGGAGACGGTCGGGCTGGTGTACCCGCGCAGGCACTGCCTGGAGTGGCTGCGGGCCGAGGGGCTGTACGCCTACGGCTGGATCTGGCAGGTGATGCAGGGCTCCGGGCCGCGCAACGACGGGCGGCTCGTGGCCGGGGTGGTGGATCCGGCCGGGCCGACCAGGACGCCAGGGCCGACCGGCTACGTGATGCCAGACGGC
>JACCDR011243768.1_pt1 | contig 11233 bp, 12 predicted proteins | sample 7446431 | NCBI WGS metagenome assembly JACCDR01 (sample SAMN15323443, study PRJNA562643) | freshwater metagenome | isolation source: river surface water | place: USA:Blue River Watershed | collected 2017-08-17 | reverse complement strand
ATAGGTGCACCGAAAAGTGGACAAACTGGAAGGATTGGGTCTGATGACTTGTTGGCACCAAGCTGAATTATTTGTGGCCGCAAGACATTGATTGATGAAGCGATTGGTTTTTGCATTTCCAGTATTGACGACAGAAATCTGATTCGCCGTTGCCGCTTGGCAAGCCAAGGCTTCGAAGCTCCACAAAATGCTCAGCTCATCCAAAGAGTCTTCAAAATCATCACTTTGGTGAGCATGGTCGTGCTCATGATCGAACTCAGCTTGGAAAGCCTGAGCACTGAGGACAGTGAAGCTGATCAAAAAGAACAAAACGCCGAAAATCCTTGGCATAAATCCTCCTAGGTTCTGGAGAACTCATCGGAATTTATCGTGCGCTTATTCACCAGCCTTCAGTCTCAAACTCCCTAGCCTAAGATCTGGAGACCTCAGACTGATTGACATCAATTTGTGATCAAGCGAATTTGTTTAAAGACATATGACGACCTGTCTTTTGAACTGGGAGGATTTCCGTGAAGACTGCCAAAGACATTATGACCAAAAATCCAAAATTCATCCAAAGCGGAGATGAATTAGTAAATACGATTAATATCTTTTTAGAAGGCGGAATTCACTACTCGCCAGTGATTACTCCGATGGGCGAAGTCTTGGGCCTACTCTCGGAAATCAGTTTGATTCGCGCCAGCCTTCGCATGTATTTGGACCCTGATAAGCAGGAAAAAGTTTATGCCCACAGGGACCTTTTGGAAGAAGCTGGCTTTGTAAATGAGGATTCAGAAATTGAAGAAGTCATCAAGGTCATGCTCTCAACGCCGACAAAAAGAGTTCTCGTTAAAAATAATGAAGGAAGATTCACAGGAATTATTTCACCTCGGGATGTTCTCTCCCTTACCCATGGCTCAGAAAGCAAGGTCAGAGACCTAAAGGCCGAACTCACAAACCTTAAAGAAAAAACCTTTATACTGCAAAGAAAGGTCTCTGAAATTAGTTCGAGCCAAGAAAAATTTCAGAAGATATTTGAAGATTCTCCCTACATGATTCACGGAATTGATTCTCAGGGAAAGGTGGTCTTAGCGAATAAGAAAATCAGAGATCGCTTAGGTTATTTTTCAGAGGATATGATTGGAAAGAAAATTCAAGATCTCTACCCTTCGACCATGCTACCCATGGCCTTGGACGGTTTGAAAAAAATTATCGAAGATGGAGCTCATACGACAACATACACCACGATGCTGACGAAAACTGGCGATAAGATTCGCGTCGACATCGCCTCTTCATCTTTGAAAGATCGTGAAGGACAATTCGTATCTACCATTTCCATCTCGAGAGAAATTGATTCTGAAGCTCTCCTGCGAGCTTTGAACGGTGCTTTCAAATCCTAAGTATATCTCACCGCTTCTCTTTTTATTTTACCGCTTCGCGGATATAAGCTGAAGCTGAATCCATGGCCCAAACCACAAATGCAATCAGCAAGATCAAAGCTCCGACTTCGTTCCACTGAGCTTGGTTTTGGTACTGGATCAACATATTTCCAATACCGCCACCGCCCACAAGGCCAATGATCGTCGCCATTCTCACGTTGATATCCCAACGATAGATCGTAAAAGAAACATAGGGAAGGATGACCTGGGGTACGACGGCGAACCACAAGGTCTGCAAAGTTCCCGCACCTGTTGACTGAATTCCCTCCACAGGTCCTTTCTCAATCGCTTCAATCATTTCAGAGTACTGTTTTGTGAGAGAGGCAATCGAATGAATCATCAATGCAAAAGTTCCCGCAAAAGGCCCAAGACCTACCCACACTGAGAAAATAATCGCCCAAACGATCGGCTCCATGGAACGAACAAGATTAAGCACCATACGAAGGAAAAAATAAAAGCCAGTGCCCCAAGCCGTTCCGCCCATGACGTTTTTGGCACAAAGAAAGCTTAAGACAAAAGCAAAAGGGATCGCCAAGGTCGTTGCTAAAAATGCCATGAAGACTGTTTCCATCATCGCCAGGATTGCGGCTGGGATGACTTCGGTGCTGGGATTCGCCATTCCCGCAAAAATACGACCGGCTCCTTGCAGACCATCCATATTCATCATTTCTTTAATCGAAAATTCGGTCGTATAAATTGAAACGACAAAGGCCGCGCCAAACCCGATGATAATCTCTAATCCCCAAACTGTTTTGTACCAAGCCGTGACTTGTTCAGCCGTATCGATCTTTTTTTGAACAAAAAGCTTGCGACCCAGAGTTTCCACCTTGAATGCTGATGCGATCACAGCAAGAATAAATCCCACCAGCATACAAACGAGAACCATCCAGGCATAATAATTAAAGTTCTCAGCGAGCAGATCTCGGTTTTCAAAGAAAACACCCGTACAAGTGGTCAGAATAAAACCAAAAATGATTCCATCTAAAAGCAGAGTTTTAATTAAGCTACTCAATGTGCACTTCCCTTGCGTCTTCTCCATAAATCTTCTTAAACCAATCATCAGAAACATCTTTGGGGCTGCCTTCGAAAACGATTTCTCCACCTCTTAGCGCGATCACTCGGGTGGCGTATCTTCTGACAAGGCTCAAAAAATGCAGATTGCAAACAACCGTGATGCCTAATTCTTTATTCACTTTCTCTAAATAATCCATCACGCTGTGGCTGGTTGCTGGATCAAGACTGGCCACGGGCTCATCGGCCAAAAGAACTTTGGGATTTTGAGTCAGAGCCCTAGCGATAGCAACACGCTGTTGCTGACCGCCTGAGAGCTGATCTGCACGCACATTCATTTTACCTTCGATTCCGACAAGCTTCAGATATTTGCGAGCGATGGCTTTGTCTTCGGGACTAAAGAAACTCAAAATACTCTTCAAAGTTCCGCTACGAGAAAGAGCTCCCATCAAGACGTTACTTAAAACCGTATGCCGAGGAACGAGGTTAAAGTGCTGAAAAATCATCGCGACTTTGGAGCGCAGCTTGCGCACTTCTTTGCCTTTGATATGAGTGATGTCTTTATCTTGAAAAATGATTTCACCACTGGTGGGTTCATTCAAGAGATTCATGCATCTCAAAAGTGTCGATTTTCCAGAACCGCTCAAACCAATGATCGCCAAAAATTCGCCCTCTTTGACATCCAGGTTGATCCCCTTCAGAGCCTGAACTCCGTTAGGGTAAGTTTTCACCAAGTTTCTAACAGAGATCAGGTTGTTCTGAGCCATTTTATTTCACCAGCTTCCCAGCGGAAAGACCCTCGGCTTTAAGCATCGCTCGAACAGTGTCGTAATCCTTGTCCGTCGCGCGCTTCAGACCCGTAACGCCATAAAGGCTATACAAAGTTTTCTTTCCCTCTTCAGTTTGAATGAAAGCTTCGAGAGCCGCGGTGATTTTACTTTTCATTTCTTCGGGAAGATCTTTTCTGAAAATGAAGGGATCATTGGGAATTTCCTCTGTGAAAGCGATGATTTTGACCTTTTCCTCAACGTCCGGGAACTGAGTCTTCACGAGACGACGAGCATCTTGGATTTTTCCGTCTTCAGGTGGTGAATAAAATGTCGCACCAGCATCTATTCGTCCCTGATAAACCGCGGTGACCACGCTGTCATGCTTTTGTAAAAAAATGGTTTTGCTAGGTTTCACTGATTTTTCTTTAAACATCTTATTCGGCATCAAATAACCTGAGGTCGAAGTCGGATCGGTGAATCCAAATGTTTTTCCTGACAAATCTTCAAGCTTGTTAATCTTTCCATCATTGCGAGTAATAATTTGAGCCTTGTATTTGTCATGACCATGCCTGAGAACCACAAGCCTTGCCTCAGCACCGTATTTATCGTTAGCAAGGATGTAACCAAAAGTCGCAAGTGATGCGACATCCGCCCGTTTGGTCCCGAAAGATTCAACGACAGCCACGTAGCTAGCTGGGACTTGGATCTTAAATTTATAAGGAGTATTTTTTTCTAAGAAGGCTCTCAAAACTTTGCCTTCATTTTCAATTTTTTTACTGTCAGAGCTGGGTACCAGAAAGAATTTAATCGGATTGTCTTCAGTTCCCAAATCATCAGCGGCTTTAAGCGCTAAACAAGAAAGAAGAATTGTTAGCATAAGAACAAGATTCTTTGATGCGCGAGCTAAAACAGTGGTCACCTTCTGCCCCCTTTTGGATTTTTAGACGATCGAATCCTAAGGAATTGCAGAACTAATGCCAACTATAAATTTATCTTTTGAGGTCAGATTGGGACCAAAAGTCTCCCTTTTATCATTTAAAGTGAATGAATATATCTATTTTAACCAAGGCACAAAGATCGGCGTCTTCGCTTTGTATTCTTGAAATCCTGGCCGGTCTTCCATCAGCTTTTCGAGCATCGGAATGCCGGAGACTTTGAGAATCAAATAAGTGATCAAAACGGGAGAAATAATCAACCAGAGACTATTTAATTGCACGGCCATCAAAAAAATTCCCCACCACTGGATGACTTCGCCGAAATAATTAGGGTGACGAGAAAGACTCCAAAGCCCTGAGGTCATTAATTTTCCTTTATTGCCTGGATCAGCTTTAAATTTCTTAAGCTGCGAATCGCTGACTGATTCGAAAATAAATCCGAAGATCCAAATCAAAATTCCTGCGTAAACAAAACCTGTCAATTCTCTGGGCGCTTGGTCTATCGAATAGACTGCGGGCATCGCAACAACGAGCAAAATAAGAGCTTGAAGAATAAAAACTTGAAGATAAGTTCTCCAAACCCAGGTCTTTCCCCACTCTTTTCGCCAATTCAGGTAGCGAATGTCTTCTTTGTCTTTCATCAGGGATCTTAATCCGATATGCCAAAACAGTCTCAAGGCCCAAAGACTGATGCAGGCAATGATTAAAACTTCTCTCAAGGCGAGAGAATTCAAATCACGGCCGGAGAGAAAAAGAGCCCCCAGAGCTGCGATGACAAATCCAGGACCCCAAAAGACATCCGCATAATCATTTCTTTTTTTGATTAATGCCAAGATAAAAACAATTTGCACAGTCATCAACACTGCCAGCGCAGATCCGAGATAAGCATTCATTTTAAAACTCCTTTTCAGCTAAGCTCTTTCACGCAACGGAGCACCGAGGAAGAGAGCTTCTTACAGAATAAATGTCGAAGCCTCAATCTTGGGTCTCGCTTTGATTTTTCGCCCCATAAGCTTCAAAAGATCTTCAATTTGAAGACAGTACTGCTCAAAACTCAAAGACGTTTTTTCAATTCGCATATTTCATCCCAGATATTAAAAATATTGGCGTACTCTTCTATTTTTTTTAAATCAAGATTAGGAACGTTTCTCATAATTGTGATGATATCACCTTTATCGATAAACTCGCGCTTCCGGTCACCCACAAAGGCCTGAATTTTCAAGCCAATAAGATCTTCGGGTGCGACAACTGGGAAAGGCAACTTCTCTAATTGACGAGTTCTATTCAGCATCGCTTTGGAAGCGGCTCTATTGGCAAAAATGATATCCACTTGAATATTTCCAGAAAACTGAAGGACTTCTGGATTCTCGTTGACTATTTTGAGCTGCATTTGATTTGCCAGCTCTTTAAGCTCAGCTCGATATTTTCCATCTATCAAAAAATCAATATCGAAGGTCGTTCTTTCTCCTCCGTAAGCAAACACAGCGATACCACCAATGACCCCATAGGGGATTTTCATCTGATTGAGCTGCTGAGTAAAAGCGGTAATGCCTTCAAAAAGGGACATGCCATTATTATGGCACAAGCTCGCTGCTTAGCCAGCTTCATTTCGCCTAAAGTCCAGAAAGACGGCTTGCTATGAACATCTCGATGAATCCAGTGATACTTTGATGGCTATGAATATCGAAGCTTATAAAAAACAGCGAGAAAAGCTTGAGAAACAAGCCGTGCAATACCGCGAGCTCTGCTCGACTTGTGTTCAACCAGGTTTTGGTTGTTATTGCCAGCACATTCAAAGCTTTCATACGCCGATCAAGTTTGTGATCTTGATTCATCCTATCGAAGTTCGTCGAAGAATTGCAACAGGCCGCATGTCCCATCTGTGTCTCAAAAATTCACTGCTCATTCACGGACAAGATTATTCAAAGAATGATCAAGTGAATGAGATCCTGGAAGATCCTGAGCATCAATCCTTTGTCCTTTATCCGGGAGCCCAGTCAAAAAATTTATCTGATTTATCTCCGCCACAAAGAAAAGAGATTTTTGATAGCAGCAAAACTCCGGTTCTTTTTGTTATCGATGGAACCTGGGCGACAGCCAAGAAGATGATGAGGCAAAGTCAAAACTTGGCAGCTCTTCCGCGCCTGAGCTTTACTCCGCCAAAGCAATCCAGGTTCCGAGTCCGAAAACAACCAGCTCCTGAATGCTTATCGACGATTGAAGCGATTCATCATAGCCTCGAGCTCCTAGGGCCCGCCGTCGGCTTCCAGTCCCAGGAGCAAAATCATTTGCTTGATGTCTTTGATAAAATGGTCGAACGACAGCTGGATTTTATTCGCTTGGCCCAACTAGATCCCAGCCGCAGCCATTACAGAAAGCCCCAAGTGCTTCGCACTTCTCCACCCCAACTGATCGATCTCGTTGAGCCTTGTCCCGAGCCTTGCTCTGAGCTTTGAGTCGCCAAAGTAAAGACACAGCCCGTATTATCCGTCGTCATATAAGTTCCATCAGGAAGCAGGGTCAGGCGAGTCATTGCGCCTTCTGTATTGTTGGAAAACGAAACCAGAACCTGTCCGTTATGCAAACGCAGGAGAACTTCGCTGAAGCTTCCCGTATTTCCACAAGGAACAATGACCTCAGCAGGAGCATAGGCCGAGGTTGGCGCATTCTCACCGTTACACACCACCTGAGTCGAGATCGCGACCTCTTCAATATCCCGGCTCTGATTTTCGTTATCATCCAAATAGACTTCGTAAACTTTGCCACCAGCTGTACACTGCTCAGCAGAGGCATCACCCGTATGAATGGCGTAGCTAGGGACGGATTTCGCGGCTTCTGAGCCTTCTTTATTCTCTTGAACATAGTTGGTAATTTCCCGCGTACAGCCGCTTAAGAAGAAAAAAGCCATTATCAACACAGGTGTTCTCATCATATCCTCCACTTAAGAAATAGACACCCCAGGCCAAAAAAGAGGTTAAATTGACGAGCCCCCTGGGTCTTCTTAGGATTAGCCGTGATTTAAACCATTTATTGAGGAGATTTTCATGAAAGCATCTTTAATCATCGCTGTTCTTTTTGTCGCCCAATTAGCACAAGCCCGCCAAATGACCGCTTCTGGCCGAGGAGAAACGACGAGCGAACCCACATTAGCTGTTTGCACGATCACCCGAGTTTCCTTGGTGAACAGCTCCGTGATGAAAGAAACTGTGCAAGCTCCTTTGACTTTCCAGAGCTCTGCGGCCAATACCGGCACAGCCAAAGTTTCATTTGATTCAAACCTGATGCCTTCTTACCGTATTCAATTTGAAATTTCTTTTGCTGGCAAAGTGGATGCAACACGTTTGATGACGATCAACAAAGAAACTGGAAAACCCGTTTCTCAATACGCTTCGAACAGTATTCTCATGAATTTCGTCAGCGGGTCCGGCGTCCAATATGCAGTTAAACCGAATAACTCATTTATGACTGCCGATGGAAAATTTATTCTCGACATCGGCTGTGGCGAAGAGATCCATTAATTGGCAACCAAGCATCAAGTTTGCCACCGACCTCTAAGGTGATCGAGAAAACATCGATATCGTGTTGCTAAAAAAGTCTGTGACGTAAACGGATGCTCCATCCGTGGAAATGCATAAGCCAATTGGTTGTTGTCCTGTTGCAATCGTGGGCGTCACAAGGGCCGTCAATAAACCCGTCGTCATATTTCGTGAATACAGCGAGATCGTGTTGTCACCATAGTTTGTAGCATAAACAGAAGATCCATCCGCTGAGATTACTATCGTCCATGGCAATGATCCCGTCGTAATCGTGGGCGTGGCAAGAGCTGTCAAAACTCCCGTCGTCGTGTTTCTTGAAAACATAGAAATTGTACCATTGCTGTAGTTTAAAGCGTAAACTGATTTTCCATCTGGAGAGATTGCAAGTCCCCAAGGACGATTCGTCGCAATAGTGGACGGCGCAAGAGCCGTCAATGCACCTGTTGTGGTGTTTCTTGAATACATCGAGATCGTGTTTCCAATGAAGTTCGAAACATAAACAGAAGTTCCATCCGGCGAAACTTTCACACCAAAGGGAGAATCTCCCGTCGCGATGGTGGACGGCGCAAGAGCCGTCAATGCACCCGTTGTCGTATTTCTTGAATACATCGAGATCGTGTCGCTACTGTAGTTTGCAGTATAAACAGAAGTTCCATCCGGTGAGATAGCTATAGACCATGGTAACACTCCTGTCGCGATGGTGGACGGAGCAAGAGCTGTCAAGGCTCCCGTTGTTGTGTTTCTTGAGTACATGGAAACTGTATTACTCGTTCTATTTGCAACGTAGACGGAGGTGCCATCCGCTGAGATTGTGATTGCGGATGGATAAATTTCTGTCGCGATGGTGGGTGTCGCAAGCGGAGTCAATAAACCCGTCGTTGTATTTCTCGAGTACATGGAAACTGTATTGCCCGATCTATTTGCAACATAGACAGAGGTTCCATCCCCTGAGATTGTGATGTCATAAGGATTTATATCATAGCCAATTCCCGCAGTCAGAAGTCCTGAGGTCGTATTTCTCGAATAAACTGAAATCTTGTTATCATTAAAGTTGGTCGCGTATACAAATGTTCCGTCCGCCGAGATCGTCATCGCAGAGGGAGTCGCTCCTGTCGGAATTGTTGGAGTCCCAAGAGCTGTCAATACTCCCGTCGTTGTATTTCTTGAATACATTGAAATCGTGTCGGCATTATAGTTAGCAACATAAACGGACGCTCCATCCCCTGAGATTGCTATACTGCGAGGATTTGATCCAGTCGCAATTGTCGGCGTCCCAAGAGCCGTCAATGCTCCCGTCGTTGTATTTCTTGAATACATTGAAACTGTATTGCTCGTTCTATTTGCCACATAGACAGAGGTTCCATCTGACGAAATGGTGACGTCGCGTGGTCCCGACCCCGTTGCAATTGTCGGGGTTCCAAGAGCCGTCAACGCTCCCGTCGTTGTATTTCTTGAATACATTGAAATTGAATTCCCAGTGTCGTTGCCAACGTAGACGGATGTCCCGTCAGCCGAGACTGTAACTGACCAAGGGCCCGACCCCGTTGCAATTGTTGGCGTCCCAAGAGCCGTCAACGCTCCCGTCGTTGTGTTTCTAGAGTACATTGAAACTGTGTTGCCAGTGAAGTTGCCAACATAAACAGATGTTCCATCTGCTGAAATGCTGATGCTTCGGGGGCTAGTTCCCGTCGCAATTGTCGGCGTCCCAAGAGCCGTCAACGCACCCGTCGTCGTATTTCTTGAGTACATCGAAACTGTACTGCTCGTTCGATTGACAACATAGACGGACGTACCATCGGCCGAGATAGTTATTGCACTGGGACGCGTTCCCGTCGCAATCGTAGGTGTCGACAGTGGGGTAAGATCTCCTGTCGTCGTATTTCTTGAGTACATTGAGACCGTGTTGCTGTTTTCATTGACGACGTAGAGAGAGGTCCCGTCAGTTGACAGAGTAATATCGATTGGCGATGCGCCGGTGGCGTAATTGAGATCCGCATTGACAGTGGTCGGTGGAGAGAGTGGAGCAAGTCTACCATTCCACTTGAGCTGAGAGATTTGGCCGACAGGTGGAAGAAGAATCGGATTGGCGAAGCTTTCTTGAGCAGTCGAGAAAATAGAAAAGGCCGCCAGAATTGCGGAGCCAAATGCAGTCAGCTTGTTCGTTCTCAGATACCGCATTAATACCCCGGAGACCATGTCACGTAAACGTTTGAGCCGTCGTAGAGAAATGTGTAAATCGTATGCTTACCAGCAACCGTAGCAAAGTTAGATGGTAAATATCTAAATGTGTATCCGGTAAAATTAAAGGTAATAGAGTTCGTGGAAGCGTTTCCGAGAACGATGAGCGTGTAGCTTCCACCCGCAACCATGTTTTGCAGCGTCACGTCGCAGGTCCCTGCGCTCAAAGTGTTACTGGGCGAAAGGCGCTGAAAATTACTGGTCGAAAAATCGATCGCGCTCGTGCCGCAAGTGAAGGCTCCCGAAAACGTAGAAACTGTATTTGTTATTGCGCCACTGACCTCAAGCTTTGAATTCGGAGCTGTTGTGCCTATACCCACATTGCCGGCGACTGGCGCAAGAATCACGTTTGTTGAACTATCTACACGAAGTGCGTCGCGATTGTTTGCTGAGTCAAAAAGGAAGAACGAGTTGCTCGCTTGTTTACCAAGAATCCACTTGTTCACCGATGCGTCGGCAAAAGCTATATTTGATTGATTTCCACCCGCTTGGTTATCGATGACGAGAGATCCCTGATTAGCCCCTGAACTGCGAATTCGAGCCTGACCCCCGCTCAGCGACGACAAAACATCGAGAGCAAATCCAGGAGCGGTCGTCCCAATACCGACGTTGCCTGAACCCATTACCGTCATCAGTGGAGTGAGATAATTATTATATTGAAAAGCTGTTTCCGTGGCTGCCAGTGACTGCATGGCTGTGCCGCTCTTTTTAGACGCTGTAATAAACACAGCTGGCGTGCTCGCGTTAGGAGTCGCTGAACCCAGTACGCCATTGATGCCAACACCAGAGTTGGTACCGTCGTCATTGTAACCCCAAATATCTAATCCACCCTTAAGTGAATCACGAGACTTTAAATCACCGTAAACATTTGTTGCTGCTAAAATCGTCATACCATGGGCCACATCACCATCAGATAATTTAAAATCTGAATTAGAACCTGAAGTGGCGTGAACATTTAAAAGACCGGCCGGTGCCGTCGTGCCAACACCCACGTTCCCATTCGCAAGCACTGTCATCTTGGCTGTGTTATTCGTGATTAACTCGAGATCATTATTATCCGTTGTTCCAAGGACAGCTTTCGCACCGAAAGCATTCCCGCTTTGCACAAAGGGATTCGTTGGACCTAAAGATGTTGAAGCCAAACAGGTCCAAGTGGTTCCGTTATATTGAAGAACTTGGCCAACTGTACAAGTATCAGCCACCAAAGCTGTGCCAGTTCCATTCGCAATAAACATTCTATTCGCCGTCAGTGTGCCCGTACCTGTACCACCACGAGAAACATCAAGAATACCTGAAGTGATTTGCGAAGCCGCAATGGCGATGTT
>JACCDR010246515.1_pt1 | contig 11233 bp, 11 predicted proteins | sample 7446431 | NCBI WGS metagenome assembly JACCDR01 (sample SAMN15323443, study PRJNA562643) | freshwater metagenome | isolation source: river surface water | place: USA:Blue River Watershed | collected 2017-08-17 | reverse complement strand
GCCCCGAGACTCAAGCGGGATGCATGGAAAACAAAGCCGTGCACGCCATCTTCCCCGGCGGTTGTGCTGTGTTGGCTGCTACGCAAGTGGAGAAGATCGAAGCTGCGGAGTGGACCGACCTGGGCATCCCCGAGACTTTGTGGGTGAACCGTGTGAAAGAGTTTGGCCCGCTCATCATCTCGATTGACACCAAGGGCAAGAACTTGATTGAAGAGAACAAGGCCGTATTCAACGAAAAGAAAAAGCCGATTCTTGAAAAGATCAATCAGCAAATTCGCTTTATCAAATAAACAGCAATTTAGTTGCTACAAAGCCACCTTCGGGTGGCTTTCTTTGTTGGCGGTCACAGAGTAGACCTTGGGTATTTGGGGGTAGTGGGGCGTTATCCATATAGCATGCCCGCCAACAACGTGGCCGATTTGGTGAAGTACCTCAAGGCCAATCCCGGCAAGGTCAACTACGGCTCGGGTGGCAACGGCAGCGCGGCGCATTTGGCGATGGAATATTTCAAGCTCTCCACCCAAACCTTTGTGGTGCATGTGCCTTATCGCGGCACAGCCCCGTCAGTGACCGATGCGGTGGCCGGACAAATTCAAATGGTGTTCACCGGTGCGCCTGCTTTGGTGCCCATGGTGAAGGCTGGCAAGTTGCGCGCCATTGCTGTGTCTAGCCCCAAGCGTTTAGACCTGCTGCCCGATGTGCCCACCTTGGCCGAGTCGGGTGTGAAAGGCCTAGAAGGTTTTGAAGCCGACCAGTGGTATGGCCTAGTGGCCCCTGCTGGCACACCGGCTGCCATCGTGCAAAAACTCAACCAAGTGGTGAATGCCAATTTGGCCGCGCCCGAAATGGTGGCCCGACTCAAAACCGAAGGGGCCACTGCCACGCCCACATCGCCCGAAGCCTTTGGCCAACTCATACAACGCGAGATCAAGCGTTGGCGACCTGTGGTGCTGAACGCTAAGATCACGGCTGATTAAATAGGACACAACATGATTGCTCAATCCATTCCCGACTTCATCCGCACCCTCAGCGCCTTGAGCGGCATCTTGGAAAAAGGTGCAGCCTCAGCTCAAGCCCGCAAGATTGACCCACTGGTGTTGACTAGCGCACGCTTGGCACCCGATATGTTTCCTTTGACCAAGCAAGTGCAAATTGCCTGTGATGCGTCCAAACTCGGTTTGGCACGTTTGAGCGGCATCGAAGCGCCCAAGTTTGCAGACACCGAAACCACGTTTGAAGAGCTGCAAGCACGCATTGCCAAAACGATTGATTTCTTGCACACCGTCACTGCTGAGAGCTTGGCTGGCGCGGAAGACAAAGTGGTGTCTTTCCCTGCGGGCCCCGAGCGCGTGCTGAAGCTCAAAGGCCGAGACTTTTTGTGCCAATGGGTGTTGCCTAATTTGTATTTCCACACCACGACGGCCTACAACATCTTGCGCCACAACGGTGTCGATGTGGGCAAGATGGATTACCTCAAGGGTGCAGATTTTCTGCCTTGATTTCTGCCTAGAGGTTTAGGCTTTCGCTGGTGCAGCAGGCTTAGAGAACCAAGCCACATACAACGCGGGCAACACCACCAGCGTCAGCAGCGTGGCGGTGACCAAGCCACCAATCACCACGATGGCCAAGGGGCGTTGGGTTTCAGACCCAATGTCTCGGCTCAGCGCCATGGGCAGCAGGCCCAGTGCGGCCAGCATGGCCGTCATCAGCACCGTGCGTAGGCGCTGCAGTGCGCCTTCTTTCACAGCATCAAGCACCGTGTAGCCCGCGTTGCGCAGCTGCTGAAACACCGACAACATCACCACACCATTCAGCACCGCTTGGCCCGACAAGGCAATGAAGCCAATGGCCGCAGACACTGACAGCGGGATGTTAAAAATCCACAGCGCCACAAAACCGCCAATGAGCGCCAAAGGCACGTTGATCAAAATCAGACCTGCGGTTTTGAACGAGCTGAACGCGTCAAACAACAACACAAAAATCAGCAAGAGCGAGATGGGCACAACCACGGCCAAGCGTTGCATGGCGCGTTCTTGGTTTTCAAATTCGCCCGACCATGTGAGGGCGTAGTTGCGTGGAATCTCCACCTTCTTGGCCACGGCATCTTTCATGTCGGCCACGATCGAGCCCATGTCTCGGCCTTTGATGAAGATGCCAATCGCCATGGTGCGACGGCCCGCTTCGCGTGCGATGTTCATCGCGCCACTGCTTTCGCGAATGGTGGCCACGCTGCTGAGCGGTGTGCTGCCGCCGTTGGGTGTGGGAATCAAGATGCCATCGAGGTTGACCATGGCACGTCGCTCTTCAGACAAACGCACAGCCACAGTGAAGCGACGTTCGCCTTCCCACAGGTTGGTGGTGGCTTTGCCAGCCAAGGCGGTTTCAATCACGTCTTCAATGTCGCCCACGTTCAGGCCTAGGCGTGCAGCGCGTTCGCGATCGATGTCGATCAAGAGCTGAGGCAGTTCACCTTGGCGGTCAATCTCGGCGCGGTACACGCCGCGCACATGGCGCACTTCTTTTTCCACCGCCTCGGTGGTGTTGCGCAGAACGTCCAAGTCGTCGCCCGAAATTTTGATGACGATCTGGCCGTCAATCTGCGAGATCGATTCGAGCACGTTGTCACGAATGGGTTGCGAGAACGTGGGCTGCATGCCGGGCAACACCGACACGGCGTGGTCCATGTCTTCAATCAGTTGTTCGCGGGTCAGGCCTTTGCGCCATTGCTCGGGAGGCTTCACATCCACAAACACTTCGGCCATGCTGATGGTTTTGGGATCTGTGCCGTCTTCGGGTTGGCCAGCCTTGGATACGGTGGTGCGCACTTCGGGTACGGTCATCAACGCTTTGCGCACGTTGTGCAAGGTTTTGGCCGCTTCGTCATTTGAGATGCTGGCAGGCAAACGCACGTTCACCCAAATCGTGCCTTCGTTCAACTCGGGCAAAAACTCAGAGCCCAGTTGCGAGGCCACCAGCACCGACAACGCAAAGCCCGACAAGGCAATGGTCACTACTTTGCGCGGCTGCGCAATGGACCAATTCAACACAGGTTCGTACACGCGTTTGGCCCAAGCCACTACTGCATTGTCGCCGTGGGGAATGCCTTTGCGCAGCATCCAATACGCCAGCAGGGGCACAAGGGTGAGGGAGAAAATCAAAGAGCCCACCAGCGCGGTGGTGACCGACAAAGCCATGGGCTGGAAGATGCGGCCTTCGTGGCGTTGCAAGGCAAAGATAGGAATGTGCGCCGCGATGATGATGAGCATCGAAAACAAAGTGGGGCGGCCCACTTCGTTGGTGGCTTCGGTGATGAGGGTGCGACGCTCTTTTTCGTTCATGCCTTCGCCACGCTCGGCCAAGCGGTGCATGATGTTTTCCACCACTATCACTGCGCCGTCCACGATGATGCCAAAGTCCATCGCGCCCAAGCTCAGCAAGTTGGCAGGCACGCCCATGATCTTCAAGCCCATGAAGGTGGCCAGCAGCGAGAGTGGAATCACCACCACCACAGCCAGCGATGCACGCATGTTCGACAAGAACAAGTACAGCACCAGTGCCACCAACAAAGCACCTTCGACCAAGTTTTTAAACACGGTGGTGAGGGTCTTACCCATCAACCAACTGCGGTCATAAAACGGCACGATTTGAACGCCCGCAGGCAGCACGCGTGCGTTCAAATCTTCAATGCGTTCTTTCACACCTTTCAACACCACGCTGGGGTTTTCCCCTTTGCGCATGATGATGATGCCGGTCACCACATCGTCGTCTAAGTCTTGACCCACCGTGCCCAAGCGGGGCACTGCACCAATGGTGACCTGCGCTACATCGCGCACAAGAATGGGGGTGTTGCCACGCGCAGTCACCACCACGCGGCCAATGTCATCGGCCGAATGCAGCAGACCCAAACCGCGAATGGCGTATTGCTGCACGCCTTGCGTCACATAGCTACCACCCGCGTTGCTGTTGCCACGGCCTAGGGCTTCAGACAGGTCTTGCAGCGTGAGCTTGAATTGGCTGAGCTTGTGCAGGTCGGGCTGCACTTCGTATTGTTTGATGAAGCCGCCCATGGCCACCACGTCGGCCACGCCCGGCACTTGGCGCATGCTGCGCTCCACAGTCCAGTCTTGCAGAGTGCGTAGCTCTGTGGTGCTCAAGCCATCGCCGCGCAGGCGGTAGCGCATGATTTCGCCCACAGGTGTGGCGTTGGGCGCAATTTGTGCTTCCACACCTTCGGGCAGTTGAATGCCACGCAAGCGCTCGTTGACTTGTTGACGCACAAGGTTGACCTCGGCGTTGTCGTTGTACGTGACCACAGTGAACGACAAACCAAACTGCGTGTGCGAGAACACGCGAATCGAATTGGGCAAACCCGCCAGTGCCACTTCGATGGGCAGGGTGACTTGCTTTTCTACCTCTTCAGCCGCACGGCCTGGGTAAAGCGAAATCACCGTCACTTGCGTGTCGGTCACATCGGGGAAGGCTTCGACCGATAAGTTTTTAAAGGCGAACACGCCCGACATCACAAACAGCAGCGTGCCCAGCAGGATGAACAGTGGCTGGTTGAGCGCGTAATGAATCAGGCGCTTCATTTGGCTTCAGCCGGTTTGTTTGCGTTTTCTTGGGCAATGCGGAACTCGCGCGCCAACAGCAGGCCGTTGTCTTTGACCACTTGTTCACCCGCTTGCACACCGTCAACGATCAGCACCTCTTTGATACCCTCGTAGCCCAGCTTGACGCGACGTGGCTCGTACACACCGGCTTCGGTTTGCACATACGTCCAATGCTCTGTGCCACGCAGCTGCACGGCGCTGGCAGGAACCAACACGCCTGATGCGAGCTTGCGCTGAATGCGGGCCGTGCCCAGCATTTCGGCTTTGAGCAAACGTTTGGCGTTGTCAATCACCGCACGCACTTTGATGGCGCGTGTGGCGCTGTCAATGAAGTCGCCCGTGGCGGCGATCTTGGCTTCAAAGGTTTGATCAGGGTAGTTGGGCAGAGCCAATGAAATTTTGGTGCCCGGCTGCAGCGAGGCAATGTCGGCTTCGCGTGCGTCAATTTGTACCCACAGCACGCTGGGGTCACTCACCACAAACAGGGCGGGGTTGCCGGGGCCACCTTGGTCGGGGCGCACTTCTTGGCCCGCACTGAGGTTGCGCTCGACCACCACGCCTTTGACGGTGGCGGCAAGGCCGAGTTGTTGGTTCACGTTTTGCGCGCTGCCATACATGCGGGTGCGGGCTTGGGCGCGGGCCAGCTCGGCGCGGGCGCGCAAGGCCTCGGCTTCGGTGCTGTCGAGCTCTTTGCGCGAAATCACATCGGCTTCAAACAAGGTTTGGTGGCGGGCCAGCGCACGGTCGGCCACTTGGGCATCGGCCATGGCTTTGGCAGTGTCGGCTTGGGCTGCACCAAACTCGGGCGATGCCAAGGTGGCCAGCACTTGGCCAGCATTCACGCTTTGGCCAATGTCGGCATTGAGGCTCAACACACGGCCAGCAAAGGCGGGGTAGATGCGCTGGGTGCGTTCTTCGTTCCACACCAAGCGGGCAGGCAGCTCGATGGTGATGCTCTCGGCGGCTTTGGCCGCTACTGTGCTCAGCAGCGCAATTTGGGGGTGACCCGCAGGAAAGCGCAGCTGCTCGCCTTGCACGATGGGCTCGGGCACAGGGGGTTTGGCTGAGGGGGTGGGGTTGAGAAGGGCATAGGCCAGCACAGCGACGACGGCCACCACACCGGCGGCCATGAGGCGTTTGGTTGGCGTGTTCAAAAGTGTGGCGGCTTGGCGCAGGGAGGCTTGCAGGTTCTGTCGTATGCTCATGCCACGTTTATCGTTGAGCGTGGCTGACCAGCCCCTGACTTAACTTTTCTTTGAGTCTCCTCTGTGCGAATTTTGTTGATCGAAGACGATGCCGTACTGCAAGCGGTGATGCTGCGCAGCCTATGCGATGCGGGCCACCGCGTGGACGCTGCCAGCCATTTGGAAGAGGCCGCACACTTTTGGCAGGTACAGGCCTACGACGCCGTGCTGCTAGACCTGAACCTGCCTTTGAACGGCCAAGCCCACGCAGCCCAAGGCAGCGGCTTGCAGCTGTTGCGAGAAGCCCGCGCGCGTGGCGACCGCACGCCTGTGCTGGTGCTGACCGCACGCAACCGCACCGACGAACGCATAGCTGGCCTAGACGCTGGCGCTGACGACTACCTGGGCAAGCCCTTTGATTTAGAAGAAGTCGAAGCCCGCCTGCGCGCCCTGGTGCGCCGCACCCAAGGCGTGGACGACGAGGTGCAAGTGGGCCAGCTGCGTTTGAACCGCAAGCTGCGCCGTATCTTTATGGGGGATGCCGATTTGGCATTGCCCGCCCGAGAGTTTGAAGTGCTGTGCGAGCTCATGACACCCCCGGGCCGTGCAGTCAGCAAGCGTGTGTTGTCTGACAAACTTTCTGGTTTTGACGAGGCTTTGGGCGACAACGCACTCGAAGCGTTCATATCGCGCCTGCGCAAAAAGCTGGCCGAGAGTGGCGCGTCCATTCGCACCCTGCGGGGCATTGGCTATGTTTTAGAAGAACAGACATGAGCCAGACCCAAAGTCAAAGCAAACCCTCGCTGCGCAATCGGCTGCTGCGCCATGTGCTGATTCCACTGGCCGTGACTTGGCTGGTGGGCGCAACTCTGGTGGTGGGTATTGCCTCGTACTTTGCGCAGCAAGCGTTTGACCGTGCGCTGTTAGACGACGCTTACTTGGTAGCGAGTCATGTGCGTCGTGCGAGCGACACCGCTGGTGGTGGCTTAGAGCTGAGCCTGTCAGCGCAAGAGATGAGCACCGTGCTGTTTGACCAAAGTGAGACTTTGTACTTTGCGGTGCTGCGCCCCGATGGCTCGTTATTGGCTGGGCATCCAGGCCTGCGGCCTGAGCGTTTACAAGAAAACTTGAAGCCCGTGTTTGACGCGTTGGACTACCAAGGCCGTACTTTGCGGAGCGTGACGGTGCACCGCCATCAGCCGGCTGATTTTTATGTGGTGATGGCGCAAACCACAGCCAGCCGCGACAGCCTGTTGCAACGCTTGTTGACCTTCTCAGTCATTCCTCAAGTGCTGCTGTTGGGCTTGTTGGCTGCGTGGTTGTACCGCGCGATTGAAGAAGATTTGGTGCCCCTGGCCGAGCTAGAAACGGCGGTGGGTCAACGTGACGCTCGCGACCTCACACCTGTGCCCGTGACCGCCACCACGCACGATGTGCAGCGCTTGGGTCAAGCCATCAATGCGCTGTTGGGGCGCATTGCCTTCAGCGTGCAAGCGCAACGCGAGTTTTCGGGCAATGTGGCGCATGAGCTGCGCACGCCATTGGCGGGCATTCGCGCTTTGGCCGATTACGGCCTGCGCCACACCGACCCACAGGTGTGGCACGAACAGCTGCAAGGCATTGCAAAAAGCCAAGAGCGCGCTAGCCATTTGGTAGACCAGCTGCTGGCGCTGGCCTTGGCTGATGAGGCGCATCAAGACTTAGAAAAAACAGCGGTGTCTTTAGATGCACTCGTGGGCGAAGCTGTGCTGCGCTATTTGCCCAAGGCCGATGCCGCAGGTGTGGACCTCGGAGCCAAAGGCATCGACCATGCCGTGACGGTGCAAGGCAACGCTGCGCTGATCGAAGGCATCTTGAACAACCTCATCGACAACGCACTGCGCTATGGCCGTGTAGGCGACGGCGAGAGCCACATCACCGTGTCGGTGGAAGACACGCCGCACAGCGTGGTGCTATCAGTGACCGACAACGGCGCGGGCGTACCTGCTGACAAGCTGCAACAAATCAGCCAGCGTTGGGTGCAAGGCGCAGCGGGCGAAGCGCTCAAAGCCGGCGTAGGTTTGGGTTTGGCGATTGTGGGCACGTACGCCAAGCTGCTGGGCGCGCGCGTGGCCCTAGGGGCTGCGCAGCCGCATGGTTTGTGTGTGCGTGTGACGTTTGACAAGCCGTCGCAATAAAGGGGCTAGCCTTTTGAAGTTAAGACTTCATACGTAAAAATCCTTCATCGCGCTGAATGTGTTGAGACTTTTCGAGCGCAGCCAAGGTTCGGTAAAGTGCTTCGTGTGTAACACCTAATTCGCTGGCCAAAGATTTAAGGCCTGCGTTCACGGGGTAGCTGCCATTTTTTCCTTCGGTGTGAATCAGGTGCAGCACGCGGTCTTTCACCGACTTCATGCTCATTCGCTCACACTGCAAGCGCAGCCGCTTGACTTCTTGGTTGAGCATGCTGATCCAGCGGCCTGCAAAGGCGGGGTCTTGGCTTAGTGCTTCAGCCAGTTGGGGTAGCGGTATTTGGATGATGTCGGAATGGGCCACTGCGCGGCCGTCGCAGTGGTACTTGGGCGATTGCAGGCTGGCCTCACTCACAAAACCATGCCGTGTTCTTTGCAATACCACGGGGTCGCCTTGGGCACTGTGCCGCTCTAGTGTGACTTCGCCTTGCATCACATAAAACATCCATAGTGGTTTTTTGCCTGCCTGAAACAAGAGCGTGCCTTTTTTCACGGTGCTTGAAATGCACAGCGCTTGAAGGCTCTCAGGTAGCAAAGCTTTGAGTGGCGAAATGAGTGGAGAGGAATTTGTTTGCATATGATTTAAATCATATGTCGTTTATCAATGTCACGTGACACTCATTCGCACTAGATGAGGGTGATACATGCCAAAAAAATTTTTTCAATTCGGTGAGAACATTCAAGGCTACAACGTGCCTGTGCTCAATGAGCGCGCTGTGCGCGCTGCCGCAGGCATTTTGTTTTTCTTTGCCATGGTCACGTTCATGAACGCGATGCTGCTGGGAAACTTTCAGCCCACGCGTGTGTTTGTGGTGGCGTTTTTGATTGACTTCACGTTGCGGATTTTTGTGAACCCGAAGTTTTCACCCAGTCTGATTCTTGGGCAGTGGGTGGTTCGCAAACAAGAGCCCGAATATGTGGGAGCACCCCAAAAACGATTTGCATGGGCCATTGGCTTTGTGCTGGCTTTGCTGATGTTGTATTTGATTGTCATCAAGGGTGTGATTGGCCCCATCAACATGCTGGTGTGCGGCACTTGTTTGTTGTTGCTGTTTTTTGAGTCGTCATTTGGCATTTGCATTGGCTGCAAGTTGTATGACCTGTTGAGCCGCAACAAGGTCGAGCTGTGCCCCGGCAATGTGTGCAGCTACAACCCAGCGCCAGGTGCTGGTGGCACATGGGTGCAAGGTGCGGTGTTGGTTGTGTTTTTAGTGGCCGTGTTCAATGTGGCGGTGTGGGTATATAGCCATCCCACTTCACAGCAAGGCCTCCAGAACTCAGCCGAATCGGCTGCACCTCAAGACTCTGACGAAGCCGAGCGCTGCAAAGTGCCAGAGTTCGCCAAAAAGATCGGTCACGAGCAGCAATGGAAATTGCACAACGGTTGTCAATAAAAGGAACTTTTATGTCAGTGAATCAAATTCAAGTACATGTAGAAAACATCAAGTGTGGTGGCTGCGAAAAGTCTATCGTCAATGGACTGATGTCGATCGAAGGTTTGTCCAATGTGGTGATTGACCGTGAGCAGCAGTTGGTCAGCGTGACCGCCGATGCGTCATTGCACGATGCGCTGGTGGCTAAGCTCAAATCGATGGGCTATCCCGAGCATGGCAGCGTCAGCGGGCTTGATGCAGGCTTAGCCAACGCCAAGTCATTTGTCAGTTGTGCGATAGGCCGCGTTTCCTGATTTCGAAGTACCCCATTGGTCCATCACACGTTGGTCACGCGCCATCTCGGCCTCCAGCGAATCTTTGGGTAGCTGGCGCAGGCACTCTTCCATGGCCTGTGCATCTAGCTTGGGCGCTGGGGGAGGTGGCGGTGTTCTGACTTGCTCTGACTTGCCATCCCAAGCAAACGGGTTTTTGAATGCGGGCGTGTCGGGCAGGCAGTCGTCTTTGTAGGTGGGCGGGCCATCTGATGCAAACGGAGAAAACGAAATCGTTTTTTCAAAAATCAGCGGCTTGCCTGTGGGCGTAGGCGGCAAGGGCGGCATGTTTTGAATGGCTTGGCGTGCCAGCTTTTCAGCCAGTGCGGAGGTGCTCCACAGTGTGTCGAGCTGGGCTAATGTGCCGTTGGGCGCAATTTCGATGCGAAAGCGCACCTCGCCCTGATCGGGTCCTTCCACCGCTGTGCCCATCATGCTGCGCACTTGTTGGCCCCAGCTGTGGCGATAACCTTTGCTGTTTTTGTGGGTGTACTTGGCAGCAAACGCCCACTCCTCAGCGCTGGGTGCAGCAGGGGCGGCTAGGGTGGCGGGCGCTTTGTCAGCTGTTGCGGCTTTGGTGGGGGCTGCATCTTGTGGCGACAAGGGCTGATTCAGCGGGGGCGCAAGTTGCGGCGGCGGCTCGGCCTTGATGAAAAAAACCTCGGCATCTAGCTCTGGGGTTTTGGGTGCTTGCCGAAACGTGAACACATAGCGACCCGCGCCAATAGCCAACGCCACGTGCAATGCGATGGCGAGGGTCAAAAAAAACAGGCGTTGTTGGCCGCTTAATAGGCGTGTGAGCACGGGTTTGTTAAATAAGTAATGTCTAATATTATTGACCAACATTGTTTTTAAACAGGATTGCACCATGCACTCATCCGACCATTGGGAAAACGTTTATCGCAGCAAGCCATTTGATGCGGTCAGTTGGTACGCCCCTCATTTGGGTGACTCACTTCGCTTGATTCAAAAGCTGTGTCCTGATCCCATGGCGTCCATCATCGACATAGGTGGGGGAGAGTCCACATTGGTGGACGATTTGTTGCAGCATCAGTATCGCGATGTGTCGGTGTTGGATATCTCGGCTACCGCCATTGACTTCACACGTCAGCGTCTTGGGCCGCAAGCGCAACAGGTGGGCTGGCATGTGGGCGACATCACCCATTACGACTTTGGCGGCCAACAGTTTGACTTGTGGCACGACAGAGCTGTGTTTCATTTTTTGACCGAACCAGCGGCTAGACGCGCCTATGTCGAGCTGGTCCGTCGCTCGGTCAAGTCTGGCGGCTATGTGCTGATGGCGACGTTTGGTCCAGACGGACCTTTGCAGTGCAGCGGCTTGGACGTGGTGCGCTACGACGATCAAAGTTTGTATCAAGAGTTTGGCGATGGTTTTCAGATGCTGGGCAGCGAGCTGGCTGAGCATCACACACCCATGGGCACAAACCAGCAGTTCTTGTACTGCTGGTGCAGGGCCTAAACGGTTTTCATAAAAGGATGAAT
>JACCDR011301232.1_pt1 | contig 11237 bp, 13 predicted proteins | sample 7446431 | NCBI WGS metagenome assembly JACCDR01 (sample SAMN15323443, study PRJNA562643) | freshwater metagenome | isolation source: river surface water | place: USA:Blue River Watershed | collected 2017-08-17 | reverse complement strand
GTTGCGCACTGCCGTCAAGGAGTTACTCGCTGGACTGACTGCATCTCATATTGAGGAACACGACGTCTTCACCTGGGCTCCGTTCTGGGAAATGACGTACCTGATCGGTGCTACACCTGCATTGATTGTTTCTCGCTACAAAGCAAAAGCTCAGCTGAACATCTTCCGGCAGGCTAACGGCTACAAGGAAGGTACATACGTCAAGTATTGGAAGGACGGTAAGGAAGACAACTACTTCCTGACTGAGTACCTGAAGACGCTTACCGAGTATCCGGGCGATGCCGAGATTCAGAAGTGGTTGAACGCTAACTATCTTCTCTGCACCGCACCGGCTTTCAAGCAAAGCTGAAATCCAAGTAAAAACACATCACTGAAAAGGACCAACATCATGACAGTCGAACTCCACGCCGCTAACAACCCGGAAGCTCAAGAACTCGTTGACGTCATCCGCATGACGCAAGAGGATACTCCGGAAGTTCGAATCATCCATTACCGTGAATACGCCCAGCCGCTTGCGCTGTTTCCATATCAACTGCCGGAATCCAAGGGTGGTTTCACGCTGGCTTACACGATTGACGAAGTAGCTCACAAGAGTTGCAGCATCACGTTTGCAATCGCTTTCTGCTCGTCAGAAGACAACTTCGTCAAGCAGATGGGTACTGCGCTGGCAACAAAGCGTCTGCTGGAAGACGGTCCGACGTATCAGACTGATCTGGATGTCGGCTCTGACGCAATCGTTGTCATGGTGGATCGCAATCCGGAAACACAAGAGGTCGGAAAGGCTTGGTACGAATTCTCCAACTCTGCTCTTCTGCGTCGAGCAATTGCTAAGCACTGCGCATCGGTTGCAACCTACATGATGCAGCACGGTGAGATTCATGCGCTTGATCCGGAAGACGAGGATGCGTACGACGAAGAGGAAACTGCAGATGACGAAGACTCGGCAGTTGAAGCCGATCGTCTCTACAACGAAGCGAACACAGAAGAAACTGTGAAGTAACAGTAGCAGAAATGCTGCGGAACAATTTGTTTAACTACAGGAATACGTAATGGCAAAAGGTCGTGACATTGACGACGTTGAAGTTGGTAGTGGTCAAGGTAAGCGTGTCAAGCCGGACGAGCTTGTTGACGTGCTGAAGCTTCCTCCGAAAAAGTACATGTCGCTTCGCCTGATCGGTCAAGCCTTTCTGTACGGCGGTCACTGGGTGAAGACCAAGACCAAGGAAGGTAAGCCGTCGCAGTTCTATGCACCATGTCTTGCTTTTGATAGCGAGACGGGTAAGCATGACAGCACCAAGAAATGCCCCTGGTGTGATCATGAAGGTGAAGAAGTTCGTTTTGCTGTCGATACTTGGACGAATGCAATCGTTCGTGACCTGCAAAAGAAGAAGCCGGCTGAAGTTGAAGAGCCGACAGAGGAAGAGCTTGAGTCTGGTTTCAAGTCAAAGGATAGCGAATCCTGGACTCCGGTTCTTGCCTTCCGAATGGGTACGTCGGTTGTTCGTTCAGTCAAGGAATTGCGCGAGCTGAATACTGTCGATACCGACGAAGGTACCAAGGCTTTCGGTATGACGCATCCGAAGTACGGCTGCGACATTCAGATCAAGCACAATCCGGATGCTGCGCCTGCCCAGCAATACACGGTGCAGAAAGGTGGCGAACCGACACCGCTGAAGAAGTCGGAGCGAGGATACCTTATTTGGGATTTGTCGAATCTTCAGCCCGACATGCCTAACTATGAAGCTGCGCTGAAGGATTACGTACGCTGGGCTGAGAAGATGGGCCTTGCTACTCCGAAGAAGAAAGGAAAGGCTGTTCCTGACGACGACGGTAGCACGGGTATGGACGACGATGAAGACGAGGATGAAATGCCTCGCAAGAAGTCGCCAGCTAAGGCTGCGGCAAAGAAGACTCGTACACCTCCGCCCGATGACGATGACGAAGATGACGAGCCAGCTCCGAAGCCTAAGCGTCGTGCCCCGCCTCCGGATGATGACGACGAGGAAGAACCTGCACCTAAGAAGAAGGTGACAAAGAAGCCGGTTGATGAAGATGACGAGGACGAAGATCCACCTCCGAAAACAAAGAAGAAGGTTTCACGTCCTGCGGATGACGACGAAGATGATGAGCCGGTAGCGAAGAAAGCGCCTGCCAAGAAATCGCGTTTTGCAGACGATGACGATGAGGACGACGATCCTCCGCCGAAGGCTACTAAGAAGAAAGCTCCGCCTCCGGATGACGAAGACGAGGACGACGATCCGCCCCCGGCTAAGAAAAAGCCTGCTGCTAAACCTGCAGCTAAGAAGTCTCGCTTTGACGATGATGACGAAGATTGAGCGTGACTTGACTTGATTTAACAAGGTCCGATTCGGTGTATCTGGATCGGACCTTTTGTCTTTTGACTTACGAAACAGGACTCTAAATGGCTACAAAGAAATCAAAGGCTGCAGCTCAAACCAACCGATCGCCGGTGGATATGCTGGCAATCGTTTCTGACCTAGAGAAGGTTGTAAAGATTCAAAGTATCACGCTTGGTGCAGAGGATCGCGTATCGACAGGCATGCTCTGTCTTGACTTGATTTTGGGTGGTGGTATTACTGCTGGGTGGTATACGTTCTCAGGTGCTGAACAGTCCGCAAAAACGACTACCGCTATCACAGCTATGGCGTCCGCAGTAAAGCAGAACGTAAGCATGCCGGTGCTATGGGATGCGGAGCAGAGCAGTGGCTCTTCGATTGACTATGTCAGCAACATCATGCAGGCGTGTGGTGTTAATAAGTCGATTGAGGAATTGTTTGGGGTTCGCAAGAATGGTAAGTACATCACCACACCACTTGTTTACTACCGAGACGAAGGCGAGCTTGAGACCTTCTTTGACTGGACGTCTGCGCTGTTGCGGCGCCTTCCAGACAAGCGATTGGAGAATGGACAGTGGTGGTACATCTATGAGGATACAAAGGAGAACCGCGCAAAGTATAAGGATGTAATGGATGCAGGTATGACACGCGCGTCAAACGGCATCTACATTTCAGCAGAAGACGGAGGTCTGCAGGCCTACATTCTAGTTGACAGCTACCCCGCGCTTGTTCCTAAAGCGATGGATGAAGATGATCCGTCGGCAGGTATGGCGTTAGCCGCGCGGGAATTTGCAAAGCACATCCCTCGCGTGAAAGGTAAGCTTCGCTCCAAGCGAGTTGCGATTGTAGGTATCAATCAGATTCGAGAGAAGCCGGGCTTCAACATGGGAGATCCGAGGTACGAAACTTCAGGTCAGGCTCTGAAGTTTAACTCTGACGTTCGTGTCTGGAACACACCTCGCGCCCTTTCCGGTGTTCCCTACAACCCAAAGGGGAAGGGAAGCTACGAGGAAGAAGAATCTGTTGAATTTGAAGGTGGTAAGGACACATACCGCTACATCAATTCAAAGGCTATCAAGAACAAGCTCAGTATTCCTAATCGTGATACATGGCTGCGTATCTGGGTGAAGGACGGCGACGAAAAGGCTCGTGGCTTCTGTCCGGTTTTTGACACTTGGCATTACCTGATGCAAACAGGCCAAGCTAGCGGTAAGCGCAGTTCTATCACTTTGAACATTACCGGAATCGGACTTGCAAAGAAGGCTATCAACTGGCTTGAGTTCAAGACTTTGATTCTGTGCGAGCCTGAGCAGCGCCAAGCAGTGTTTGAGAAGATCGGATATCCGAACGTCAACCTGCGCAAGGGTCTTTTCAAGCAGTTCAAATCCGGAGCGGCTGAGGACATGTACATTGCAAATCTTCGCGGTCCTGTGAAGGCCGGCGATAAGGAAGATGAAGTTGACGACGAAGGAGATGATGAATGACAACAGCCTTAGTTATTTTGCTTTTACTCGCGCTTGCACTTGGCGGCTGTCTGGTGCTGTGTTACGTTGTACTATCTCTGGATAGGAAATCAACGCGGCTTCCCGTCGCTAAGACACCTCCTGAGCTTTGTCAGCACAAAGAGTGGACGCCTGACTACGTTTACTCGCGCGGACCTAACGGAGAAGCGCAGTGTCGCGTAGTGGACTCCTACTGCGTTGAATGTGGCACCAAGCAACGAGGCAGTGGACAGTGAGCGAATACGAAGCCAAACTTCAACGTCTTCGACAAGACATCAGAAGTGCAGCCCGAGCCTTCAAAGAAGGTCAGGATACACACGCACAGTACGTCAAAGGTGACCTTCTTGATTGGGTAAATCCCTACGCGGAAGGCACCGAAGAAAACCTAGCGTTTGACGAAGGCCTTGAAAGTGCAGCAAAACAATTCTCGGAAACTCACACCCACGATTTTGACCAATGAAATCCGCTAAATTGAATCCTTACGATCAAGGTTACAGCGCGGGCCAGACGGCTACCAGTTCACGCAATCCGTACCGGCCTGGAACCACAGGCTATGATTTGTGGGAAGAAGGCTGGACTGACGGACAAGCTAGTTCCGAAGAGATTCAGGATAACGACTGACAGTAATCATAGACATTACAGGTGACACCGTGACTGAGAAAACAGATGCTGACTTGCGTCAATGGTTGAAGGATAATCTAGTTATTGAAGTAGAGCATGTGGATAAATGGGGTCCGGGCTGTGACGTATACGTTCAGCTGCGCTTCAAGGACGAACCAAAAGAGTTCTCTTATGACCGTGTCCACATACCTTCAAAAGACGATTCTTGAAAGGAAATAATTATGCATGAAAAAGCTGCAGAGTGGGATAAAGCACACGGTGTGGATACCCGCTGGCCTAACGGCGGTAAGTACCCGAAGAACAAACCCTTACCGGAAAACCGACCGTGTGACTGGTGCGGCGAACCTGTAGACAAAGGCTTCATTCATGATGAATGCGCCAAGAAGGAAAAAGAACTGTGGTTAGACTTGCTGTATTGATCTTCCTTTTCCTGTCTTCGTTCTGTAGGGCTTCGGCCCTTACAGACGAGGTAGCGAACCTGCAAACCTTATCGGTTGACGACCGGGTTGAACGAGTACAGGCGCTGATAAATAGCATGTACTACAAACCAAGTTCCATAGTTACCTACTGGAAGTCTCCAGAAACAACAATGGAAACACGCACTGGTAACTGCGCTGATTTTGCTGTTCTTGCGTTCTTTCTGCTTCATGATTCCGGGATTCCAGACAGCCGGCTTCGCCTGATATACGCTGAAACCAAGGAGAAAGAGAAGCATCTAGTTTTAGCCATTCAGACGCACAGTGGCTATCGACTGCTTGATTCAGCAAGCGGATCTTCGGTAACGTCAAGTATTCAAGATAGAACAGACCTGAGACTCTTTCTAGCTTTCAATAAAGAGCACGTCTATCGAATGGATAACATGAACGAACCAGCTGCAGGTTACTACGCAAGAGGTATTCGCCAGTGGAGTTCGGTTCTTATGAGAGAAGAGTTCAAGGATCGAAATCATGATTGACCCTTCCTCCTATCCAGCAGCACATGCGCCGAAAAGCTGCTGGAAACTCAAGCACGCTAGGTACCTGTTTGCTTACAAACACAAACCCAGGGCTTATGAAAAGCCTCGCACGGTTCGATACTCAAAGTACCTAGGTAGTCCACGGTACCGAATTCTAATGTGCTTTGCTTGGCAATGCAGAACAGGTCACGGTCAACCTAAAACAGATTGGTAACGTATGATTGAATTTATCGGTATCGGTGATCTGCACTTTGACGGAAAGCTGAAGAAGTACATTCCGGACTTCAACGCCTTCGTGATGGGTGAGATTGCAAAGCCCGTTGCGTACGCCAAGCGTAACGGCGTAAAGAACATCTTCTTCTACGGAGACATCAGCGACGTTCCACGGCTGTCTGCAGATGCCACCTTGAAGCTTCTGGATCTGTTTATCAGCAACCCAGATCTTCAGTTCTACATGTACCCAGGTAACCACGACTTTGAATGCGAAGGTGTGCACAGCCTGCAGGTTCTTGCAAAGCTTTCTTCCACCGAAAGTATTCCCAACCTGCACGTCATTGAAGAGCCTACAGATCTGTTTACAGAGGAAGGTTGCACGGTTCGTGTACTGCCCTGGCCGCACTTTCAAGTAAGCAAGAAGGCTCTGAACCTTGCGCATATAGAATTGCACGGTGCACAATGGGACACGGGCAGACCTATCGATAGCGAACGCAACACGTCTGCAATGCTCATCTCTGGACACCTGCACACAAAGCAGATTGTCGGTCCGAAGAAGAATGCTCACTTCTGCGGTACTCTTTACCAAACAAATTTTGGTGAGCGCAACGAGAAGTACTTCCATCACGTCAAATGGGATGGAAAGCAAGCTGACATATCCTACGTACGCAACAAGCCAAAGTACACGCTACATAACCTGATCATCAGTGCTGCGAGTGACCTTGAAAAGATTGACAAGAACCCATGCAGCTTGTACAAGGTTTTTGTGAAGTCAGGTACGGACATTGGTCCGAATGACCTCGCTGCATATCCAAACGTGGTGAAGACGAATCCGTTTTCGTCTCGCAAGGAACTAGAGAGCCTGCTTGCAGATGAGCTGTTCCTACCAGATGGCGACGGTGAAGTAACCTCGCTTTCTGTTCTGGAAGCTTTGAAGCAGTACATGGTGCGAGCTAGCGTAGACAAGAAGATCACAGCAAGAGCGCTGGAGCTGTTTGAAGAGTTGTCGCATAAAGCCGCAGCTGAGAACGAGTAAACCAAACTGAAAGGATCAACATGAGCACAAATGAAAAGAGCGGACTGCATAACAAGTACCGCCCATCTACGCTGAGTGAAGTCATCGGACACGAAGCTGCGGTGTCCAAGCTTCGTGGCTTTATCAAGTCTGGGAAGTATCCATCGGCTATCCTGTTTACAGGTCCGACTTCTGTAGGTAAGACCACTATCTCTCGTGCGTTTGCCTCTGAGGTTCTTGGTGTGGCTGCTACCAGCACGCAAGACTACTTTGAGTTGAATATGGGGGACTCGCGTTCAATTGAGGACATTCGATCACTTATTCAGATGGTGCGCTTGAAACCTCAAGGTGGTAAGCGTCGAATCATCATGCTGGATGAATTTCATCAGCTGCTGTCAAACGCGCCCGCTGCTAACGCATTTCTAAAGGTGGTTGAAGAGCCACCCAGTCACGTTACTTTCGTTCTTGCTTCAATGGAAGCTGAGAAATTTAGTAGCTCGCAGCTCGGTAAGGCGTTTGTGAATCGTGCGATTCCAATGCCACTGTCACCACCTAGTGACGAGCAACTTACCAAGCAGGCTAAGCGCATCATCAAGGGTGAGAGTCTTCAAGAGATTCTTGATCCCGACACTCTACCTTCAATTGTAGGCGCTGCGCATAACTCCATGCGAGAGCTTGCAAACGTGCTTGAGTCGCTGCAGGCCTTTCACGCTGGTTTAGCGAAACCGCGCGCTCTCACTGCAGAAGACATCACGGAAGCCCTTACGCTTAACGTGAGCAGCGATGAGAGCAGTGCTGTAAAGTTCATGGTTGCCATCTGGGCAGGTAAAGTAGGTGGTGCTCAGCGCGCGCTTCTTGAGTTGAAAGAAGGTGTAGCCTTTCTGAACGCGGCCAGCTACGTTTCCTGGTACGTGTTCAATAACTACCTGCTGAAGGGCGCGCGTCATCCTGCTGTTTGGGGTAACGCCGCGCGCTATGCTGCAGCCAAGCAGTTTGAAGCGTTGGGTTACGAACGCGGTATGGCTCTTGAGATTCTGGCCGAAGTAAATGCCAGCATCGTTGAACTGAAAATGCAAGCTGGCGCCTTTGCTGTGAATGAGCAACTGGCGCTTTCTGCGTTTGCGGTGCGGGCTATCAACAAGGTCAACGGTATCAAAGCGTGAAATTCCTACTTCGCCTGCTTCAAACCCGACGCTTGCGATCTGGTTGTTACGTCTACGCGGTGCCACCACCAGCTTGGCGAGTTCAGAAGTCCAACGTGAATCTTGACTTGCTCATTTCCTCGGGTGCACTGTCCAAATGAAGCAACTGCTGATTGATTACATACCCTGGTTTCTCAGTGCCGTTACCATTCTCACGCAATGGATGATAGGAAACCGTAGCAACAGCGCCTGGATCATCAGCCTTGCGACGCAACCGCTGTGGTTTCTCTGGAGCATACTGACAGCTAGCTACGGCTTTCTACCTCTCAATGCTTTTCTGACATTCATTTACTTTCGCAACTACCGAAAGTGGAAGCGAGAATACTGAGGCAATAATGCTGACGTTTGAAGACATCACAGTAAAGAACATTCCATTCTTCAAGGAGCAGAGCTTTGACCTATCACGTACCGGTATCAGCCTGATCCTTGGTCAAAACCTGAACGTATCGCGTACAGCTACAAACTTTGCTGGTAAGTCTCTTTTCTTCTCTCAGTTTGGAGAGTTCCTTACCGATGAAGTCTTTGTTGGTACTAAACGCGATATCACACGTCGCGGTTCAAGAAGCGTACGCTTCTCCCTTGGAAAAGATAGATACGAAGCCGTACGTAGCTTCTCACCGTCAGAGAAGATAGCGATATCCAAGAATGGCGAGGACTTGAACATTCGTGAGCTTAGCGAGGCTAAAGCGAAGCTTCGCAAGCTCATCAACTTCTCTCCTGAAGAGTTCAAGACGCTGGTTTATTTGGACTTCCGTACGCCACACCCGCTTATTCTTGGTGACACCTCAGAGCGCCGAAAGTTCTTTCTGTCCTTCTTTCGACAGCTGAATGCGCTAGATCCAGTACGGAAGTTGATCACCTCACGCATTCGAGCGTTAAAAGACTCTGCAATCGTTCTTGAAGAAGTAAAGACACAAGCCGCAGCATTGAAAGCCGAGTATCCAAGCAACCTGAAAGAGTTGAAGGCTGAACTTGAGGTTCTTCAGGTGGAACATGCAGAAGCAGAATCTCGATTGTCAGAGCTAAGCACTGCGGCTGCGCTATGGTCAAAGATTGAAAGCTACTCTGAAGTTGCTGACGTATGCACGCAAGAAGGCATCGAAAACGAAGAGCAACGAAAAGAGGCTGTAGTTTCTCTGAAGAGAATCTGCGCTAATTTGCAGGTTGCGCTTGACGAACACGACGCATACAGCAAGTGGAAAAACAAGAATGCTGAAGCAGAAGCTCTTGTGGATGGAACTCTTGTTCCATTGCAGGATCTTGGAATTGATCTGAAAAAGGCAGAGTCTCTGTACGAAGAGAACGTGGCTTTGCATGAAGAATACGAAAGAGCCCACAGCAAGTTGCTTGATGTAGCGCGGCGCGTTGCTACCGAGATTCGAGAGGCAAGAGCGCACAGAGAAGAAGTTGAGTCTGAGTACGAGCGGCTTACAGCTAAACGTAGAAAGCTGAAAGAGGCGCTTGATACTTGCCCAACCTGCGGCGCTCCGTATGACAACAAGCATGCTGCAAAGGAGCTAGCCTCGGTCAAGGTGGCGCTTGACGCAAATCGCAAGGTTGAAGTAAAGGACACTGATGCGTTGGAAGGTGAGCTAGCTAGGCTTCAAAAATCAGTCAAGGAGCTTGATGAAGAAGTGAAGCGCACCAAGCACACCAGCAAAGTGATTCGCAACTACTTGAACGCGATTAACTCTGCAAGCGGATCTTCGGAGCCACCGCCGAAGCCAATTGGCAAAAGAAAAGACGTAGAGTCAGACCTTGAAGCATATCAAGAGAAACTTGAAAGTCTGCGTACCGCAAAGTATCTGCTCGCGCTGGAAGCTGAGTGGAAACAGCTCCCGAAGGATATTCGCAGAGAAGCGAAGAGTGGAGTAAAGGAAGCGCAACAGAAATTCTTTGATCGCGCTACCGCTATCGCTAGGCTCACTGCCACGCTTGAAAACGCAGCCGGTATGCAGAAGAAACTCAAGGAGCTTAGTAGTCGTGCGCAGGACTTGATGCAGGTACTGGAAGACAACGAACCGTTGATGCTTCTGGACAGTGCCTTTTCAAAGAAAGGCTTGGAGACAATAGTGATCAACAGCTTGTGCGAGACTCTTACTGCTGTTGTGAATCGCTATGCCAAGTACCTGTTTCCTGAAGACTACCACTTCAGCTTTGAGCTTGAGTCGCAGTTCAACATTCTTGTAACTCGCAAGTACAAGGACAAGGAAGAGGTATCTGACGTTCGAAAGCTGTCAGGCGCCGAGTGTCGTCTTTTCTCTTTGGTGTTGCTGGTATCGCTGCTGTCCTTTGTTCCAAAGAATCGCAGGTCCAACGTCGTGATTCTGGATGAGCCTACTTCGATGATGGGGCCTGATTCTGTTCAATCCTTTGTTCAGTTCTTGCCTGTTCTGAACAGCGTTATTCCGCATGTGATTGTGATAACACCCTTGAACAGCAATGAATACGCAGGATTGAATCCTAACGTGTTCACGGTTCAGAAGAAGGGAAATCGCAGTCGAATAATTGAGGGTCAACCAGCATGAAAGTCAGAGCGTTTGCAGTACCGTACCTTTCCTGGTTAGACATTCAGGAAGCGGCTATGCTGGGCCTGCTTCCTGCTGCAGAGTTTGCAGATAGAAAGGAGCAGTCAGTAGCTCAGTCAATACGCCATTCCTGGGTAAGTGACTTGCGCGTGGTATACGCGGAATCGGTAAGCGCTTTTATCGTGCACGCAGAATCTTCCTCTGAAGAAGAGGTTAATTCCACCACCTACTTTGTAGGAATCAGCGAAGCCAATGCTGCAGCGTATGCGCTTGAAGTGCTTTTCAAACTACCTAGCACGCCGCTAACTGCTGCAAAGCTGCTGCAGTCCAAGCCAAAATACAAACTGCAGTTGCGACCGCTAAGCGATCCATACGCTGAGGTGTACAAGAAGCATGCAGAAACAAAGAGCTACGTGCATGCTCTGCAGCCTCTGATGTACAAGATAAAAGACAAGGAGGTGCGAAAAGAAACCGAGAAATCCGTGCATGCTTTCCTGGGTGGGCTGCAAAAGAAACCTCCTATCACAGGCGTTGAACGTATAGATTCTTTAATGAAAAGCCCACTTACATCAGAGTTTCGCGCTATATGTATAGCTGCAGCTGGAAGCAAAACTGCGGTAGAAGACGCATGTGGCGATTCTGGATTCAATCCGTTTGAGGTGATTTTTGTTCTCAAACGATGCAATCTTGGTTATCGTACGTCTCTGTAGCTCATTTTTAATGCAAGTAAACGAGATTTCAAGGGAAGCAGATGGCTACTCTTTCAGGCAAATTTGAGTATCCAGTTGGATCTGGAAACTTCGTTGATCTTGCAACCGGCCGCTACGATTCGTCAGACCTGCTG
>JACCDR011210242.1_pt1 | contig 11238 bp, 20 predicted proteins | sample 7446431 | NCBI WGS metagenome assembly JACCDR01 (sample SAMN15323443, study PRJNA562643) | freshwater metagenome | isolation source: river surface water | place: USA:Blue River Watershed | collected 2017-08-17 | reverse complement strand
GCAAGGCGCAGGGCAATGGAAGCATTGCTCGGTTGTTTGTCAACGGCCGCAACCTGCTCCGCGTCCTGTACCACAATGCTCGAGCACGCAGCCTTCCGGTGCAGTCTCTCGACGACCCGGCCGCGCGCGCTTTCGAAGCCAAGTATTACATCAACTTGGACTCGGAACTCTATTTAATCCCCTTCGGCTTGGCTTCGGTCTTCCGCAGCAAAGCACACGATTATATCGGTGGTTTCTACGCTGAATTAACAATGATTCAGTCGTACAACCTCAGCGTCCAATCCGGCGCAAACATGATTGCCGAGCAGGTCTCGTTCATGTTCGACCGCCTGATGCCCTTCGGTGAAGACACCTTGGTCAACACCGTTGTCGCACGCAGCACGCTCGACGCTGTCGTCGGCTTCATCGATGCGACGGACGAAGACGTGGCGACCGAAGCCATCTCCAGTTCGACGGTCGCAGCCGCGATCTAATGTCTACGGCTTACGCAGAAGGTCAATTACACGCCCTGGTAAAACTGGGCATGGTTGGCAAAATGCTCGGCGGTGCGCTCATGGGAGGCGCCGCTGGTTATGCTTTGTCTCCAGAAGACCGCGTAGGCCAGGGCACTCTCACAGGTATTTTAGGAGGAGGAGCCGGCGCACTGCTCGGTGCAAAAGCCTCTCCTCTTCTTCATGACGTAAACAGCGCAAATAGCGCCATTGGTCGAGCAGCAATGCCGTACCTGGGTGCGGGTCTCGGAAGTCTCGCGGGTTTAGGCGTTTCCCAAGCCTATATCGACAAATCACGACCTGACCGCTCTGAAGACCCATACCGTTACACGATGTAATCGATTAAAGTGGGCGCATGGTTTTGCCCAAGCAGCCCCACAAAGCAACCGCCGCTGACCCTGAAGCAATTAACAGCTCGGGTCGCCATGGCGGACCTGGGGACCGCGATAAACGCGGTGAACTCGGCACTGTTATTGACTATCAATCCGATACTTACACCGCGACAGTACGTACCAACCGTGGACGCACTTTAACAGGGGTACCGCGAATGCGGTCTTCACCCGGAGATATTGCGTCGCTTACGCCGGGCACAGAAGTGCTCCTCAATTATGACTACGGCGCCCCCTTTATTATGGGGATATTGGCTAGTCCTGCCGGCAAGCAACAAGACGGGACACGCTTCTCCGTAACCGATGTTGAAGGTTACGGAGGCCAAGGCCTAAATAAAAATGAAAATACGGCAGTAGGTAATTACAGGCTTGCCGCAGAACCCGATGACACAATGCCCGGTGACTGGGTTCACGTCGGTGACGAAGGCAACTCCATTGGCGTTCTGTCTGGAGGCGTCAACGTCATAAAATCAGGCGCGCTCTCCCAAGTACGCACACACCTACTAAACGACTTGGTCGAAGTCATTTGCCGCAACTACCGCCACATATCCGATATGGGCGAATTCACAGTCCAAAATAATAACGGCCGCATCGGAATGCGCTTCCGTGGCGGCAGCGACCAGCAAACCGAAGCGGGTCCCGATGAGGAAAACTGGACCATCAAATTCGATTTAGGCGCCGAAGGAGATATGCTCAATTTTGAGCTCTGCACTCCTTTAGGGCAGACCATCTTCAAATTACACGTCGATGCCGATGGCCGCTGTGAGCTCTACGGCTTGAACGGCGTATCTATCAACTCAGGTCAGCAAAACGGCGGTACGTCTTCAGAAGAAAATACAGGCAACAAAATACGTACGGTCGGTGAGAACCAAACCACCACGATTGGCGGCACAGAAACAAAGACCGTCGGCAACAACGCCAAAACAACGGTCTACAACGATATCGAAACCAGCGCAGGCAACGATGTACGCACACAAGCACTGCGCGACCATGCTCTCTCGGCGGGACGTAATATGTTCGTTGCCGTCCAAGGCAGCTTGCTTGGCGACGCCATGGTATTCGACATCGCCACAGGTAACTGGGTCGTAAATATCGGCAGCGCCACGTCTCTTAACCCTTTGAGCGGGTTCGAGATGAATACCTTCGCGGGCGACATGGCTTTCAACTCAACAGCAGGCGGCAATTTCACGTTGAAAAGCCTGCTGGGCAACTTTGAAACGACCACCAAAAAAGCAGTCGTGTCGACCAACATGATACCTGACTCAGTGATTTTAGGCGGGCCCGTGCTCTCCAGCCACTTGGTCAAATTCGAAGAACTGCAATCTCTTTTATTGATGCTCTTTTCTATTCTAGATACGCATGTTCATTTGGAAAACGGCACCGCAGTAGCTGCGGGCATCCCCGTCCTTGGAGCAACGGGGACACCAGTCGTCCCTTTTTCACCGATGCTTACGCCCCTTGTCGCGTTATTGCGCAGTATTACGTCAGGCGTGGCGCTCTGACCGTCGTAACGGTGAATGTATCCTCAGGGTTGACTTCAACGACACCCGTGCACGCCGAAACAGCGCAACGATAGCGCACTACGACGTGGTCTTCTTCGTTGCTATCCGTGCGCTCACACGACTCAACAGACCCATCTGCATTTAGCGAAAACATGTATTCTTCGCTATAAAGCGCCCGACGGTCTTGTACAAAATGCTTCATGTTCTTGCAGACGGGGCAAATAACAGGAACACGAATGCCGGTTACTGTTGTGTGCCAGTGCAACGCTTGGTCTGCGAGTTCTTTACGCTTCAAAGCATCCTCATATCGAGAATGCTCATTGCAAAACAAGCAGCGTACTAGTTTTTGTTGCTCTACACGGTCTTTGACATCGAAATTAAGATGTGAAAATTCCGTAGAAGCAGGCAATCCTGAATACGAGTACACAAAACAACCCACAATCACCAACTCCGTGTGGGAGCAATGCGGGCAAAGAAGTTGAATATCGGGCATGAACTCTCCAACCTAAAAACAACACAGACGAAGGGTCTGTGTTGTCTCTACCGAAACGTGTAACGCTTAATGCTTTCGCGTGGTACTAACGACTCCACTTGCGTGATTACGTCCAATAACACCATCTCATGATTAAGACAATGAGACATTGTGTCATTGTAAACCCATACCTGCGAGATGGGTTTTGGTTTGGTCGTATCCAGAACAATGCGCGTATCTTCGATGCGCAACAAACAACCCTTTTTATAGGCTCCGTTTGCCAGCGTCAGAAGTACGTAATCACCAATCTTAGGAGTAAGAAGCGCGACGAGAGCCTCTACACGCGCTTTATCGCGCGCTTCTGCTTTGTAACTGCTGTCGATAGCTTGCGTTGCTACAAACACGAGTCCGAGCAACCAGCCTGCACCCACGACGATCGCAATCATTCTTCAATGAATGGACTGGTCGACACAACGTTAGGGGCGGTACGGCGCTCACGTTCTGGTAGGAAAATATCTTTGATAATGAATTGACCGTGATGATAATCTTTAACGAGATTTTTCTGGCACAGATACGCGTAAAGCCCGCGCTCGCCGTGCTTTTCGTACATCGTATTCATCTCGTCAAAATTCAAACCAACGGATAATCTGGCGTCGGTCGCCCGTTGGTTCATCGCCACGAATTGAGATAGACAAGAATTGAGAGTTTCCTCTAATTGTTGTCCTTCACTCAACGGCAAGCCTTGTTCTGACTTAGGGCCGAAAAGCGAGTGTAAAAACCTGGCAAACAGCACCACCCCCATACCCGCCACAATAGTGTAACCTATTACTCTATCCGGTTGCGGATATTTTGCAGGCAACATTTGTCCCCCATGACGTAAAAATGCGCGAGCAAAGTCGCGCCAGTAGCCGCTCTGACTATCAGATTCTTTTCTCTGGGTCTTCTGCGGTGCTAGCACCTATTTTTCCCTTCATTGCGTCGAACACTATTTTTGCAACCATCCCTGACAACCGCGGTTCCGCAGAGTCAAGAACGAGGTCTGCAATTTCGCGTTTGTCAGCGACCGTAAGCGCTACGGCAGCTACTGCCGGCTGTTGCGCCAAATGCTCGGTCATGACGCGACTTATGATGGCCAACACCTCCTCCTTCGTAACAGAGGCAAGGGGTGCAGGTGGCGGTAGTGCTGGTTTTGCGACCAGCGCTTTATAACCGCTCCGTAAGCCGAGTCCCAACAACGCAGCCGACGACAAGCCCAACGCCCACCGCGTCAGAGTTGCGTTCGCGATTTGCATATAATAATTTCCTTGGTAATTATAAGCAGCTAATTGCTTACTATTTATTATACCGTAATTAGAAAGGCAGTTCTGATTGCAGCTAAAAAGAAAGACATATGGAGGTAGCTATGCCACGATCTTTCTTTGTTCAGACGGAGATGACACCTGCCTTTCGCACTTTGCGCGCCGCAATGTGTTCCTCAGCCTTGTCCCAGCCCCAAGTGAAGCCGGACATGGCCACGTAGATGCCGCTGAGAACAACCGCGTACGTGGTGAGCACCACGCCCGCAGTCTGCGCGCCATCTTTCGCCGCCTGAAGCACCGTCTTATCGACGGTCTCTTCGAGCATTTCTCGAGCCACTTCATTGGCCGCGTCGTGCGCAGTCTTCTCGACCAACGCCTGCACGGCGTTGTCCATCATGTGTTGCTGCGTAACGACATCGCGAATGACTTTTTCCATGTTGAATTACCTGAACAGTGAAGTGTTGTGGTTGAGGGTTCGTGTGGTGGTTTGGTGCGGGGCTCAAGCAACGACGGGCGTGGGCGGCACAACCGCCTTCTTCGCCTTTGCGCGGGTATCGAGCGCGTCAGAGACGTGCGCCGCCGTATAACCCACAGCAACGCCAGTCACAGCGCACGTGCCGAGGTAGATGACCGTCTGCACCAGAAACGAACCGACTTTCGTCCAAGACATTTGTGATTTCTCCTTGTAAGAGCACTTTGCTCTCTATGTGGTTATACCAAAATTATTGTGTTTTTTATGAAACCTACGGAGGCAGCTCGGCTTTACGGATTTTTCGATCATATTCTTTGCGGAAATTGCGTTTCTGCACTTTTTCCTTTAACTGCGCCAATTCTTCTTCATAAAACGCTTCTTTACGCGACATTTGTGCGTGTAATTCTAGGGCGACTTGCAAGCCTATCTTCTGCCGAACCTCTTCCCAGTCCAACGTTTCGAATTTTCGGCCTTCCAAAACCTTGGTACGCACAAACATAAAAACCGTGAGCGCTCCACAGAGAAATCCGACGACAAAAAGCATAAATACCTCTACGTTCTTATACCGAAATCACACTCTTGGCTTTTCACAAGGCACAAGGCATGCTTGCCCCATGTCACACGGCAACTGGGGTCCCCCGGCTATACTCAGCCTGCTGTTGCAGGTCCAAAAGCGAGTTCAACTAGCACGGGCAGCGTCCATTAATGAGCAACTGATGCGCGCCAAGGCCTTGCTCGAAATGCACATCCGCCGCGGTAAGGTGTCCAATGGCAAATAACTGGCATTCAGCTGATTTAGGTCGCTTCTTCCCGAATGAGATGCGTAAAGCGGCCGACGCCGTTAGCGATTTAAACGACCAAATAGCCCAAGGGCTCGCTATTGTAAAATCTGCGCTAGAATTTGCAGCAGCTGTCGCCGCAGTCGCGTCCGCAGACCCTTTGGAGCTGGCTTTACGTGAGGCTATTGCTCAAATCGAAGAATTTATCGACGGCATCTTAGAAGGCACCACGGCGCATGCGCTTATGGTGCCTATCCAGAAACAATTTTACGGCATTGGCGACCCGATACCGCCTACAGACAAAGATCCCACCAGCCTTACTCCCTCTTTCGATCAATTAGCCGAGGACGGGGGTTACCCGCAACGGGTTATTCAAGACATTACACCAGAAACTATTTCATTCGTTAATAACTCAACCACTGCATTGGGCGGCAACGCTGGTTATTGGCGTGTGGTTGCGTTGTCTTTGCAAGATGAGGGGGACTTTGCCAAGCCAATATTCCCCGCCAATTTCGCCGTGGCAGGCACCGCAGTTATCTTTGGCTCGGAAAGCCTCACGGGGCTTTACCGCATTATTGCCATTCTAAATAAACTGCTCCACATGGGCTTGCGCGCAGATATGTCTTCACGCAGCCAGCCACGCGCCAATAATCTCACGGCGCGAATCATGCCCATACCCACGGAGGGACGTATCGGCGTACAACTTGATTGGACCCCCGTACCTCCGCTGCTCATTAAACCGCTATTTAGCTCTGAAAAAGCTATCATCACAGAAATATTCGTTATTCGCTCTACAAACCCCTTGCTGCGTGAACGTTTTGCTTGGGGCAACGTCTTTCCTGCTGAACCCGGAGACAGTGATTTACCCGAGACTTTAGATACGAAAGTAATTGCTCGGCTGCGCAACGATGGGTTTATCGCACGCTACGTAGATACAGATTCTACGCTAGAAATAAGCAAGCCTTATTATTATACGTTGTCAGTCCGATACAGGATAGGCGACGTATTTCAGCCGATGAGCCAATTTTCAAATACTGTTCGGGTGTTTTACGACGGTATTCCTCATACAACGCGGCTAAGCGTCCCTCCTGATTGGTTTGCGACGCCGTCGTTGGTGCAGTTGTTTCCGCCGCTCCAATCTTTGTCGAGCAAAATAAAATTGTACGTAGAAGGCTTGCTAACGCGTACCGTTTCCAATAACGGCATTGCCGATTTAATCAAACAGACCGTTACACAAATTGGTCTTTTACTGGACCAAGCCAATGCCGTCGCCGCGGACTTGAACGCTATTGAAGATTTACTGCGTTCGTTAGCAGCTGAAAACGGTACGGGTATTTACACAACAAACATCGAAGTCGCATCGGGTGGTATGTCCGCGTGGATGGGCCAACTCGCTACGCGTTTAAGTGACCCCGCAGACCCTACACGCCCGCCATTCGATAACGGAGAGCTCACAGCAGGGTTTGTTATCGTCGCAGGTGCTCCGAACTTGCCGCGCCTTGCAAAGTTTCGTGCTTTGCTTGCGCTGCTGTTTGGGAAAGGCAGCGACAACCCCTACAAACAAGCCGTCGACAGCCTACCCGATCCGCTTCCTCTGGCGTCTACCGGCGCCACTACGACGTTTGCAGACAACATGCAGCCCGTGACAGCGGCTACGGCAGGTGGCGCGCCCGCGGTCACGTTGGCCCCTGGCCGCAAAATTGTTTTCGACGCGTCCATGACGCCCAGTACCACGCTCGACGACTGTTAAAGTCGCTCCGACACACTAAAATACGGCACACGGAGACGACTATGCCGACATTGACGGTTACAGCGACATTATCCTACGGCAGCACAACCCCTGACGGCGCCGTGCCTTGTCGGGAGCCGTTGAGCTTTACACTTAGCTATGACGAGCAATCCATTAAAACAGTGCATATTCCCGCCAGCACTACGGATTTCGCCATTACCCTGGATACGGTAAGTGCTCCGAAATTCGTATTTGCAAAAGCGGAAGCCACCGACGTTACGGTAAAATTATCAGACGGCGTCGTTGCAACGCCTACGCCTACGAGTTTGTCGGAGAACGGGGGTTGGATCATGATTAGCAACCCCAATGGACAAGCAATTAATCGTTTGCTTGTCACGACACCAGCATCTCCCACTGGTGGAGCGCGGGTTAAAGTTATAGCATTTGAATGATGGAACAAGTCGTTGCCGTGTTAATGCAACAAGGACCGCTAGGTACTATAGCGGTCCTTTTTATTTATTTATACTTAGCGGAACGAACTAAGAATGCGGACTTGCACACCCATATCGGGGATATACATAAACACAACTACGAGACGCTAGACAAAGTCCGTGAAAGTCAGATACGTCGTGAGCAAGAAATTGCTCGCACCCAAGAGGAGTTCGGAAAGGGAGTCATCGAAGCAATTCAACAAACTACAGTTGTGTCTGAAGAGCTACGGAGATTGTACCATGTCCGAAAGTGATGAGACCGTGATTGCGCATCAAACGCCCATCATGTTGGAATTAATTAACAAACAGCGCGCCGAAAAGCAGGCTCGCGCGATAAACCGTAGTTTAACCCGCCTAAAAACAATTTCGAACTACCCTGCGGCAGCGACTGGACGTAACGCCGAGACCACCGGGCAATTCGTCACTGTTCAAATAGGCGACATTAAAGCCGAACAAATAGAAGAAGCGTATACGGCTGCAGGGAAAGCCTGTGAAAGCAGCAGCCATGATTTGGCCGTGGAAAAGAAACGTAAAAAATGGTTTAAGTGGGGCTAGTTAACGGTGCCCGTACCCGTACCTGTGCCGGGTAACGTCTTGGTCGTCGTGGGACCCAGTGTGTCCGTGAAAGGCGTAACGGGGTCACGCTGCAGTCCGCCCGCGGCCGGCGCGATGGACGTTGTCGTTGTGACGTTAACCGTAATTGTCGCTTTCTCTTGAAAATGCGTAATGACGGCGTCAGAAACGGCATCGGTCATTTTACGCAAATCGGCGCGGGCTTTTTTAGCCACTTTAAACGCAGTGTTAAATTTGTCATAAAGAAGATCAGATAACTCTGCTTTAGACAAAGCCATAACACCGCCTATTTCGTTGGGTTGTACATGGACACCTGCGTGCCCTTTTTCTCAGCCGGACGTGCATGCGTGTGCACGTAACCCGCCTTCAAACGCTTCGATCCAGGGTAGTCCACGATTATAGACTGCGGGGAAGCACATATGCTTGGCAGTTTACGGAAACCCGCGGATTCACCACACGCAGGACATGCCTCGGGCTGGCCCTCGGACCCTTCGACGTAATCATCGAATTTATGGTCACATTTAATACATTCGAAATCGTAGTGTTTAAGCATACAAGCTCACAGACGAGTGCGGCGTTGAGCCGTGACAAAAGGGCGTTCTGCCCCTGAATCGGAGCCACGACGACGGTCCGCGTCATCTTCTTGTCCTTCACGGATTTCAATGTATTTTTCACCTACCATGCGCAACAAATCAGCAGCGTCAATAACGTTATGAGGGTTAAGAAAGGGCTGAATATCAATAATTTGGCCGTTGTCGTCCAACTTCGCTGTGCCGATTTTGAACGAGTAGCGTGGGATTGGTAACGGTAGTTCATTCACTTCGACGACGGCGTTGTTAGCGCCGAGACGTCTCTCTACGGGGCGCCATGACAACTTAACTTGTGTATTTTGAGGACGAGGGCGTGTACCACGGTAGTTATTCATTACAGACAACTCCACGACTATCTTACGCTGTTGTAGCATGGTTTATAAAATCAAGAACGAAGTGGGCTCAGCGAGACTCGAACTCGCATTGCGCAGATTAAAAGTCTGGTGTCCTACCATTGGACGATGAGCCCGAAAGGCATCACATGTACAAAAAACCAGCATGTACAGAGTTCTGTCTCCGTATGCTCTATGAAATAATACAAGCGTTGCAACGCGCATCATTCGTAGAATGTATACAAAGAACCGAAACGGTACTTGCGACGATTCAAAATGAAATCGAATGGTGTTTTAACACGGATCCCGCTTTAACAGCAATGCGCACGTTTTTTGAACAATTGACCGTGCTAGTGCGCGAACTACCTAATGATGTTCCATCGAATCAGAAAACGCAAGTACAAGAAATCACTACTTATCTAAAAAAAGCACTACAAGAATTATCCGAAGCTACAGCGCCATATACGCCGTACCCGGCGCCCGCTGCGAGCCTGGACCAAATAGAAGTCGACTACCGCAATGCGCGTTAATAAACGCGTTGTCTAAACGCGCTAGTGTCGACGGTATAGACGTAATGCGGCATGGCTTGTAGTGCGTGCGGTACGTCTTCGTCAAACAACGGCTTGTAGTATACTGGATTAACGCGAAGCAGCACGGATTTATGTGCTTCATGTAAGCGTTCGGACTCAAGCCAAGTTGGTATTTTTAAATGTGTATACGCAAACTCGACGACTTCGGAAGCGATGGACATCGTATGCGCATATCCTCGCTTTTGCCATTCAGCTACAATGGCTAAATAATACGTATAAAGTGTTCCTTCGTAACCGCGCCACATGCGCACGGTTGGATGTTGTGACCATTTGTTGGCTTTATACAGCGCATTTAACACAAGCTTGCAATCGACTCGTTGTCTACCCAATTGCTTAGTGTGCAGCATTTCCGCGGTTCGCACGGGGCTAGGATGCAGAATGATAATTTGCATAAAAAACAGTGGACCCGGTGGGAGTCGAACCACACGACGTTCTGTTTATGAGACAGGGGCTCTAACCGTTGAGCTACGGGTCCTTACAGCGAAAAAGCAGACGCTTTGCTGCTATATCCTTATACCGAATTTATGACGATTTTATGCCGCTGACCGTTCGCGGCAAACCGAACATTGCAAAATAGCGGTCGCGTTTCTCATGCGTAAATATCCACGGACGAATGTCCATGAGCATTATATGATTCAACATGAGCAGACGCCCCACACGCCCGTTGCCGTGTTCAAATGGGTGTATATGTTCGAAATCGACGTGCTTATCTAACACCCACTCACGTCGCTCGACTTCACTTTCATTCTTCCTGACAACCGGAAACTCTACGCGCACGGCAGCTAGCCACTCGGCCAGCAACGAAGGCACGTGCGCGTGTGTTGGACACCACTGCTTGCCAATTTGCACGTTTACCTTGCGTAAGAGACCGGCAGTGTCTTTACCCGTTTTTAGGTTTCGCGTTATTTTTCCATGAACCAACAAAGGTAACGCAGGTGTATTGTCTCGAGCGCACCCGACGACGTACCGGGCTGCGTCAAAGTGGTCGTCAAAGTATTTGTCTCCTGCAACGCTTAAGTGTCCCGCAGGTAGCGGGTCAATAAGGTTGCTCTCATGGATGAATTCTCGAAGAAAGATATCAGAGACTTCTACCATTTTTTTATTTCGCAGGGAAAATAGCCCCTGTCCCGCTAAAGAGGTCTGCAGGCCACAAGCCTGATTTCATTGCAGCATTACGCGTCCGGGTATACCGCACAGCCCAGTTGCCAAATACCGTTGCTTCTAGTTGCGCTATCAGCGCTTTCGCAAAGTCCAAACCGCGCTTGTGTTTCTGCAACACTGCCTGCAAATCATCACGCGCGGGCGCAGGCGCGTTCACGGAATAACAGTGATACACGCACATAGCAAGATCCTCAGCCAAGGTGAGGTCTTTGCCCGCGGTGAGTTTCTTCGGGTCGGCGCCTTGATAAAAGACGGACTCAAGCGCGCGTTGTGTCGAGAGCAGCCAATCTATAGCGAAATTTTTTTGTGCATTGTACGTTAGAGGGTCTTCGAACACGGCGTGGTGTGCTAAAGCCCAACGCTTTGCCT
>JACCDR010082557.1_pt1 | contig 11238 bp, 23 predicted proteins | sample 7446431 | NCBI WGS metagenome assembly JACCDR01 (sample SAMN15323443, study PRJNA562643) | freshwater metagenome | isolation source: river surface water | place: USA:Blue River Watershed | collected 2017-08-17 | reverse complement strand
GGGCTTCGCCCTTTCCTGCACGCTTCGCTTTGCTTGGTGTGATTGCGTTCATGGGCTTGAGGGTGCGCCTTTGGGGGCGTTCGGGGCTATGCACGTCGGGATTTTCCATTATCTGTAACAATTCGTGATTTCCGCCTTCCATTTTCACTATTGCCTTCAGCGCATTTTGCGCCGATATTGAGCGCATAGACCAGACAACACCACAACAAGAGGCAACACTATGAAGACGGAATTTGCACCTAACACCCTGGCTGCGCTGATCGACGCGGCGCGGGACATGATCACGGCTAACCCGCTGGAAGCGCTGGTGACGTTCACGATCGTTCTGGCAATGGTCACGGCTAAGGCCGCCACCGCTAACCGGGGGTTCTGATTATGGTCGAACGCATTTTGATTGAGATCGTCACCGAGGGCGCGGCCTTTGACGATCGTCCTGGGCTTGAGGTGGCTGACATTCTGCGGAGCCTTGGCGCGACATTCGCCCGCGGCGGGTTCCCCGGCGAGAAGCTGCGCGACAGCAACGGGAACACCTGCGGCAGCGTCAAGATTTCGGCCCCACAATGATCCGCGACTTTCTGGCCTGTGCCTGCCTATTCGCCGCCCTTCCTGTTGCAGCCTTTGTGCTGCACGGGTTCGGGCTCCTGCCCCTCTGATCCAGACAACACCAAGGAAGGAAACCCACCATGACCGATCAGCCACTAAACCCACGCTTAGAGAATTATTGCCGCGTATCTGGCATGTCGCCCGAACAACTTGAAGCCAGAGACGGCAAACTTTGGTTGTTTGAATTTACACAATGGAACCGTTCCCGCCTCGTCGAATACAGCAAGGTTAATCCATCAGCGTTCACCTGTGGCGGCCTCACTGATCACGAAGCCTATGACGCATGGCTGAACGAATACCCCGCCGACTGACCCATTGCCAGTGCGCCCCCGTGCGGGGCGTGCCCCAATGCGCCAGCAGACATTCACCAGACAGAAGGACACCACGCCATGACCGAACAAGCCACCATCACCCCCGCCGAAGCAATCGCCGCCCTTGGCCTGACTGTTGACGCGGTTTTCGTTCCGTTCAGCAAGTCGCGGAACAAGGACCAGAAACACCGCTCTCTTAATTGGCGCTTCACCATCAAGCGCAATGGGCGGGATGTTCTGACAGGCGACTACAGCGCCGGAGAGGGGCACTGCCCTAGCTATAACGTCAAGCCCCCTAAGGCATGGGACCGCCCTGACAAAATGTGGGAACCGTCAATCGTGGAATTCGAAACGGAAACCGGTTTCAAATCGCGTGGGTTTACGTCTTGGGGGCGGTTTTCAGAAGACCGCGCCGCGCCGATCCTGCCCGATCCTATCGGCGTTATCTGGTCCTGCCTTATGGATGGTGACGCGATTGACTATCCATCTTTTGAAAGCTGGGCGGCGGATTATGGCTATGACACAGACAGCCGCACGGCCGAAGCCACATACCGCACTTGCCTCGATATGGGTCTGAAAATGCGCGCGGCGCTTGGCGAAGAAGGCTTGCGGCAACTGCGTGACGCCTTCCAGGACTACTGACCCACCGGTTAGGCGCGGCCGTGTGTCGCGCCATTCCCGTGGGCCAATCCACAGACACCAGACACACCACAGGAGAAAAAACATGCCTACTTTCAAGATCAGCGTTGCGATGGATATTCGCGCCTATGGCTTCACCGAGATCGAGGCCGACACCATCGAGGCCGCCGTGGCCAAGGTGACGCACGACCACCTTGCAAACCACTTTCAGCCCCACGGGGCCGGGGAAGATGACTTTGATTACACCCAGCCCCGCGCCGTTTGGCTTGGCGAATATTCAGCGGATGACGGGCCGTCGATTGACCTTGACGTATCCCTGCCAGACGAGGCTTGACCATGGCGCAACTGATCACCCCCGCCCCGCTTCGCCGCGCGCATGTGCGCTTCACCTATCGGACGCCAACGGGCCAGATTGGAACGGCCGTCCGGGAAGTCGTCACCCAGGATCTGACCGAGGCCCTACGCCGCGTGAAGCGCCAGCTTGAGAAAGGCGCAACTGGCCGGGGCCGGTCTAGCTTCCTTGGGGAAGCCCGCTGGATCGAGGGGGGCGCATGATGCCGAACTATCCGGGCGGGTTCGCCGCCACTTCCATCGTCGTTTTTCTTTATGCCGATGGGCGGCAAAACTTCATCATGGGGGACTTTGAAGGCGGGCGGCGGCAGTATGATGAAACTGACCGCAAGTCATTCGAGACAGCGCAGAAGCATGTCGAAATCGACGTGGCTGGCCTTGATTGGTCGGGCATCATCAAAGCCGCTGACAGGGCGGCCGACGAAATGCGCGGATGCACCTGGAAGGAATTTCAACGCCGCAAACATGCGGCTTCCGGCTATACAGTCCAGAAGGGCAAGATCACTGGCCACAGTGGTCCCGCACGCTGGCACGTCCTGAAAGACGGGAAGGCCATCAGCGCCTACGGGTTCAAGACGAAATGGCAGGCCGAACAGCGCCTGGACGAGATCGAGGCCGAGGAGCAACTGACCGCAGCCCGCAAGGCGGAACTGGCCGCGCTTGCTCAACGGGAAAAGGCCGAAGCCTTGGCGAAACGTGCAGCCCGCGCTATCGCAGCAACAAGGCGCATTGCGGACGCGGCAAGACAGATGGAACTGGCGCTATGACCACGCATCACCTGCACGGGAACAACGAACCTTGCCCCGCTTGCTCACTGCGGCGGGAAGTGATGGACGCCGCCCCCATCGTGCGCGATGCCGTGCCCTGCAATGTTTGTGGGGGCGTCGGCTTCCTACCCCTATCGGATGCTGTCATCGTGCAGCGCACTTGCGACGAGGCGCGGCGGCTGTTCTGGCCTGAAAGAGAAAAGGCATGGGCAGCTCACAACGCGCGACTTTTAGACCGTTGACATAGAAGGGGCGGCAGGACACCACACCCCACCGCCCCCGCGCCTTACAGCGCACCCACCAGACATGGGCTAGACCCATATCCACCACGATTTGAGAGGATGCAAGAACATGCTGACAATCGAACGCCTGGCGCAACTGACCAACGAAGAACGGCAGGCGCTGCTGGTTAAGATGGCAACCGCCTTCACCGGGAAAGCCGCGTTCCAAGCGGAGCTGGCCCGGCAGATCGGCCGGCAAACGTCCACCGTCTATTCCTGGACTTCTGGCAAGGCGCAGGTTCCCGCCGAGGTGCTGCTGCTGCTGGATGCTTGGATGGGCGGGCCACCACCGCCCTCGCCTGATCTGGAAATCGTCGCGGCGCAACTGGCCGATGCCAGCAAGGCGATGCAAATGGCGGCATCCACCTTTGAACGGGTCGCACGCCGTCGGCTGCTGGAACCGAAGCCGGAATAACCGGCCGTCACTTTTCTGGGGGCGGAAGCACTTTCGTTTTCGGCCCCATGTATCCAAGCGCGGCCGCCCGTCTGTTCTGGACAGGAACGCCGCGCGTTTCGCTGATCACCTTGACGGTTTGCAGCGGGATTGACCGGGGCCTCATGATCACATCATAGCCCAGCGTCCCGGCCCAAACGACGAATGTCTCCAGGTTCGGGATCTTCGACGGGTTTTCCTTCTCCATCTTGGCGATGTGCGACAGGGATAGGCCCGCCGTCAGCTCAACTTCCTCGATCACCAGACCCAGCGTCAGCCGACGGCGCCGCAGCTCACGCCGCGCTGTCTCATATCCGTCTAGGATCACTTCCCGCGGCCGAGCGGGTTCGGTGCAGGCTTGGGGCACAGGCGCACCTGGCGAAAACTTCAGCCGCACGTCGCAGCCGTTCACAGGGCAGCGGGCCACCACGGACTTCAGATCCACCGCCTCGATGTTCCAGCCTTGGTTCTGGACTTTTCGCAGGAACGCTTGATCCATTCACAACCTCCAGAACCGGTTTGTCGGCATGTGGCATCCCATTTCAGCCGTCGCTGTCGGGCCATGCCGGTTCTTCGCCACGATCAATTCGATCTTTCTTTCCCAGCGCTTTACATCGGCCTCCCAATCGGCTTGGGCGCTGTCGGAAACCTGCCCATCTTTGCCAACCTTGGGGCCCATCCGCTTCAGCCAGTATTCTTCGCGGTGGCAGAACACCACCTGATCGGCATCCTGTTCAAACTGGCCGCTTTCCCGAATGTCGGTCAGCATCGGCCGCTTGTTGTCGCGTTCGCCAATGTCGCGGGAAAGTTGGACCAGACCGATGACAGGCACGCCCAAGGCCCCGGCCATGCGCTTTGTGCGGATGGAAACCTCTGTCATCTGCTCATACCTGGAGCGGCCCTCGGCCTTTGCCAGTTGCAGATAGTCGATGATTAGGACGCCAAGACCTTGAGGCCCCAAATCATCCCCCTTGCGCGCAGCCTGTGCCATAATGGATGGCATGTCAGTAAACCGGCGCGGAATGATCCGAATGGGAAGTTCGCCCAGCCGCTGACCTGCCTCGATCCACTTGCGGAAGTCATCCGGTTCCATGCTGGCCGCATCACGCATGGCGGCATAGGGGATCTGGCACTCGCTGGAAATCAGCCGGTTCGCAAGCTGTTCTTCCTCCATTTCCATCGACGCAAAGGCCACGCCCTTCCCAGATTTGGCGATGTTCATGGCAATCGCGCAGGCTGTCGCCGTCTTGCCCATCGCAGGCGCGCCGCCCAGCAGCATCAGATCACCGGGCCCAAGACCCTTGATCACCTTGTCCAAAGCCTCCAGCCCCGTCGGCAGATAGGTGACGTTGCCCTGATAGACATCGTTCGCCGCCGTCACTGCGTCCATCACCACCTTGGCAAACGACCTCGGCCTGTTTTTTGGCGATGGGTCTGGGAGGCTCTGAATTGTCCCCAGAATGGCCTCCGTGATCTTTTGGGTGTCCTGACCCTCGGAGACCATGGTCATGCATTTCTGGGCGGCCTCATTCAGCGCACGGGCCGCTGCGCGCTCGATGATGTGCTGGGCATACTCGCGGATGCCGGATTGGATGGCCGCGCCCGCCAGCCGAACCAGATACGACGCGCCCCCCAGATCGCCAGAACCTGCCAGCGCCAGAAAGAACGGCCGCAGGGTCACAGGCGATGCCAGCCGCTGCTCACCGATCAGCCGTGCCGCTTCGGCATAGACCGCCTCGTGGACTGGATCATAGAAATGCTCGGGCTTCAGAATGTCGGAAACCCGGCCCATCAGATCATTGTTCGTCAGGATCGCCCCAAGAACTGCCTGTTCCGCCTCGACGCTGTGCGGGGCCACGTCCTGATCCGGCCGCAATGTGTGAACCTGGCTCAACGGACCACCTCACCGCGGTAGGGTTCTTGCTTCTGGCGAACGCCTTGCCCCAGATAGCCAACCCAAAGGCCAGCGTTCAGCCATGCCAACGGGGCTTTCAGGAATTTGTCTTCGGTCTGCGACTGCATCGCAAGTGATGCGCGGTTCAGATCTTCGGGTGAAACTTTATCAACCCCTTTTCTTTTTCCCTCACAGGCCTGCCGATAGACCTTTGCGCATTCCGCCCTTTGCGCTTTCCGTGTGTGGGATCGCCATCCGCCCCAGAATGCTGAGAAGCCTTGCTCGATCTCGTCCGGCCCCTTTTCTTCAATCTGATCATTTTCACATGGAAGCAGCGATAGCTGCGTTTCTTCTTCTTGGTTCAAGGAAGGTTCAAGGAAGGTTCGGGTGTAGCTGGGTGACCCGTCAGGTAACGGAGGTTCACCTGTCGGGTAACGGAGGTTAACCGGTTCAGATTTGAACCCGTTCAGATTTGAACCCGTCACTTCCTTTGTGATCGGCCCTGTCGCCTCGTCTTCAGTGATTACACTTTCAAGGCTTTTCACCTTGGGAATGCAGATGTCATAGATCACCACAAAACCATTTGTGACCTTGCGCTGCCCCGCCTCGATCAGCAGCCCATCGGCCACCAGATCGCGCATAGCCTCGATCACGGTTTTTTTTGAACATTCGAGTTCTTTGGCAATCCGCGTTTTGCTGGCCCAAATGCCAGAACCATCGTCGTTTGCCCGTTCTGCGCAATAGACCATCACGGCCTTTTTCACCATTGATCCGATCTTCTTGCGATAAACCAGCGCTGCAACATGCTTGCTCATTTCCGCCTTCCTTCCGACAGCACTGCCGTCAACTGCTGATGTTTGCGAAGTGCTTTCACTTCCTCACGAATTTCACTGACCGGGATGCCGGCCTTTACCGCGATGTCCTCGACGCCAAAGCCCTGGGCCAGCATCGAATAGACCTGTTCCGCTTGGGGGTCGGTCATAGGAATGTTCCTTGTGGATTGACTGGTCCGGCCCACTGAAGCGCCATGGCCTTTGCGATGCCTGGATAGGTCCGGCTGCGATCCTTCGCCCGGTTTGGGCCGGGTGCCATGCGATGGATCCGGGGCTCTCGGCCCTCAACAATGTTGGTTGGTGTGAGCTTCGGCAGGCCCTTCAACCAAAGGCAGGTGGCTTTCGTCTCGCCATGCCCGAATTGCCAAGGCTGGATGATCTGGTCAGGCTTGCGCCAAAGGGTGGACATGATGCCAATCGGATTTTCGATGGCGATCTTTGGGATTTCCAGCTTTGCCAGCCGCATGAAAAATGACACGGAGGCGTATTGCCGTCCGTCCATCTTCTTCTTCTCAAAATGCTTTGAGCCAGAAACCGCTATGTCTGTGCAAGGCGTGAAGAAGATCGCCATATCCCAAGGGAAGTCGATCACATCACGCACGTCGCCCTGATAGTGTGGGCCGGGGGTTTCGCTGGGATAAAGATCGCAGGACAAAGCCTCGTGCCCGAGGGCGATCAATTCATCCCGCACCGCGCCCGAACATTCACACCCGAGAAGGATTTTCACTTGAACAGCCCCCCCGGCACGATCTGGTGATCATTGGGCGCCGCAATGGAACATGCATGGGACCAGAGAGCGGCAGCATCGGCCGCGTCCGTATCTGGAACCGCCCATCCGAGTTCGTGGCAGCGCCGGAAAACGTGTTGCTTCACGTCTTTCTTCGGCACGCCACCAAGGAAACCTTTGCGGACTGTGCTGGGCCAATAGCTGGCGACCTGGCATCCCATCCGCTTTGACTGGCCCTGCACGATGGCGACAAGGCCAGCCAGATTTGTGTTCGCCTTTGGACCGCCGACAAATTCCTCAACCACGACCAGATCGGGTTGATACTTCAGGACGCAGCGTTCGGTCAGCGTCATCAGCCGCGCAAATCGGACGGGCCAAGCGACCTGACCGAGCGAGACTGACCATGCGATGGGTTGGCCCCCGGCAATGCCGAAGGCCAGACCTGTGTTGGTCGCGGTGTCAAAGGCGAGGATCCGCATTACCGCGCCATCCACCAGCGGATGGCCACAAAGGCCGCGGCCATGACGCCACAGAAGATCAGATAGGCGTCTGACCACGAGATCATTCTTCGACCCCCGCCAGCGCCGCTTCAAAGTCGTCGGCTTCCTGTTGAATGTCGGGATCCCCGGCTTCATCCGGCAGTTCGCCAAGGAAGCTGTCATCTTCGTCATAGGACGGGCCCGGCAGTTCGTCGGTGAACGGCTCCAGCGGCTCACCACCATTGCCGCCCATGGTCGATGGGGCTGAAGGCAGATCCAGTTCCGGCTGGTTGCCCAGAAGGTGCTGTTCCAAGATCGGGATCAGGAACTTCATCGACCGGATGATGTCGGCCTGATCCGTCGCCTTTTTCTGCTTCACGATCTGACGGCCCCAAGAAAAGGCTTTCTTGTTGACGCCCGTGCGCTCCAGGAATTGGCCTATGCTGGCCCGGCTTTCGCCCGCGTCGGAAGCGCGTTCGCTGTCTTCCCGGTTGCGGTCACTGATAAAGCTGATCAGTTCATCAGCCTCGACTTGCGGCCCATCGAACGCATGGCGCGTTTCGGTCGATGCCGACTTGTCCTTTTTGGGTCTTGCCATAAGGGTCTCCTTTGGATGGCGTGGTGCCGGGATCTGGCCCCCGGCTTGCCCCTGGTGGCGCCCTTTGCCTGATATGAAATCCCCCGGACGAGGCTGGCAGGGCACCGTCACGCCTCAGCGATCAGCGTTGAGAGGTCCGTCCGGGGGTGTCGGAAAGAAGTCCGCCTCCGTCAGGGGCAGACTGTTCGCTCGGGCGGCATTGAGGATGCCCGGCTTGTGCTTGTCATGGATCGCGCCCCTCTTGGCCCAAGCGGCAACGGTTCGTGCCGGCTGGCCTGTGAGACGGGCGAGGTTTGCTTGGCTGCCAAATGTGGCGATGATTTTTTCTACATACGACATAAGGGCGCAAAATGCGCCCATTCAAACCACAATGCAAGCGCATTTTGCGCCGATACAAGGTTAACGAAACATGAAAGAACCTGACCCATGGAAAACGCACAGAATGTCAAAGACAGGCTTCGGGATCTGCGCAAGCGCGCCCGCTTCAGCATGGCCGCCTTGGCGGAAAAGATCGGCATCCCCGAAAGCACCTACAAGCATTACGAGGTGCGCCTGAAGGAGCCTTACCTGCCCATCCCGTTCGCGGAACAGCTTGCCACAGCCTTTGCCGGAACCGGGGTGACGCGCGCCGAGGTGATGGAGCTGGCCGGCATCAAAGCCGTCGAAACCACCGCACCCAAGAATGGCCTTGTGCCCGTCTATGACGTGCAGGCCAGCGCGGGCTGGGGCGCTATCGCGGAATACGAAACGATCGCCTATTCGATGGCCTTTCCGCCCGGCTATCTCCAGAAGGTGACGCGCACGGATCCGCGCAATCTCGTGATCATTTCCGTCAAGGGTGACAGTATGTTGCCCACCCTATGCGATGACGACGTGGTGATGATCGACACCACCAAGAAGAACGTCCAATTCGACGGCATGTTCGTGTTCCGGTATGGGGAAGCCCTCCACATCAAGCGCGTCATGCGGGCCAAAAGCCCCGGCTACATCATCGCCGTCTCGGACAACCGCGCCCTCTACGATCCCGTCGAATATCGGATGGACGAGGTGGAAGTGATCGGCCGCGTCATCTGGTATGCCCGCAAAACCTGAACCTGGAGATTGCCATGCGCCTGCCCTTCGTAATTGCCAGCTCACTTGCCCTTGCCGGATGCGTCTCACCGACCACGCCCGAGGGCTGCCCGATCTATATGACCGAGGCACTTCAGGCCCAGACCCGCGCCTGCCAGCAAGCCTATTACGAGGAAAAGGCCCGCGCCACAGGCGGCACAGTCACCCGTTGCTTCGGTGAAGCCGGGAACATGACCTGCGTCTCAGAGTAGCCACCGACAAACTTCGCTGAATTTTCAAGAATTTGCGCGAATTTCTCACAATTTGATCTTTTTCGGCGCATTTTGCGCTTGCATGTTCGGCGCATTTTGCGCTTAATGATCCTATCCAAACGGAGAAGATCATGTTCGGAATGTTCAAGCAAAATCAGGTTGCGACGGGTGACGACACGCCCCGCGTGACCGCCCGCGATGGGGCTTCGGATCTGCCATCGCCCCGCCTGTTCCGTTCGCCAGACCTGTCGATGCCATACGGGCAGAAGGTTCAATGCGTCCGGGACATCCTGACCTCCATTCCCTTCTCGCAGGCCGATGAATTTCTGGCTGATGTGCTGGCCCCTCGCGGCGGCATCACCATGAAAACGCTGGGCGAAAGCCTGATCAAGGCCGGGAATGACAACCTGAAGGTCCACGGCCTTGGGTGATGTCTGCAATCTCTCGCTGGACCAGAGCCTGATCTTGGCCCGCCATGCCTGCCGCTCCGAAGAAGCCGCCACCGCCCTTGCTGGTGCTGATGTGCTGATCGAGCGGGGCGATGCGTCGGACTGCTATCTGGCCTTCCAGACCTATCTGGCCTTCCGCGGCGTGGTGCAATCCGATGTTGGGGTTGCGCTGATCGTGGCGGCCGGGGCGCTGGCAACCATCGCCATCGCCTGACTTGCCTCCCGCGCCTTCTCCTCCCTTTGGCGCGGCACCTGCCCCCGGTTGGCTCCTCCTCCCCTGGCCGGGGGCATTTTCTCAAACAACGGGCTATGCCCCAGAAAGGATCAAGTCGTGGACAATTCGAGAATTGTGTTTCTGATCAACGATGCAGTGCGGGCCGTTCGCGGCAAGTATGAAGAAAACGGCAACGCTGAAGTCTTCAAGACCTTCGATCAAACGCTGGCCGTTGACGATCTGGCGGTTGTTCAGTCGGGCACCCGGCACGAAATGACCGTGGTGAAGATCACCGAGGTTGACGTGGACGTGAACTTCGATGCGACGACGCCAATCCGCTGGGTTGTTCAGAAGATCGACAAGCCTGCCTTTACCAACATCTTGGAACAGGAAGGTGCTGCCATTTCCGCCGTGCAGGCCGCCGAACTGCGGCGCAAGAAGGCCGAACTGCGGGCAACGATGTTCAAAGATCACGAGGAAAGCATTGAGGCTTTGGCGCTGACCAAGCACGGCGATGCATCCGTCACAGAATAACAGACCCACGGCGTAACCTCGTGCCAAGCCCCAGAGGAGCGCCTGCGGAAAGGCCATGCGGCCTTTCCCTTGCTTGTTAAATCACAAGCAAAAGAGCGGGGTAACAGGGTGAAAACGTGGGGCTTCAAAGGCGAAGTGTCCATCCTGTTACCCCTCCCTATACACCGGAGGTTTTCATGCAGTGTCGCAAGTGTGGGAATGGTCGAACGACAAGGCGTCGTGCCGGCGTGTTCTTTTGCCAGCACTGCGGAATGCAGCCGGGACCGTCAAACATGGATCGCTGCGGCAACCCTAGCCCGGCCGCTGAATATCCGAATTTGGAAGCGGCGGAAGAATACATCATCCGACCGAGGGCGCGTCGCCTGATTGCAGGAGCGCAAAGTGGATGAAGCCAGGCTCGATCACCTGCGAAAGCTGATCGCCACAATCCCCCTGTCAGAACTTCAGGGCTTCGAGGGCCAGCTTCGGATCCAAGGTGAACTGACACCAACCATTCAAAACTTGATCGCCGTGCGGCGCGAAACATCAAAAGGCAGGCCATGAAAACGGAGAAATTCGGCAACAAGAGGAACAGCGCAGACCGTGCGATTGCGCTGTTCAAGGACGGCCACACGGTCGATGCGATCGTGGATGCCCTGAACATGGGCGAGGCCGAGGTTGTTGGGGCGCTGCGCAACGCAGGCCTGAAAACGAGCGGCAAGATCACTCTGGAATGCACCAAGACCGGCCGGTTCTGGAACGTCTATTCCGAGCGTGCCGCCTATCTCAAGGCGCAGGCTTTGGGCCTGACCGATTACACATGG
>JACCDR011900980.1_pt1 | contig 11239 bp, 14 predicted proteins | sample 7446431 | NCBI WGS metagenome assembly JACCDR01 (sample SAMN15323443, study PRJNA562643) | freshwater metagenome | isolation source: river surface water | place: USA:Blue River Watershed | collected 2017-08-17 | reverse complement strand
GGTAGCGGCTTCTCGCCCTTGAGATGCGCAATAAGGTCGGCGAGAGTCGGCGGCGCATAGATGCTCACCCCCTCTGCAAGCAACGCCTCGCGCGCATTGTGTGGCGGCACATATACCGCGCGTATCCCTCGCCGCTTAGCCGCAAGTACCTGCGGCAACACCCCGCGCGTAGCGCGGAGGGAGCCGTCGAGCGCTAATTCTCCAATAAAAAGCGCCTGCTCGAGCTCAGCCACAAGCTCGTCTGCCGCAACCAAATACGCAATAGCAAGCGCCAGATCATAGTGCGCCCCCTCCTTCTTCAAATCTGCAGGCGAGAGCGAGAGTACGATGCGCTTATTCTGCTGTTTGGGCGACTTAACCCCTGAATGACGGATTGCGGCACTCAAGCGATCTCGCGCCTCCTCGACCGCCTTGTCAGCAAGACCCACTATAGAAAACGCGTGGAGTCCACGCGTGAGATCTGCCTCTACGGTTACCAACTCTGCATGCGAGCCCACGGGCTGCGCCGCGAGCGTCTTGGCGTAGCCCTGTTTACGCACCACCCGCGCCTTTGGGTGTGCGTGTGCGGCGGTCATGGCTCACATGTGCACTGCACACGTAAGTGCTGATGGATTGGCCTCGAGACGCGCCTCAGCAATAGGCGCACCGCACTCCTCGCACGTACCATAGGTCCCTGCCTCTATGCGCGCCAGCGCCACAAGAATACGGTCGTACTGCGCCTCGAGCGCCGAGAGTATTGCCGCCTCGTTCCCCCGACTCTCCACCACCCCCGCCTGATCAATAGGGTCTGCCTCGAGCATTGGCTCGGCTGGCGCACTCTCCCAATCGTTCGGGACTACCTCACTCTTACGCCCGACACCCCCTAATTCTGTCTCAAGACGAACTTTCTCCTCTTCAAGTCGCTTTTTAAGGGCTGCCGTTTTCATACCCTGCATAGTAGCAGACTACTTGCGGCTTGCGGCAAGGCGCGTCACGATCTCAGTGAAAGCGGGCACGTCCTTGGCAATGACGAGTGTGCGCTGATCAGTGTAGCCGTAGAGGAGTACCACCGCACCAAAAGAGTCGCGATAGACGCGCACGTCGTAATTGGCAACCACCTCATCTCTAAACCCGGGCGTCTGCGTGGGTGCTGTGGGTGCTGGTGATGTTGAGCTCGAGGTGGTTGCGGCACCCAGCTTGGTCGACGTTGCGGTGCTCGTGCCGGTGATCAGCTCAGGCAACACCACCGGAACAATAGGAAGCGGGTAGAGTGTTGCAAGGTCCCGCTGCATCCGCGGCTCCCACGCGAGCATGCCAGCGAAGGTTTCATTATACGAAGCCACCTCAAGAATAAAGAATGGGCTCGTACCTGCACCCGCATTCACCACGCCGAGCATGCTCTCTGACCCAACAATATTACGTACGAGCACTGAAGGCGCCCCGAGCCCAAGGGCCACAAAGAGGCCTTGGCGGGTTGTGGTCGCGCTCGTGCTGGTGATCAAACGCACCTTCTTGGCACCAAGCGGGTGCCCCACCGCCGTAGCAATAGCATTAAGAAGCACGCTCCCCTCCCCTGAGAGCTCTTCCTCTTCGTCATAATAAATAGGCGCACGAGAGAGCGATATGATCGGTACTGGCAAGTGTGCCGCCACATACTTCGTATACGCATAGTAGACTCCACTGCCCCCGACTACGAGCAAGAGAACTCCCGCTCCAATACTGAGCCGCTTCTTTAGCGGAGACATCTCAGGCTCCTCCTCTGCTACAGAATGCGAACCAGCATCTTGCTCGGCTGCCAAGATAGAAACACGCGAAGCGCCCTCACTTGCCACGCGATCAGTAAAATCGTCGGCATACGTCCGGAGCGGCGAGACCATATCTTCGGTAACAATCGCGCGTGGCCGCTCGGTGGAGCGATGAATACCCGCCGCCTCATCTTCAACAATCCGCGCCTCCACCCGCGCCTTGGCCGCCTCACGCAACTGCTCGTTCCAGGTCATCTCGGGTGGTGGGGGTGGCACCGGAGCCGATGGCGCGAGAGGCTCGGCCACTGGCGCGGGTGGCGTTATCGGCTTGAGCGATGCTACCGCCTCTTGATGCTTCTCATACGGCACGAGATCGGGCTCCCCACCTTGCTGGGTTACGGCCATATCACCCGCAAAGGTGCGGATGTAGCGTTCTGCTTTTTTTGGAGCAGGTGGTATCACCGGCTGATCGGTGTCAGAGGCCATTTGCCTCTATAGTATCGCACTCGCGTTGTACGTTCGTGAGTTATCCGCGTCTCTGCAGGACACTCCTTATGAGCGAGAGCTGATCGTAAAGCGTTTTGGGTTCTCCCCCATGTCGGTAAATGCTTGTGTGGCCTCCTTGAGCTTCCCCGAAGAAGATTTCCCAAACGAGATCACCTCTACCTGGATGCCGTGCTGCTCAAGATACTGAATGAGCGGCACGAAGTCGCCGTCCCCGGTAACGAGCACCACCGTATCGAGCTTGGACGAGAGCTTAATCGCGTCTACGGCAATACCCACGTCCCAGTCGGCCTTCTTGGCACCGTCTGAGAATATCTGCAGGTCCTTTACCTTGGTCTCGATACCCATCTTGGTGAGTGCTTCGAAGAAGTTCTTCTCGTCACCACTCTCAGTGGAGATCACATACGCGATCGCACGCACCAGGGTACGCCCACCGACTGCCTCGTCAAGAATATTGCCGAAGTTAACGCGGGCCTTATAGAGATGCTTCGCACTATGATAGAGATTTTGCGTGTCTATGAATACGCCGACACGCTGAGCGGGATGTTTAATAACTGCCATAAAATAGCTTATGAAAACAAACGGTAATAAAACGTAGCGCAACGGCTACAGCGTCTATGATACCACCCGCAAGCGCAGGTAGATTATTTCTTCAAACCGAGCTTCTTAACAAGCGCTGAATAGGCGCGCTTGTTGTTGGTCTCCAAGTAGCGGAGGTGGCTGCGACGATCGGCAACCATCTGTAGGAGGCCGCGGCGCGAACTCACGTCCTTAGGATTTTTCTTCAAGTGCTTAGCGAGATCATCGATCTGCTTTGAGAGCAGGCCAACCTGAACCTCCGGCGAACCGGTGTCCGTATCGTGCCGGGCGGTGTTTTTGATCACCGTCGCTTTCTTCTTGGTAGTAAGCATAGACCCTGATACCTTACCATACCTTGCGATTTCCCGCAAGGGTGTTGGAATCCTTTGTAGAATGTGCGCACTTGATAGGGGTATACTTCCTCTATATGGACGCCGAGGCCGCTAAGAGGCAATTCTTGGAGTATATCGAGATCGAGAAGGGTCGCGCCGTGAAGACCGTCGAGAACTATGACCGCTATCTCACCCGCTACTTCGCCCAGATGCAGATTAAGAAGGTATCCGATATCAGCGAACAGAGCGTGCGCGAATTTCGCCTGTGGCTCAACCGCCAGCCCGGGAGCGGGCGCGACAACATGAAGCGACGCACCCAGAACTACTACATGATCGCGCTGCGCGCCTTTCTTAAGTTCTTACGCAAGCGCGACATTGCAGCCATATCGCCTGAGAAGATCGAGCTCGCCAAGCTCCCTGAGCGACACCTCGACCTGATCACCTCGGCCGAGCTCGAGCGGCTCATGCAGGCGCCCATGCAGGCCTATGCCAAGGCTGAAAATGAGCACAAAAAACTCTCGTACGTGCGCGACCGTGCCATCCTCGAGCTCCTCTTCTCTACGGGCTTGCGCGTCTCTGAGCTCTGCTCGCTCAACAGCGATATCGACCTCAGCCGCGACGAGATGAGCGTGCGTGGTAAGGGCGAGAAGGTGCGTGTCGTGTTTATCTCCCCCACGGCTAAAGAGGCCGTACGCGAGTATTTGAGACAACGCAAAGATATGGAGGAGGCGCTCTTTGTCGAGGGCCGGCCCAATGCGCTCCATCGCATCACCCCACGCGACGTCCAGCGCCACTTGAAGCGCTATGTGGCGATCGCGGGTATTACGAGCGTGGTCACACCACACACCCTGCGCCACTCCTTTGCCACCGACCTACTCAATAACGGCGCGGATATCCGCTCGGTACAGCAGCTGCTGGGCCACTCATCTATCACCACCACTCAGATCTATACGCACGTCACCGACGCGCACCTGCGCGAGATCCATAAAAAGTTCCATTCGCGCGCACGGGGCTAAGAGGCGCTAGTATAGAGCTATGCCCACACAGACTCTCGTGTCCCTCGATAGTAAGGCGCCCCTGTATGAGGTGGTAGGCGTTATTGCTGCCTTTTGGACCATCGCCCTGACCGGGCATCATGTACTTCTCCCCGCTCTTGGGTTCTCCGATAGCTACAACCTCTCTCCGATCGCTAACGCCGTCTACTACGCCCTCTTCAGCCTCTTCGCGACCGCCTACTTCTGGAGACTCTTTCGCTCGTGGGCAACTTCTGGCATGGCGGTCTGGCGCGACCTCTGCCTCTCTCTTGTGGCGGCTACGGGGATCGCCTTCGGTGTGGTCTTCCTCGGGACTATTTCCCCTTCAGACGTCGTGGTGCCTGTTGAGCTCTTCTTCGCCACCCCATGGTACTTCCTCCCCAAATCCTTTGATGTACTGTTTCAGCAGATCCTTATCTCGACACTTATCCTTGAGCTCTACGCCCGCACGCGCTCACTCGAGTACACCCTCACCCTCTACGCACTGCTTTTTGTCGGCGCACACATCGCACTCTTTGGCTGGAACAATGCTCCCCTACTCTACGCTCTGCCAATAACCCTCTGGTCTCTCGCCTCGACCTTCGTCTTCCCGTACCTGCTCCTACGCGTACCGAGCGGGTTTGTCTATAACTACGCGATTCACCTCGCCTCCTATATCGTGCTCGCTACGATCTTGCACGCGTAGCCCCGCTACGCTGCTCGTGTTTTTGTAGTCGAAACGATCAGGCCGTCGTCCATGCGTACAATCTTCTGTGCATGATGCGCGTACTCCTCTTCGTGTGTAACCATAATAATAGTCTGGCCAGCCTGATGCAGCTCTTCAAAAATACTCATCACGATCTTCGACGATTCATTATCCAGGTTCGCCGTCGGCTCGTCGGCAAAGAGAAGCTTGGGCTCGTGTGCCACCGCACGTGCGATCGAGACGCGCTGCTGCTCGCCACCCGAGAGCTGGCTCGGGCGATTACTCAGTCGTCCACCTAAGCGCATCCGCTCGAGTGCTCGTGTGGCCATGCTATACGCCTGACTACGCTCATAGCCCTGCATCAGGAGCGGGAGCGCCACATTCTCAAGCGCGGTGAGCTCCGGCAAGAGCGCATAGTCCTGAAACACAAAGCCAAATCGACTCAGGCGGAATCGCGTCTTCTCATCTGGACTCATCTGGTGTGTTTTTTCTCCATCAATTACAATCTCGCCGCCGGTCGGCTCATCGAGGAGCGAGAGCTGATAGAGGAAGGTGCTCTTCCCCGCACCTGAGCGCCCCATGATCGCAATAAATTCCCCTTCGGCCAGTTCAAAATCGATCCCCTTAAGCACGCGAGTCTCGACTGAGCCGCTTACGAACGAACGCTGGAGATTAGTAGTCGTAATCATAGTTAATTTCGTCCGAGGATAGCGTCGAGGGTGTTGCGGCGCACGATCATACGTGCCGGCACGTACCCTGCGATGAGTGTAGCAACCACGAGCAGCCCCACCCGGAAGAGGGTACCGCCAAGCGGCGCGACCAAGATACCGTCAGAAAACGGGAAGTCGATCGGATTAGCTGCGATAAACGGCACCAAGAAGCCATACAAGAGAGCAAGACCAATAAGCGATCCGCACACAGCATAAAATATTGACTGGAATATATAGGAGAGCTCGATTGCCTGGCCATTAATCCCGATCCCCTTAAGAATGCCAATAAATTTGCGGCGTGTGATCGCGTTGATGAAAATAACGATAAATATCGTGATCGAGGAGACAATAAGCCCCACGGAACTAAAGACATTCCCAAGCATATTAAAGGTACTGATAATATCTTTCAGGAATTGTGGCTGCGCATCGACGTAGGTCTGTACTTTGGCGATATCGCCCACCCCCCGCTGCTTGAGCTGCTCGCGCACTCGTATTGGGTCGGCACCGCCCACCAGCTTTATAGCAATCTGGTCGAGGTTTCCGTCGTTGCGGCCAATTAAGCTGCGTAGCTGCGTATCAACCATGTAGGCATTGCGAGAGACCTCGTCGATCTTGGTCTTTAAGATACCTTTGACCGTTACTTCGCGCGTCACCTCCCCGATCTGCAATCGTATTTTCGTGCCCACCCCCACATTCTCGAGCACGGCGAGGCCGGGTGAGTCTATGGGCAAGTACTGCTTAAGCAGATAGTGCCCAAGCACCACCTGATCATAATCACCCGGCTCAAGGAACTCTCCCTCAACCATAAAATCACCGATACCGGTCACTGCCTGCTCCACCTCAGGATCGATACCCACGAGCTGTGTTGCTGCGGTGTTGGGCTTGTCGGTCTGCTTGCGCGTCTTGTAGTTCGCCTCGAGCGTACCTCCCTCCATGTAGCGTGGGGTAAAGCGCTCGACCTCAGGCAAGGTGCGCAGGAGCGTGAGGATGTTGGGGCTATTCTCAATATACTTTTTATCGTTGGGGCTCGAGATAATCACATCGCTCGTATACTGCGTACGCGCCGCATCAACTGAACCTTGGATAAGACCCACCAAAATCCCAGAGACTACCACCAAGTTAAGGAACGTGAGCACCATCACAAAGATGATGAGCCCCGTGGTCCACTTGCTCGCCTGTCGCACCTGCCGCAGCGCCAAGAACCACCCGATACGCGCGTTAAGGAGAAATCGCGCAATCATACTGCCACCCTACTCGTCGGCAAGAATAACCTGCTCACCTGCCGAAAGTCCCGTCAGAATCTCTACTTCGCCCGTTGAAGAAATGCTGCCGAGTGTAACCTCGCGCTCCACCACTTCCCCACCGTGTTTCACCCGGACCACCTTCTTCCCCTCACGGTCTTGCACGATCCCGCGCGGCACACTGAGCACCCCTGATTTCTGTTCGGTTGTAATCAGCACATTCGCGGTCATACCTGAACGGACACGAACGTCCGGCGTCAGCTCGAGCAGAATACGATAGGTGGGAACCCCGTCGCGGATAGTCTCTGCCGGATCGATAAAGGCTACCGTTGCTTCAAATGGCACATCCTCCCCGTACGCATCAAGCGTAACGCGTGCGGTGTCGCCAACTGCAACCAACGGGATGTTGATTTCGGGCACAAAACTCTCGATCTCGAGCGACGCCTCGCTGATAAGTGAGATTGCTGAGCTATTTGCACCGATAACACTCCCTAGCTTTGCATCAACATCCGTAATAGTCCCCGCAAAGGGAGCGACTAGGGTCCGATCAGCGATCTGCGCCTGAATCTTAGCCACTTCAGCCTCAGCGATGGTGGTGGCCTCTTGCCGGCGTAGCTCTGCCTCAGCATCAGCAATAGCCCGCTCTCGCGCACGCACCGCCTCCTGGTACGCATTGTAATTTGTCTGGTAGACCGAGCTGCTGGTGTTTGGTAGGGTCACGTACCAGATCGTATCTTCGTATGCATTAAAATCATCGGCAAAGGAAATATAGAGACCTTTCGTACCAAGCGGTGTCGGCTCAGTATCGAGCACATCAGTGGGGCCACTCTTCTCTAGATCGAAGGTGCGCAGCTCAATACTCCCAATACTCAACTGCTCGTCAGGCGAGAGTATGATCTTGTACGTTCCCTCGGTGCCTGTATAGAGTCCGGTGATCGTAGGTGGTGTGGCCGTTATTGATGCTGACGATGGCACCGCCACAAGCCCTGAGGAGAGCAGTTTGCGATACGCACTTTCGACCAACGTGTCCTGCTCGTCGCGCACCCGCTCAAGGTTTACCTCGGTGTTGCGTGCCTCAGCCTGCTTAAGCGCCAGGTCAGCCCGCAAGGTACCGAGCGAGAGTGTAGCGAGGACCTGCCCGCGCGCAACCTTGTCTCCAACCCTCACTGAGAGTTGTTCGACCCGCCCTGATTCAGAAAACGCGAGATCAACATCATCTGCTGCAACTACCGTACCAGAGACAGAAACTTCTTGGAGAAACTTCTTGGGCTCAAGGGTTAGGAGCTCCTCAGCTCCGTTGTTTCCTTTCGCATATGAGATCCCCATGAGAATTACTACCAGCACACCGAGGAGCGCAAGTGAACGGCGCGGATTACCGCGCACAAATGACGACACCACACGGAAATAGTTAGAGAAACGCATGGATATTGATTTTACTACAATTATTGTCGAATGAAAAGACTCTTGGCTCCCTCTTACGCCGCTTGTGAGAGCGCGTCAGAACTACCGCTATGCCCGTCTGCGCAAGTACAGGGGCCGAGGACCGTCTTCTCGAGCTCCTCAACCTTCGTCATGCCCCCTTGGTTGTTATACGTGATCCTTTCCTTAGTCTGTGTGTGTTCCGTACCGTCACACTCAACAATCGTCTCGACACTCTCCTTCCCTCCGCCCTCCGCTTCAGTGAAAAAGCGCCCTTCCTCCATCTCCCGTTTAAGAATCTTCGTTCGTGGCGCATCGGGCAATTCCTTAAGTTTCTCAGATGGGTTGTATGGGGGTGGGTTTTCAGACATATATATAAAGTATATCACTCGACTGCCTACGCTATACTGCAAACATGAGAATCGTCTCGTGGAATGTGAACGGGATCCGTGCCGTGCACAAAAAGGACCTCTTTATGCCATTTGTTAAGGCGCTGAAGCCCGACATTATCTGCCTCCAAGAGACCAAGGCCGAACAAGAGCAATCACCTCTCGACCTACCCGACTACGAGGAGTACTGGAGCTCGGCTAAGAAAAAGGGTTACAGCGGCACAGCGATATTCACAAAAACAACACCCAACGACGTGCTCTTTGGCATGCCCGAGGATCTGGTGGAGGAATATGGCCTTGCGAGTGACAGCTACGGGAATCCTAACGAGGAGGGCCGCATCATTGCTGCTGATATGTACGACTTCTATGTCGTCTCAGTCTATACCCCGAATGCCAAGGACGATCTTTCCCGCCTACCGCTCCGCCACAAGCACTGGGACCCCGCCTTTCTCGCCTATATGAAACGGCTCGAGGAAGAGAAACCGGTGATTTTCTGTGGTGATTTAAATGTTGCACACACGCCCGACGACCTAGCGCGACCCAAAGAAAATGTGGGAAACAAAGGATTTACCGTGGAGGAACGCGAGGGTGTCGACAATATCGCGGCCGCGGGCTTCGTCGACACTTTTCGCCTGTTTACTGAGGGAAACGGCCACTACACCTGGTGGAGCCACTGGGGCGGCGCCCGCGAGCGTAACGTCGGCTGGCGTATCGACTACATTTTTACGTCAAAGTCTCTCGCTCCGCATGTGAAAAGCGCACAGATCCACGCCGACATCATGGGCAGCGACCACTGCCCTGTTTCCATAACGATGTAGACCCCCGCGCACGAATGCGCGGGGGTCCTTCTACTTGCCCAGCCGGCTGAGACTTGCCTCGAGATTCTTGCGAATTGTATCGAGACCAATCTCAAGGAACCTCTCTGTCGCCTCACGGGCACGACGAAGATCGTCCTCGGCCGCCTGGAGCGCCGATTCCCGCAGCCGCGGGTGCCGGTACTGCTCGGCAGAGCGGAGCGCCTTCTTATAGCACTCCTCTGCACCAGCGGAGAGCGTTTCGGCGTCTCGCTGAATGGAGAGGGCGGCCGCTTCGGCACTCGCGATCATGCCGGCAGCCAGGCGCTTCCGGTATCCCTCTAAGAGCTTCTGAAAATGAGCCTGGTACGCTTCCAGTAGATCCATCCGGTTGATCCTCCTTCAGTTCAAGGTTGAGAGCGGGCGGACAGTGATGATGTTCGCCCGGAACCCTTCCCGACACATCTTGTTCTCCTTGATTCTCTCGATTCGACACCATCTTCCTTCAGGAAAGAAGACGGGCTTGAAGCGAATGACCTCCCCCTCCTTGATCTTGTACTGACGGAGGATGTCGATCGCGCTGTAGTAGGGCTCCGGCAACACGCACCCCGGAGGACCTTCGAACCTGATGAATGTGCGCATGGCTGCACCTCCAACATAACTATACATCATAGAGCAAATAAAACAAGGCACCTGTTGCGTGCCTTGTTTTAGCCAACGATCTCGCTCTTTTACCTTTCGACCTGTTCCTTGAATCGTTGTGTCAGCTCCTCGAGACGATTAACCAAGAGTGTTGCTTGTCGCAGTTTGTCTGGGTCTCCTGTCTCTCGGTATTGATCCATGAGCTTGTCGAAGGTGTCGGCAATATGTTCTTCGACAGCATCCACTGACTCTACTCTGCCCTTCTCTAGGCTTCTGTTGAGCGGATCACTCTCTGGACTAGCACGGAACTTCTTCTCCTCAATTCCCTCTGGCATTCCTTCCATGGATTATTACTTAGTGGCGGCTAACTCATGCAGTATAGATGCTCTGGAATTCTTAAAAGACAGTTATCCACACAGGTGTCCTTTACACTGTCCTTGACAGCGCTATGCTGTGTGAAGACCCGATAGTTCTTTCTGGAGTTCTTTGGACATCAGGAAGCTCTCGTGAGAACGCGCCAACGCTCGACGGCGTATCCGTCTTACAAGCCCCACGGCACGATTCCTCAGAGATGCGCTATATGGGTTCTGATCTTTCGAAAAGCTGCCCTATCTTTCTCCGACAGGAGGCACAACAAACGCCCCTGCTCCTTTCCGCCCCTTGTCACCCTTGGGCGGCTTTTTGTTTTTATACAAAGCCTAACAGACGTGGTGCTTCTCCATTATTTCCCGTACTTCAGCCTCCTCGGCCGCTTCCCTCTTGGCCTTACCTGACTCCCCCAGCTTCTTAAGCTCGTCCTCAGGCAGAGTAAGCAATTCTGACGAGCGTTTATCTAGATATTCTTGCGTATTCCGCTCTGGATCCTCAAGAACCTCCTCAAGCAGGGCGTTCAACGTGTAACCAAGCTTCGGTCCTGGTTTCTCGTGGAACTTCTCCATAAGCCGAGCTCCGTCGGTCTTAAGCATCTTTACTGAGATTGGGTCTCGAAGCGCCTGCTCTACCATAGCTTTATACTTACGGAACCTAAATGGCTGCTCTTTAGGCCTACCCGTGCCTATGCGGTCGCAAATGCGAAGATTAAGTAGATCCCAGATATTCTCCTCCCCCACATTAGTGATCATCCGTCGAACGGCGGAAAGCGTGATCTGATCTGGGTCTGAGAAGAACATATGCCAGCGTACAAGCT
>JACCDR011070614.1_pt1 | contig 11239 bp, 15 predicted proteins | sample 7446431 | NCBI WGS metagenome assembly JACCDR01 (sample SAMN15323443, study PRJNA562643) | freshwater metagenome | isolation source: river surface water | place: USA:Blue River Watershed | collected 2017-08-17 | reverse complement strand
TAACCTTGGGCACCTACCTGCGTGTTTTGACCGTGCTTGGCCTAGAAAAAGACCTCACACTCCTCGCAGCCGAAGACCCAGTGGGTCGTCGACTTCAGGATGCTGGGTTGGCGGTTCCGCGACGGGCACCCAAACGCAAGGTTATTACCGCCACTCCCGTCACTGCAACGGAAAATGGCAAGGAAAGAGACTCGAAATGAGCACCGCACCAAAAACAGAGTCACTAGACCAGTTGCCCGAGGGCTTAGAAGTTTGGCTGGATGACCCCGCGTTTGGGCCGCTGGTCCATCTGGGGCGTCTTCATCGAGTGGGCCGCGAGTCAGTACGGTTTGAATACTCACCCTTGTGGCTAAAAAACCCAGCAGCGTTCGCACTCGACCCTGAGTTGTCCTTAGCAGGTGGCAACTTTCACCCCAAAGACTCCAACTTCGGCATATTTTTGGACAGTTGTCCAGACCGCTGGGGCCAAACGCTGATGAAGCGTCGCGAGGTAGTGGAAGCCAAACAACAAGGGCGTGCACGTCGAGAACTACGCGCATGGGATTTCTTTCTTGGTGTTCAAGACGCGACGCGTATGGGGGCGCTACGGTTTTCTGCTCTGCAAAGCGATAGACAACTCAGCAAGGGCCTGCCTCCTTCATTCGTTGACGGTAGCTGTCTAGCCAACGAGGCGTTGTCGGCACCCGCGTTGACGCACATTGGAGAACTCCAAGCCGTAGCCTTGGAACTCACTCGAAAAAAAGCAGAAGATCTGGACCTCTTGCAACAGTGGCTGCGGGTACTGGTCGCGCCTGGCGCATCTCTGGGCGGTGCCAGACCCAAAGCTAACTTGCAAGACAAGCAAGGCCATCTGTGGATAGCCAAGTTTCCTGGGGCTGATGATGATCACGATTGGGCTTTGCGTGAAATGCTCTTGCATGAACTCGCTGGAGATTTCAAGCTGAACCTAGCTCCAGCCCGTTTAGAAAAAGTTGGTTCTGGTTACCACACCTTCATCACGCGTCGTTTTGATCGAGAAGACGGACGCCGACGATTCTTCACGTCCGCGATGGCTGCTTTAGGTCGCAGCGACAGCGAAGAATCTTCTTACCTCGACCTAGCCGAATTCATTGCCAACAAAAGCGGCGTTGAGGACAAGCTGGCCGAAGACCTGCGTGAGTTGTTCCGTCGTGTGTTGTTTAACGTAAGCGTGGCCAATCGTGATGATCATCTACGCAACCATGGCTTCATTCGAGAACCCAACGGGTGGCGGCTGGCACCTGCCTATGACATGAACCCATCTACGAAAAAAGACAGCCACATATTGGCGATAGATGACGCCAGCACAGAACCGGATCTAGAGACGGTCCTCAGCACAGCAGAGCTTTATCGTCTAACGCCTGCCCAAGCACACGCAGACCTCGAGCGCTTGCAAAAGGTGTTGAGCACATGGCGACAAAAAGCCAAGCAACTTGGCCTGTCTGCGGAAGATCAGGCTGAACTAGAAACGTGTTTTCAACTTTGATGTCCAGATAAAAAACGGCCTATGACGCTTGATAGACTGGCGTTATGACTTTGCCTGTCGCGGAATTCATCAATCGCCTCAAGAACATCTCCGTTTATGCTGGAGAGCCTTTTGGCCGCGTGCACATGATTTTTGAAGAAGAATCCGCCTACGGCCTCAAAGTTGCCGAAATTATGAGCGGCTACTTGGCCTTGTCGGACTCTTTCAAGGCTTTCTATTTGGAAACGATAGAAAGGCTGAATACTGAATGTCGGCCAAAGGTGAAGACTCCCTTATCGGAGCAGTACCCCCTCTTCGTCGCCAGACTCAACAACAATGTTCAGTCTCTGGTGGGGGCTGAACGTTTAGCACTACATGGATATCCTCTTCAGGCATACACAATCCACCGCAACACATTCGACAATGTGGTCCTGACGGCTGCCGCATTGCAGAAGCTCACCAACTTCTATGCCATTGAGGGCATCGACCCCGGCAAGCCATTGGATCTCAAGGCACTCAAGCAGCAGCGCAAAAAAAACGAATGGGAAGTACACGATGTGATGCTCGGCAAGGCCAGTGGGTTGTCAGCAGACACCATAGAGGAAATGCAGAAGGTGGGTGACAACTTCGATTTAGAGGTCCACGGCTCCCGTCTTTCTTTGGCTGGTACGACAGGCTGGCTGAGAGGGTCTGAACCCTTGTCAATCGTTCCAAAATTCCGAGAAATTGACTTCGCCCTCCACATGAACCGCTATGTGGAAGTGGCCTGGATGGTCCATCGGTTGCTGCCGGCTATTCAACCGCCCGAAGCGCCCCTAGTAGGTGAATGGCCAGAAAAGTGGGCCATTCTTGATGACTCATTTGAAGTTTTATTGACTTCAATTACAGAAGAGTGTGCAAAAAAATTCGGAGTAGCTGTCGTCGAATTTGTGAAGAGTAAATTCCCTTTTAATGCTGGAAGCGTTTTTCCGTTGTAGCGGCATCCTCTCCGACCATAGGACTTTTGCAACCTATTGAACAGCCGTTTTTACATTGAAAGGCGCTGCTTCCTAATCGGTTACTTCACAGAGACCGAATTTCCCTATTCAATAGTCTAAAAATTCGCATTGCCCACCGGTAGACACCTCGTTGTGAAACTTTTCAGTCAGCACTTACGAATTTTCAAGTCAAGAAAAACTAGAGATTGCGAATCTACTTCGTCTAAACGGTGTAATCTGAAATCATCTTTTTGGTTTTACTACTTTGACTCAAACCTGCTTGAGCTTGATCACTAGTTTGGAATACATCACTAATGATCTTGGCCAGCGCATCTGCTGAACTATTTTTTATAGCAGCTGCACCGTTTGCCATTACCTTCTTCAAAGCTAGCATGGGAATTTTCGACCGAACATCTTGGGGAAGATCAGCAAGCAATCCGCCTTGATCAGTTGAACTACCAAGCAATCCTTCAAGTGTTAATGGACCTTTAAGCTCGCCAGATTTTCTTGCAGCTTCTACAGCAAATGCAATGCCGTTTCGCAGCAAGTTGTATGGCTCATCACTAGGAAATGAGGCAATGACTTTCTTGTCATCCTCTGTTAGTTGATCGGAGTAGTCGCTTGCTGAATACGCCCCAATTTCTTTTGATGCGCTTGCTGCATCAGATAGTGCTTGCCCAGCCGCTGAGATGCTCACGGTGTCTGTTGCCACATTTTTTTGATTGCTTGGATCAATCAAATTGCTGCTTGCTGTATTTTTGACCGCATGTGTACTGATTGATGCGTATTGATTTTGAACTGCGCTATTGATGTTTGATATGGACATAAACTACTCCGTATCGGCTTTTATCAAACCGTGTAATCACGCATCATTGCTTTAGCTTTGGTGCTGGATATGCCTTGTGAATCACGCCCGAGGCTCAACAAAAAATTGTCATTAGCAAGTTTTGTTACCTCGTCTGCCGTACCATTTTTATACTCAGAGAACTTTGCCATCATGCGGTTTTTGAGTGGAGCGAAATCAGCCTGTGACTGCTTGTCCTGTGCCATCACATCAAACACACTAGCTAGTGTTCCATCATCGTTTTTGTAGTACTCGCTGGTCATCTTGCCCTTAATGTGACCACTTTCACGTAGCTCGCTAATCGTTGCAGCCATGCTCGTAACGTAAGGGTTGCTGGGGTTGGGGTAGCCAATCAATGCCTTGTCATCTGCCGTTAAAGCTCGTCCAGCATCAAAGGGCTGGAGCATTGTTGTAAAACCAGTGGCTGCATTAGCCATTGCTTGTCCAGCCGCCGAGATAGTCACCGTATCGCTTCCAGCTGTAGTGCTTGTTAATTTAGTTGGTGCAATAGCCCCTTCTGCATCTGTTGCTTTACTTGATGTCGGAGTACTAATTTGCGGATACTGGTTTTGAACTGCACTGTTTAAGCTACTGATTGACATTCGACAATTCGATATTGATGAGATTGCCAAAGTACGTGCAAGAAGAATGCCTACCCCTGCCAGTACTGATTAGTAGCACTAGTTCTCTAATAAGTGGGCATATTGCTGCCACCGCTGGGATCAAGCGTGGACAAGATTTGCCGAATTACCTGCTGCCTAGCTAACCTTAGCTATGGCAATGCTCATAAAGTTAGCTAGTCAGGCAGTTCAATATCCGCCACAGTGGTCGTGATCAAGTGGGTAAGTTCGGCACGCCCAGTGACTTCTAGTTTTTCAAAAATACTTTTCGTATGTGCCCGAACAGTCCAGATACTACGGAACAAGTGTTCAGCCATTGACTGGTCCGTCATGCCACGCATCATCAACAAACACATCTTGGCTTCAGTCGCCGTCAAGTTAAAGCGTTTGAGAATCCAGTCTTGATCAATGACGACTCGTGATCGCTCATTGAGCTGAATCATGATCAACCCATGGTGCTCGTCAGATTCAATTTCACTCTTCACAACAGAAAATCTGTAGGCTTTCCAGTGCTCGTTGCCATCACCTACTCTGGCGAATTGCACGACTGAATCCAACATCAGTAGTTGCTCGCTAAGCGACAACGATTGCATCAGCTTCAATGCCGCCTTGTTGCGATGTATGTTTTTAAATTGTTTATTCAACACAAAGCAAGGGTTGGGATGGTGCTCCCAAAGGTCATGCCAACCTGATGTTTGCTCTCGCATCAGCGTCATAGCCTTTGAGTTGATCATGGCATTGGTGAAATGCGGTTTAAGTAGATTCAGCAATGTCACCTCACGCTGACCAAACGGCGTTCTGTCCTCGCTTCGCCAAATCCTCAAATCACCGACATTCAAATCACCATCGTAGGCATACAAGTTGATTCCCCACTTCAGTCCATCTGCATGCAGGAAGTCGTTAAAGAATTCTGTTTTCTCCAACTCATCTTGTGCCAGAACCTCGCTTACCAAAGTGGCTTCTCTACGGAGTTGCAATTGAGGTGTGATGGGGTCACGATATTGGTAGTACGCCCCGTACTTGTCTAAGTTTTCTTTAGACATGTTGAGGTAAACAACATCTTCAAATCTTTGCAGTGGCTCATTCCAGACAAATGATGCAAACATGTCTGCAGACGTCAATTCCAATATGTCATCTGCTATGGACTGGCGAATTTGCTTGCCATTTGTGCTTCTGTTGAGCTTGTCAATAATGCTCAACATCTGCCGCATGTCTTGATCGTTCAAGCGATAACCTGTATCAATCATGTCGCTGTAGCCTACAAATAATTGTTATAAATTCTATATACCGTCACAGCCAAAGCTCCTAGCTAAGGTTAGCTATAACGACTCACTTTTGCGACAGGACTTATCAAAATCAAAAATGGCTATAGACTCCGCAGATGGTCAAAAGTCCACCATTTCTCCGGTTTCTTCACCTTACTCAAGCCATAGCAGGCGAAGGTACTGCGTCCACCCTTGACTTCACTGCACTGCGATTACTAGAAACTCTGGCTATCGCCCATGCTCATGGCGAGTCCATGACTGTTACCGAAGCCATGAATCTAGGCTCCATAGCCTCGCCTGCGACCCTGCATCGCAAACTGGATGCACTACGTGAAGCTGGTTTCATTGAATTTGTATTCGAGGGGAAAAACCGCCGCACCAAATACCTTGTACCAACATCTAATGCAGACAAATATTTCGACAAATTGGGTGACGCACTTGTAATTGCAATCACACCTTTTTCACAAGCTAAGGTTGAAAAATGACGTCTGATTTGAATTTGTTCATTAATCCGGAACCAATACCAACAAGTAGTCAGGAATTGGTTCAAGAGGCTTCGTTGTGCCTTGATAGGTTTACCGCTGCGTTCAATACTTGTGACACAGAGCGCATGGATACCGAACTCCATTTCCCTCACTGCATGTACTCGGGATCAGAATTGATGATTTGGAATTCGGCAGGGCAACATCCATCAGATTTTTTGAAAAACTTAAAACTGCAGGCTGGTCAAGTACTCGTTATATATACAAGCATCCAGTGCTTGTATCAAAAGATAAAGTGCATTATGTTATCGAATACGTTCGCTGCGACATTCACGACCGAGTCATTTCAAATCACACTAACTTGTGGTTTGTGACAAAGATTAATGGCAAATGGGGCATTTCACTACGTTCATATTGATGTGCCCTCAACAGAACAATTGATTTTGTAGATCTACTATTTTTAGTAAATAACTTTTTAGGCTGAACCAAATGCACGAACAAAACATGCTCTTCAAACTTAACAAAAAACTTGCTTTGGTGACTGGTGCTGGCAGAGGTAATGGCGCATCTATTGCAAAAGGCTTGGCAACAGCTGGTGCTCAAGTTGTTGTAATTGATGTTGATGGTGACAGTGCTAAACAGACCGCCGAACTTATACGTGCTGCCGATGGAACGGCTTGGTCTTACAAACTTGATATTACAGATGCACAGGCTTGTAGTGATCTATCCAAACAAATTGCTAGTGAAGTCGGATTGATTGATGTGTTAGTGAACAACGCAGGTGTTTTATTACGCAGCCCAATTGACGGGCCCGATGCAGCACAGCAATGGCACACAACACTAAATGTGAACGTCAATGGCCCGTTCAATATGACGCAAGCATTTTTACCTGCACTCAAATCACAACGCGGGACGATAGTGAATGTTGCATCCATTCAATCTTTTGTAGCGGCACCTACGTCTGCTTCATATGCAACATCAAAGGGAGCAGTTGTACAGTTCACACGTACGCTTGCAGCCGAGCTAGGACCTTTCGGTATTCGTGTCAACGCCATCGCACCTGGAATTATTGAAACAGCTATGTCCGCTGATTTACGTGCCGACCCAGCCAAGCTCGCCTCATTTTTGCGACATATTCCGCTAGGTCGTGCAGCCAACCCTGATGAATTAATTGGTCCAGTTGTGTTTTTAGCTTCCGATTCTGCAAGTTACGTCACAGGTGCCATTCTTACTGTCGACGGTGGATACCTTGTCGTTTGAAAAGACAACGCTATATTTAATTTTTTGAGAAACTGCTCGACATTTATATGCTCAGACAATCTTCCGCTTATTAAATCACTTGATCATGCAGTGCTTGAAAGTTCTTGTAGATATTCAGCACCACTGTTGAGTAATCAGCGCCTTTGCCAAATTGTCGCTCGTTCTCAATGATTAGCTCTTGATTGGCGATCATGTTGACGGGCTTATTGGTCGGTTCGCCAATCGTTCCATCAGCCTTGAATCTCGATAAATCAATCGGAATAAAGTCCAGTAATTTATTCTCAGGTAATGCCCCTGCTGCCACAAGCTCTTGACCTAGCTTATTCATATCGCTGTAGGTGATGTTCGTTAGGTCGTACTTGGCCATGATGCTTTTGGCATCAGTCTGCAAATTCACTTGCTCATGGCTGATGGATGTTGCGACAGTACTCACCGCATTCGGCGTTTTAGTTTTATCTGTCGTTGGACTAGCTTGTCCAGCTCCAAGCTGAGCTAAAGCATATGGGTTCTGACGTTGGCTAACTACGCTACTGATTGACATGGCGGCAACCCCTGCTTAATTGTTATCAATCAAGCAAAAATGATGCCTTTGAAGAAATACTCTTATTAAGTATTAACTTATCTCAAAAGCGGCAATTGTTTGCTGTGAATTTACCCAACTTATCGACCAAATATTTGCCGCCGAACATTTATCAACTAGCTATCATTAGTCAATGTCTACCAAGAGCAATGCGTAAATCTATCTGCGCTTTCTCAATCTCACACAAGCAGTTGCTGGTGCGGGTAGTGACGCAGATGTGGATTTGCTTGCTCTGCGTCTGCTTGAAACCATCGCCCTTGCCCACGCAAAAGGTAAGCCGCTCACAGTTACTAATGCAATGGAGCTGAGCGCGATTGCATCACCCGCTACCCTGCACCGCAAACTAGATGCATTGCGGGAAGCAGGCTTGATTGCACAAGTGTTTGAAGGAACAAACCGCCGTACCAAATATCTTGTCCCAACATCAAGTGCAGACAAATACTTTGATCAGCTAGGCAAGGCCATGGTGACTGCGCAACAAGGCACTTGAACGCACCTTAGGCTTACTCACTTACCCTTATGCTCAATTTAATAAAATTAACGCATGGCGATTTAAGGAGTTCACATGTCGAACGCTTATGTAGTGGGTCAAATCACTGTCAAGGATGAAACCTTGTGGGCAGAGTACCGTAGCAAAGTGCCGGCCACGCTCGCGCCTTGGAACGCCGAGCTAGTGTTTCGCGGTCAGCAAGCGAGGACGTTGTCGGGCGAATGTCCGCATGCCGATATCGTGGTGATTCGTTTTGCATCATTGGCCGATGCCGATGGGTGGTACAAGTCGGAAGCGTATCAGGCATTGATTCCGTTGCGCCAAGAAGCCGCCATGATGATCTTGACCACTTACGAAGCTTAAGACTGGCGTTCCCAACTTTGCGCCAACACGGACCATCAAGATGGCTGTTGAAGCTTAAAGACTAAACATATGCAATTGCCATTTGCGATATCTACCGAACTTTGGACATCAATGGCGCTGTTCGCGTTTGTTACATCTGTAACACCCGGCCCTAACAACATGATGTTGCTTGCATCAGGTGTAAACCACGGTATACGACTAACGTTGCCTCACATGCTTGGTATTTCATGCGGGCATTTCGTGATGCTCCTAGCTGTGGGGTTAGGTCTTGGTGAACTTTTCACACAGATTCCAGTCGTTTATACCGTGATGAAAATCATCGGCTTCGCGTACATGATTTATCTTGCGTGGGGTGTAGCTAAAAGCGGACCTCCAGAATCTCAAGACACAGCGGTGATTGGCGCAAAACCCCTTAGTTTTTTGGGAGCTGCTGCATTTCAATGGGTCAATCCCAAAGCATGGGTAATGGCACTTGGGTACTTCAGCAACTACTTACCCAAGGATGCTGACGTTCTGCTAATTGCAGCCACGTCTGTACTTTTTAGCTTGATTAACTTTCCCAGCATTAGTGTTTGGGCGTTGATGGGCGCTCGTATGCGCCATTACTTCGAGGTGACCTTGTATCGTCACATCTTCAACTGGTCAATGGCTTTACTTTTAGTTGCCTCAATGACTGTGAGTTTGTTAAACGCATAAGTTCTTTATGCCTCAAACCGAATCACTCACCCAGCCTAGTCCTAGGTGTGATTCGTGTGTGTATGTCATGCCGTCCGCAACTTCACCTACAGGTCTGCGCTGTGGACACAAGTACTTTATAGCTTCGCCGTTAATGAGAAAACTTACACGCATGGACAGCTATCCGGTAGTCAAAGCTGAGAACGCATGTGAGACTTGGGGCGATAGTCATTCGCAGAAACAGTGAAAACCGTCAACGTACTATCAAGCACTAAAGCTACGCAGGGTACGAAACTGGTCTTAACGAATACAAGCCTAGTCGACGATTTCGAACAACAAGTGTTTCGTAGACATGCATGGGGCCTTCATACGTTGGGTCACCTCTATTAACCGCCTTGATTTTGAACACATCAATCAGCTTGTCGCTAGACAGATGCGCCTTACTCATGATCGTCACGGCTGACTGAGGCTGTCCTCGATACCGCCAAAGCACTTCAAAAACTGCTGCCTGTGCAGCAGTCAATCGAATGGGATCGTTTGACCAGTCCGGCATATGAACCCACTCAAAGGTTTCAGAGAATGGCCCATGCACTGCTACAGATCCGGGCTCAGCCAACGCTTCAGTCACATCCCCCTCGTCTCCAACAAATCGAAGTCCATTGCCATGGATAGCAAAGCGATCTTCAAGATGCCACCAAGTCGCCGTGCCTGAGAGCGGATCCGTTGACGTTCGTCCTAATGGCTTTGGCGTGATCACCCAACTGCCTGGTCGAGGCGTTTTTCCGTGAAACAGATTCAAGGCATTTGTTACAACAAGCTCAATACGCTCTGCCAGGATCACAGCCCGTTTTTTGTGTACCCCAATTTGCCAAACACCTTCATAGAGCTTGTGGACCGCGATGTGTGCCGAAATGTTTAAAGCTGCACGCAGTTTTCTGATCATCCATTCGATATCTAGCGACCAGTTTCTTTGCTCTGACAAATCAATCTTGTAAGGACCGCAGTCAGGGCACTGCACATGCATCTCACCATCAATACGAAAAACCGGTCCACGGTGCAAACCACAAAACGAACAACTGGCATAGCGTGCGTCCATCGGGCCTGGCACGATGGCTTTGAGTTCGCTCAGAATCTTCAAACCAGCCACCTGCACCTTGGGGATAGATCTCTCGTACGAATACCCACCCCGTGTCATAAGCAACGAAGCCAATGCCAGAGCTTTTTTGTTGGCAGGCATGACTTCACCTCATCATTCAAAAAGACTCATGGGACGGCCACTGGACACTGCCCCACTGACTTGGTAATCCAATGCCTGCTTAGGCTCAAGGATATCCAAATGCACCAAATAGCCTTCGAGTTGCGTGCGTAGCTTCTCATCGAACTTGTGCAGGTTCAAGCGTCCTTTACTGGTTACCTCAACACTCACCAGTGGACTTCTAGATCTACCCTGCGCAGGTGCCATGTATAGGTTGAGCGTCGCCGCATGAATTTCCCAGCCACGGCTCAAGGGATTTTCATTTTGAAAGTACGCACCAATCAAATCCGTCACGCACTGACGATCCGTTGAACCGCTGGCCGTGCACTCGAGCTTCAAGCGCTCGCACGGACTCAGCAAGTGCAAGCTCTTCACCTGAAGACCGACAAACCCATCGTCAAACGCCTGTGGAATCTGCAACCCCAGTCTGAGCTTGGACAGATCAAGGACAGGGCGCTGTATGCGCTGCGCTTCCGCACTCACACCCAACATATGGGTAGCGAAGGCCTCACACAACATCGCGTGGTATTTGGCCCCGCCTCGGATGATTGTCCTTGCAACACCTGTGACTTGCGAATACTCCAACACCATGTGGATATTTGGGACTGCCGACACGGCGTTGCAACTGTGACCCTTCAAATTCAAGCCGAGCCGTTGCAAGGTCCTTGGCGTGGATCGTGATGAGTTGCGTCCCTTGAGATCGGTCTAACACGTTGACCACACACACTTCACCACACCCTAGCTCACGCTGGTAAAAGAGCTTGATGGCCTCACAGAAATGAGCAATCGAGGTCTCATCGCGCTTGACCTCTCGGCGCAGCCCCAGGTCGTGCTGTTGCGCTTGCTGGCTGTGCTGATCCAAATACTCAATCTCTGCAGCCGCCTCAAACAAGTCGGGATGATTGACGTACAACCAGAACGATCGATGCAAGTCGTTCTTACAGG